>Ga0116135_1000840_pt1 | contig 16640 bp, 15 predicted proteins | sample June2015DPH_20_1_FD_89738 | JGI IMG/M metagenome (GOLD analysis project Ga0116135, IMG submission 89738) | Peatland microbial communities from SPRUCE experiment site at the Marcell Experimental Forest, Minnesota, USA - June2015DPH_20_10 | ecosystem: Environmental > Terrestrial > Soil > Wetlands... | reverse complement strand
TGGAACGCCCTGGCCAAAGGCTATCGCATCGGCATGGAGGCGGCCTCCGATCACTGCTCCACGCACATCTCATACTCCTGCATCGTCAGCACGGGCACGGGGCGCGACGACCTGGTCGACGCCATGCGCAAGCGGCATTCCTACGGCGCGACGGATAACATCGTGCTCGATTTTCGTGTCGAAGCAGGCGGACGCGAGTATCTGGGAGGCGACGAGATACCGGCCACACGGGATTACACACTGAAGGTGAATGTCCTCGGCACCGGCCCGATCCGGCGCATAGACGTGATCCACAATGAAACCTATGCCTATGAAACGACGCCCACCGGACAACGTGCCGCCAATTTTGCCTATGTGGATTCTCACCCGGCCCCCGGCGAAAATCGTTACTACGTGCGCGTCGAGCAGGAAGACGGCAACATGGCCTGGAGTTCGCCTGTCTGGATTCTGGGGCGGGTCCCATGACCGCGCGCCATCTAAGGAGCCGCCGGCCCAAACGTAACCTGCACGAGTTGCAGCACCTGCGCCAGGAAACCGGTGTCTTCGACGTAAGTGACATACTGCGTTTGGCCATTGCCCTGCGCGAATTCCGGATGCGCCAGCGCCGCATAATCCGCATTGCCCTGGTATCCCGCGACGCCAGTGAAAAACTGCGTTTGGTTCGACCACGGCCCCCACGGAGTATAAGACACGCGATAAAAAAGGTCGTCGCTGTAGACGGCGCTATAGATGGCCACATACATCCCAAGATAGTCGTCGTAGAAAACCGAGTTACCCGCGGCGCCGCCCTGGAAGACGGTTACCGCATCGGCCTGATTCGAGCTCCACGTGCCGGATGAAGTGTAGTAGGTCCAATCCGCCGGGACGGTGGCATTCTCCAACGCCACTTGGCCGATCGAGCAGTTTTGCACCAGGAAACCGGCGGCGCAGCCATACATGTAAAGCGTGTCGCCGACCGTTACCCACCCCCCGGCGTAGCCCGTCTCGCTGCCGGTCCACATCAGCGTGGCGTATTGCTCGCCGGGATTCACAACCGGCCGCGTGATTTTGCCATTCTGCCAGATGGCGATCCCCACGCCGATCTCCGTCCATGAGGATTGGCCTGTGATGCGCCATATCTCGTTATAAAAAATCAGCGCGCGATCTCTGGCCGGATCGGGAACCAGCGGACCCGGCCACATGGCAAACTCCGCCCCGCACGGGCTTTCCGTGCAAGTCTTCGAATTATGCGCGGCGTTGTACGCCGCCTCCCATGGCAGATAGGGCATGAACTCCGTGGGGACGCCGGTCGAATCCAGATAATTGCCGTTGAGTGTGATGCCTTGGGAGGCATCCACGTTCGTGGCCCACGACATCGTATTGTCGATGAAGTTGTTGCCCGTGGCATTGTCCTTGGTCATGGTCGTGTCGTCGAACAGCCAGAAGGATTTGCCGTTGAGCAAAGCGCTGAAGGTGCCGTCCCGCCCCTGGATTAGAGGACTCTGTGTGACGGTCCCCATGGCGGTCACCGACTGAATAGGAGGTATAGGAGGCGGCCCGCTTTGGGCCATGCACGAAACGCAAACCGAGCACACCAGGACTGCACATCCGACAGCTTCGAGAGCCAAACGCATAGAGTCCATTATAGCCGCCGCCGATTCTGCCACCAAGCGTTCGTGAGTGTAGCGGACAGGATCAGCACGCCGCCGGCGATCGATTTGTCTGCCGGCCTTTCGCCTTGTACCAGCCAGACCCAAACCGGGTTCAGCGCGGGCTCCAAGAGCAGGACGGTGGTGGCCTCGAAAGCCGGCACATGACGGATGGCCCGCGTCACGAACACGTAAGCCAGTCCGATCTGAAATACGCCGAGGTAGAGCAGTACGCCGAGATTGAGCCAGCCCGTTTGCGGCGCGGGAAGCGCTTTAGGTAGAGTCACAAGAAACGCTATAAGATTCCCCAGTACCACCGTGGCGGTGGCGGCGTTGCCTGCGCCTGCACGCCGTCCCAGCCAGCGCAAGCCCGAGACAGTCAGCGCCCAGGTCAGACCGGAAATCGCCCCCATCAGGTTGCCGGTGCGCGGGTCGGGAGCTGTCGGCACGGCCGGCTGTGCGGTTCCCACGCATAAGACCATGCCTCCAGCGACCGCCGCCAGGAACAGCAGGTCGGACCGGCTGAGCGGCTCCTTCAGCAGCAGCGGACCGATCAGCAGCAAATACAACGGCGCTGTGGATTGCAGGAAAATCGCGTTCGCCGAGGTGGTCATTTTGGTAGCCAGCGTGAACGATACCAGGGTGGCGGCGTAGGCCGCGGCCACCGGCAGCAGCGCCCAACGCCAATGCCGCCTCCCATCCGGAACAAAGAGGGCCAGCGCCAGCGCGGCGATCGCCGAGCGAAAGCTGGCGATCTGCCAGGGCGTCATCGATATGGACTTGATGGCCGCGCCGCCCGTGGAGAACAGAAACGCGGCGGCCATCAGCAGAAGCCAGTTGCTGGCACGTGAAATAGGCACGGGGATGTACCAGAGTATCAGGCCTATACAAAAGTACTGCTTCCGACGTATCCTAAAGTTACGAGGATCGTAATTGCGCACTATCTCCAAGAAGACGAAGTATGCTCTGCAAGCTCTCTATTCGCTGAGCCGGCACTACGGCGAGGGTCCTATTCTGGTCCACAATGTGGCTACCGAGGAATCCATCCCGCTGAAGTTCCTGCAAGCTATCCTGTTGGAGTTGCGGAACCGCGGCGTGGTCATGAGCAAGAAAGGCCGCGCCGGCGGATACGAGCTGAGCAGGCCACCCGAGGATGTCACGGTGGGGTCCGTGATCCGGATGATCGAAGGCCCGCTGGCGCCGTTGCCTTGCGCGCGCGAAACCAACTATCGGCGTTGCGACGAATGCAAAGACGAGCAAACCTGCGGCACACGCATCGTGATGCGCCGGGTGCGCGACGCGGTGGCGCATATTCTGGACAGCACCACGCTGGCGGACGTCATACGGGAAATGGATAGGGCCAAGGAAGTTGAAGCACACGGCCCGCCTGTAAGCTTCACCATCTAGCCGGCGGAAACCTGGAGCACCCCGAATGCTGAACCAATGGTAAAATACGGTTACCGCTTGGGAGGTCGTCTAACGGTAAGACTGCAGACTCTGGATCTGCGTATCGGGGTTCGAATCCCTGCCTCCCAGCCATTCATTCTTCAGCACTTGCTGAAATTAGACACGTAAGCCGACGACGCGCCGGTTTGAATCGGCAGGCTCCCGAAGGTATCGCAGGTGCGGAAACGTATCTTCCGACGTCCGGCTGCGGTGAGGAGCGGCTGGAAGACGCGTTTGGAAAATTTTCGATATAGACTTTTCACGCTTGTCGAGAGATGCTTCATCTTTGGGCTTTGGTTTGCCCTGAGCTATTCCGGATTTCGATCAGCATCGCCGCCGGCCCGACAATCGTCAGGGCGAAAAACGGCGCATTGACGACGTGTGCGAGGCGCAGAATCAGTTCCGCCACCGCCACCAGGCCGGCCACCAGGCACTGCGCCCACTTCGGCCGCACCGTGGTCTTAGGATCGGTAATCATGAAGAAGATGAAAAGCTGGTACATCGGGCCCGTGATGGGAGCGACTTCGGCCAGAAAAGGGTGCCCGGTGATCAGCGTACGCAGTAGCGCCAGGGCCCCAAACGAAGCTACATACGTCGCTGTTATATGAAAGCGCTGTACGCGATAAACGATAAACGCTCCCAGCACCCAGATCACGACCATGGGCCAGACGGTGTTCCCCCATTGAATGCTCAGCGTCGCAACGAACTCCGGCGCGACGACCAGCATGGCGCAAATCGCGAAGTTGGATGGATTCCAAATATGGCGGCCGCGTACGCGAATCGCATATTTGGAAGTAATCGCAATGGCGCTGCACAGGGCATAAGGCCAATATTCCGGCGAGCGCAGCAGAATGCCCACGCTGATGCCGGTGATGTAGCCGCTGGCCAGGTTCGGGATCTTGCCCCAGAACCACCGTCCTAATAGGATCTCCAGCGCCAGCGCCGTGCCGATCGCCAGTAGCGTTCGCGAGAAGCTCTCCAGCAAGCCAAATGACAGGTTGCCCACCAGCAGGATCACCGTGATGAACAGCGGCGAGAGATAGCGATTTTCAGCGCTGAAAAAGCGCCCTAGCGCGGACCTGGGCATGGGAGGCGCGGCTGTGGCGAGTCCGGTGCTCATAACGGCTCAACCACCTTATGGATACGATTCAGCTCCGGCGCGGCGAGGGTTTGCTTCTGGCCCGACGGCCAGCGAATCTCGACCTTCTCGACACTGCTAGTCTTACCCAGTCCGAAGTGCAGCCTCCGCTGGTTTTGTGCGCAAAAGCCGCTGCCGCCGGAGACTTCCTGGACCTGCTCCTGGCCGTTCCAGAGCACTCGCACTTGGGCGCCGATCGCACTGCGGTTGCTCGTCCGGCCTTCCAACTCGAACTCGATCCACCGGTTGTCCGGCGACACCGTATTCCGGTACAACAGCAGCGGACCTCGTTCGTTCGCTACCACTGCGTCCAGGGCGCCCCGATTTCCAAAATCCGCCAGCGCGATGGAGCGGCCATCGTAAACATCCGTGACGCCGACGAGTTGAGCGACTTCTTTGAACTGACCCGCGCCGTCGTTGATCCATACGCGTTTCTGCTGATAACCGGATAGGCTACGCCCGTCCAGAGGAGGCCAGTTGGCGGCGTCGGAAATGATAGCCGAGTTGCCGCCCGCAACTTTGGAGTAGTCGTACCAATAGCTGCGATTCCGGTCGAGCGACACGTTCCCGTTTACCGCGTACAGATCCAGAAAGCCATCGTTGTTCAAATCGCCGAATTGAGCGCCGAAGCTCCAGCCGCCTAAATCCACGCCCATCGCGGTAGCCATGTTGTCGTACTGGATATTCGCGCCGGATGTGCCCGCCCGCGGCATCCACAGGTTGTTGCCCTGCACCAGCACGCCCTCCTCCGAGATGTTCGAAACATAAACGCCGAAGCGGCCCTGATTCAGCACATCGCCAACCGAGGCGTTCATGCCGCTCTTGGGCGCCGCGCCGATACCCGTCTCCTTGCCGGCCTCGCGAAACCGCTTGCCGCCTTCGTTGAAATAAACCTCGGAGACGCCATAATCATTGGCCACGAAGAGATCGGGGTAGCCCGTACCGCGCAGATCGGCTGCCACAGCGGCCAGCGCCCATCGGCGCGAGTTAATGCCCATCCGCTCGGAAACCTCTTCGAAACGCCCGCCGCCAAGATTGTGGAAAAGGTACTTGCGCCCGCCGTTCCGGGCATATTCAAAACTGTCGGGCATCATCTTGGTGTCCTTCAGATGCCAGAGGTCTACATCCTCAGGATAGTAGCCGCCTAGAAACAGGTCGAGCTTTCCGTCATGATCGTAATCGAACCAGATGGCCGAGTTCGCATTCACCCATTTCGGCAGGCCGGCCTGCTCGGTCACACGCGTGAAATGTTTGCCGCCGTCGTTATGGAAGAGCTCCGGTTTGCCCCATTTATAGATGAGGACGTCTTCGTACCCATCGTTGTCGTAATCGCCCCACACGGCGCCAGTGGAGACACCGGTGCCTGGTTGGTTGACGTCGGCGAGCCCTACTTCCGCGGCCACGTCGCGGAATGTGCCATCGCCTAGGTTCCGATAGAGGGCGTTGTGGCTGCCCTCACCGCTATTGGTGACGTAGATATCCGGCCACCCGTCGCGATCGAAGTCCACAATCGATATCGCCGCCCCCATGGATGCCACCTGCGGCATGATGTGGCGGAGCTTGGGATCGAAGGTCGCCGCGGTGTGCGTGAAATCGATGCCGGCGGCTTTGGCGGACTCCTGAAAGTGGAACCCGTAGCGGGCCAGCACCGTGGATGGATCGACAGCCATGGATAGCCTGCTGCGCGCCTGCAAACGCTTGTACACCAGCGGGAAAGCCAGTTGCGCCCCGAGCAGGACGATCAAAAAGAATTGGCGGCGAGGATTACTTCTCATGCCGGTATTTCAGCGTGTATCTACTTCTGCAATAAAGCCAGAATGCGCTCCTGATTCTTCAATATAGTCTCCAGCGCTACCTGGTTCCGTTTTATGGCTTCCTGGTTCGCCAGAATCTTCGCCTGGTTTTCGACAATCAGTTTCTGGTTGGCAATCACGTCCGTGTCTGACATCGAATCTACCCCTTCCCTTGCTTAGGTGAGCATAGCGACAACGGCCCGCTTCGCACAATAGCATGAATCCATTAGGGAGTCTGGGCAGGGACACGTCTTCTCCGCCGCGCCAGCGCCCGAAACCAGAGAAATGCAACAGCAGCGAAAGGCGAAGCGTACCACAGGAGGTCCCACCGGCCCAGCCCAGGCGGTGTCACTTCTACCGTCGCCGTCGATTCTCCGTGTCCTGCGGAGCTATCGAGCAGCACGTGGATGCGCCAAAGCTCCTGGGCATCGAAGGGCACCTCGACGATGTATTGTACCTGTGCGCTGCTGCTATCCAGCCGCGCTGCGTAACGTTTTTCTGGGAGCCGGCCGCTTACCGGCTGCACGCCGATTTCGATCTTCAAATCCTTCGGAAGGTCCGTTCCGCGCGGCGGTTCCATCATGATCCAAAACGATCCCGTGCCCACATCGGGATGCGTCCAGAGCGAAATGACGTACGGACCTACGTGCCGATCCACGATGATCGGGAACGGTGGCCCGTTGTGCGCGCCGGCGGGCGAAGCTGCGGCCACAAGCAGCCAGAGTCCGGCGATGTGAGGGCGTCTCTGCATCACTACCCCATAAACGTGGCGCGCATCTCCATAGGCTGAAGGATCAGCCATACAGCCGCGATCCACAGCAGCAGGCAGATGGCTGCCCAGGGTATGAAGGCGCGCAGCGGGTGAGCACCCGCCGCAGCCTCGTCTTCGGCCAGCCGATGCGTCACTAGCAACGATCCCGCCAGCCCCAGCACCAGGAATCCCAACTCCAGCGGCTGCACAAAACGGGTGGGGATGCCCGTCAAAGTCCAAAGCGGCTCGCCCAGTAGCGGACGCCCCAGACTGGCTACGGCGTTCTGCGTCACGGGAATCAGGGTCAATATCCCCGTCAGGAAATGAAAACTGTAATGCGCCAGCCACATCCCGAAGCCCAGCGGAACCAGCCCATAAGCGTAACGTACGATCAAGGGCAACGTCGCCTGCCGGCTGCCCGCCCAAACTCGCGTCAGCCACGCCGCAAGCCCCAACATGAGCACGGGTTCCACGACAAGCGTGCACACGAAGATCAGGCCCAGCACGGGAGCTTCGTGGCTCACGTGCATTACGCGCCCCAGCCAGCTCTCCAGGGCATAGACCGGACTGACCATGCCGAACGCATTGAGTAACGCGCCGAAGGTGAACACCAGCGCAAGTGCAGCGATGTCCGGGCGGCGGGAGAAGAACCCGATGCCGGACCGCCTGGGATCGCTCATCAGTTCGCTGGCCGGCGGCCGGCTGAGGATGCCGACGTTATCGTGCGGGCAGGCTTGGACGCATTCCAGACAGAAGGTGCAGTCCATGTTGCCGGACTTGGCGGGCTGGAACAGGGCTAATTCGCAACCGCGCTGAATGACCACCAGATCGGAAGCGTCGCGCCGGCCGCGAATGCAGTCTTTCGTGGTGCACGGAACGCAAACATCCTCATCGCGGATTTTCACCTCAAGGGGTGAGAGCGTGGATGCCACGAAATTGAATTGCCCGATGGGACAAACAAACTTGCAAAACACCGCGTGCTTGAAGAAACCGTCGATTACCAGGATTCCAGCGAAGTAGGCCACGATCAACCACGCAGTCCACCAAGGCGAAGACCAGAGATCGAACAGTTCATAAACAAAGAGGATCAGCGCGAAGAGCCCCGCGGAGAGCCACTTGTTGCGCAATTTCCGCGGCCAGTTGAAGCGCGGCCGAAAAAGTCGCCGCGCCCACTGGCGGACCAGCATAAAAGGACAAGCCAGGCAGAACAGATTGCCGGCGCATAGCAGCACCAACACCAGCGCGCCGCGAAAATGCACCCAACTCACGGTAGTCGCAAGATTTTTGGGTGCAAGCGTGGGGCCGAACAATCCGTGGACGATCATGGCAATCCCCACGGCTAACGTCGGAATCTGCAGAAAGGTGCGGGCGTGCCGCCAGCGAAAGAAACGGCCTATCAGTGGGACTTTGAGCAGATCGAACGCCGGCGATTCAGCGGACACCGTTCACTTCCAGTTGGCGCTCCAGCTTCTGTCCGCCAGGCAGCGTGACGCGCACGAGGATTACCCAATCGCCCGCCATGGTGAAAGACAGCCTGCCGCGATAGTGTCCCGGGGCGATTTCCAGCGCGTCGCCGAACTCGGGCCGCATGCCCGGATGCGACATATCCGCCTCCAATGCGATACGGGCGCGCCGCACGGGTTGACCGCCCGCGTCGGACACCCTCAGCGTAATTGTCGCGGCGCCGATCCGAGCCGGCCAAGGGGCAACTTCATGCTGGATCGTTATCAGCGGCGGCGCTTCGTCGGGTTTTCGGCATCCTGCCGATAGCCACAACAAGCCACAGCCCAGCGCCGCAGCCGTCCTGCTAGTATGCGTTGGCCTGCGCCGTCCGCGGCCGCCATTCACAGGTGCACGACGAGAGCCCCCGTTCTCCCGCCGGCGGGAACATGTGGTAATACATCGCGATGACCATGGGAATGAACACGATCGAGTTGTAGAACAGGTGCAACTCCACCCGCGGAATCACCAACTGCAGCACGCTGAACGGAACCGGCCTTCCCCAGAAATTGTGATGCATGGTGGCTTGCCAGATTAGCAGCAGATGCTCGATGTGGTGCCAGAATTGGATCACCAGAGCCACTGTCCACCAAGTGCGGGCGGTCCCCGTGAATCCTTTGCGTAGCACCCAGATGCCCACCAGCATGACCAGTGCGTACGCATAGTGCAGCACCTCCGACTTGATGAGCCAGGGATACCACAAGCCCACTACGCCGTTCGCTTGAGGCCGCGGCCATCCCATCAGATATATTTGCGTCGCTTGCGCCAGATGCTCGGCCCAGTGCGCCAGCACGACCGCCATGAAGATCCAAAGCGCGCGCTCGTGCCACTGGGAATTCAGCTTTTCGTAAAAGGTCGGACCAGCCGCCGGTGCGAAATCCATGCTGGAACTGGATGCTGCCATTAAATCCCTCCCTCCGGGAACCCGCACCCCTACCCCACGGGGGCGCACAAATGCACTCCACGAATTATCACATGCGAGTTGAACCGCGTCAATACTCAAGAAATATTAGGGTACAACCGGGGCGCCGAGGTCCAAGGCATAGTTGTTTTCGATTATTGTGCGGCGGTGCACTTGGCGGTTAGCTTGAGTCAATCTCGTCGATGCGCGAAATCTCCGTTCTGCTGGTGGACGATCACGCCTTAGTGCGCAAGGGCTTCCGGCGTATTCTTGAAGACGATCCGGAAATCCGCGTAGTGGACGAAGCGGCGAATGGCCAGGAGGCCATCCGGCTGGCGCGGCAACTGCACCCGCAGGTGATCGTGATGGACATGGCCATGCCCGGTCTTGACGGCGTGCAGGCCACGCGCGAGATCGTGAAGCACGAGCCGGATATTGCGGTGCTGATCTTGAGCATGTACTCCGAGGAGAACTACGTGCGCAACGCCCTGGACGCCGGCGCACGCGGCTATCTCTTGAAGGAGGCGATGGACGTGGACTTGGCCATGGCGATTAAAGCCCTCGCGGCAGGCAAACAGGTGATCGGCCCCGGTGTGATGCCTGCGAGCCGGGTGTCCGATCCCCAGTATGACCGCCTTACGCCCCGCGAAAAACAGATCCTGGAGTTAGCCGCGCAGGGCAAGTCGAATAAGATTATTGCCGGCCTTCTCCAACTGAGTGAGAATACGGTTGCCGTGCACCGTGCCAACCTGATGGCGGAACTGGGCATCCACCGCACCACCGACTTGATCGTATGGGCAGTAAAGAAGGGCCTGGTTCACCTGCCCTAGCCCGGTGCACCTCCCCCCGCTGAGTTATAATGCCCGCATCTGCGGATGAATTTGAAGCGCGTTGTTGTGGTTTCGCTCCCGATTGCACTTCTTTGTTCCGGTTGTAACCGGCACGCGGGGCTTCCCGAACCGGGCTCGCCGAAATATCGCGAGTTGTGTTCGGCATTCTATCTAGGCGTGGCGGCATTCCAGTCGGGGGAAGATGTGAACGCCCGTAACGGGCTGACGCATGCCACGGAGATCGCGCCGGCAGAGCCGGCAAGCTGGGTCGATTTGGGCCTTCTGCAGGCCCGGCAGCAAGAATTCGACACGGCTTACCAAACCTTCGAGAAGGCGCGCGGCCTCGCTCCCGATAATAGCCGGATCGAGGGTCTGCTTGGCTTGGTTGAAGCCAAACGCGGCAAGATTGCCGAAGCGGTCACGCATTACCAAAAGGCCGTCTCTATCGACAGTTCGAATCTAAGAGCACTGTATTCCTGGGCGACGGAGACCGAGCGCCAGCAAACCGCCACCAGCAACGCGGACGCACAAAGGCTCCTGGAACGGATTCTCCGAGTTCGGCCTGACAATGAAGCGGTCCTGCTTGACATCGCGCATCTGGCTGCGAAGCGGAATGAGATCGTGCGATTGCGGGAGGCGGTGGCCAGCCTGGGGCGGAATACCGCGAATTGGCCCGAGCCTGCGCAGCAGCAGCTCACCCGGCTTCGGCAAGCCGCTGCGGCGGCCGATTTCCGGACCGCGGGAATCCAGGTTCAGTTTCTTCGCAACACGCTGATTCGGGTCGCCAGATATCGCAGGAGTTTAGATGAAGTGAAGGCTCCCGCGACCTCGATCGGAGAGCCATTCTTGAAGTTTCTGAAGCTGCCTTCGCCCACTTCGGAGCCGGCTTCGCCCGATATGCAGCTTCACTTCGAAGAACAGGCTTCAAGCGCAGTGTCCGCGGGGAACATCGCCTGGATCGGATCTCTGCCCCTCGATGGAGAAGGGGGTTCGCGGATTGTGTGGGCCGACGCGACGGCGGTCCACGTAGAAGGCGGCGAAGGCGGCGCAACCTTGCCCCTGCCCATCGCGCGCGGCCAGTCTTCACTCGCGACCCTTGGCAGGAACGCGATTCTCGGCGCCGATTTGAACTACGATTTCAAGACTGACTTGGTATTCGCGACGTCCGCGGGAATCAAAATTTATCTACAGGAAACTCCCCAACACTTCGTCGATGTGACAGCCAAAACCAAGTTACCCGCGGAAATTGTTCATGGCTCTTATACGGGCGCATGGGCCTTGGACTTCGATCTGGATGGCGACTTGGACGTTGTCTTGGGCCTGCCGCACGGGGAGCCAATCGTTTTGCGGAATAACGGCGATGGCACGTTCGCGCCGATCCAACCGTTCAAGGGAGTCGACGGGATGACCGCCTTCACTTTCGGCGATATCCGTGGCGATGGCGTACCCGATGTGGCCCTCATCGATGCCAACGGGAACCTTCAAGTCTTCAAGAATGAGCGCCAAGGCTACTACCGGCGGAGCAACGTCCCGCCGCAACTTGCCGACCACAATCTGGCAATCGCGGCGGGGGATGTGAATGGAGACGGACTGATCGATTTCGTCCTGCTGCGGAGCGATTTCAGCGTGGTTCGGCTGTCCGGCCAGGACTCCGGTACCGCATGGGATTTCGCGAAAATCGCCAACGCCAAACCGGCCAACGGTCCCGGACCCGCGAGCCTGCTCTTGGCGGATTTGGATAACAATGGCAGCTTGGACATTGTCGCAGGCGGCCAGGTCTTCCTCGGCGACGGGAAAGGCTTCGCGCCGCTGGCCGGCAAACTGAATTCCGATTGCTGGGCGCTGGCGGATCTGAATCACGACGGGCGTCTGGATGGAATCGGGCTGTCGTCCGGCTGGACTGCCGTTCAATTCACCAATCGAGGCGCAAAGAACTATAACTGGCAGGTGATTCGCACCAGGGCGGCCACGGCGAACGGAGATCAGCGCATCAATCCGTTCGGCATAGGGGGCGAAATCGAGATTCGGTCCGATCTGCTGACGCAAAAACAAATTATCGCCTCGCCGGCTCTGCACTTTGGATTGGGCCAACACACGGGAGTTGAATTCGCCCGCATTGTATGGCCGAATGGCTTAATCCAAACGGAATTCAACTTGAAATCGGACCAGTCCGTGCTGGCTCAGCAACGTTTGAAAGGCTCCTGTCCATTTCTTTTTGCATGGGATGGCCACGCTATGCGTTTCTTAAAGGACGTCGCTCCCATGTCTGCGCCCCTGGGAGCGCACATCGACGCTACGTCATTGGAGCCGATTCAACAAACAGAGCAATGGTTCAAAATCGCCGGGGACCAGCTTGTGCCGCGCGATGGTTATTACGATTTGCGCCTGACGGACGAATACTGGGAGACTTACTATATAGATTATTACTCGTTGCTGGTGGTCGATCATCCGCAAGACTCACACATTTACGTGGACGAGCGGGTGGCCGATCCGCCCGCGCCCCTAAGAGTGTATGTGACGGGCGACCCTAGAACTTTTGCCAGTGCGAAAGACGATAGCGGACGGGATGTAAGCGGCGCGGTTCGGCAAGTGGATGGCAACTATTTGAATACTTTTGGAGTTGGGCAGTATCAAGGACTGACTCGCGATCACTGGGTTGAGCTCGAATTGCCGGAAGACGCGCCGCGCACCGGCCCTCTTTATCTGATCGGCGACGGTTTTCTGCACCCGTGGGACGACACGGTCACCATGTCGCGCAGCCAGGGCAGCAGCCCCGCTCCGGAAGACTTGCGCATCGAAGTCCCCAATCGCGCAGGGCATTGGACCGCCGTGCGAAATCACCTCGGTATTCCAGCCGGCCGCCTGAAGACCGTGGTTTTCGATTTGACCGGCATCTTCCAGGCCGGCGCGCCACGCAAGCTCCGTTTGCGTACAAGCATGGAAGTGTATTGGGACAGACTGGCGTGGGCCGCGGGTATGCCTAATGAGCGTGTAAGAACACAGCGCCTGAGTCTCTCGGAAGCCGAACTGCGCTACCGTGGCTTTTCGTTGGTGACACAGGACGGTCACTCATCGCCGGAGCTGGCGCACTATGACACCCTCGCGGGAACGGCTCCGCAGTGGCGCAATCTGGAGGGTTACTATACGCGTTATGGCGGTGTCCGCGAACTGCTCGAAAAAATCGACGACCGCATCGTGATTGTCAACTCGGGCGATGAATTGCGGATGCGGTTCGCCGCCGTTTCTCCGCCCGCTGCTGGTTGGACACGCGACTACGTTTTCATCGGCGACGGATGGATGAAAGAAGGCGATTATAATTTTCAATTCTCCAGCACGGTACTGCCCCTGCCTTATCACGCTATGAAGGACTATACGGCTCCGCCCGCGTCCCTCGAGCACGATAGAGCCTATCGCCTGCACCCTTTGGATTGGCAGGAGTTTCACACCCGCTACGTCACGCCTGAACACTTTACGAGAGCGCTGTGGAACGACCTCCGCTGAGGGCATGCTGGCCATTCGCGCCTGACCGAGCGTGCTTGGGAGTGAGACGATTTCCAGCTTGCCAAGCCTGTGCGATTTGCGGTATACACACTCTATGCTCCGCATCGCATTCGCGCTCTCCCTCATCGCCGCTATCCTGTCCGCTGCCGACAAGAAGCCATCCGATCTTACTTTGCGGGATCTTTCCGGGAAGAAGGTTCAACTTCGGGACTATCGCGGCAAGATCGTCGTTCTGAACTTCTGGGCAACCTCGTGCGGCCCCTGCCGCGAGGAAATGCCAATGCTCGTCGAGGCTGCCAAGGCATGGGCGGCGAAAGGCGTTGCCTTCATCGCCGTCTCGCTCGACGACGACAAGACAAAGAAGGACATTGCGGCCTTTATCGACCGCTATCATGTCGAATTTGCGGTGTGGACGGGCGCTTCCGCGGACGACCTCGACAAGCTTCGCATGGGAGAAGGCATTCCGGACACGGCTTTTCTGGACGAGACCGGAGTGGTGTTCTCGCGCGTGCTCGGCGAAATCCACCGGCCGGAGCTGGATGAGCGGCTCGCCTGGCTGACGGGTGGCCGCAAGTCCGTGCCGCCATCGGCTCTTGTCCGCCACATGTAACTGCGATTAATTAATCCTGACTTAGTAATAGCTTTTCAGCATTGCCTTGTTGACGCGCGTGCCCGTAGAATACGTCTCATGCGACATTCAAAGGGTCTTAGTCCGCGCACCATTCTCGCTGTCTGCCTGGCCGCCTCGGCGGCGTTGGCTACGGTAGCTCCATCATTTGGGCAGGGCTGCATTGTGGCCAGGTCCAACGGCGAACAGGGAGGGCCGGAAAGCGAGGGAGGTTATTTGTCTCCCGGTCAGTGGGACTTCGGTATCGCCTACCGGCATCAGTTCTCGTACATTCACTTTGTCGGGCCGACCGAGCAGAATTATAGAGTCCAGGAAGGAACGCAAGTGGAGAACAAAATCAACCTGGAGAACTTCAGCGCGACTTATCAGTTGTCGCCGCGGTTCAGCTTCTCGACCGATTTCCCGCTGCTCACCGCTAGCCGCCACTCTAACGATTCGTCGATTATTTACACCTCCTCCGGCATCGGAGACTCGTCGTTCATGGCGAACGGCTGGTTGTGGGATCCCAGGGAAAACACTCGCGGCAACATACAGTTGGGCTTCGGCTTGCTGCTCCCCACAGGCAAGGACAACGTTGCCAATGTCGTCGAAGGAACAAATGGAAAGACCACCACGACCATCGTGGACTATTCCATTCAGCCCGGCCAGGGTGGGTGGGGCATTCCGCTGCAATGGAACGCATACAAGAACTGGCTATCCAGCCAGCTCTATTTCAACGGCACCTATACCGCGATGTTAGAGGACATTAACGGCGTCCTGAGAAGCTCTACTGTGAATCCGATCACTCTAACACAGTACAACGCGGTCATGGACCAGTACTTGGTTGAGGGCGGCGTGGCCCACCCGATTTCCAGGATTCGAGGGCTGACGGTCACATTTGGACCAAGACTGGAGGGGGTGCCCGCGCGCAATCTGTTTCCGACCGGCAGCGATCTGGGTTTCCGCCGGCCGGGGTTCGCCGTCTCCGTGGAACCCGGCGTGCAATACGCAAGGAATGGCAATGTCCTCACGGTGACGATCGCCCGGGCGATCTATCGCGACCGCACGCGCAGCGTACCAGACATTTTGACGGGAGGTCACGGCGACGCGGCGTTCGCTAACTGGGTATGGCTGGCCAGTTACACCTTCCGGGCGGGTGACAAGCGTAGGGCGTCGATCCCGGACGACAATTTAAGCACTGCGCCGGCGCAGAGCAGCCCCGCTCCGGCTGCAAGTTCGTCCGGCGGGAAGGGCGCATGTGAGTAGGCGTCCCACCGGCTCTTGCGGCGCCGGGAGTCGCCTCGCGCGCTACTTGATTTGCCGCCCATCGACGGTGTGTGTCGCGTAGCCGGGCTAATTGTTTTCGATTATTGCGCCCCGGTGCCCGGTTCGGTTAGCTTGGATGAACGAATCCTTGGGACCCAGTGGGGGAATATTGCACATACCTACCGAACCGATCGGAAGCATTCCTCGGCCGGCCGAATTGATTGCGGCCCGCCAGGCTCTACAGGCCGGCCAAATGTCCGCGGACGAGTATTCCCGCGTCGCCAATCGCGCGCTCCTCGATACCATCCACCTCTTCGAGGAGACCGGCTCTCCGGTGATCACCGACGGAGAACAGACCAAGTCCAGCTTTGCAACTTATCCGCTCGAGGGCGTGTCCAATTTGGCGCCCGATGGAGTAGTGATTCCTTTTGAAGACGGTCACACACGGCAATTGCCGCGGTTAACATCGGGTCCATTCCACTATGGCACGTACGCTTCAACCTATCTGGCGGCAGCCAAACGCCTGACGGCATTGCCGGTGAAACAAGCCGTCATTTCGGCGTCCGCTCTCAGCCTGCTATACCCGGAACCTGAAATTCCGGAATATCCGCGCGCGGCTTTCCTGGCGGACCTGGTGGACGACGCAGTAGCCGATATCCGTAGCTGCCTCGACGAGGGCGCCGATAGTGTACAGATCGATTTCACGGAAGGTCGCCTTTCTCTCAGACTCGACCCATCGGGAGGCTTGCTAGAGAACTTCATCGCCCTGAACAACCGTGTGCTCGATCATTTCTCTCCACCAGAGCGCCAGCGTATCGGCGTGCATACGTGTCCCGGCGGCGACCGCGACGCTACCCACAGCGCCGGCGTGGATTACGCCGGATTGCTGCCTGCGCTGTTCCGGTTGCGCGTGGGGCGCTTCTACGTACAGTTGGCAAGTGAGAAGGATCCGGAACGGGTATTGGAGATTATCGGCCGGGAGATGCGCCCCGGACAGACGGTTTTCGTTGGCGTTACCAATCCTATCGACCCCGCCATAGAAACGCCCGCTCAGGTGCGCGAACGGGTGCTGCTGGCAGCCAGGTTCCTACCGGCAGAGCAATTCGGCACCACAGACGACTGCGGCTTCGCGCCTTTTTCGGACGACACTTCTACCCCGCGCGAAATCGCCTTCGCCAAAATCCGGGCGCGGGTGGCGGGTACACAATTGGCCGCCCAGGACTTGCAATAGCCGCCGTCTTCGCTGTCGCACAATGGAGGTATGGGGCCAACCACTGTC
>Ga0116135_1000838_pt1 | contig 16655 bp, 14 predicted proteins | sample June2015DPH_20_1_FD_89738 | JGI IMG/M metagenome (GOLD analysis project Ga0116135, IMG submission 89738) | Peatland microbial communities from SPRUCE experiment site at the Marcell Experimental Forest, Minnesota, USA - June2015DPH_20_10 | ecosystem: Environmental > Terrestrial > Soil > Wetlands... | reverse complement strand
TCTATCGGACTCTGGATTTTTCGATGCCCTTGGAAGTGATTGAAAAGATGGAGCGGGAGACGGGACTCGAACCCGCGACGTCCAGCTTGGGAAGCTGGCATTCTACCACTGAATTACTCCCGCCCGCCTCTACGACACGAACATATCAAAATACCACCCGCCTGTCCACATCGTAAAACTGCTGCCGGGTTGTAACCTACGTCTGCGACGGCTGCTGCCTCCACTCTTTGGCGGCATCTCGCGCCGCCACTGCCGCGCCGTCAAAATCACGCTGCGATAGAAGCATGCGGACTTCGTCGATCGCAAACATGGTTTGTTGAGTTCGTAACATGTCGACGCTGGCTGGATCGGCACCCGATTGCATGACGCCTTTCAGATATCCGGCAACATCCGTCACAATCGATTCCGCCTGGGTAGCGTTGTTCCGATGCAAGTGCAGGATTAAATCGCGGATGGACGCGAGCACGTCGGTTGAGTTCAGCAGCTTGGATTCACCTTTCCGCACTTCCGGGGTGTTGGTAGTCACGCACCTGATACCTTCTACCTGGAACGAAGAGAACCGCCCAGCGCTTGCGGATCCGACGAGGCTCTTGATCGAGGTGTCTCAAGTATGGCAGGAATCGGGCTACCGCGCAATCTAACTTTTCCAGTGTTTCGCCTTATCCCTCTAATTCTCCCGAGACATAGGGCCCACCCTATGCCGCGCGATTTGCGCGTCAATTATGTTGGCGCGCCGCCGGCATTCTGCAGCCTCCGCGTGCACCACTTTCCGAGTCGCCAGGTAGTCGTCCTGACTTATGTCCTTGGCCAATCGACTGTTCACTAGTGAGTTGGTTTTGAGACGGAGCTCTTTGTTCCAAGCACGATTCTCCGCCTGCCATCCCAGAACTTCTTTCAAGCTGCACGTCGAGAAATCTTCAGGCCAAGAGGACATTCCGTCCTTACATCGACAGAAGCGCCAGGAAAGAATAGGCAGGATCTCCCCCAGACTAGCCTTGGCAATTTATTCACTTCATGTTATAGTACTAATGATACTAATTTGGCATCTTCGCATTAGTCCGGCCCGTCCGCTCTCGTCCGATCCTGCCCCGATATACAAACCAACAAAAGGAAAAAGAGATGAAGAATATTTTCGTAGGGAACCTCAACTTTGGGGCTACCGAAGATGCAGTTCGATCGATGTTTGAGGCGTACGGAACGGTTGAGAAAGTGAATCTCATCACGGACCGCGACACCGGCCAGGCCAGAGGGTTCGGATTCGTGGAGATGAGCGTCAACGCGGATGCCGATCGCGCGATCGCCGAGCTGAACGGCAGAGAGCTGGACGGAAGAGCCCTCAATGTCAACGAAGCGCGCCCGAAAACGGACCGCGGCGGTTCCCATGCTGGCGGTGGCGGCGGCGGACGCCGTAACAATCGCTGGTAATTGCAATTGAAACCAGGGGCCGCACCGTTCCGCGGCCCCACCCCTTCGGCAATCCTCGGCAACTTCACTTCACGCCCCACCACCTCGCTGGTAGCGTGGCTTCACGGGCGGCTCCACATCTGCGCATCGAATTCCGAAAGATCATCCGGGTCTGACCGATTCCAGATCGGATCAGACGGTCACACTTCTTACAAAGCACCACGAACGGATGTTTTCGGCGCTTTCGCCACAGGTCCAACGGAACAGCGACAGACACACGACATTTAAGGCAGGGTATGGGCGTTTTCCTGTCCTTTGAATTCCACGAAGGAAAGACTACGGTATCACGAGCATGCTTCGCTCTTGCCAGCACATTCATAGTTTCATATAGCGCCATCTTCGATGGTAAGCGAAATCGTAGGTTGAGCTTTGTCTCCTAGCCATGACCTCACTACCACCTCGCTTGAGTCCGTCAAATTTTATGCTGTAATACAGGTGGAGAAGTGTTGTGGTTCCATCCCTGAATCAAACATCTTCGGAATCTTATGTTTGGGCATATCCAGGTTGCCTCGTTCGCATTCTGCTTAGCCTGCATGTGATCGACCAATTGCAGGCTGAGGTCTCCCAATCCGCTCCCTGGCGTGGGGAAGCCGGTGGATTGCTGATCCGCAGCAAGAAATCCGATCCCGGAAGCATTAGGATCGTCGACTTCATCCCACTGCCGGGCGCCCAAAAGGCACCCGATCCGCGCTTCAAGCTACCCTCCGAGTCTCTGGCCGAGGCCATTGCCAGGTGCCCCTCCGATTCGAAAATCGTCGGCTACTATCGCACCGACGCGGATCAGCGCGTCCATCTTCGGCCCGAGGATCTGGAAACCATCGAACAATGGTTCAAGGATCCGGCCAGCGTTTTCCTAGTCATCGCATCCGGGGATCAGGCACACTCCACCGCCGGATTCTTCTTCTGGGAAAACGGTTCCGTGGCCACCAATCCCAGCCTGACATTTCCTTTTGATGCCGCGAAACTGGTCTCCGAGGGCTGGCCCACAGAGGCCGAGCCCGTGGAAAAAGAACGGTTCACGACGATTACCGGTCTTTTTTTGAGGATTACCGAAATCCTGCAGCGAATGAGCATCCCAGTTAAGCTGGGGATCGTCAGCGCCCTGTTCGCTTCGGTGATCGGACTTCGGGTGTTCACTTGGAACCGCACCGCGAGCCACTCGAAGGTAGTTGCTTCACCCAGCCTGGGGCTGCAAGTGAAACGCGACGGCACCAAGTTCCTGGTGGCGTGGAATCCATCGACGCCTGCGATAGCCAATGCCAAGGACGCGAACTTGGTGATTTGGGATAGTAGCCGCCAAGCTTGGGATGGCAGCAACGATCCTCTGTATATGCCCTTGACGTCCGGCCAACTGCGCTCGGGCACCGTATCCTACACGTCCTTCGCGTTCACCGAGAAGGTGAAGTTTCGGCTGGATACCATCGGACCATCCGGCGAGGCCGTCAGCGAATCCATGGTGTCGGTCTCGCCGCTCTCCATCGCAAGTCCCGCTGCTGAGCGATCGGTTCTGCCGGCGAATCCAGCGCCTCCCGCAGCGGAAAATCTTCCGCCTCAGTTAGGGGGACGTGCAACGCCGGCAACTCCGCCGCCCGCACCATTGGCCAGATCGCTGAGAGCGGCCAACCGCAGATTCGTTCCGCCAAAATCCGTCCGCGCTGCCGGCGCCCCGCACGATTCCATGATGCCGGATCCTCCCAACATTGTTGTGGAAGTTGTCTCAGGCCTTGCGCTCGACCCCGCGCTGATCCGTCCGAATGCCGTTACCGCCCCAGGGCCACCCGCCTCTTCCACGGCCGCGAGGTTGAATCCTGGCGCCGCCGTGGAGACCCCCAACGGCCGGCCGAACGAGGGCGTAGTGACCATCACTTCAGAGCCCAGCGGAGCCCGAGTTGAGATCAACGCGATCCCAGCCGGCGTCACCCCCATCACTTTGCAAATTTCTCCCGTGGGGTTGGGTTTTACAGTGACGGTGACCAAAAGCGGCTATATGAAGTGGACGGTCCAAAGTTTCTCCACCAACCAGCCGTATTCGCTGCACGCGCAATTGCGCCAAATCCCGAAGTAACGTGGGGCGGGCGCTTTCGCCTGCCAATTCAAATCAACTCCCCCGCCGCCGGCCGAACTTCAATCTCAATCGACCGCACACCCAGATAAGGATGCCGCGCGGTCAGATGCACGGTACCAGCCGATGCGGCCGCCTTTATCCAAACCGCGCCCGCGCCGCCGGCCAGCGCGAACGGATTCTCGCCGATAATCTCTCCCGGACCATCCAACGTCAACGCAATCGCACCGGTCGCCAAGGGCCGGATGTTACCAAACTCGTCCGTCACCAGGAACACCACGCGCGTTGCATCGCGGCCGTCGCCCGAAAGTTCCCGATCGTCCGCCAGCAGCTTAAAGTCGGCATCCTTGCCCGACCCGGAAAGCGTGAGCGTTTTCGCGAGCTTCCCTTTGAGATAACCTTCGATTTTCAGATCGCCCCATGGGTCCCAGAACGTTCCCAGGTCCATGGTGAAAGGCGGATACTTCAGATTCGGAAACGCACGGCGATCGGGATCTATCTCCTGCATGAGTTGGCCGGACGCATAGATTTTCAAATGATCGCAGTTGGAAAGGATCGGCACCGGGCCCGGCCCGCCCGCCTCTGGCTTGTCGCCGTCCGACCAGAAGAATCCGGCTTCGAGAACCACCTCCTCCTCGGGATCGCATTGAGATTTGTAGAAGTACGCGGCCGGTTTCGGAATGCGAAAAATATCGCTGACCCCGTGATAGCAGATATGGTCCCCGGAACCAAAATTTGCGTGCGTGTTGTAGTCGAAGGCGCACCAGCCGATGCCGCCGGCATAGCGGTCATCCCCAGCCAGTTGATTGTGCACGCGGGCATGCCGCCTGACATGCTCCGCTACCACCGTAACGTTGTCGAACCGCTTGGTCGAGTACATGTGGCCATTGAATTCCGTGTTGAGGTACAGCGGATGATTCGGCAATTGCAGCGGAAAGCCAAAATCGTTCAGCGTGAAAACGTCTTCGAGTATTTCTGAATTTCGCAGGTAGCGGATGCCTCCAGTCTGCCGCGCGTCGTCGAGTGAGTGCGCCAGCTCGTTGGTCCGGGTATAGAAATCGTGATTATCCTGCGATTCGTTGATGCGCACGCCCCACAGAACGATGGAAGGATGATTCCAATCGCGCCGGATCATCTCGCCCACATTGCGGACCGCGATGTTCTGCCATTCCAAGTCCCCGATATGCTGCCAGCCGGGGATCTCTTCGAGAACCAGCAGCCCCAATTCATCGCACGCATCCAAAAAATCGGGCGACTGCGGATAATGCGAAGTGCGGACGATGTTGCAGTGGAGCTCGTGCTTAAGGATCCACGCATCGCGGCGCTGGACTCGGGCCGGCATGGCGCCTCCTACGTACGGAAACGTCTGATGCCGGTTCAGCCCGCGTAGCTTAACGTGTCCGCCGTTCAGCCGAAACCCCGCCGGAGTGAACTTCGCCTCCCGAAATCCGATCCGCGTGTGATATTCATCTCCCGAATCCGTCCGCACAACTACTTCATACAATTTCGGATTCTTCAGATCCCAAAGCTGAATCGCGCCTAGCGATTCGATCTGAACGTCGTAATACGGTGCAGAGCTCGCGGCCGTGGTGCTGGCTGTTTTGAGAACGGTCCCACCATCCCGAAGTTCCGCCGTGATCTTGATTGGCCGTTCCACGGGACCATTCAGATAACATCGCACCACCAGCGCGCGATTGTCCTCGAGCGGCCGCACCGGCTTCGCATAGACGTTCTCGATAAAAGTCTGCGGCACCACGCGAAGCTGAACATCGCGATAAATGCCGCCGAAGGTCAAATAGTCGATGTTGCCGCCGAACGGCGGGATATCGTTGCGTTCCCGCGAATCCAGTTCCACCGCCAGCAGATTGTCACCACCGAAGTTGATGTGCGGCGTGAGTTCGAGCGAGAAGGGAGTGTATCCGCCTTTGTATTCGGGAAACTTGTGGCCGTTTATCCCCACCGTCGCGGCCGTCATCGCGCCCGCGAAATCCACGAACACGCGTTTGCCCTTCCAGCTGGCCAGCGCCGTGAAATGCCGCCGGTAGGCGGATACAAATTGAAAAGCTCTCTCGTCGAAGCTATGCCACGGTAGCCGCACATTGGCATGTGGCAGCGTGATCTTTTCAGTGGAATCACCGTATAGCCATCCGCGGTTCAGCGCGTAAACGCGGCGATCCGGATCAGCAGCAGAGGGAGCGGGCGTCTGCGCGGCCAAGGCGCGGGCCGCGACGGATCCGAGGATGAAAACACGACGATCCACTGAGGCGGAAAAACGTCCCTAGGAAGCCGTCGTGGCCTTCTTACCCTTGCCAGGCACAATCGCATCCTTCACTGCTTTGGCGACGCGGAATTTCACTACCTTTTTGGCGGGAATACTGATAGCCTCGCCCGTGGCTGGATTCCGTCCCATGCGGGCTTTTCGATCCACGCGAACCAGCTTGCCCAGTCCCGGCACAACAAACACGCCGGTCTTCTTCACCTCTTTGACAGCGGTGCCGGCGAGAGTTTCAAGCATCAGCTTCGCCAATTTATTACTTACTTCGCACTCTTCGGCAAGGTGCTTCACTAACTGCGACTGTGTCATGCGTTTCTCCTTGAAGAGTTATTTTGAGTCTCGACCAATAATAATGCCGCTTCCGCTGCGTAGCAAGCTATTTTTAATGCCCCAGGCCATCCCGCATGCGCCGCAGGGCAGCTTCAATGCGCGCCGTCTCCTTGGCGATCCGCGCCGGATCTCTCAACCGGATGGCCTCCGCTAACCCCGGCAGCGGCTGACCCTCATATAAGGAATAGATGTTCCAGCCATAGATTACATGCCGATACCAGCGTTCGGCCGGACTCGCGCTCTCATCCAGCAGCGTCTGCTCCAGGTGCGCCAGTCGATCGTTCAGCGCGGCCCGATCCGCATCCGTTCCCCCTCCGGCCTCCAATTCGGCATCCGCGCTATGTTCCAGCGCTTCCGCCCGAGCCGCTATCTCCCCCGCGAGGGCCTTCGCGGTACCGAGATCCAGCTTGGCGATTTCGTTGCCATCCTGGTCCCGCGTCCAGCCCGCCGCGCTATCCAGATACTCCGATATCTTCCTGGCGTAATGGGAATATCGGAAGGGCAGCAACTGCGCATCCGCCAACCGCATCACGGCCACGCCGAACATCTGCACCATGGTGCGCGCTACCAAGAATCCCGGATCGCTGAAATGCTCGACAAAGTAGCGCGAGTCGTAATTGGAGTGGTAGGTCCCGTAGCTCCCGTCGAAATCGAACTGCATAGAGAGCGTGGGAAGGCCCAGGTAATCCTGAAACGCCACAAAATCGGCGCCGCTTCCGAGCGCCGAGAGCTCTACCTCGAAATCCTGAGAACCCCGGCGCCTCCGCTCCGCGGGCTGTTTCTGCCATTGGCCGGTGCGCCAATCGTCATAGACGCTGCCCTTTCCGGTAAGCCCAGGAACATCCTTGGCCACTTGCACCAGGAAATCGCGCAGCGACGGCGTGCCGCCTCCTCCGAACTGCCCGCGCATGAAAAGATCGGTATTGATGTAGGCTACCGCCTTCTCGCGCAACTGCTTCTCAAAAGCCTCCGCATATTCAGTGGACCCCACCAAGCCGAACTCCTCGGCGTCCCAGAACGCGAACACAATAGACCGGTCCGGAACCCAGCCGCGCTTGTGCAGCGCCCCCAGTGCCCGGGCCGTTTCATACACCGCCGATGTCCCACTGCCCGGATCCATGCCACCGAAAGTCCACGCGTCATGATGGGTGCCGAGCACCACCCAGCGCTCGGGGTTGCGTCCACGCAACCGGCCGATCACGTCGTAGATGGTGCGCCATCCAGCATCCATCCGAACATCTAACTTAACCAGCGCCGGCCCCGGGCCCAAGCGATAAGTGAACGGCAGAGCGCCCTGAAATCCAGCGGGAACCGCCGGACCGCGCAACTGCGCCAGGATTTTCGTAGCTTCTTTGGACGAAAGAACCACGGCCGGGATGCGCGGCAATGTCGGCGCCGTGGCTGGTTCCAACACCGCGGCGCCCGATCGCGCAGCAATACCTGGTGACAACGGATCGCCATGCCAGAACCAACTGTACTTGCCGTTGCCGCGCTGCACCATGAAATCGGCGCGCCATGGGCCCTCGGGCCACACCAACCCCTTGGCGTAGCCATCATCAGCCGGGTCGCTGTAAATGATGATGGCCGCGGCGCCGCGCTCCTCGGCAGTGTGGATCTTCACGGCACGATGGCTCCGTGCATAACGGGCCACGACAATCTTGCCTTTTACGTCGACGCCCGCCGCGGCCAGTTGGTCGTAATCCGGCGGCAAACCGTAGTTGACGTAGACCACCGGTGCTGTGACTGTGCCGGAAGCCGAATAGGCCACGAATGCCGGCCCCAGCTCCGGGTTGGCCGAATCGGGATCCACCGGATTGGCCGGCTCCCGAACGCTTAGCGCTTCCTTGGACGGTTCCAGCAGCTCAATCGCGATGGACTCAGGTGTGGAAAGATACACCTCGAATTGATGGACTTCAGTCTCGAGGCCAGCCTCTGCCAGCCTCTTGCGAAGCATCTCCGCTACGGCATTCGAAGCGGGTGATCCGGCAATGTGCGGCCGCCTGGTCAGCGCAAGATGCAGTGCTGAAATGGACTCTGTCGAAAGCTCGGCGGTAAATGCCGCTTCGTCCTTACGTTCCTGGATCAACGCCGTGCTGGAGAATCCCAGCCTTCCTTCAGGAAGGGTCGTTTGCGATTCGCACAAAAGCGCGAACGCAATTAGAATCGACGAGGGATTTCGCGGCATGCCGTTTCTGACAGGCCATCGTAGCACGCCTGCGGGCGCGCTCTAGCCGGCAAAAACCGTATCTGACAATTCGTGCGGTTCCGAATTACCGGAGTATAAATCGGCCTGGCTCGGGATTTCGTTGGGCTGACGCGACAGGTCAATGTTTCCTTTGATGAATCCGCCGTCTTCGATGACGATTCCGGCTGAGTGGACGTCGCCGATAAACCTGGCGCCCTTGCGGATGTAGACCTTGTCCACTGCTTCCACTTTGCCTTCAATGGAACCCAGCACTTCCACCTCACGCGCGATCACGTTGGCTTTTACTTCTCCATTGGCGGCGATGGTGAGACGATGTTCAATCATCTCGATGGTTCCTTCCACTTCGCCTTCGATGGTCAGATCTTCGCGGCTCTCGATCTGTCCTTTGAAGACGACACTTTTTCCAAGAATGGCCTTCACGGCCGGTTGTGATGCGCTGGCTGCGGCAGCAGACATGGGGGACTCCTTAATTTCTTAAGCTGTCTGACAGATTCCGATATAGGTAGTGATCGGCGTCACGGTCGAACTTCTTTAGAGCACAACCACCTGGGCAATTCAGGAACGTTTAGGTGCGACAGGCGCTAACAACTCTATCACATTCTAGGCGCCGCCCCTTCAGGCGGCGCCGCTATTCAGTTATTCGGTTGTTCGGTTATTCGGTTCGGCCTTTTGGAGGCTCTTGGTTCTTAGCGACTGCTGGTGGCTGCTCCCTGGCTGCGGTGGCTGGCGGTGAAATCGGTCAGGAAGTCGAGCTGTTTTTTGTGCAGCGCGTTTTTGGCCACAATACTGTCGCCGAATTCCAGATAGTTCTCCTTGTCTTCGGTGAAGACCGGCCAGGTGGTCAGGCCGGGGCCGTTCGGATCTCCCGTTTTCGCAAAGCGAACCCAGGCCGGGCTCATCGCCTTCGAAAGGCGCGCGTCCACGTCGTTATAGGTATCGGCATCCACGGAAAAGTCACCAATGAAGCTCGCGGTGGTTCCGTAGAGAGAATCCGGGAGCGTCCCAAAAACGTAGGGGATTTCAGACGCGTGGAAGCAGCCCCATTTCAGCCGGCGCCCCACGCCGTTCACGCGGGTGAACTGATATTGGAACACTTTATGCTGTCCTTTCGCGGCTGCGCGGAGCACGGATCGCGTCCCATGCAGGAACGAATAATCGCCGGAAACCAGCGCCGCGGCAGCGTAAGCCTCGGCATCCGTGGATGCCGGGTAAAGGGCTAGCAGGCCATCGGTCTGGGAGCCGAAAGTCTTCTGGGCATACTTGCGAAGATCGGCCAGATTGTGGACCGGAGGCCCGCCCAGCAGTGTGCCCTCGTCAGCGTTGGTCCCGGCGATCAAGCCTACGTGGGCATACTTGCCTGTCGCAAACAGCCGCGCCGGATCATCCGGCAGCACCACGCCATCCACCACCGGTACGTAAGCTTCGCCCTTCTCGGCTTTATCGTCCCCAATCGATGGCGTTCCCAACATCTTGACAATGTCAGCCATACTTTTCGATCTCAGCGTGGCCAGGTCGCCCTGAGCCTCGCCCAATTTCTCCATCGGAATCCGCCCATACCAGGACTCTTTGAGATGGCTGATCGGGTTGAACATTCCCCAGGCGCTTTCGGCGATTACCTTTTGGAAAAGGCCCTGCGCCTGTGGCACCACCATCAACAGGCAAACCGCGGTGCCGCCCGCGGATTCGCCAAAAATGGTTACGTTGTTCGGGTCGCCGCCGAACGCCGCGATATTGCGCTTCACCCAATCGAGCCCGGCTACCATGTCCAGCAGCCCGTAATTGCCGGAGACGCCCTGCGGCGACTCTTTGCTGAGCTCGGGATGGCCTAGGAATCCGAAAATTCCCAACCTGTAATTAATGCTGACCACCACCACGCCCTCTGTAGCCAGCGTTTCCCCATCAAAAGCGCTCTGCGAGCTTGCGCCGAGTACGAATCCGCCGCCGTGGATCCACACCATGACGGGGAGTTTTTCGGAAGCCGAGTGCGCGGGAGTCCACACGTTCAGCCCCAGACAATCCTCGCTTTGCGGGCCGGGGACGAACTGGAATTGCGGGCACATGGCGGGAAAGCTTTTGGCGATCCGAATGCCCTTCCAGGGTTTCACCGGCTGCGGTGGTTTCCAGCGCAGGTTGCCAACGGGCGGTTCGGCGAAGGGGATGCCTTTATAGGAACGGACGGCGGTACCGCTGCCGGAAACCCAGCCGGAATCGATCTTCACTACCGTTTCGAGACCGGAAGTTGCGCCAAACGTGGCCGAAATTGAAAGCAGCGCGGCAAGGGTGAGCTTCATGTAACGATAATACAGCGTCCGGCGCGGAGTTATCATCTTAGGAGAGGCTGCAGGTGAAGGCTCAAATTCTGGCCGTTGTCATTCTCGTTGGAACAAGCAGCGCTTTCGCCCAGTTCGGCCCACGGCCCGGCGATTCGCGCATGCACGCTGCGCAGCCTCAGCGCTTTTTCCCGGGCGCATTTCCCTTGTTTCTCGGAGATTACGACTATGGCTATGGCTATGAGAACTATGCGCCCGCGCCGAATGTAGTGGTTGTGCAGCAACCGCCTTTGTATGTCTTGTTACCGCCAGCGCCGAGTGTTCCCCCTAAGTCGGAGATTCACGAATACCAGCCACCAGCCGCGCGGGATCAAGAACAGGCGTTTGCCATTGTGCTGAAAGATGGCTCGGTGCATTCCGCCGTCGCTGTGACTGTGCAGAATCGCGGACTCTATTACGTGGAACCTGACGGCGCACATCGCTTGGTTTCGCTAGACGCCGTGGATCGCGAAGCCACTGGACGTTTGAACCGGGAACGTAAGCTCCAACTACAACTTCCGCCAGCGCAGTAGGACAAGCCTCGGGCTTGTCTCTCTTGGCAAGCCGGAGGCTTGCCCCACGGAGAACTCGACGCTATTGAATAAGTCACGATAGCAATGGATGCAGGGCCGCTGCCGCCGGCAGAGCGGGTTCTTGTGGACACATTGATGCCGGTTCGCTACCGCGTAACACACCGCGAGACTTGCCAAGGCCACAAGGAGGATCGTCGTCATGACTTTGTCTCGCGGTGAAAGCCCGAACCGATGGGTTAGGAGGAACATCGGATCGGGCGCTAAGCAGCCCCCCACTCAAATGGCTGCTGCCAAATCTATCGGCCCAAGTGTCCCCGTTCTACAGGTCCAAGCCGCATCTTTGCGATCATGGATGGGACTATGCGATATCGAATACCAGCCGGGATCGGCGTCTTAGTACTTTTTTCACATTTGAGCGCGGCCCAGCCGGACGCCGCAACCCGCTCGCTGGCGCGAGACGTTTTTCAACAGTTGATCGAGATCAACACCACGGATTCGGTCGGAAGCACCACCGTCGCCGCCCAAGCCATGGCCAAACGGCTGCTGGATGCGGGATTCCCGGCCGCCGACGTAAAAGTTCTGGGGCCGAACGATCGCAAAGGCAACATGGTTGTCCGGCTGCATGGAACCGGCGCCGCGAAGCCGATCCTGATCATCGGGCATCTGGATGTTGTTGAAGCGCGCCGCGAGGATTGGACTACCGATCCGTTCCAGTTCGTCGAGAAAGACGGCTACTTCTACGGCCGCGGCACTCAGGACATGAAGGTGAACGATGCCATCCTGGTGGTCACACTGATCCGGTTCCAACGGGAAGGTTACCGGCCCAATCGCGACATCATTCTCGCTCTAACCGCCGACGAAGAGGGAGGGTCCTTCAATGGCGTCGATTGGCTTTTGAAGAATCACCGCGATCTGATCGACGCCGGATTCGTTCTGAACGCCGATGCCGGGGGCATCCTGACTGAAAAGGGAAAGCCGATCGATGTGGAAGTGGAAGCCACTGAGAAACTCTATGCGGATTTCCAGCTTACTGCGAAGAATCCGGGCGGCCACAGCTCATTGCCGATTCCGGATAACGCCATTTACCATATCGCCGATGCACTGGGACGCCTGGAGCGCTCGCCCTTTCCCTTCGAGCTGAATCCAGTGACACGCGCGTATTTCGAGCAGTTGTCGAAAGTGGAGAGCAAACAAACCGCCGCTGCTATGCTGGCCATCCTGCAGACGCCGCCGGATACGGAAGCGCTCGCGCGTCTTTCGCAAGATCCGCACTACAACGCGATGGTGCGCACCACCTGCGTCGCCACGCGGCTCAATGCCGGTCACGCCAACAACGCGCTGCCGCAGACCGCGCAGGCCGTGGTCAACTGCCGGATCCTGCCGGGGCATTCGGCGGAAGAGATCCGGCAGCAACTGGTTCGCACGTTTGCGGATTCCAAGGTAGCGGTTCGTTTTCTCGATCCGGCCACCGGCGAGCCGGTTGAACGCGCTCCCGACAGACAGTCGTTTTCTCCGATTGCACCACCGCCCGAGGTTTTCAAACCTTTGGAACATGTGGCGGATGAAATGTGGCCTGGGGCTCCCGTGGTACCCGATATGGAGAGTGGCGCTTCAGATAGCATTTACACGGTTGCCGCGGGAATGCCGAGCTATGGGATCTCGGGCATAGCGATCGATCACGATGACATCCGCGCGCACGGCAAAGACGAACGGGTCCGTGTCAGTTCCTTTTACGACGGCGTGGAGTTTTATTACAGGTATTTGAAGGCGCTAACCTCTCGCTAACGGTCACAGTTCGGCTGGTACACCTTGTACGAAAGCGAACGGTTTGGGGAGGGGTTTGCTTCGCATGGTGCGGAACTGGTACCGAGCGAACTCGATGGCGAAGGCGGATTGTTGGGAACGGATTACCCTGCCAGCGGTGACGAACTGCAGAGGAATGGTGGATTCAAGCAGCGACGGCCAGTCTACTTGAACTTCCATGTGGATGCCGAGTTTGATTTCATGTTGGCAGGTCACCAGCAAGCTACCGCTGCTCAGATTGACTGTTAATCCTACGCCCGATAACGTCTCCGTCTGATCTAACGTACGATAACGGGCCGGAAGCCGAACGGGGTAACGCGCCCGCAATCTTCGTTCAATCCCAAGTGTTGAAAAAGAACCTTCCACTAAGCAACCTCCAATGCCATGTAGATGAGCCTGGAGGGTTTTTGTTTCAGGTGACTAGTGGATTTACCAGGGTGATTTTCATTCGCCCAGTACCGGCTCATAGGCCTCGTCGGGGCGCGCGCGGAGATTGGGGTTGCGCATCAGGATACGGGCGCAGGTGTTCCAGCGCAGCAATGCGTCATCATTACCCGGGGGGCGCAAGGTGCCGGCCGATTCGTAGAGATGCATGGCTTGGCGGAAGGCATCGTAGGCGGCGAAGACTGCGTTGGGCGAGCCTTTGCGGAGTTGGGCGTGCGCCAATCGTTCCCAGATGATGCCGGCGTAATAGTGCTGGTCGTATTCGCTTTTCAGGCGAGGCAACAGCTCGCGCGCTTTGCCGGCACTGGCGCCGTGGCCGAACTGATCCGTTAGCGCGAGCAGAAGCATCACTAGCGCGTGCTGATTTTCCGGATCGATATGCAGAACATCCAGACAGATGCTTTCGGCGAGCGAGGGCTCATTCAAAAGCCGGTAGCGCTCCGCTTTTTCCAGAGCCTCGCCAATGCCGGCGGCTGAAATGGGTTTGAGATCGAATTGCATCACGACCTACTTCGGGCGGAACACGCGGAACAATCTGCCGAGCGGATCGAAAAACCGGTCCACCACCCGCTCCTTTAATGGAATGATCGCATTGTCGGTGATGGTGATGCTTTCCGGGCAGACTTTGGTGCAGCATTTGGTGATGTTGCACAAGCCGATACCGTCCGCTTTTCTCAAATCATCCAGGCGGTCTTCGGTATCGAGCGGATGCATTTCGAGCGCGGCGGTATAAACCAGGAAACGCGGGCCGATGAACTCGGAGTGCATGTGATGATCGCGCAGGACATGGCAGACATCCTGGCACAGGAAGCATTCGATGCATTTGCGAAATTCCTGGACGCGATCGACATCGGATTGCGCCATGCGCCAGGTGCCGTCAGGAGCGTCGGGCGGGCGCGGCTTGAACTTTTTGATTTTCTTCTTGACTTCGAAATTCCAGGAGACGTCGGTGACCAGATCCTTGAGGAGCGGGAAGGCCTTCATGGGCTGGACGGTGATGGGTTGATCGAGCGGCAAGGTATTGAGGCGCGTCATGCACATGAGCTTGGGCATGCCGTTGATCTCGGCTGAGCATGAACCGCACTTGCCGGCCTTGCAGTTCCAGCGAACGGCGAGATCGTTGGCCTGGTGGGCTTGAATGTTGTGGATAGCGTCGAGCACCACCATGCCATCGGAGATTTCGGTGGTGTAGTCGGTGAAGTGGCCGTTCTGGTCGCCTCTCCAGATTTTGAAGGTTGCGGTTGCCATTAACGCCTCGGGGAGGGCCCCCTCCTCATTTCATTTCCTCGATTATCTTTTTCTGCTCGTCGGTCATGGGGGGCAGCGGTTCTCGGGTTACAGTCATTTCGCCGTCTTTGGATTGGCGGACTATCAGGTTGAAGCTGCCGTAGGTTTCGTCTTTCGCTGGAAAGTCGTCGCGGAAGTGGGCGCCGCGGCTTTCTTTTCTGAGCAGGGCCGCGCGGGTGACGGCTTCTGAGACTGTCAGAAGATTCGGCAGGTCGAGGGCGGTGTGCCATCCGGGGTTGTATTCGCGATTGCCGGTTACTGCTACGTGCTTGGCGCGTTCGCGCAGCTTCAGGATGCCGTCCAAAGCTTGCTCCATTTCTTTTTCGAGGCGGACGATGCCTACTTTCTCTTGCATCATATCCTGCAAATCGTGCTGGACCTGATACGGGCTTTCGCCGGTGCGTTCGAAGGGTTCCAAGGCCTGGCGGGCTGTGGCGTCTACTTGGGCCATGTCGATATCGGCGGCACTGTTTTTCTTGGCGAATTTCGCGGCGTATTCGCCGGCGCGCTGGCCGAAGACGACGAGGTCGGAGAGCGAATTGCCGCCCAAACGGTTTGCGCCGTGCAGGCCTGCGCCGCATTCGCCGGCGGCGAACAGGCCGGGGACTTCCGACATCTGCGTGTCGCCATCCACGCGGACGCCGCCCATCATGTAATGCGTGGTGGGGCCGATTTCCATGGCCTCTTTGGTGATGTCGATATCGCCGAGCTGCTTGAACTGATGATACATGCTGGGCAGCTTTTTCTTGATGTGCTCCGCGGCGTTGGGAAGTTTTTCCTTGATCCAAGCGATGTCGAGGAGAACACCGCCATGCGGGCTTCCGCGTCCTTCGCGAACTTCGCGCATGATGCAGCGGGCGACGTGGTCGCGCGTCAAAAGCTCGGGTGGACGGCGCGCGCTTTTATCGCCCTGCGTGTAGCGCCAGCCTTCTTCGGGATTGTCGGCGGTCTGACTTTTGTAGTTGGCAGGGATATCGTCGAACATGAAGCGCTTGCCCTGATTGTTGACGAGAATTCCGCCTTCGCCGCGCACGCCCTCCGTGACCAGCAAGCCGCGGACACTGGGAGGCCAGATCATTCCGGTGGGATGGAATTGCACGAATTCCATATCCATGAGAGTTGCGCCGGCGTGATAGGCGAGCGAATGGCCGTCGCCCGTGTATTCCCAACTGTTGCTGGTGATTTTGAAAGCGCGGCCGATGCCGCCGGTGGCCAGCACGACGGCTTTGGCGCGGAATAGCTTGTAGCGTCCGCGCTCGCGCTCGTAGCAGAAAGCTCCGGCGATGCGGCCGCCGCTTTTTAGCAACGTGATCACCGTGCATTCCATGTGCACGTCGATGCCTTGGTGGATGCCGTGATCCTGGAGGGTGCGGATCATCTCGAGACCGGTGCGGTCGCCCACGTGGGCCAGGCGCGGATATTTGTGTCCGCCGAAGTTGCGCTGCAGGATGCGGCCATCCTGGGTGCGATCGAAAACGGCGCCCCAGGCTTCGAGCTCGCGCACGCGGTCCGGCGCTTCTTTGGCGTGGAGCTCGGCCATGCGCGGATTGTTCAGATATTGTCCGCCGCGCATGGTGTCGGAGAAATGGACGCGCCAGTTATCGCGATCGTCCACGTTGCCCATGGCGGCTGCGATGCCGCCTTCGGCCATCACGGTGTGGGCTTTTCCAAGAAGAGATTTGGTGATGACGCCGACCTTGACGCCGGCGGCGGAAGCTTCGATGGCCGCACGCAATCCGGCGCCACCCGCTCCGATGATCAAGACATCATGTTCGAAGGTCTGGTACTCGGGCATCGGCTAGAGAATTCTCCAATCCGTCCAGATGCCCATCGAACACAGGCGCACGTAGAGATCGGAGAAGCCCACCCACACCAGGCTGAACCATGCGAAGCGCATGTGGCGCTCGTTCAGGCAACTCACGCAGTCGTAAGCTTTCTTACG
>Ga0116135_1000837_pt1 | contig 16655 bp, 11 predicted proteins | sample June2015DPH_20_1_FD_89738 | JGI IMG/M metagenome (GOLD analysis project Ga0116135, IMG submission 89738) | Peatland microbial communities from SPRUCE experiment site at the Marcell Experimental Forest, Minnesota, USA - June2015DPH_20_10 | ecosystem: Environmental > Terrestrial > Soil > Wetlands... | reverse complement strand
CCGATGGCTCCGCCTACGCGCAGGCGGCCTTGCTCATCCTTGCTGGCCATGGGGTACTTCAGCTTCTTCTGGATATCCTTGACGGTGATCAGGCCCTTGAGTTCGTACTGATCGTTGACCACCAGCAGCTTTTCCACGCGGTGCTCATGGAGGATCAGTTCGGCTTCTTCAAGCGTGGTGCCCACGGGAACGGTGATCAGGTTTTTCTTGGTCATCACGTCGCCGATGGGGATGTCGGTGCGGGTTTCAAAACGGAGATCGCGATTGGTGAGAATTCCCACCAGCCGCTTTCCCTGCGTGACCGGCACGCCGGATATTTTGTAGCGGCGCATTACGTCCAGCGCGTCGCTGATCATCTGGTCGGGACCGATGGTCACCGGATCGACGATCATGCCGCTTTCGGAGCGCTTGACTTTGTCGATCTCTCCGGCCTGGTCGGCGATGGTCAGGTTGCGGTGCACTATGCCGATTCCGCCCTGCTGGGCCATGGCGATGGCCATGCGCGACTCGGTCACCGTGTCCATGGCGGCGGAGATCAGAGGTGTGTTCAGCGTGATGTCGCGAGTCAGCTTGGTCTGCGTGCTGACCTGGACGGGCACCACGTCACTCAAGGCGGGGACGAGCAGCACATCATCGAAGGTAAGGGCTTCAGGTATGTTTTTGGCTAGCATAATGCTCTGATGCGCCTGACGGCGCCGGGATTCTGGTTCCGGCACAGCAGGCGCTTCGCTCTATTGTAGCGGAGCAGATTGCGCCTATCCGCGCGCAGCTTCCAGCTATCAACCGTCAGCCCTCAGCTTTGTAGTCTGTTTTCAACAAAAAAAGCTGGAAAGAGGTAGGGATACGGCAGTTACTCGCCCATCCCATTGAATTGAGGCCCTTTGCGTGAGGGAGCGCGATGTGAAGGCCAAAGCAGCATGGGAAGAGGCAAGAATTTGAGGGTTGGATGTTGCAAAGGATTGATTCTGTTCTGTTTTGGGTTCCGTCTCTTAAGGCCGAAACAATCACTCCTCTTCAAAAGAGGGATGGCCGGGTAGACCCGCCAAGCAGGGTGTTATTCACCGTTGCAATGGTGTGCGGACCCTCCGGGCCAGCCCAGGCAAAGCCCAAAGTGAGCGCCGGGAGACCACCGGCACGCAAGGTGACGCCGGCGATGAAGCTGTGGGAAAGATGATTGAAGTCAACATCATTACGCACCAGCGCAACCTTACCCTGATCCGCTGAGAAAGTGAAGCCGACCGGCCCCCAGATGGAGTGCTCAAAGGCTTCGCGCAACAGCAACGTGTTGGGCGCACGGAAGCGATAGTCGTTGTAGCTCGGAAGCCATGTGTTGCCGTTGATGTCTGACCCGCCGAGGGTGGGCTGAAAGTAGAAAGGAACCACGCTTCCGGCCGAGGCGATGGACTCGGTGATGACCAGGCGCACTTCGACTGAGCCCTCGCGGTTGCGCTGCATAGCTGCGCACTTGGTGGCGCCGAGAGATGCGGCGCATTCATCGGGGCCGTTCGTGGTTTTGGGGCCATACGATCCGGAGTTGCGATAGAGCGGAATGATGTGGTCGAGATCGATATTCAAGCGGCGGAAGGAATAGTGCGCATCGGACGGCGCGAAGAATTGCTGGAACTGGGCCAGGTAATCCACCTGCAGATGATCGTTGAAGAGCGTGGGCTCAAGCCGTATGCCTTCACCGAGCTGGGCAAAGCCAGGCTGGGTGGTTAGGCCGGGGGCCGTGGCTTCGGTGAAGATTTGTTCAATAGACGGGCTGGACTCGTGGTGATTTCCTTCCACGTCGACAAAGCGCCCATTGATTTCGCCGAGCAGAGAAGCGCTAAAAAAATGCAGAGGCACGATGGCGTTGGCGCCGGGTATGGTCTGGCGCATGGTGAAGACGGAGGCATTGGCCTGGAGCGAGTTCGGGCCGAGTCCGTAGAAGAATAGCTGATCGAGAGAGATGGATTGCGCGTAGAGATTGAAGACTGTGTAGGGATGGACGCTCAGATTCGACTTGGGCGCGGGACCGGAGGGAGTGGTGATGACTTTGATCTTTTCAAGGGGAGTGTGTATGGCTTTGTAATAGAATCCGGCGCGCCTTGAAGCGTTATCTGATGCGATGGCGTCGGCATCCCAGCTGGTGCGCCAGAGTTCATTGGGCGTGTAGTGGCCCACATAGGCGAGGCCTGCGCCGAATCCATTTTGCGGAGCGATGCTGCCCACTGCGATGTGCAAAGGGTGATCGGTAAACAGAAGTTCGCCACAGCCGGGAATCTTTTTGAGCGAAAAATCTTCACAGCTTGCCTTGAATCGTTCGGCTTCTCCACGGAAGTCGGCGTGGGCCTGGCTTTCCTGCGCGCGAACTGTGGCGGACAATCCGATCATTGCGAGGATGAGGGGGAGTTTTCGCATGCGGTCTCCTTGCTGTCAAGCCGACCTAAGGCCTGGCTGTCTTCGGCCGTGGCTTCCTGCGCCTTTGAGGATGAAGCTTTGCCGTCACCGCGGCAATATACGCTGCGGCCTCCGCTTCTGTGTGGATGTCTTCAGGGCGACGGCCATCGCGTTTCTCTTTGGGCAGTCGCGCGTTCTCAGCGTGGTGAATATGCTTCAACTGGGCCTGTAGGAGACACCCGATGGGGCGGTCCTTGTTGAAGGCCGAAGCGGGAGGCTTGGGCACATTGATGAATGTGATTTCGCCCGCGGGTGCGTTTTGACCGCCGGTCCCGCGTTTCCGCTTCTTCAGTGCACTGCTTTTCGTCAACAGCTCTTTCATGAGCAAGGTCCTCTGAGTTTTAACTGCCTTGACCAAAGACAACGGAGTCGGTGCGCATGGTGTCGAGTGACAGCAGATCGAGAAAAGTTCCCGCAGCCTGCTCGCGTGGTGTAGCCGCGGGATACGGTCCGATGAAGTGTTGAGTAACCGTATTGGGAATCGACGCGTGTTCAAAGATTCGGTCGGTACCAACAACGGTGCCCTTGGGGACCCACGGCGAGATAAGAATCGCGGGGACGCGGACACCGAGGCGGTCAAAGTTGAAGGTGTAGGTCAATTGTGTGTCGGCAGGACCGGCGGAGTAGCCGTCGGGCGTGCACGCGGGCGGAGGAACGTGGTCGAAGATGCCGCCGTGTTCGTCGTAGACCACCAGCAGCGCGGTGCTTGCCCATAGATCCGGATTCCCTTGAATGGCGTTGTAAACCGAGGCGATAAAGAGCTCACCGGCCTGTACGTTGTGGTCCGGATGCTGGTCTGAGGCAAGCTGCTCGCCGTCATCGTTATCGTGGTCAGAGTAGTTGGGCTCTATAAAGCTGTAATCCGAGAGCGTTCCGGACTTGCAGTCGGCGATGAACTGATCGTACGTCCCAAATAGCTGAGGCTGGTGCTGCAGCAGGTTCACAACCTCGAGGCTGGAACTCTGCTGATCGAAGTAATAGAGCTTCGCGGTGTGCCCGGCGTCCTGAAGCCGCTCGTAGATGCTCTTTCCCTGCGGATAAAAGACGTTCATGCCCACCTGGCCGAACGAAGTTCCGTAGTGGGCGAATGCGCGGTTGCAGAGCGTGGGCCCGGGAATGGAAGCGAACCAGCGGTTGAATACCGCGAAGTTCGTAGCCAGCGAAGTGAGCACAGGAAGCTGCGCCTCGGTGAAGTAGTACATGATTTTTTGCGAGTGGGCCGCGTCCTGCTGCTGCGTGAAGTAGTTTTGAACAAAGCCCTGCATGCTGGCTACACGCGGATTGCTCTGGTCGCCATTAAAGATCTGCTGGTCAACCGCGGGAAACGCATGGTCGGGATCAGGATCGAGCTGACTCTGATACTCGGCAAGCGGCTGGACGAACACCTGGTTGCCCTGCGTGTCAGGGTTTGATTGCGTGCCGTCCACCCCGTCAATCGACGGGTTGACAGCCTTGAGCGATCCAAGCATGTGATCAAAGGAGCGGTTTTCCATCATCAAAACGACGATGTGTTTCAATGCATCGAGGCCAGGGGGCATGGTGCCTTCCATTCTTCCTGGGTGGCCGGCCGATTGGGCCGGCATTACCCTGCGCTAAAGGATCTTTGGGTCCGTTTGGACTTTACAGACAGGCGGTAAGATACGGCTTTTGCCGTCAGGGAGGCCCGGGGGAAGTCGCTGTCCGTTGCGCGCAATTGTAGTAGGTTAACGTCCCTGGAGGAACAATTCCTTTTCTGTTCTGCACAGACGCCAACGCCCCTCCAGGAAAAAGACCGCCTCAAGAAGCTCAAATCCCTGGGTTCCCCAGGGTATGAAACCAATTTCTGCAAAATGTATTTGCGCTCTGCTTCAAAGGGAGGTAGATTGTCTACATGTTGATGTAGAGGGTCTACAGCCTATGGCGACGAAAAGCGGTTATCAAAATCGAATTGAGCTTCTGCAGGGAACCTTGGACATGCTGATCCTGAAGACGCTGCAGTGGGGCGAACAGCACGGCTATGGGATCAGCCAGGCGATTCGAGCGACTTCCGGCGAGGTGTTGCAGGTGGAGACTGGTTCGCTCTACCCAGCACTGCACAGGCTGGAGCGGCAGGGCTGGGTTACCGCCGAATGGAAGCAGAGCGAGAGCAATCAGCGCGCCAAGTTCTACAAAATCACGAGCCTGGGCAAGAAGCAGCTGGCCTCAGACTATGAGCGCTGGGGGAAGATGGTTGCGACTATTGAAGGAATCATGACTGCCGAGCGAGGTGATGCATGAGTCTGTTTCGATTTTTTCGCCGCAAAACGGAACTCAAAGAAGAGATCGACAGCCATCTCAACATGGCGACGGCAGACCGTGTGGCTCGCGGTGAGTCGCCGGAGGCTGCGCGGAGAGCGGCGGTGCGCGAGTTCGGCAATGTACCGCTGGTTGCGGACGTGACGCGCGAGCGCTGGGGATGGCTGCGCCTGGAGCGGCTGACGCAGGACGTGCGTTTTGCCGTGCGGCAGCTGCGCAGGACTCCCGCGTTCACCATCACTGTGCTGGTGACGTTGGCATTGGGCATTGGCGCGAACGCGGCCATCTTCACGCTAGTGAACTCTGTCTTGCTGAAGAATTTGCCAGTTGTCGACCCAAAGATGCTTGTGCACGTGGGCAATGACGGCCACGACTGTTGCGTTGGCACCATCAATCCCCGGGACAACGGGGAGTATTCGAATTTTCCGACAGAAACTTACAAGCAGCTGAAAAAGAATGTGCCGGAGTTTGAGCAGCTGGCTGCCATGCAGGCCGGGTTCACTTACCGGCCGGTCATCGCGCGGCGCGACGGCGCGCAGACTGTCGCTCGTTCGGTGATGGGCGAGTTTGTTTCGGGCAATTATTTCGAGACATTTGGATTGCGTCCTTCAGTGGGAAGGTTGCTGATGGATGCCGATGATGTGAGCGGCGCGGCGCCAACTGCCGTGATCAGCTACGAGGCCTGGCAGCATCAGTTCGCCGGCGATGCCTCGATTGTCGGCAGCACCTTCTGGATAAATACCAAGCCTGTGACCGTTGTCGGAGTTGCACCGCGAGGGTTCTACGGTGACCGCATGACCAACACACCGCCGGACTTTTACATGCCGATCGAATCGATGCCGGAGCTGGCGAATGTCACTTACGTTCACGAACCGGGTACGGAGTGGCTTTACATCATTGGGCGCGTAAAGCCGGGTGTTTCGATGGGCCAGCTGCAGGAAAAGGTGAATGCAGTCCTGCGGCAGGCGTTCTCAACGCAGGATGGGTTTTCAACGGAAGACGGCAAGAAGCAATTGCAAAAGGTCCACGCCACGCTGACGCCGGGCGGAGCGGGCATCCAGACGTTGCAGGAGGACTACGGCTCTCATCTTCATTTGCTTATGTGGGTTTCAGGGCTGGTGCTGCTGATTGCCTGCGCCAACATTGCCAATCTTCTGCTGGTGCGAGGAATGGGCAGACGGACGGAGATGTCGTTGCGATCCGCGCTTGGAGCCATGCGCGGAAGAATCGTGCGCCAGCTTTTGACGGAGAGCGTGCTGCTCGCAGGAATGGGCGGCCTACTTGGTTTGGCCGTGGCCTATGCGGGAACCCGCATGCTGCTTGTGCTCGCCTTTCCCGGAGATCAAAGCGTTCCGATCCATGCGGCGCCGTCGCCGGAAGTGATTGGATTTGCGTTTGCGCTATCCCTGGTGACGGGCACCCTGTTTGGCGTAGCGCCCGCATGGATCTCCGCACAGGCAAAACCCGCGGAGGCGTTGCGCACAGGTGCGCGGACAACGGCATCGGGAACGTCCCTCCTGCAGCGGTCGCTGGTGGTGCTGCAGGCCGCGCTGTCACTGGTGCTGCTGGTGGCGGCGGGGCTTTTTTCGCAGAGCCTGAACAAGCTCCAGAATTCTGACTTGAAGCTCGATGTCCGCAACCGTTATATCGTGCACATCAATCCGCAGGCCGCGGGCTATGTGCAGACTCAATTGGACGCGCTGTACCGAACCATGGAGGACCGCTTCAAGGCGCTGCCGGGTGTGGTCAAAGTCGGCATCTCCGCCTACACGCCGATGGAAGACAATAACTGGAGCAACGGCATGGGCATTCAGGGACACCCTGAGGTTCACGGCCTCGCGTCCATTGTCAGGGCGAGCCCGGAATACTTCGATTCCGTGGGAACCAAGGTGGTGATGGGTCGCGGAATCGACGTGCATGATACGTCGACATCTCCGCCGGTCGCGGTCGTCAACCAGACATTTGTGAAGCACTTCTTCAAGGGGGAAAATCCGATTGGGCGGCGAATCGGATCGCCTCACGCGCCGGGCGACTTTGAGGTGGTTGGCGTGGTGGAAGACACCACGTACACCGACGTGCGATGGGCGGATCACAGCATGTATTTCCTGCCACTGATGCAGCGCCCACCGAGCGACAAGAGCCCAATCGAACAGGACATGTCGCTCTATGCCGGCGCAATCGTGATTGAAACAACCCGGCCCATGAACGACATGGAGAAGCTCGCCCAGAAGACCCTTGCGGATATCAATCCAAACTTGACTGTAGCAAAGTTTCAGACGTTCAATGAGCAAATCGCGGATCGCTTTACAGAGGAGCGCATGACTGCGCGGTTGACCATGCTGTTTGGTGCACTGGCCCTGCTGCTGGCCACCATCGGCCTCTATGGCGTCACAGCCTACTCAGTGGAGCAGCGGACTCCGGAGATCGGCATCCGCATGGCGCTGGGCGCGGAACGTTCCGGCGTAGTGGCGATGGTGATGCGCTCCGCACTGATTCAAACCGGGCTGGGACTGGCAATCGGAGTTCCTGTTGCGCTGCTCTCGGTGCGGTACATCAAGACCTTGCTCTATGAAATCACCAGTGCGGATACGCAGGTGATGGCGGGAGCGATTCTTACGCTGGCCGCGGCGGCGTGCGTCGCGGGAATCATTCCAGCCCGGCGCGCCGCGTCGATCGATCCGGCAAAGGCCCTGAGAGCAGAGTGAGGCGAGGGAATCCTGAAAGCCAAGCGAGGTAACGCATGAGCATTTTTCGATTCTTTGAGCGCAAGACGGAGTTGAGGGAAGAGATTGAAAGCCATCTCAAGATGGCCACTGCGGACCGCATTGCTCGCGGTGAGACGCCGGAGGCTGCGCGGAAAGCAGCGATGCGCGAGTTCGGGAATGTACCGCTGGTTGCGGAGGTAACGCGCGAGCGCTGGGGATGGCTGGGAATGGAGCGGCTGACGCAGGACGTGCGTTTTGCTGCGCGGCAGCTGCGCCGGTCGCCGGGCTTCGCGCTCACCGCTTTGCTCACACTGGCCCTGGGCATCGGCGCGAATACCGCTGTTTTCACATTGACTCACGCGTTGCTCCTGCGCACGCTGCCGGTGCGCGATCCTGGAGAACTGGTGCGGCTGGCAATCGACATGAGCGCCACCCGAGCCGATGCTCAGGACGTTCCGCTCAATCTGCCGATCATTGAGGCTATTCAGAAGCAGTCAAAATCGTTTCACGATTTGTTTGCGTGGTGCGTGTACGACTTTCCCTTCAGGGACGGTACTGCCGTCGGCGGTATTCATGGCGCAATCGTGAGCGGCAACGCATTTGAGGCGCTAGGCACGCGTCCGGCCATCGGCCGGTTGCTGACGCCGGCAGACGATCAACCTGGAGGAGGGCCCGACGGGCTGGCGGCCGTAATCAGCTATCGTGCCTGGGTCAGCCGTTATCATGCCGATGCGTCGATTGTAGGACACCACGTCATCGTGACAGACCATCCAGCGACGATTGTGGGCGTAGCGCCGGCCGGGTTTGAAGGCGTCATCGTCGCCGAACATCCTGATATTTATCTGCCGCTCGAGTTTCAAGCCGTGCTCTATGGCGAGCCGGCCAAGCATACGAGCGCACAACTGTGGCTCGATACGTTTGCGCGACTCAACCACGGAGTCAGCCGCACGCAGGCCTCGGCGGAGATGAACAGCCTTTTCCCGCGCATTCTGGATGCGACTGTTCCACCGGATATGAGACATGTGCCGGCAATTGAAAAATCACGCATCGAAGTAAAGTCTGCGCGCACTGGCTGGAGCAAGCTTCGCACCCAGTACACGCAGCCGCTCATGTTTCTTCAGCTCATGGTTGCTGCGGTCCTGCTTATCTGCTGCGCCAATCTCTCCGGGTTATTTCTGGCGCGGGCATCGGCGCGGAGGCAGGAGTTCGCGATCAGGGGAGCGCTCGGCGCGGGCCGGCTGCGCCTGATGCGCCAGCTCTTTGTTGAGTGCCTCATGCTGGCCCTACCCGGCGCCTTGCTGGGCGTAGGACTGGCGTGGATGGCAGGCCCGTGGATTCTGCACATGCTGGGCAATGCCGAGGCCGAGGATTCGATTTCGATGCATCCCGATGCAACGGTGCTTTGCGTGACGGTGGCGTGTGCAGTGTGCTGCGCGCTGCTATTCGGGATGGCACCGGCATGGACGGCGAGCCACATCGGCGTTGAAGCGGCGTTGCGCAAGTCCAACCCGCGCGCTTCCGCCGGCGGCAGGGGCTTGCTCAACCTTTTTGTGCCTTTTCAAATAGCGATCTCGCTTGCGCTGGTCGTGGTTGCCGGCCTGCTGGGTACGACGGTGGCACGGTTGCTTACGGAGAATTCCGGTTATCGCTCGGATAACGTGATCTTCGCCCTGACGGACTTTCTGCGCATTCCACAAAAAGGTCCGGAGCTGGTTGGGCTCTATCGCCGCATGGCGGAGAGAATCGAGCAACGTCCCGGAGTGGAGCAGGCCAGTGTCGCCTCGATCGCTCCGTTCCTCGGCTGGCGCTGGTCCGACGAATTTGTCGCAGCGGAAAATGCCCAGCATGCCCAGCCGGTGCAGGCCATGGAGAACGTCATCACCGCCCACTATTTCTCCGCTGTCGGCATCAACATTCTGGCAGGGCGCGACATCCGGAATAGTGACTCCGATACCAACTCATGCCTTATCAGCGAGGCTGCGGCCCGCCTCTACTTTCCCCACGGAGTGGCGCTGGGCAAGACGCTGCAACGCACGCATCATGGTGCGGAAGGGCATGATGTCTCTCGCAATTACCAGGTGGTTGGGATCGTTGAGGACACGAAATATGACTCAGTGCGTGAGTCGCCTCCGCCAATCGTATACATCCCGCTGGCCAACGGAGAAGGGGGGCAAACGAATGCAGGGTCTGCGCTTTTCTTCGTCGTTCACGCACATAGCATGGCTGCGGCGCGTTCAGCTTACCTGACCACGCTGCATGAGATGGCCCCGGCCAGCCCGGAAATCCCGCCCATGGACTTTAGCCAGACATTTCGCGACTCGGCTTCGCGCGAGCGCCTCATGTCTGTGTTGTCGGGGTTCTTCGCGCTGCTTGGCTTGCTGCTCAGCGGCATCGGGGTTTATGGCCTGGTCGCCTGGAACGTTACGCGGCGCACCAGCGAGATCGGCCTGCGCATCGCTCTTGGCGCGACCCGAGCCAAGGTCCTGATGCTGGTGATGCAACAGATTGTAGGATTGCTCGCGGGCGGCGTGCTAGCTGGATGGATTGCGGCAATCTTCGCCGGGCGTGCGGTTCGGAGCCTCTTGTATGAGGTTCAGCCCGGCAATCCGTGGGTTTTTGCGCTGTCCGCAGGGGTGCTTGTTTTCATTGGGCTGTTTGCGGCATTGCTGCCGGCGCGCCGCACTGTCTCAATCGATCCAATGCAGGCTTTGAGGGCAGAATGATTGCCGCCAGCGGTGCTACACGCCCACTGGGAACGGCTTGGGGCTTGATTCATCGGTGTTGGCGTCGGGGTTGCGCCAGCGCTCGAAGCGGCCTTGCAGCAGGCTCATCAGCCCGGTGTACCAGTAGCCGATGACGAACAGAATCAGGAACGGCGCGGTGAAGTAGTTGTGGTTGGAGAAGGTGTAGAGAATTGCGCCGAAGAAGTAGCAGCCCAGGAATAACTCGATCCACGGCGCCAGCACCAGGCGCTTGCGATACTTGGCGGCCTGCGACTTCTCGCCCTTCTTGGCGACGCGGTATTTCGGGGTGCGAACGAAGGGGCTCTTCATCCCCAGCAGCGCTTCCACCACCGCCTTGGTGTTGGTGACGGTCAGGCCGATGCCGAGGGCCATGAGGAATGGCAGATAGAGAAAGGTCTTCATCCAGGTCTTGGGGAAGAGCTCGCGCTGGCTCATCACGTAGAAGACTGCGATGGAAAAAGTGGATGCGGTGAACAGCGGGAAGTCGATCAGCAGCATCTGAAACCAACCCTGGTAAAAGCGGCAGATCATGGCCGGCAGCAGAGCAGCGGACATAAGCACCATCAGCGGGTAGCTCATGTTGGCGGTGAGGTGATACACGGCCTCGATCTTGATGCGCCGCGGCACATCCGACTTGAACATCAGCGGCAGCACCTTGATGCTGGTTTGGATAAGCCCCTTGGCCCAGCGCGCCTGCTGAGTTTTGAATGCCGTCATTTCAATGGGAAGTTCGGAGGGGCATTCTACGTCCGGCAGGTATTTGAACTTCCAGCCGGCGAGTTGCGAGCGATAGCTCAGGTCAGTGTCTTCAGTGAGCGTGTCATGCTGCCATCCGCCGCCGTCGGTAATGGCCTGGATGCGCCACATGCCGGCGGTGCCGTTGAAGTTGAAGAAGTCGCCGCTGCGGACGCGCGCGCCGTGCTCCAGCACAAAGTGACCGTCCAGCAGAATCGCCTCAATCTGGGTCAACATGCTGTAGTTGCGGTTGAGGTGCGTCCAGCGAGTCTGAACCATGCCGATCCCGGGCTCGGCGAAGTGGTGGATCACCTTCATCAGCCAGTCGGTGGGGGGCACAAAGTCGGCATCGAAGATGGCCACATACTCGCCCTTGGCCACCTTGAGCCCCTCGTCGAGAGCGCCCGCTTTGTATCCGTGGCGATTGGTGCGGTGAATGTAGACGATTGGGTGGCCCAGGGCCGCGTAGCGTTCCACAGTGCCGGAGGCCACCTCCTGGGTTTCGTCGGTGGAGTCGTCGAGCACCTGGATTTCAAGCTTTTCCCGCGGATATTCCATGGCACAGACCGCTTCAATCAGGCGGTCGATGACGAACTGCTCGTTAAAGATGGGCAGCTGGATGGTCACCATGGGCAGCTCTTCAAAATGCCGTGGCGGGTTTGGATTGTAGTTCTTGCGGTATTTGAAGTAGAGATAGCACATGGTGTAGCGGTGTACACCATAAAGTGCCAGGAGGATCATCACCGCGAAGTACGGCAGCAGGACTGCGGCGTCAAAGGCATTCCAGTGGTAGAGGCCCTTGAAGGTCTGGTCGGTGGTCTGCATTGCCTTGAGGTAGTGGCGCAGGCCGGTCTGGGGGGCAAAGGCAATGAGCGCGGTGATCCGCGGGTGCAGAGCCCGTGCGAGGATGCGGGTGAGGCCGGCGGCGGGATTGACGAGGTTCACAAGCGCGGCGAGCAGGGGGAGCCTCCACGGTTCCTATATGGTCCATTGTATGCGATGGGGGATTCCGGCGCGGTGGTTGCCAGGGCGGTGGCTCAGGTTGAGCTATGGGGCCTACAACGGACTGATGAATGGGAGCTTCGGCATCCAAAAATGCCGAATCCGTCTGGCGTGAGAAGGATGGAGGCGTTTGGTACGTGGATATGCTTAAGGCCCGGATGGGTGGCCATACGGACTGCAGACTGATTCAGCCCATTTGACGGCGGTTGGGGAACCGGCTGGCTACTAGTCGATGAAGTAGCCGAGATTTTCAAGGACACGGTCACTCAGTTCCACGCCCAGGAGCTGCGCGCTGCGGAACGTGTACAGGTTCTCCTCGAAACGCTGGATGACCTGAAGAGGGAGATCCGTCTGCTGCCGAAGCATGCGCAGCAGCCCCGCACTGTCTGTCGGGCACTCGTAATCGCCCGGCAACCCGCATGCGGGCTTGATTGTGAGGAAGAGGGGAATCGCTCCTTTGCTTACCTGGGAGGGGTCGGAGGGGCGGGTGATGAGGTTAACGCGCATGTCCGAATTCTGATGCTTTCCGGTGCAATGCTCAATGACACGTGCGGGTGATCACCACCAAACCAATTGGGGAGACCGGCGATTCTGTCGAGGGCAATGGGCACATGGGACCTGGCTGCGAAAGTTGCTCTCCGCGGGCCTACTGGCGTAGTGTTTTCTCGCAGTTGGAGATATTCAAATGTCGACTCTTACGTCATCTTCTGTTGTTGCTGCCGCGGGCGGCAGTTTTCTGCTGGAAGCCCGGACCCCTGCTGAAATCTTCACTCCCGAAGACCTGAACGAGGAACAGCGCCAGATTGCCGCGACTGCAATCCAGTTTGCGCGCGAGCAGATTCTGCCCGCCGCCGGGGCCATTGAGGCCAAAGAGCCGGGGGTTTTGAAAGGCATCCTGCAAAAAGCGGCCGCGCTGGGATTCACTTCCGTCGATATTCCTGAAGAGTACGGCGGCATGGGGATGGACAAGACCACTTCCACGCTGCTGACTGATCACTTGTCTGTGCTGGCCAGCGTTTCAACCGCTTTTGGCGCGCATATCGGCATCGCCACGCTGCCGCTGGTCTGGTACGGCACCGAGGAGCAGAAGCAGCGCTATCTGCCCAAATTGGCAACGGCGGAGTGGATCGGCTCCTACGGGCTGTCCGAGGCCAGTTCCGGCTCTGACGCCATGAATGTGCGCACCCGCGCCACGCTCTCAGAAGACGGGACCCAGTACATCCTGAACGGCGAGAAGATGTGGATCACCAACTGCGGCATCGCCAGCCTTTACACGGTCTTCGCCAAGATTGACGGTGAGAAATTCTCTGCATTCCTCATCGAGCGCGACACGCCGGGGCTCACCGTGGGCGCCGAAGAGCACAAGATGGGAATTCACGGCTCATCCACCTGCCCGCTGGTGCTCGCGGATTGCCGTATCCCCGCGACCAACCTGCTGGGCGAGGCCGGCAAGGGCCACCATATCGCGTTCAACGTGCTCAACGTGGGCCGGTTCAAGCTGGGCGTGGCCTGCGTGGGCGGGGCGCGGCATGCGCTGGCGCACATGATCCGCTACGCCAAGGAGCGTGTCGCCTTCGGCAAGCCAATCGCGGAGTTCGGCCTGATTCAGCGCAAGATTTCCGCCTCGGCCACGCAGCTTTACGCCGCCGAGAGCATGGCCTACCGCACCGTGGGCATGATTGACGCGAGCCTGGCTGAGCTGACGCCGGAGCAGGCGCACGCGCCGCGCGAGATACAGAAGCGCATTGAGGAGTACGCGGTCGAGTGCTCCATTCTTAAGGTCTATGGCTCGGAGATGTTGAGCATGGTGGCGGACGAACTGGTGGCCACCATGGGCGGCTACGGCTACGTGGAGGAATATCCCGCCGAGCGCTTCTACCGCGATGCGCGCATCAACCGGATCTTCGAGGGAACCAACGAAATCAACCGGATGATTATTACCGGCTGGTTGATGAAGCGGGCGATGAGCGGGCAACTACCGTTGCTTGGGGCGATCAAGAAGCTGATGGACGAGGTGACTCAGCCGCCGTCCTTCGACGCAGGGGGTGACGCGGGCGAGTTGCTGGCCCGCGAAGGCGAAGTCCTGGCGGCGGTGAAGAAGATTGCGCTGTTTGCCGCCGGAGTGGCCAGCCAGCGATTCATGGCCGCGTTGCAGGAGCAGCAGGAAGTGATGGCCGATCTGGCCGACATCATCACGCAGGTTTACGCGCTGGAGTCATCGCTGCTGCGCGCGCGAAAGCTTGCCGGGCGCAGCGCGGGCGAAGTGGCAGCGGCCATGACTGCGCTGCTGGCCGACGAGACCATGGGATTGGCTGAAAACGCCGCGCGAAGAGTGTTGGCTGCCTGTGCCGAGGGCGATCTGCTGCGCACGCAACTGGCGATCCTGCGCAGATTAGCGCGGTTCACGCCTGCCGATTCGGTGGCTCTGAGCCGGACAGTGGCGCGACATTGCATCGGGGTGGAAAAGTACCCGCTTTAGCCTGAGTCGGCAAGAGCGAGCCGAAAACAAGAATCCTCCACCCTGACAGCGTCTGTCGCCAGGATGAAGGATCTGTCTTGCCTGGGGTGCAGCGGTGTGCTGCGGGCTGGTTTAGCGCTGCACTACAACCGTGAGCTTCAGTTCAACCGGGATTTTCTGGTTGTCCAGCGATGCGGGGCGGAAGTGGAATTTCTGAACGGCCGCAACCACGCGCGCATCCAGATCATTGTTGAAGGACTTGGCGATCTGAACGTTCTGGGCATTGCCATTTTCATCGACATTCAGATTGAGGCCGATTTCGACCTGCCGGGGAAGCACGGAGTCGTATGCATCCTGCGGGATGACGATGGTGGATTCGTTGAGCAGCTTGGGGGCGATCACACCGGTGCTGACATGAGTGACCTGGGCTGGGGTGTTGGCGTCGGTCGCGGGCGAGCTGGCGAAGGCCGCGGTGGTGGCGAGCGGAGCGAGCAGAACGCTGGCAATAAGAATACGGCGCATGAATTACCTCCGAAGGTCAGAAGTGACCATCACCAATATAACGCGAAACATATACGATTGTCAAAGAAATTTTTCTGAAAACATATTTTCAATAACTTAGAGGTTAGAAAACGTTTAATCATCGCATGACAGTAAAATTATTCGTCGGATTTTCAATCATCCGGGGAAGCGTGGCCTTTGAGCTGGTTGCGACAGCTTCGGTGGGAGGGAAAGCGTCTGCGCGGGGAATTGTGCGAACGTCGCGCCATGTTTTCCTCCAGGGCTCAACTCAGCCGCAGAGACAGCCATGCCACAGCCGCGAAGACAACCATGTCGCATGGCTCCTCATCGAAATTCCACGGCGCGCAACCCGAGGTCGCGCAGTTGTTCGCTCATATGGCCTTTTTGGATATTTCATTCGTTCGGCTTGTTTCAATCTCAAAAACGAGGTACGTCCCTCATGAAACACACCCTTCGCAACTTGCTTCTTGCTCTGCTCGCGGTCGCGGTTATCCAACCGGTCTTCGCCCAGGTGCGCGTGACAGTGGCTTTCGGGCCTCCCGCACTGCCAATCTATGACCAGCCAGTTTGCCCCGGCGACGGCTATCTGTGGACCCCAGGGTACTGGGACTACGATGTGGACGATGGCTACTACTGGGTTCCCGGCACATGGGTGTTAGCGCCCGAACCTGGTTTCCTCTGGACTCCGGGCTGGTGGGGCTGGGAGAGTGGCGGCTTCCTCTTCCATGAGGGCTACTGGGCCACCGGGATTGGCTTCTACGGCGGCATCAACTACGGCTTTGGCTACTTCGGCGTGGGCTTTCAGGGAGGGCGCTGGGATGGCGGCCACTTCTTCTACAACCGCGCCGTGATGAACGTCAACGTGACCGATATTCACAACGTGTACAACACGTCCGTCACCGATATAACGGTGAATCACGTGAGCTACAACGGCGGCGAGGGCGGCGTTACTGCGCGGCCCACGGCCCAGGAGCAAGCGGTGAAGCAGCAGCGGCATATTCCGCCTGTAGCGGCGCAGACTCAGCATGTGCAGGCGGCGCGCTCCAATCCGCAGATGCGGGCTGAGACTAACCAGGGCAAACCGCCGATTGCCGCAACCAGCCGCCCAGGCGAATTCAGCGGATCTGGTGTTGTGGCGGCAAAGGCGGAAGGCGCTCCGTATCATGCGGCGCCAAGCCATGCCGGTGCGCCAGGCGAAGCGGGTAATCGACCGGAAGGCGGCGCGTCGCAAATCGCAAATCCCACCCATGCGCGCGATCTGCAGCCGCACCAGGTTCAAACTGCTCCCAGCTCCGGCGATGCAAAGGCCGATGCGAAATACCAGAAGCAACAGCAAAAATTGGCCGACCAGCAGAACAAGGAACATCAGAAACTACAGCAGCAACAGGACAAAGAAGACCAGAAGGCAGCGAAAAAGAATATGGACGCTCAGAAAAAACAACAGATGGAGCAGCGCCATCAGACGCAGACCCAGCAGCTGGAGCAGAAGCACACGCAGCAACAAAAGGATTTGCAAACCAGGCAACCGGCTCCAAGGCCGATGCCTGCTCCGCGCAACCCACGGTAACCCGGCGTCAATGATCGCCCTGCTGTGAACGAAACTCTCAATCGGGCATGGCCCCGGCAGCTAAATTGCTTGCCGGGGCTTCTTTTGTTCTTGCATTGGGAGGCGGGTTCGAAAGCTGGCTGCTACAGGCAAGAGCAACGATGAGTTTTCCGATGCATTCGAAAAAACCCCAGGTCCTTGAGTCGGAGCCTGGGGCGAGAAGAGTT
>Ga0116135_1000836_pt1 | contig 16666 bp, 15 predicted proteins | sample June2015DPH_20_1_FD_89738 | JGI IMG/M metagenome (GOLD analysis project Ga0116135, IMG submission 89738) | Peatland microbial communities from SPRUCE experiment site at the Marcell Experimental Forest, Minnesota, USA - June2015DPH_20_10 | ecosystem: Environmental > Terrestrial > Soil > Wetlands... | reverse complement strand
GGCGTCTTCTTCCTCTTCAAGCAAAATTAAATGCTGCTTCAGCGAATCCAGAGCAATTTCGACCAGCTTGCGGAATTCCAGTTCATCCATCATGGTCACAGTCTAACAAGGCGACGAATAGTGAAGACAGAGGACCGGAGACCGGGGATCAGGGATTAGAGACCAGGGATTAGAGATCAGGGATCAGAGAACAGGGAGCAGAAGCCTCGGCATTTATTGGGAGCTGTGCTTGAATTTGCCGGAATCGTGGGTTTATCAGGGAACTTTCTCCGGCTTTTCACGGGACCCTTGCAGTCCATTGATCGACGGGCCTTCATACTTCTCGCAGATTCCAACCTTCGTTCGGGAGGGCATCGGGATGCGTGTGCTGGTTGCATCGATGGCGGTACTGGCGGCGACACAGGGCGCTTACCTTGCCGCGGCGCAAACGGCGCCGGCTATCCCGGCTGCGCAACTGATACGCGAAGTGGTTTACAACGAGCTGAACGACCATTCGGCACACGGCTACTGGCGTTACTGGATCGAGCGGCACACTGCGAGAGAAGTCCAGCTTGAAGAACAGATTGAAACACCGCAGGGTCCAATTACGCTCCTTACTCTTCGGGACGGTTTGCAGCCGAGTCCCGCAGTGCAACAGCAGGAGCAGGTGAGACTCGAGCGCCTGCTGAGGTCACCTGAAGAGCAGGCCCGGCATTTCCAGGAGTATGAGGAAGACGAAAAGCGCATCGGCCGCATCCTGGCCCTGCTGCCGGATGCATTCCTCTACGAGTACGCCGGTGACGAGAATGGCTGCCACAAGCTGATCTTCCGTCCAAACCCGGCCTATTCCGCGCACTCCATTGAGGCGCGGGTATTTCACTCAATGAGCGGTACGCTTTGGGTAGACGCCCGGATGAAGCGCCTGGCGCGCCTCGATAGCCGCATGGAAGAGAATCTGGACTTTGGGTACGGCATCCTTGGGCGGCTCTACAAGGGCGGATGGTTCCAGCTGCAACGAGTCCAGGTGAGCCCTACAGACTGGAAGACCGAGCGCCTTGAGGTGCACATGGTTGGCCGCGCACTGCTGGTCAAGTCGTTTGCACGCGAAACCAGCGAAATCCGCGGCGGCTTTGCTCCTGTCCCGGCGGGCTTGAGCCTGGCGCAGGGGCTGGCGCTGATGCAACAGGCTCAGGCCCAATCACAGGCGCGAGGATTGGTCAGTCCCGCTGCACTCGCTATGCAACCCTAACAAGAAACGAAAATCCAGGCTGGTCAAAACAAAGTGTTGTGTTGAGGGTTGTGTTTTCCGGCTCCTGCGCCAGAAAAAGGCGCAAAGCACTCAATCGATAAGGAGACCGACGCAGCAACCGAGGTTTGTTCATTTGTGCTGGAATAGGCACGCGGTGTCCTGCCCGGCGGGCTTGTTCAATCCGGAACCTCCCGTGTGTCGCACGGGTGGCATGAGGTTGTGCGAGCCGGGGTTGTTGGGCAGGCACGGTGGCGCGGCAACGGGCATCAAGCTCGATAGAGTCGAAGCGGTGAAGGTGTAATCGACATCCATTTCGATGGAGCCGTAAAAAGTTGCAAGGCGTGCATAGATTGTTTCTCCATTCGTCGGCAGGCCGGTGACATCCCACGAAGTGGTGGTTCTGTATCCTGAGTTCATGAGATTGTTTGAGCCCACGCCGGTGGATCCCACCCAGAGATAGTACCTGGTGGCTCCTGCCACCGCGGTCCACTCGAATGTGACATTGTTACTGTTCAGCGTGCTGCCCGGCAAAGGAGCAATCAGCTCAGTCTGCGCCATGCCGGTGCCGCTTACCGGAATCGACTGCTGCGTGCCGGGCGCATTGAGAGTGTTGTCAGAGAGGGTTACGGTCTCGTTCATCGCGCCCTGATTGATGGGAGTGAAATTGACGGGGATATCGCACTGCTGGCCAGGGGTGAGGATAGTGGTTGCGGTGCAGGCGTTGGGATCGCCCGAAGCTTCCGAAAAGTCGATGGGGTAGGTCAGCGCCGTAAGAGTCAGCGGCTGGTTTCCGATGTTGATTGCCTGCATTGTCTGCGTGCCGTCGGCCGCATCCGTTGTGTTGAGAAACGTCGGGGTTGGGAACGGAACAGGTGCAGGCTGCGCATGTTCGATTTCTTCCAGGAAGTGCGGGCCGCCAGGCTCGACCTCCTGGACAATGAACACGTCGCCCGTTGCGTCCACAGCGACGCCGTAGACATCCCCGGGATCAGAGAAGACGGTGTTGGGATCGATGGCGGTGGGTGGCGCGCCGCCGGTGGCCAGTTCGACCACGCGGTGGTTTACATTGTCGGCGATATAGAGATCGCCTGCGGCGTCGACGGCAACGCCCACGGGGTTCTGCAGGCTCTCGCCATTCACCGTGGGGTCAATGGCGATGGGCGCAGCGCCGGCGGCCGGCAACTCGACCACACGTTCGTTGGCCAGGTCAGCAATGAACAGGTCTCCGACCGCGTCGACAGCCAGGCCGTGGGGATCGCTCAACGGAATCCCATCTACGATTGGATCGATCAAGATGGTTGGTGCTCCGCCGGCGGGCAGCTCAAGTACGCGATTGTTCATGAAGTCAGCAACAAAGAGGTCGCCCGCTCCATCGACGGCCAACCCGGATGGATCGTTCAGGGGGATGTTGTCAGCGGACGGGTATATGGCTGTGCCGGGTGCGCCGCCGACCGGCAACTCGACAATCCGGCCGTAGAAGTCGCCGATAAACAGGTTGCCGGCTCCGTCGATAGCGATGCAGGAGGGCAGATATAACGATTCGCCGTTTGCCGCGGGCAAAGTGGTGGTGGGGTTGCCTCCCCCGGCTGGTATCCGAACCAGACGATAGCTGGGCGGCTCGTCGACCGTGTCGAGGACAAAGAGGTTTCCCGCGGCGTCTGCCGTCATGGCAACGGGGTTCAGAAGGCCGGCATCGTATTTCAACTTGTCGACGGCGGAGACGACTCCGGGGCCGAAGGCGATCTGCGGACCGATGCCTGATCCGTAGACCAGTGCACTTCCCAGGACTGTGCCTGTGCTATTGGATTTGGAGAAGAACAGTACCGCGCCCATGCGCAACCCTGCGGCGGTTGGCGCGAAGGTCACGCTGACCGTGCAGTTTGACGTAGTGGAGTAGTGCTGCGGAGCGCAGGTGGTTCCTGCCGCGCTGACAAAGTCCAGGTTGGGGATGCCGGTGGTGACCACCGCGATGCTGCCCACGCTGGTGCCGGCTGCGATGGAGAAGCTGAGCGATTGCGCGGCGGTGGGCGAACCAATGGGCTGGGCGCCGAAGTTCTGGGTCGATGCGGCGCCGATGAAGGTTGCCTGTGCGAAGGCGGACGGAGACAGAACAGCAGTCAGGACAATCAGAACGGGCAGGACAATCAGGACGGGCCGAACAATCAGGACGGGCAGGCAGCCCAGGGGCGCGGACGACGGCCTCGCGGGGTTCGGCGTGACAAATTGGGTCATGGAAGCCTCGTGCTTCAAACGGGGAGATCTTCGCCTCAGAATCCGGGTGCTGCCAGCGCTGTGGCTTTCCCATTTGCCGCTTCAATCCAACTGCATGTATCGGCGCTTGTGGCTGCTGCCAATAGGATTCCAAGGCTCGGCGTGACAGACGAGGCGGCGAAGGCACAGCGTCTTGAGCCTGCGGAAGTGTGTTTTTGTACTGATTCGAAAGGGCGAGCGGGCATGCCGGATTGCGCCGCTCCCAGGGGGCAGGATGGTCTGGGGATGGCGCAAATCTGCGAAGCGATTGTCCGGAATTCAGACATGGGAGAAGCGGAAGATTAAAGTTTGCCCGCACGCCGCCGATAGAGCGCTCATGGGGAGTTCTTGAAGCAGGAACGGAGATGGGAGCGAGGAAAGGAAATGGAGATCAGCCCAATTGCCGGAATCCGCGCTCTGCCGGTTGCGAAAACGCCGCCGATTGATCCCCAACTGACGGCTGTGTTCGACATCGACAATTCCGCGCGGATAGGGGACGAAACCTGGACGCCCAGCGACCGGGAGTCATCGCGTGGATCGGAAGACGACGGATCGGACGACCCATTGGTGGACGACGAATTGGGTGACGTTGAAGACCTACCGGGAGCCGAGGCTGAGCCACGGGCATCGATGTCGCGTGCTGAGATGCCGCTGACGAGGCAAATCAGCTTTTTTGCGTGAGCTGAGGATGCCTGTCGCCGTATTGAGCATCTTCTACAATTTCTAAATTTCTGAAACGTCTATCCTCTAAGGCAATGATTGCAAATAGGATCCATCGATCCGCCTGATTTTCACATTTAAAGGCTTGCAGAATTCGTCGATTTTGGAGTAATTTACTAACTGGTTAGTTAACAACATGACATCCGCAATTCCAACCCGTACCCAGGCCGAACGCGCTGACCAGACGCGCGCGCGGATTCTTGACGCTGCGGTGTTGGAATTCAGCGCCAACGGACTGGCCGGGGCGCGTACCGAGCATATTGCCGAGGCTGCGGGCGTGAACAAGGCGCTGCTCTACTACTACTTCAACAACAAGCAGGCACTTTATGACGCGGCGCTTGAGTCGGTGGCCAACCGGGTGGTGACGACGAGCATGGCGGCGATGGGCGTGGAGGGCTCGGCGGGGGAGCGGCTGCTACGGTCCGCACTGAACCACTTTGACCGGATCCACTCGCAGCGCGCGTTCCAGAGCCTGATGCAGCAGGAGATGATTCGCCTGCATCGCGGCGAGGAAAACGCGATTGCGCCGCTGGTGGTCAAGGTGTTTCGGCCTTTGCTGGCGCGCATGCGGCAGGTGTACGCCGAGGGGCGCGATGCGGGCGAGTTGATCGAGGTGGACGAGATGCAGATGCTCTACGCAGCACTGGGCGCGAACGTATTTTATTTCCTCTCCGCACCGATGATGAAGATGCTGATGGACACCGATCCCTTTGACAGGGCGGCGATTGAGTTCCGGCGCAGATCGGCGATTGAGTACCTGGGCAGCACGATTTTTGTTGACCGCGAGCAAGGGGCGCGGGTTGCGGCGCGGGTGCTTGCGTCGACGCCCATGCCGGAGCCGGCTGAAAATGCCGCAAGTCGCTTTTCGATGAGTAAATTTGGTAACCAGAAGATCGCAATCGACGTAACAAAGACAAAAGAAGTGAGGCGCACGTGAACGCACGCAATCGAGTTTTCATGATCCTGGGCCTGCTCACCATAGGCTCGTTGATCTGGTACCTGGCCACGGTCAAACGGGCCGGCGACCTGCAACTGATCGGCACGGTGGACGCGAACGAGATTCTGGTCAGCTCCAAGATTCCGGGGCGGATTCAGACGCTGACGGTGGACGAGGGCGACGAAGTAAAGGCCGGGCAGCTGATCGCCGTGATCGAGAGCGAAGACCTGCAGGCTGCCCGCAAGGCCGCCGAGGCGACGGCGAACAGCCAGCAGTTCAAGCTGGGCGAGACGGTGGAGACGGAGCGCCAGACGCGTGGCGAAACCGGCAGTGCAGCCGGTAATGCGGAAGCGATGCTGCAGGCGGCGAAGGCTTCACTGGCGCAGGCCCAGGCGAACTATGAGCATCAAAAGGCCGACACGAGTCGCACGGTTGCGCTGGCACAGCAGGGCATTATGAGCGAAGAAGCCAAGGACGATGCAGTGACCAGCCTGCAGGCGGACAAGGCCGCGGTGGATGCCGCGAAGGAAAACGTTGCGGCCGCGGCGGCTTCGCTGCGGCAGGCACGCGCTCATGAGCTGTTGACTGCGGTTGCTGCGCGGACGGTGGACTCGACGCGCGGCGAAGTGGAAAACGCGCGCGCGCTGGCAGAGCAGGCGAAGGTGGAGCTTGGCTACTCGCAGGTGTTTGCGCCGGTGAGCGGAAAGGTGAATGTGCGCGCGGCGCGGCAGGGCGAGGTGGTGTCGGCGGGGGCAACGATCGTGACCATCATGGACCTGACGCAGACGTGGGTTTACGCACCGCTGCCGGAGACGCAGGCCGATGCAGTTCAGCTTGGCGATTCGCTGCGGGTGGTGATGCCGTCCGGCGCGACGATTCAGGGCAAGGTTATTTCGAAGGCGGCGGAGGCGGATTTTGCGACACAGCGGGACGTGAATACCCGCAAGCGCGACATCAAGACTGTGCAACTGAAGCTGTTGATCGATAACCCCGGAGAGAGGTTTGTGCCGGGCATGACGGCCGAGGTGTACATACCGAAGGCGAAGCTGGTGAAACAGTGAGCGGGCAACCCCAGGCCGAAAATCAGGCAGGCCCAGCGCGGGAGGGAGGGCCTGCGCTCGCCCCGGCTATCAACGGCGATTCAGGGCCGCCTGCGGGTACGCCGATTGCCATTGCCGTGGAAAACATCGTGAAGCGCTACGGGACGTTTGAAGCCGTGAAGGGCGTCAACTTCTCGGTGGCGGATGGCGAGATTTTCGGGCTGCTGGGGCCGAATGGCGCCGGGAAGAGCACGCTGATCCGCATGATGACGACGCTGATTCCTGTGACTTCAGGACGCGCGATCGTCGCGGGACACGACGTTTCAAAGGAGCCGGATGCGGTGCGGCGCATGATCGGCGTGATTCCGCAGGCGCTGACCAGCGATCAGGACCTGACGGTTGAAGAAAACCTCAGCATCTACGCGAAGCTGTACAGCGTTCCCAGGGATGAGCGGGAGAAGAATATTCAGGAAGTGCTGGAAGCGGTGGACCTGGTGAAGTGGCGCGGGGCGCAGACAAAGACGCTTTCCGGCGGGATGAGGCGGCGGCTGGAGATTGCGCGCGGACTGGTTCACAACCCGCGCATCTTCTTCCTTGACGAACCGACGACGGGGCTTGATCCGGTATCGCGCATTGCTGTCTGGGAGATGTTGAACCATCTGAAAGCTACGCGCAACCTGACGATGCTGTTGACCACGCACTACATGGAAGAGGCGGACAAGTTGTGCGACAGGATTGCCATTGTCGATCACGGCAACCTGGTTGCGCTGGGCACGCCGATCCAACTGAAGCAGAGTGTGCCGGGCGCCAACGTGGTGGAAGTTCACTTTGACCGGGAAGCCGAAGAGTGGAAGGCGAGGCTCGAAGCGCTGGACGGAGTTACAAGCGTGCAGGCCGAGTCGGCGGGTTTCTATCGCGTGCTAACTTCTTCGGGTTCGAAGACGACGATGCAGTTAGTTGAGTTAGCCGCATCGCTGGGCGAGACACTAACTTCACTTAGCGTGCAGAACACCACGCTCGACGATGTTTTCGTTCATTACACGGGGAGGCAGTTGCGCGATGAGCAGGTAAAGGCCGTCGGCTTCATGATGCCGCCCAGGCCGGGGATGCAGCCATGAACCGAATGTTCGCCATTGTCGAGCGCGAGATGCGCAAGTTTTTCCGCTCGCCAGTTCTCATGGTCATGTCGATGATGCTGCCGCTGGTGCAGCTGGTGATTCTGGGTAACGCCTTCGGCGGCAAGATTGTGGGCGCGCGCGTGGCTGTTGTCGACTACGATCACGGCCCTGAATCGGTGAAGGTTCGCGAGGCTTTTGCCGCGATTGCCGTGAACATCAAGACGTTTACGACAATTGACTATAACGATGAGCGGCAGGCGAAGGAGGACGTGCGGACGGGAAAGATCGACGCCGCCGTGATCATTCCGGCGCAGTTCTCGCGGCGGTTCTATTCGCAGGATGCGCCGCAAATCGGGCTGGTGGTCGACAACTCCGATCAGTTCACGTCGGGGTCGCTGGAAGTCGAGATGCAATCGCTGGTGGATGCGCTCAATGCGCCGGTCATTCAGCCGAAGATTATCAATAACATTGCGCTGGAGACGGTGGAGCTTTATCCCTACGTTGCTTACATGAAATACCTGCTTGCCGGCTCAATAGCTTTGGCCATGTATATCTCGGTCATGATCGGCGGCGGGATGTTATATATCGACGACAAGGCGCGGGGCGTGCATGAGGGATATCTTGTAACTCCGATCACCAAGCTGGAGTTAGTGTTCGGGTTGAACATTGCAGGTGCGATCAAGGCTGTGTTAGCCGGTATGGCCATTACGCTGATCGGCTCGCTGATGGCAGGATTGCCGGCCATCTTCAACCCTGTGGCGGACTTGGAGCTGCTGTGCATGATCCTGGTCACTTCGATCGCCTTCAACGGGATGATGTTCCTGATGATGGTGCGCGTGGACGACCCGCTGGTGCCGCGCGCCATGTTCGGCGTGCTCACTACGCTGCTGTTTTTTCCATCGGGCGCGATCTATCCGATCGCCGCGTTTCCACCGTGGCTGCGAGCCATAGCCATCGTTGATCCGTTCACCTACGCGATTCATGGATTCAAGGCTATCTTGCTGAAAGATGGCGGCTTCCAGGCCATTCAATTCGACATTCTTTACCTGGCGATATTTGGTTTAGCGACATTGCTGATTGCGACGCCGCTGTTCAAACGCACGCTTTAATTCAATTGAGATTCCCGGACGGCAAGACAGATGAGCCGGAATGCAAACGGGCGGTCCGTTCCTTGTGGGAGGATGGGCCGCCTCGCTGCGTTCAGGGATGAAGGGAGTCATTTGAGAAGGAAATAAGGCGATTCCGCGCGTATTTGAGCGCCGATTTGGCTGCGAGAATGGGTTGTGTGTAAGCACATTATTTTATTGTTGTTAGGCATTTGGGCTGCACCGGTTTAGATGCAGTTATGTAATGGGTCAAAAGGAGATTTCCACCTATTTAGCTAGATTTCCTCGATATCCACAGCAATATCTTATTAAAACGTGTTGACACTGCGTTTCAAGGAAGAGCATAGTTACTTTCATTCCGGGTTGCTAGGTAAGCCTGAGCATCATCACTTCGTGAAGTTGTACAGACTTACCACTGGCCCCAGCAGGAAGCACTCAGTGTTAGAGGAAGGAGAAATCCGGAGACTAACACCAGGCGAACCGAGTAGAACGCGGAGCAATCCGCGGGAAGCAAGGCGAGCCAAGTGCCGGGAACGGATGGAACCGCAAGGGGAAGTTCAGGAACGGTGCGGGCACTAAAGGTCGAGCTAGGAGACGTCCAAGCCAGGCAGTTAGTGTTAAGCGTTGAGCGCGGAGCAATCCGCGGGAAACGCAGGGCGGGAAGCAACGAGCACGGATAGATCCGCAAGGAGAGAACCGAGCACGGTGCGGAAGGCCAAGTGTCGAGCACGAAGCAATTCGTGCCTGGTGCGAGCGCTAAGCGATGCGTACGGAGCGATCCGCAGGCAGCGCAGGGCGGGAAGCGTCGAGAACGGAGCAATCCGGGCGCGGCGCGGAAGGTCAAGTGTCGAGCGCGAAGCAATTCGCGACCGGTGCGAGGAGCGCGGCGACGAGCGAGGAGAAATCCAGCGCAGACGCCGAGGCAGAAAGTGTCGAACCTGGATCGATCCGAAAGGAGCGGTCAGTCCGCAAGGACAAAAACAGGAGCGGCACAGGGCGGGAAACGCCGGGAACGGAGCAATCCGGGCACGGCGCGGAAGGCCAAGTATCGAGCGCGGAGCAATCCGCGAATGGTGCGAAGCGCTGAAGTGTTGAGCACGGCGTACGCCGCGGGCAACGCAGGCACTCGGTGTCAACCACGGAGCAATCCGTGTATAGCATCGGGAGCAAGTGTCGAGCAGGGAGCAATCCCTGACCGGTGCAAGGTGCAAATGGTTGGGACCAGCAACTCGGGACGTAAAAAGTTATGAGTTACTGCGCCGCGCTTAGCTTGCTAAGTGCGGTTTGTCCTTTGTGGGCATAACTTGGTGAACCACGCAGCGCTTATTGGCCCAGGATATTTGGATCGATTTGAACAGTAGCCATCCCCTCCGCGCTTACCCAGTCTTACGCATGCGTTCCCGGATGGGTTCGTTGTCGGCGTAGACGCGCCACTCGGCGACACTGCCGTCTTCTATGAGTGCGCGAAAAACCGCCGGGGTCTTCCAGTGATTTTCAGGGGTGAGCTTGCCGTTGGGCGAATAGGTGCCCTCGGCTTCGCCAACCATGAGGACCGCGGGACCGCCGGTGTAGGTTTCCTCGACGGCGATCTGGTAGTCGGGGACCATCATGAAGTAGACGGCCCAGCCGGCCTGCATTTTTTCTCGGCCACGAACCGTGTTGCCCAGCGAGTCAATGAAGCAGTGCTCGGGGGACATCAGCTCGGCCAGGGTGTCGGTATCGTGGCGGTTGATGGCCCGGACGAAGGCTTGCGCGATGGAAGCGGGAGAATCAGGCATGCGGACATTGTAAGCGCGGACTGGAGTGTTACGCGACTTGCTTTTCGCGAGCCAGTTGCACCGCCTACAATAGATCAAGCATTTCAATTGTTGGATGAATTTGATCTTTGAGGGAATCCGATGCCGCTGTCTGGAGAAGCAATCCGTTTGATGAATTACATTGACGACGTCGCTGTGACGCTGCGGCGCGTGTTGGCCACCATCCCCGCGCTGACCGCCGAGGAGCGCGCGCGCGTTGCCGAACACCTGCTCCAGGCCAGCCCGAACGCAGACGACGTTGCCAAGGCTCTTGCCGCAAAGCCCACCCCCGTTGCCTGAAACGGTAGCCATTATCGGAGCGGGGCCGCTGGGGCGCTGGCTGGCGCTTGCGGCGGCTCGCGCGGGGTATCGCGTGCTGCTGGAAGACGTGATGCCGGCCAACCTGCACCACGCCCAGGAGACTCTTCGGGCAGAACTCGGTCAGGAGACGCTGCCGAACGTTCAGTTTGTTTCGACCATTGAGGATGCGGTGCGGGAGGCCGATCTGGCGATCGACTGCGTTCCGGATGAGCTGGAATCGAAGCTGGAGATTTTTTGCCTGCTGGACCGGATGGCGCCGCCCCACACGGTGCTGGCTACTCCGACAACGCGGCTCTCGATTGCCGACCTGGCGGCTTGTACCTATCGCGCGGACAAGTGCGTGGGGATGGCCGTGGAGGCGTCAAACCTGGCGGCCGGAGCTGACTCGGAAATCCTGATTCGGACAACGTCGAAGACCAAGCAGGCGGCGATGGAACTGGTGAGCCGGTTCTGGACGAAGCTGGGATTTACGCCGGCATTTGAGGCTGATCCGGCCGAGGTAGTGGGCGCTTGACGCCTAGCTCTGTTTTCCCAGCACTTCTTCGTAATAGCGCACGTAATGGGGCACGACGAGCGAGGAGCAGAAGCGGGACTGCGCGGTTTTGCGGCCGGCTTCGCGCATGGCTTCAAGGCGGGCGCGGTCTTTGAGCAGGCTGAGGGCGCCGTCGGCCATCGCGTCCACATCGCCGACGGGATAGAGCAGGCCGGTGATGCCATCGTCGATCAGTTCAGGGACACCGCCGACGCACGTGGCGATAGAGGGAACCTTGCAGGCCATGGCTTCAAGAGCGGCCAGGCCGAAGGACTCAAGTTCGCTGGGCATGAGCAGAAGGTCGGCGAGCGGGAGGAGCTCGTTGACGCGATCCTGCTTGCCAAGGAAATGAACTCTGGATTGAATGCCCAGGTCGTGGGCCAGCCACTCGGCGGCGGAACGATCGGGGCCGTCGCCGATGAGGACCAGGCGCGCGGGCACCTCGCGGACAACGCGGGCAAAGATCTTGACCGTGTCGACGACGCGCTTGACCGGCCTGAAGTTGGACAGATGGACCAGAATGGCCTCGTCCGGCTTTGCCAGGCGCGCGCGGGCTTCGGCACGCTGTGTTTCATCCTTGATGGGCGTATAGACGTCGCAGTTGACGAAGTTTTCAATGACCTCGATGCCGCGGGTTATGCCGAAGTCTTCGAGAGTCTTTTCCTTCAAATATTTTGAGATGCTGGTGACGCCGTCGCTTTCCTGGATGGAGTAGCGGGTGATGGGCAGGTAACTGCGATCGAGGCCGACCAGGGTGATGTCTGTTCCGTGCAGGGTGGTGACGAAGGGCAGGCGGCGCCCTTTGGCGGCGAGCATTTGGCGCGCGAGCAGGGCGCTGACCGAGTGGGGGATGGCGTAATGGACATGGAGCAGGTCGAGGGAGCAGAACTCCGCCACTTCCGCCATTCGCGAGGCCAGGGCCAGGTCGTACGGCGGGAATTCAAAGAGCGGGTAACTCGAGACCGGGACCTCGTGATAGAAGATGCCTTCGTCACGGCCGCTGAGGCGGAAGGGCTGCGAGTAGGAGATGAAGTGGACCTGGTGGCCGAGCGCGGCCAACTCGATTCCCAGTTCGGTGGCCACCACGCCGGAGCCGCCGTAGGTGGGATAACAGGTGATGCCGATGCGCATAAGGATTTCCGATCTGCCTTGGTTTAAGACGCGCCGGGGCGCGAGGAAGATGCAGCCGCGAAGGAGATGAGGGGAATTTGCGGGAATTGACGCAGAGTTTGCAGTGCGATTTGTTCCGTTTCTCGCGAGGCGAGCAGCCGGGTGCGTACCTGGGCCAGGTCGGCGTCGTTGTAGCCGGGATGGGTGACTAGCTCAAAGGTGCCCTCCGGGAGGTGCTGGAGCAGGGAAGCGATGGTTGCGGAGTCGAGGGTTCCGGTGGCGAGTACACCGATGGCGCCATTGGTGGTGGTGAACCCCTCTTCGGTGACGATGCTGCGAAAGGCGGATTCAAGGAGGCGGAGCAAACGGACTTGCACACGGCGAAGGGTTGGGGCGCCGGGTGTCGCGTCGACGGCCCAGGCTGGTTCAAAGGGATTGCGGACGGCGCGGATTCCGGCGGCCTTTGCGGCGCGCAGGACGGGACGTAGGACTGCGGGGAACATGTGCAGGTGCTTGTGCATGTCAATGTGCGTGAGGCGCAGGCCGCGAGATTTTAGAAGGGTGATTTGTGCTGCGGCTTCGGATTCAATTTCGGCGGAGTTGATGCGGGAAGCTGCAAGGCGCCGGAGGAATGCTCCGATGGAAGGCAGGAACTGGCCGCTGCGTTGATCGATGAGGGAAGTGAGTTGGTTGGCGGCTAGAACAGGGTCGCCATCGACGAGAACGACATGGCAGCCGACGCCGAGGGTGGGCGTGGCTCGTGCGATGTCGATTGCGTTGTCGGTAGCAGCGGCGCGGGCCATCAGCGTGGCGCTGGTGAGCAGGCCGGCCTGATGCAGTTCCGCGATGGCGCGGTTTACGCCGCGCGTCAGTCCAAAGTCGTCGGCGTTCACGATAAGCCGGCCCACCGGGTGAGTTTATCAACTCGGCGCGTGCTGCTCCCAATGAAGCTGGTTGGTGGCGGGGTGCGTGGATGGGCGAGAATAGAGGAAGGAGATTTCTCGATGAGCCTGTACTGTGCCGTGGGCAGTCCGGAGACAGATTTGAGTGCGGATCAGCTGAAGGAACTGCTTGCGGAGAGCCTGGCAAAGCTGGGTGCGCGGAGCAGCGTGCTGGCGGTGCCTCCGGATCAGAGCCGTGCCCACTCGCGGGCCGGCGACCTGACACGGTATGCGTGGGAGTATTACGGCGGGGGGCTGAAGGCGATTTTGCCTGCGCTGGGCACGCATACGCCGATGCAGCCGGCGCAGCTCAAGCACATGTTCGGCGAGACGCCGCTGGAACTGTTTCGCGTTCACAACTGGCGCACCGATGTGGAGACGCTGGGCGAGGTTCCGGCGGAGTTTATTCATGAGGTTTCAGAGGGCAGGCTGAATTATGCATGGCCGGCGCAGGTGAACCGGCTGATTGCGCGCGGCGGATTCGATTTGATTCTTTCCATCGGGCAGGTGGTGCCGCACGAAGTGATCGGGATGGCCAATTACAACAAAAATATCCTGGTCGGGACCGGTGGGCGCGAGGGAATCAATCGCAGCCACTACCTGGGCGCGGTGTATGGGATGGAGCGGATTATGGGACGCGCGCAGAATCCGGTGCGGGCGGTGCTCAACTATGCGTCAGATCGCTTTCTTAAGCATCTGCCGATTGTGTATGTGCTGACGGTGGTAGGACGCGCGGCGGATGATGGGCTGGCGGTGCGCGGATTGTTTATTGGCGATGACGCGGAGTGTTTTGAGTTAGCGGCGGCACTTAGCCTAAAGGTTAACTTCGAGATCGTGGATGAGCCGATGAAGAAGGCGGTTGTGTATCTCGATCCGGATGAGTTTCATTCGACGTGGCTGGGCAACAAGGCTGTGTATCGCACGCGGATGGCGCTGGCGGATGACGCGGAGTTGATTATTCTTGCGCCGGGGGTAAGGGAGTTTGGCGAGGATGCCACGATTGATGTGCTGATTCGCAAGTATGGGTATTACGGAACGCCGGCGACTCTGGAGGCGGTGAACAAGAATGCGGATCTGGCGGCGGATTTGAGCGCGGCGGCGCACCTGATTCATGGATCGTCGGAGGGACGGTTCCGGATTACGTGGTGCCCAGGGAAGTTGAGCAAGCAAGAGATTGAGAGCGTGGGATTTGGGTATGGGGACTTGAATGAGATGGTGAAGCGCTACGATCCGGAGAAGTTATCCCATGGATATAACAGGGTGGATGGGGAGGATATTTTCTTTATTGCGAATCCGGGATTGGGGCTTTGGGCGCATTCGTCGCGGCTGCGGGGATAGCCTAGTAGAGCTTGAAGTTCACTTCGATATTTACAAATACGGGGACGGGCTCGCCGTTTTTCATCGCAGGTTTGAAGCGATACTTATTTACGGCTTCAATAGCTTTGAGGCCGAGTCCGTGGTCCAGATTTCGAACGATTTTTATGTCCTCGGGCATTCCATTTCTGTCTACTATCAACGAAACAAGACATATACCTTGATACTTTGCGCGTCGCGCCTCGTCAGAGAACTGCGCATCTGGGTAGATGAGCGGAATCGGGCCGGAGACCTTGCCTCCCACGCGTTCGGTGCGCCGGGGCCGCTCCGCTGAATCGCTCCATGAGTCGCCTGAGGTGAGCACCGCCTCTTTTGGGGGTTTAATGGGCGGCGAAAGCGCTTGAGCGGGCTCGGAGCGGAGCTGCAGAGCGTAGCTTATTGCTCCTGAAGCGTCTGTCGTTTCAATGACGCAGGCCTGGAGCCCAATCTCCAACGACTGCGCGAATGCGACCGGGGCTCCCCCGTTTGTTCCAGGAGTGAATCGTTCGGCGCTGGCGATTTGAAGAGCGAGCTTGTCGAGATCGTTCCCCTGCGCGCGAAGAAACCAGAGGTCGCGCGGCTTGCCGGCTGCGTCTACGATAACCGAGAGCTGAACCTTGCCGTCCATCTTCTGTTTGCATTTTGCGCTGGGGACGGGGGGCAGGTTGATAGGAAGAAGAGTTGGAGGGATAGCTCCCGACCCATCGGAGTAAACCGTTACGCGCTCAGGCTGCGGCGGTAATGGATGGGGGATGTCCGGATTGGTCTGTTGCGCAACGGAGTAGCCCCCTGACAGGGCAATCAGAAGAGCCGTTGCGCGTTGAATTTGCATCTCGCCTCACTCAGGGTTTGAGGCAACTGTATCACGCGAGTCCGAATTCGCAGAGTAGGAATGCGTAGCGAACATTTACTTCGTTGGGGCAAAGCCATCGAACTCAATGTGGATGGAGGCGCGCACGGGGACTGGTTGTCCATTGAGACTGCCGGGTGAATACTGCGATTTAAGCAACGACTGAACCAACGGCTTGATGACCCCGGGCCGTTCGCATTGGGTAGCCTGAGCATCCGACGGGACGCCTTTGGCATCGATTGTGAGCAGCACATCGCAGGGGCTCGTGCCGAGAACACCAAATGCAGCATCTCCGTAACCCGCGTCCTTGAATACTGTCAGGCGTGGGGCAGTGACCGCAGTAGTCAGAGGATAAACCCCACTGGCGTCAGGCCCAGATGAAGTCACGTCGGGCGGGGTGCGAAAAGAAGAGGCGACCTTTATTTGAGGGTTTTTTGCCGAAATCCCCTCGCCGAAAATGCGAAACCTGACGTCGAGATTGATTCGGACAGGAACCGGACCGCCTTCTGCATTGGTGGCCGGCTTGAATTGATAGTGCTCGGCAGCCTTGAGGGCGTTGGTAGCGAATTCGTTGTCGCTGCAGCGAATGAGGGCGACGTTTTTTGGACGACCTTTTACGTCGACGATCATGGAAATCGCGCACCTTCCGTTCATCTGACTGCGGCGCGCCTCGGGAGGGAACTCGGCTTCTGGTATGCGGATAGCGACGGGAGCCTTGACCCCATTCACACCCATCTTGGCAACAGGCTCTTCGTTGCTTGGCGGAGGCGCGGGTTGTTGAGCAATGGTGGCGTATGCTGCGAAGGCCAGAAGCGGCACGAGAATCGCAATCCGAGTCATGATTATCCTTTTAATTCTTTGTGACAAAGTTACCATGCCAGCCCGAATTCCATGAGGAGAAAGGCGTAGTCGAGGGCGATCTCTTTCAGGTAGTCGTAGCGGCCGCTGGCGCCGCCGTGGCCGGCCTCCATGTTGGTGACTAACAGCAGCGGATTCGTATCCGTCTTCAGTGTGCGGAGCTTGGCGACGTACTTGGCCGGCTCCCAGTACATGACCTGGCTGTCATGGAGGGATGTCTTGACTAGCATGGATGGATAACTCACTGGCTTCAACTGGTCATAGGGCGAGTAACTCAGCATGTAGTTGAAATAGGTCTCCTGGTTGGGGTCGCCCCACTCCTCGTATTCGGGAACGGTGAGGGGCAGCGAGGCGTCGAGCATGGTGTTCATGACGTCGACGAAAGGGACGTGGGAGACGACGGCGCGGAAGAGGTCGGGGCGCAGGTTGACGACGGCGCCCATGAGCAGGCCGCCGGCTGATCCGCCCTCAATGGCGACACGCGCCGGGTCGCCGTAGCCGGCGGT
>Ga0116135_1000831_pt1 | contig 16743 bp, 15 predicted proteins | sample June2015DPH_20_1_FD_89738 | JGI IMG/M metagenome (GOLD analysis project Ga0116135, IMG submission 89738) | Peatland microbial communities from SPRUCE experiment site at the Marcell Experimental Forest, Minnesota, USA - June2015DPH_20_10 | ecosystem: Environmental > Terrestrial > Soil > Wetlands... | reverse complement strand
CATTTTTATATCATAATCATTATCATCAGTATTAACTCTAAATTTTATTTCTTTAAGTTTAATTTTCTTTTGTTTTTTCTTAGCAGTATTTCGATCTTTATTCTGCTTAAACAAAAACTTGCCATAATCCATGATCCTAACTACTGGAGGATCAACATTTGGTTGTATTTCCACCAAATCTAAATGTGCTTCATGCGCTATTCTTTGCGCCTCTCTTATACCTAAAATTCCTAATTGTTTACCATCTTGATCAATCAAACGTACTTGTAGTACTTTAATCTGTTCATTAACACGATTTCTATCTTCTTTATTCGACTTAATAATTATTGCCCCTCCATTATATATTTACCCTAATTTGTTATTGATACTATATTGCAATTTATCAATAAACTCTACTAAAGACATATTGCCCAAATTGTCTCCATCCCTAGTACGCACTGCTACTTGACCGCTCTCTACTTCTTTATTGCCAATAACCAGCATAAATGGAACCCTTTGCACCGCATGCTCACGAATTTTAAACCCTATTTTTTCATTTCTCAAGTCTTCTTTAGCTCTATAGCCTAAATCGACTAATTGCTTAGTAATATTTTGTACTGTTTGCTGTTGAGCATCGGTTATATTCATAACCACTACCTGTACGGGAGCTAACCAACTTGGTAGGTTGCCAGCAGTATGTTCTATTAATATAGCTATAAACCTCTCTAAAGTCCCTAAAACTGCTCTATGCAACATAACAGGGTTTTTCCTGTTACTATGTTCATCCACATAATTAGCATCTAATAAAGCTGGCATAGAATAATCAATCTGCAAAGTACCGCATTGCCAAACCCTATCTAAACAATCTAACAAAGAAAATTCTAATTTTGGACCATAAAATGATCCTTCTCCTGGATTTTCTTCATAATTTAAATTTTTTTCTTTTAAAGCTTGTCTCAAATACATTTCAGCTTTATCCCAAATTTCATCGCTACCAATCCGTTTAGTTGGCCTGGTTGCTAATTTAATTATTATATTATTTTCGAAACCAAAATCTTTATAAACCGAAAATAATAAATCAATAAAATTTTTAGCTTCGGTACCTATTTGATCTTCAGTACAAAATATATGGGCATCATCTTGAACAAAGCTACGCACTCGCATAGCACCATGCAATGATCCAGATGGCTCGTTTCTATGGCAACAACCAAATTCTGCTAATCTAACTGGTAAATCTCGATAACTTTTAATTCCTTGATTAAAAATTTGTATATGTGCCGGACAATTCATTGGTTTTATGGCGAAATCATGTTCATCTGTTTCGATAGTAAACATATTTTCTTTAAATTTGTCCCAATGTCCAGATTTTTCCCATAAACTACGATTAATAATTTGCGGAGTGCGTACTTCTTGATAATTATTTTTAATTTTATTTCTTATATAATTTTCAATAATTTGAAAAACAATCCAACCTTTAGGATGCCAAAACACCATACCTGGTGCTTCTTCTTGCATATGGAATAAATCATACTTTTTAGCTAATTTACGATGATCTCTTTTCTCAGCTTCTTCTAATTTAAATAAATAATCTTCAAGTTCTTTTTTGCTAGACCAACAAGTACCATAAATACGTTGCAACATTTCGTTTTTAGAATCACCACGCCAATAAGCACCAGCCAAGCTCATAAGCTTAAAAGCTTTAATATATCCGGTCGACGGAACATGTGGACCACGACATAAATCAATAAAATCATCTTGTTGATAGCAAGATAGTTGCTCTGTTTCTGGAATAGCTTTAATAATTTCTACTTTATAATGCTCACCTAAATCACTAAAAATCTTAATTGCTTCGTCTCTAGACAATATTTTTTTAGTTATTGGAAAATTAGCAGCCGCTAATTTGTGCATACGTTCTTCTATAACTTCTAAGTCGGCATTAGTAAATTGTTCGGTATAATAAATATCGTAATAAAACCCATTTTCTATTGATGGACCAATCGTAATTTGTGCTTTAGGGTATAGCTGTTTTACCGCCTGTGCTAATAAATGAGCGCACGAATGCCTTAATACCTCTAAATCTTGTTGTTCTTTTACGTCCAAAACCTTAACCCTCAAAAATAAATTTTTTATATAGGCACGAGTGGAATCGAACCACCGACCACCACCATGTCAAGGTGATGCTCTAACCACTGAGCTACGCGCCTATTAATAAATAATCAATATTAAATAACGAATGATAAAAACTATTTAAGTATATTGTCAAATTTTATTAAATTTTTATTTACTACAAGTAGATTCTACCATTATCTTCAACAAATTTTCTATTACATCCACCCGGCGCTTTGCGCCGACCTCCTTCGAAGCGAAGGAGGTACTTGTACGTAATAATCTTACTAATAACTTAACTATAGGCATGTAATATGATATTAAAATGGTAATTAGTATAATAATCATAAATTTATTAGGTAACGTACCTCCTTCGCTTCGAAGGAGGTCGGCGCAAAGCGCCGGGTGGATGCTGTAACACAACCACTCTCTAAACATATTGTAAAGACAATCTCTTATTTAAGATATAGCTCGCAAACATTAGCGCTAACAATGAACAGCTACCACTTAAAATGAAAACTGCCGAAAAATGATTTTTAGCTAAATAACCACATAAAAAAGACGCTAACATAGTTGCAAAACCACTAACAATATAATAGATCCCAATAGCAGTCCCATAATTAGCTTTATCTATGCCCTTAAAGATAAGCGAAGCAAAAACAATTTGCGAACCAGTTCTTTGTATTCCCCAGCCCACCAAACCCAAAATTGCAAAAGCCCAACCTAAAAAATTAATTTGATAAAAAGCAACGCTAAAAACGCCTAAAGCACCAATACTAACATACACCATTTCTTTAAGGTACCCACGATCAATTTGGTTACCTATAATTGGTGAACTAATTAGCATGATAAAATTAAAGATAGAAATGGTAGACAAATAAAACCACTCAGGAAAACCCTTTTGTTTTAAATACATCATCAAAAGCCCATCATTAAATCGCCCACAAAAAAACAAGAAGGTTAACAATAAAGTGGGTTTTATTTTTTTAAAGATCCATCTTAATTCTTCAACAGAAAATTTTGCTTTTTCTAGTGCATTAACCTTTAAAAAACAAGAACAAACAAAAGCTAACACTATAAGCGTACAACTTAATGTAATAAATAAATCTAAATTATTTTGAAGATTACCAAGAAATAATGTAGAAACACTAACCACTAACGGACCTAAAATACATCCTGCTGACTTTGATAACGCAAGTAAACCCAACGCTAAGCCTTTATTTTTTGCTTTTTCTGCTACGTAAGCATCTCTTGGAGCTGCAAAAGCACCATTAGCCACTCTTTCTAATGTTTTAGAAAAAGTTATTGTCCATACGTTGGGGAGCAAAAGTAGAGCTTTTGCTACAAAAGCCATGCCTATTGAACTAACAAAAATCATCCGTTTATTTTTTATTTTATCGAATAAAACACCATTAGTTAATCGAAGTACATTAGAAAGAAATTCAGTACTACCCTCTATTAAACCAAGGATCAATAAAGACAAACCAAGCGAATCTGTTACTAAAAAAGGGATAATAGTCATCCCGATAGTAGTAGAAATAGCTAGCAAAAAATTTATAACAAAAATTAAAAGCATATTAATTTTACATTCCAAATAAAAAATTTACTATTTTATAATAGCCACGAAATTATAGTACATATTACTAATAATTAGACAAGTTACTATTGGAAATTATGCGTTTTTGCAATCTGCATGACTTACAGTGGCTTACTTTTAGAATAATAACAACTCATGATCAACGAAAATCTTCGAATAATTTATTATACGTTTCTCTTAAAACAGGTATATACGATTTTATACGCGTAAAAATCTGATCAGCTAAGTCTTCATCATAAGTATGAGAAGTCATATTTCTATCTTCTAGCATTTTTAGCCAAGATTGTTCATGATCAATTAAATGTCCTTTAAATGCTTCTTGAAGAACATTTTTAGGATATTGTACTTCTACCCCATTACTTTCTAGAATATTTTTTAATAATTTCCAAAATAATTCTATAGTAAACTCAAATCTTTGAATACTAGCATCAATATTACTTCTATCGTCTTGATTCGGCTTAACCACAATTTGTTCTAAAGAACTTAATGCTTTACCTAATTTTAAAAATCCTAATTCTATTTTATATTTATAGTTTTCATGATCTTTCATATAATTTTATTCCTTGCTGCATAATTGCTATTTTTAAACTAGAGGTTTCTGCTAATTCATCTAGTCTTATACAATCTATTTTTAATAAAGTATCAGCATTATCAATAATTGATCTAATTTTTAACCAATCTTCAAAATTAGCATTATCGCATAATACAGCCAAATCTAAATCGGCTCTATCTTGGTTATCTCCTCTAGCACGAGATCCAAAAATCCAAATTTCTTTAATAAAAGCTAAATTTATTAAATCTTTATAAAATTTATAATTTTTGATGTCCATAATTCATATTATAAAAAATTTCAGTAAAAAGCATTTCTATTTCTTGAGATTCTTGTTCTGAAAGCGCTTTAAATTCTTTTTGACGCGCTCTTTTTGATATTTTACCGTTATTTTGTTGCAAAAATTTAATTAATAAATCAATTAATTGATCTGGCATATCAAATCTTTCGATAATAGCTGTTTTCATACGATCATATTTTTCTAGATAATCCATTTCTTGTGGCAAAATATCTTCTATAGTTTGCAGTACGCAATCATAAAGAAATTCTGCTTCTTTAGTAGCATCAAAGTACCTGTAAAGATCTATTGTTTCATTTAAAACTTCTAAATTTCCATTTTTAGTTGGTCGCCATGAGATAAACTGTAAACGCGAACGTGAAAAAGATTCAAGAACTTGCTTATATTCTTCTATATGATCCAACATAACTGCAGATATAGGAAAAATAAAATTTTTAGAAGAAAATCCTTGTTCAGCAAGTATATGGTGTATAAGATAACGATGGATCCGTCCATTACCATCAATAAAAGGATGAATATATACAAATCCAAAAGAAATAATAGCAGCTAATACAACCGGATCTATATTTTTTGTTTTAATAAAACGCCGATTAGTATCGATTAACCCATTCATTAATAACCAAAGATCATTAGGATTTGCTGAAATATGATCCGGTATTGGTAATTGTGTTGTTCGATCATGTACCCCGATAAAACCGCCTTCATTACGTAACCCCAAAAAAACAAAACGATGATCTTCAATTAGTATACTTTGCAAACGCACTATTTCATCAATTGATAATGCATGAATACCAGCCTCACTAATAACTTTTCCCCAACGTTCAGCTCGATTATTATTTGGATGTTCTTTTTCAATCTCAAAAGAAGCACGCGAATCTTTTAATAATAAAAATGATGCTGCTCTGTTTATTATATCTTTACGTATACTTTTTATTTTTTCAATAGCTACCTTGTCTAATTTAAGTTTAATAAATTTTTTTAATTTTTCTGTTTTTCGTACTAACGGACAAAAATTTCGTACACCAGGAAGATTATTTTTAATCCTATGACGTCTAGAAAGTTCCACAGGACCTGCAAATTGTTGGTTTTCATCAATAAGATTAATATAATTACCTTTTTTTAAATCAGGCAATAAAAATTTTAAATCCATTAACCATTCATATAAAAACCAAATTTTACGGCTATACTGTCCAATAGGCTCTAATTCTATCCAAGATGTTAAATCAAGAGGATCAATTTTCTTAAATAACGCGTGTAATATTGCTAGATCAATCCCTTCATACTTTAAAGCAAAAGTTAAATGGCCTGCTAAAGTTTCTTTGGGTTTATGGCGTGGTGTAAAAATTAACCACATCTCGGTTTCGTATTTTTTATGTTTCTGTCCTATAACTGATAATCTTTTAGGTAAAGGAACCTCTAATTGATATGAATCTATTAAAGCCGCATAACCAACTAACAAACAATTTTCTTCTGGTAACGGCAATTCATGAAAATTTTTTACGATGTTTGAATTTTGCATATAATTTTTAACTTTTATGAAAAATGCTTTTGTTTCATGAAAAACACTTATAAATCATTGTTTTCATGAAAAATAGTTATAGAATAATTTATAACTTATTGCAAGGCCCTGAATGTGTTATTTATATATTTGATAATGGCTTAAGATTTCTTGCATTTTAGTCTACATTAGGTTACACTTAATGTAACTAAATGTAGAGTAATCTGCTATGCAACCCATGAAATACTTGACTAATTGGCTCCAACAAAATGCTAACAACGAACACTATTTGTTCTCGCTACAAGACCTTAGGTCTCTTTATCCTGATTTATCTGACTCAGCCTTTAAAACACTGCTAAGTAGAACAGTACATGCTGGTGATTTAACGAGAGTATGCCGCGGACTATATACTTACAGAAAAGCTATTCCACCAGATGGGCTATTGTTATTTCACGCTACTTTACACCTGAGGGCTAATGAATTTAATTATATAAGCCTTGAGACTGTTTTAAGTGATGCTGGTATTATTTCTCAGATCCCTATTAACTGGATCTCTATTATGTCGTCTGGGCGAAGTAACATAATATCTTGTAGCGAATTCGGCACAATAGAATTCATCCATACCAAAAGAAAACCAACTAATATCATGGAGCACCTATCCTATGATACAAATTGTAAATTATGGCGCGCTAGCGTAGCCCTAGCACTGCGGGACATGAAGGCAACACATCGAAATTGCGATTTAATAGATTGGGACATTGCTAATGAATTTATTTGATAAATTAGTTACAGAAGCTCTAAAAAACCAACCAAATTTATCTCCTTTAAGAATAGTGGTTGAAAAAGAATTGTTACATCATGACATACTTAAAGTATTAAGTAATAACAATTTACTAAAAAATCTTACTTTTATAGGAGGAACATGCTTACGCTGTTGTTATGGTGGTGTAAGATTAAGCGAAGATCTAGATTTTACTGGCGGCAGCAACTTTACACGAGATAGTCTAGCTACAATGGGGCAAGTATTAATCGAAAATCTTAATAATAAATACGGACTATTAGTTCAAGTAAGCGAACCTATAAAAGATAAACAAAATGTCGATACCTGGAAAATAAAAATAGAAACCAAACCACAACAAAAAAACTTACCAGCTCAACGCATAAATATAGACATTTGTGCATTACCATCCTACGAAAAATACCCAATGATGTTATTAAACCCCTATGGTGTTGATATGGGCACGAATGGACTCGTTATACAAGCACAAAGTCGTGAAGAAATTTATACAGATAAACTACTCGCATTTGCCTTCAGACCAAACCGCATAAAATACCGTGACTTATGGGATATAGTATGGCTTCATGGCCAAGGATTAAAACCTAGATTTGCATTAATACCCAATAAGCTTAAAGATCGAAAATATACTATAGATTATTTTTTAAATTTATTTGATCAACGCAAAAAATTGTTAACAGAAAGAAGTGAAACGGTATTGGAATTTAAACAGGAAATGCACCGTTTTTTAGCAGCAGAACAAATAAATAACACCTTGAATCAAGAAAATTTATGGGATTTTGTAACTTACTTAATAGAAGATTTAGGTAATCAAATTTAAAAAATATAGTTTATTCTAACAAATTTCTTATGCTACCAAAAAAGAGAGTCAAGATTATGCGAAAAGAATATAATTTGGATACTTTAAAAGTTAAAAGAAAAGGGATCCCTGTTCAATTAAAAAATTCAGATATAGAACATGCAAAAGTTAAAATCACAATTAGCTTAGACAAGGATATTATCGATTTTTTTAAGGACTGCGCTAAAAAGCGTGGGGCTTTACCATCTAACACTAAAAATAATCATAAAAACATGTAAACAAGCGACCTATTACAGACGTTGTGTGGCAGAACCTATATATACCTGAATGCATATGAGTTTTCGGTATATGTGTGTTCAGTATATACTGAGTGTAATATTTTCTTTAAAAATGGCATCTGATCTGCCATAATGAGACTCAAATAGGCAAAACAATCTCCATATTGCCACACAATATGATAAAAGGGAGTATATGCACTTAATTAAAAGGTTTTTTTCACCACCCCAACAATCTTATTTTTTATTTGGCCCAAGAGGAACCGGTAAATCTACTTTAATACGTCAACTATATCCGCAAGCATTATGGATAGATTTTTTATTACCAGACTTAGAAAGAAAATATAAAGCACATCCTGAGTATATTTTGGATGTTTTAAATGGACAACCTCTTAATAACTCAAAAATTGTTGTTATTGATGAGGTACAAAGAGTTCCTAGTGTTTTAACGGTGATCCATTCTATAATAGAAAATAAAACTGGATGGCAATTTATATTAACTGGATCTAGTGCCCGCAAATTAAAAAAAGAAGGGGTCGATTTATTAGCTGGAAGAGCACTTAAATGTACTTTACATCCATTTATGGCCGCAGAATTAAATGAGCAGTTTTCTCTAGAAAAAATGCTTAAATTTGGTTCTCTACCTTTATTATTTACTGCTTTGGATCCAATTAATACTTTACACTCTTATGTTAGCCTTTACTTGAAAGAAGAAATTCAACTAGAAGGACTGGTACGTAATTTAGAACATTTTACAAGATTTTTAGAGATTGTTAGTTTTTCTCATGCATCTATTTTAAATGTTACTAATATTGCTAGAGAATGCGAAGTAAAAAGAAAAACCGTAGAAAGCTACATTTCGATCCTCGAAGATTTACTATTAAGCTTTAAACTACCAATTTTTTCAAAACTAGCACAACGTGAATTAAGCTGTCACCCAAAATTTTATTTATTCGATTGCGGAGTATTTAGAGCATTACGCCCTGTCGGGCCACTAGATCGTCCAGAAGAAATTCAAGGAGCAGCTTTAGAAGGGCTAATCGCACAACATTTAGTTGCTTGGAATGATTATAATAATTATCAAGCTAAAATTTCTTTTTGGCGCACCAGATCAGGATTAGAAGTAGATTTTATAGTGTATGGAGAAAATATCTTTTGGGCAATAGAAGTTAAAAATACTAAACGTGTTAGCAATCAAGATATACGTGGTTTAAAAGCATTTTTAGAAGATTATCCTATGGCAAAACCAATATTAATTTATCGCGGGGCAGAACGTTTTATGATTAATAATGTTCTATGTATGCCTTGCGAAGAATTTTTACGATCATTAAATAAAAATAGTATTTCACTATAAATTAAACCAGACTTATTTTACAAAAACTACATATTTGGAAAAATATTGATCATAACAGCTCAACGACCTAGCTGGTTCCAATTTTGAGATTTACGAGTTGTTGTATTAGTAGGTATAAAATCGATTTTTAACTTATACCCTAATGCTTCTGCATAACGCTCTAATGTACGAATACTAGGGGAATGATGTTTACTTGTAAATAAAACCGCATGTTAATAGTTTTACCCCATCTTCTAGGGCTAGTAATTAATAGTGGATCTGTTTGGGAATCAATGATTTCTTGGATAAATAAAGATTTATCTACAAAAAGACCAGTTTTACTGCTCTTTTCCCCGAATTTTCGTATGTTAAACTATAAAATTAATTGATATTCGCTGTATGACTTAAAATGGGAATAATACAATTATTTCAGTGTTTTGTGGGGGGGGTTAGGTGATGTAGTAGGCAAATCCTCATGAGTACTATAACCATCAACAGGCATAGCAGTAACCACAACAGAAGTAGTATCATCCGCAGTAATAGGAAAAGATTTTTCCAATACGCTAGCATCAAGTGCCGCTAACGGACTGGTTGACGCAATCTTAGCTTTAGCTTTCTCTGAGTCTACCAATGCGTTTAATTTACCCTCTAAACCTATACTACCACTTGAATCTTTTTCCGATACAAACTTGGTAATCGCATCTTTTGCCTTAGCTTCAGCTGCATCTAATGCTTCCTTAACGGTAGCGCCACTTATCTCGCTTAAAAGACTCTCCCCAGTACCCTTATAACTAATAGCACCCCCACTAGCCTCGTGGTTATCCGTTTTAAAACTAGCAACTAAATCATCAGCAGTTGGAATAGTAGGCGGAGGTGGTGATGGTGGATCCGCTGTTGGCGTTGGCTTCTTCACCCCCATCATATTATCATTAATTGCTGTACTTTTGGCTATTAATGCCTTATCTTCTTCTGCCTTAAGGTCCGGAAACTCAAGTTTCACGCCTTTTATTCCTGATGTTTCCAATTTATTCAAAATTATCTCTACAACTTGCTTATCAAAACCTGTAGCCTGCAATTCTAATGGCTTCTTAACATCCACATCTTCAGACATGTGCTTTAAAGCTGCTACAAATGCTTCCGCTTGTTTGTGTGCGTCCGTGCCATGAAAAGTTAATGATCCATTCGATTCAACTTTCATTATTGCATGTCTTTCTTCTGGTGTTTTACCAATAGCATTGACGGTAGCGTCTTCTGTAATAACAGCATTCCACCATGTTTCTAAAGATTTAACCAATGGTGTAAGCTCTACATTAGATTTACCTATCACCTTGAACGTTCCAGCAGTAGTTGCTTTAGGTGGTGGAACTGCTGTTATTGGCAGTACCTTTGCCGCTGGTTTTGCTACTGGTATGGTCGGCGATGGTGATACCACCTCATCCACACTAACCAATGCCGGACCTGGAGCAGTACTAGAAGCAGCCTTTTTTTCTGGCGGTGCTTTTAATAACCAACTATTAATTTCTTGTGACACCACTTTCAAATTATCATCATAAGAAACATTTCGATCAGAATTTGTCATACATTTTTGTAAATGTTTTAAACTCTGTAAAGATAAATCACCGAGAGAAACCTTTTTCTTTCCTGTTGTTTTATCTGGCTCATTTAAACTAAAAACGTCTGCAACAATATTTTCAACATCTGGATTTGGAGTCTTTTTTCTAAATATCGAAGCAACCCTTCTAAAAAACCCCCTAATACCTTTAAGTTTTTGTAAATTAGCTTGAGTAATTACTTGATCAACAATTTTTGGATTAATTGCACCAGCACCCAAAATGTTTTTAAATTCTTGTTGTGTTGTAGCAAATTTAACTAATTTTTGTAAAGATTTTTCTGGTAAATCTTTAACTATGTTTCCTTTTGCTAAAATTATCTTGGCTATATTAGGATTAGCTTTTAACAACCTATCATTTTCAATAATCGCCTCAGCAAGTTTAACAGAATCTCCAGAACTATCATCAAGTTTGTTAGCTATTCTAGTTAGTTGTTTGGAGTTTGATATATATGGGATAAGTATTAATTTACTGTCTACAGTTACATCATCAGCTTCAACGTTAAAATTTTTGTTAGCTAAAATTGCTTCAGCAATTTTTCTATTTTTCTTATTTGTAGAATCTTGTGTTTTAGATAGTGCTAATATTGTTGCAAACTGTTCTTTTGTTTTAGATTCGCCCGCTAATCTAATTAAACTTTTTTCAGACAAATCATTAGCTATTCTATTACTATTTTCTTCAATTTTTTCAAAAATTTTTAAAACAATACTAGAGCCTATTTTACTTTTTTGTAGAATCTCATCTATAGGTTTAGCTCCAATCTTATTAGAATCTAGTATTTTTTCTAATTGATCGTTTTTATTAGTGTTTTTCGCTAAATTAGCTAATAAATCTTCATCAAAATCGTCAAACGAGGTTAAACGTGGATTTGATAATATTGCGCCATAAAATGCTTTGTCGTTTTTAGCTTTAGAAAACTTTGCAAATTTATTTAATTCATCAGAAGTAAATTTAGTTTTAGCAAACTTTACTAATTTAATTAAACTATCTTCAGATAACTTATCACTTATATCTTGTTTTTTGCTTTCATCTTCAAAAATCTCAGAAATTTTTCCAATAATTGCAGGACTTATTTTATCTTTTTTAAGAATCCTATCTATAGCTGCAGCGCTAACGTTATTAGAATTTAATATTTTTTTTAATTGATCATCTTTATTGGCATTTTCTGCCAATTGAACTAATAAATCTTTATTAAGATCATCAAACGATACTAAGTATTTATTTGATAATACCGCATCATAAAATGCTTTATTTTTTGCTTTTGGAAATGCTGCAAATCTGTTTAATTGCTCAGCATTTAAATTAACCCTAGCAAATTTAATTAAATTAGCTGCATCTAAAAGCTGTTGCTGTTGTGCGCTCAGTGCTTGTTTATTTGGTACATCAAGGGTCGTCCACTGATCTGGGTTAAAGTTTTCATCAATAATAAAACCTGGATTTTCCGCAAAATCTGGTCTATCAAAAAAAGCATTTATAAAGTAATTATAATCCGATGAGGCTAGCATTAACCATTCCTATTATTTTACTTAATTCTTTGTTGTTTTTTGAGAATTTAGCTAAATTTAAAAAACTTTGAGAATCTAAGTCTTGTAATTTAACTTTACTATTAGATAAAACCGCCGTAACAACTTTATAATTAATATTTTTAGCATGAGCTACTTTATTTAATTGCATGGCATTAACAGCTAACCCTGCTAATTTTTCTAAACATTTCCAGTTTAAATTAAATACCAAATCATCATTATTAAACATCTCTATAGTTACTTTAGAGATGTTTAAAGTGTACGCATATACGCGATTTTTTATAAAATTTATTATTCCCATGTAAGTAAGGATAGATTATTTAGAATAGAAAATGTTTGAATGGTTTATATAAAATTTGTGGTAATTACAAGTAAATTTAACGGTATATAGGCATTAAATGGTTATCCAGCTTCAACACCCACCAAAACTGATCCACTTATCGTTGATTAATAGCTATCTTTTCTTAAACTTAATCACTAAGAAAATATAATGGCTTATATATGTTTTAAATTTTTACAGTTAACAATCAAATTTCCAGGAAATCTGATTGTTAACTATTAAAATTTCTATTATACTGTCTTGGTATGCACTATTTACCTAGATTACTAGAAAAAAACATTGCTGAGATTTTAACATCTGGCAAAAGCATTTTATTACTTGGGCCAAGACAAACTGGTAAAACAACACTAATTAATCAAATTCTTGCTACTAAACGAATTTCTTTAGCAAACCCACGAGATCGTTTGCGATACGAAAAAGAACCTTTTGCTTTAACTGCAGAAATAGAAGAAATTGCCGAAAAAAATAATCGCCCAATTATAGTTATAGATGAAATACAAAAGCTTCCAATTTTAATGGATGCAGTACAAGATCTTATCGATCGTAAAATTGCTCAATTTTTATTAACCGGATCTAGCGCGCGACAATTAAAAAGAAAAGGAAATACTAATTTATTACCCGGCAGAGTAATTCCTTTACGTTTAGATCCGTTAACACAAAATGAACAAAAATCACTACCTTTAACATTAAATAATTTGTTAATTTATGGCTCTCTTCCAGAAATTGTACTTTTAGAAAATACTAACGATCGAGAACGTTTGCTAGATGCTTACACAACTATTTATTTGGAAGAAGAAATTAGGGCCGAAGCAATTGTACGTAATTTAGGCCATTTTGCTAGATTTTTAGAACTGGCAGCATCAGAATCTGGGAAAATTGTTAATTTTAGTAAACTCTCACAAGAAATCGGGATCTCTCACTCAACTATAGCCAGCTATTATCAAATTTTAGAAGATTGCTTAATTGTAGAACGAATCGAACCTATAACAATTAGTAAAACTCGACGAAAATTATCTAAAACTCAAAAATATATTTTTTACGATCTTGGAGTAAGACGTGTTGCAGCACGCGAAGGAGATCTGCGTGCTAAAGAACAAATGGGACATTTATTCGAACAATACGTAGGACTAGAATTAATTCGTACTGTTAGATTAAATAACCAACGTATTTTTTTAAAATATTGGAGAGATCCTGCTGGTCCGGAAGTAGATTGGGTAATCGAAGTAAATAATTCTTATATACCTATAGAAGTAAAATGGACAGATCTTCCCAAAAAATCTGATATTAAATACTTAAAAATGTTTCTGGATGAATACTCTCCTAAAGCACCAAAAGGATTTATAATCTGCCAAACCCCGCATCCAATGAAAATTTCTTCTAACATATATGCTGTACCATGGAGCAATATAAGCAATATTTTTGATTAAGTTTAATTTAACTTTAACTTAATTTTGCTTTAGCAGAGAATAGAGCACGGTTAGGTCTGTTAACTGGTTCTTCATCATCTGACTGCTGGTCTAAAGCTTGCTGTTCTAAAGTTATACCTTCACTAGAAGCCCTAGGGGTTTTTAATAAATTATTACTATACCTTGGTGTTAGTGGCGGTGATACAACAGCAGCCGATTCTGGATTTGTTTCAATATTTACTTTTTTTGCCAAATTCAATTTTAATTTTTCTGATAAATCTGTATTTGCACTATGTAAGTTAGTTTTACGATTTAGTACTTCTTGATCATTTTCTAATAAACCTTTAGATAAATTAAAAATTTGATTAGATGCATTGTTAATTACCCACGGTACCAGAACACTAGATGCACCTAAAATCCCTTCTAACATTAGATTGCTAAAATTATACGAACCATATCCCCGCATAACTGCTAACCCTAAGTAACTACTAATACACACTGCATAGGTACCTAATGCTATAAGTTTTTTATCGAAAAGCCCTTTAATATCTATACCGGTATTAATAAAATCACCAACAAGATTCCCTAGACTACCAGTAACTGTTATAAACACACTCGCACCAACAGGAGTGCTGTTATTAGTTATACAAAAATTGGTTACTGCAAAAATTAATGGCATGATACATCTACTAAAATTTTTCCAAGTTGCTCTTTGCTTAAACCAAATAGGTAATTGCATTTTATACACTCCATTGTAAATTGATTTTATAGTATAATAACAAAACTCTTATTTGCTATGCAACAAATATAATCATAAGTTTTTTGTGACTAAGAATTATTCATGTGTACTTGATACATCCAAAGATTCTCTAAAGAATTTAATAATAATGACGTTATTTAATATATAAAATTATCAATATTATATAAAAAATTATGAAAATCTTAATAGTAGATGACTCTATAACAATTCGTAATATTTTAAAAGAAATCCTTAGTGCCTCGGGACATGTGGTAGAACAAGCAGAAAATGGTAATGCTGCAGTAGAATATTTTATAAACAATAAACCGGATTTAATTTTATTAGATGTTGAAATGCCAGGAATGTCCGGTTACGACACCGCAAAAAAAATACGGGAACTAGAAAAAACTGCTGGCACCGAACAAAACGACAATCAAGCCAATAAAGCAGTAGAAAATTGGATCCCCATTGTATTTTTAAGCTCCCATTCAGATGACCAAAGTTTATCTGCAGGTATAGAAGCAGGTGGCGATGATTATTTATTTAAACCATTTTCTCAAACCGTACTTATTTCTAAGTTAACAGCCATGGAAAGAATTTATTCCATGAAACAAACTGTTATCGCTCAAAAAAAAATGGTAGAGCAAATGAACCAAGAATTATTAGATGAACAAATAGTTGCTAAAAATATTTATGATAACATTATTCAATATGGCACCATAAAACAACAAGATTTTATAAAAACTTACGTATCTTCTAAAAGTATATTTAATGGAGATCTATCTCTAGTAGCACGTAGCCCATCAGAAAATTATTATATTATTATGGGAGACTTTACCGGACATGGGTTATCCGCCGCTCTAGGCATTATTCCTACTGCAGAATTATTTTTAAAACTCACTGTTAAAGGTTTTACTTTAGAAGAAATTTTAATAGATCTAAATACCAAATTACACAATATTTTACCTTCCAATATTTTTTGTGCAGCTTCCGTTATAGAAGTAGATATTATTAACGGTAAATTAGCAGTCTGGAATGGTTGGTCACCAGATGTATTTTGTGTCTCTGCTGATGGTCAATTAAAAAAAATTTTTGCCTCTACTAACATGCCATTAGGAGCCCTAAAACCAGAAAAATTTAACTCTAGATTAACCGTTATCGATTTTAATAAAGGCGATAAAGTATTTATATACTCCGACGGTTTCCCAGAAACTCTAGATGCTAACGGTAAAATGTTTGGCATAGATCGTATGAAAACCATCATAGAAGATAGTTCAAAAACTAAAGCTTCTATTTTTGATGAATTTATTAAGCAAAGAGCCGCATTTAGAGGTGATCTTGTTCAACAAGATGATTTAACCTTAATCGAAATAACTATGATTTAAAAAGCCCCAGAGCATTTGATTTTTCTTACCATATAATCCATATTACTTGTATAGTCTCGTAAATTATTATAATAGGCCATTATATGATAATTAATAAAAAATTGCTGTCTAACATCATTATTACTGCGGCATTAGCATTAATATTACTGGGTGGTTTTGTTATCTTCTGTAGTAAATCTATCATTAATAATGTTTTACTTAATAAGTCTAAAGAACAATTAATGCTGGTTAGGGATTTAAAAAAACAACAATTAGAAAATTTCTTTACTGATTTAAAAAAACATATAGAGTTTTTAACTCACGAGCAACTAGTGCAAAATAGTTTTCAAGAATTTAAAACTGTATTCGACCAAGTAATTGAATCTAGCAATCAAGAACATCAACAAAAAGATTATATAAATTTGGCGATAGCTCAGCATTATAATAATATACTTAAGCAATACAAAGATCACACTGATAATAAAGATAAAATAGATTTCTCTGTGTTTTTACAAAATTTAAATCCCTTT
>Ga0116135_1000828_pt1 | contig 16765 bp, 11 predicted proteins | sample June2015DPH_20_1_FD_89738 | JGI IMG/M metagenome (GOLD analysis project Ga0116135, IMG submission 89738) | Peatland microbial communities from SPRUCE experiment site at the Marcell Experimental Forest, Minnesota, USA - June2015DPH_20_10 | ecosystem: Environmental > Terrestrial > Soil > Wetlands... | reverse complement strand
TGCTGGCAGGCGGTGACAACCTCGCCATCCGCAATCGCCCGATTGTCCTTGTCGGCTTCAATCCTCGCCGCCGTGATGCGCTGAATGCAGTAGCTGCACTTCTCCATCACGCCGCGCGAACGGACTGAAACGTCGGGGTTACGCAACAACTTCAGGCTCTCGGTTTCGAAATCGGAGAAGAGCAGGAAGTTGAAGCGGCGTACCTTGTAGGGGCAATTGTTTGAGCAGTAGCGCGTGCCCACGCAGCGGTTGTAGACCATGGTGTTCAGGCCTTCCGGCGTGTGCACCGTGGCGCCTACCGGGCAAACCTGTTCGCAGGGAGCGTTTTCGCAGTGCTGGCAGGCCATGGGCTGGAAGTGGGCCCGCGGGGCTGCCAGATCGCCTTCGAAGTAGGTGTCGATGCGCAGCCACTGCATGTTGCGGCCTATGCGCACCTGCTGCTTCCCCACCACGGCAATGTTGTTCTCGGCGTAACAGCTCACGATGCAGGCATTGCAGCCCGTGCAGCTGTTGTTGTCGATCGACATACCCCAGGCATTGCCGGTTGAGTAATCCCAGTTGGGGAAGAGCGACGTGTCGACATTGGTCTTCTCGTGGCCTTCGCCCTCATTCGCAAATCCGGGATGGGCTTTGTACTCATCCAGCGTCGCGTAGCGGATGATGCCGCGCTCGCCGATTGCCTCATCGGCCTCAAGCGAGTTGTTATCGTGGCCTTTGGGCTGGCCAAACCGCTCGCCGCGATGATCTTGATAGTGGCTCTTGGTGATCGCCAGGCCCCACTTGCCATCCACCTTCTTGATCGAACCCGTCGTGTAGAACGGAGCCGCCGTGGTGCGAATCAGGTATGCATTGAAGCCGGCACCCGAACCCACACGGCCGGCAAACTCGCGTCCGTAGCCAAGATGCACCGTGACCGAATTATCCGGATGGCCCGGCGCAACGATCACCGGCGCCTTCACTTTGTAGCCATTCACCGTCAGCTCGACGATATCGTCTTCTTCGAGGCCCAGCTTGGTCAGCGTGGCGCCTGAAACGATGGCTGCATTATCCCAGCTCAAATTGGTTACCGGCTTGGGAAGTTCCTGCAGCCAGCCCACATTGGACCAGCGGCCATCATAGACGTTGGCATCGGGACGGAAGATGATCTCGAGCGAATCCTTGGGAGCGGGCGTGGGAACCTTTGCCTGTGGCGCTGCTGCCTTGCCGGCCTTGTCGTACGCCGTATTGTCGATCCAGCCCTGGTGCAGAACCTTGCGCCAGCCGGTCTCGAAATCACCCTTGATGACCGGACGCCAGGTTTCGCGCACTGTGTCGTACGGAGTCAACCCGGACGAATACGCGCCCGGCCCCGGTTCGTTCAGAAGAAGCTGCAAAACATCGTGCGCCGACTTGCCACCATAAAGCGGGTCGATGAGCGGCTGCACAATCGAAACCGTCCCGTCATAAGAACGCGCATCCGACCACGACTCAAGGTAGTGAGCCGAAGGAATGTGCCAGTGGGCAATCTGACCGGTCTCATCCAGATGCGAGCCAAGATGCGCGACAATCTTTGCCTTGTTGAAGGCGTCGGGAAATCCAAGATCGGCAGGCGCGGAGTAGATGGGGTTGGCGTTGAGAATCACCAGCCAATCCACCTTGCCAGCATTCAGGTCCGCAACCAACGCCTTCAGATCGCCGATTTGATCGCTCGGCACCGGGCTTGCGGTTTCGCTTGAAACTAGCACGGTCTTGCCGGTGTTGCCCAACGCGCTGTTGATGGCCGCGGCAAGCGCCGTCACCGATGGGTCTTGATAGAGGCCGGGAATCACTGCGCTCTTGCCCGTGTTGGCCTTCAAATCCTTTGCGAGAACGGAGAGGAACTTCTGCTGGGCATCTGTCCATTGATACGCAGGAGCATCGACGCCGGACGCTCCAACTGCTTTAGCCAACTCCGCGGCAAACGCCGGAATCTCGCTGGCGCGCAGCCCCAGCCTGTGCTCAGCCTTCAGCCCTGTAGTCGTCGGCGTGGACTCGATTGCATAGAGCCGGTTCAGCTTATTCGGATCCTTGCGGCGCCTGGCGTAATCGCCCACCAGCTTGTGGAAGCCCGGATAGGATGCGCCCGACAGGAAGTCTGCATCGAGCGAAACAATCACATCCGCGTCGGCCAGGTTGTATTGCGTTGCCGGACCACTCTGAAGCGCCGTTCCCGCAATCGCCGGATCGTACTGCACGAATTTCGCCTTCGGCCACGCTGCCTGCGCAGCCTTCCATTGGCGAGCCAGCGTCGGCGAAGTCACCGCGGCGCTCAAGAAATAGATACCCGAGCCATCCCTGCTCTCGACGATCTTCTCGCGCAACGTCTGGGCAAACTCGGCCCACGCGCTATTCTCGCCGCGATAGGTGACATGTTGCGACCGGTCAGGATCATACAAATCAAGCAGAGTCCCCTGCGTAAACGGATCGGACGAGCCGCTGTTGTACGGGTGCTCCGGGTTGCCATCAATTTTGATGGGGCGAAACTGATCGCTCTTCACCAGCAGCGGCACTGCGCCGGTGGTGAAAGGATGCGCCGAGGCAAAGTACATCGGCTTGCCCAGAATCAGATCTTCCGGCGCCTTCACGTACGGATAAATCGGCTCATCGGGCTGCTTGGTGCAACCTGCCAAACCGGCCAAAGCCAGCGAAGCGCCCATCAGCTTCATGAAGCCGCGCCGCGAGACCGGATCGATCCATTCCTGCGCCGCAGAGGGGAATTCTTTTTCGACCGCAGCCTGAAACTCCGCCGTGTTGGCCAGTTCGTCCACCGAGCGCCAGTACTTCTTGCCCTTCACGCCCTTCAATTCCTGACGCACCGCTTCCAGCGACATCGGGGTTTGCGTCATCGCTTTGCCAGCGTCGGATTTGCCTGCGTTGGAGTTTTGAAAGGGCACGACTTCAGTCGTGCCACTTGAGGCCGATAGTGAGGGCTGGGCTTTAGCCCCCGAGGGATGCTCTTCCTGAGTCTGGCTCAGGAGCCTTGCACCTTCCGAATTCTTCAAACCATGGTCCATCTCGTGTGCGCTCATCGGTGGCAGACCTCGCAACTGGTCAGCTCTTTGGGGGTGCGAATCTTGTAATGCTTCACCAGGAATTGCCCCAGCTCATCCTGGCTGGTGAACTTGGTGTAAGTGGGCGCAACCGGCATCGCCGCGGCCACATCGCCTGCCAGGCCATGGGTCGAACCCATCGGAATCTGCAGCGAAGCCACTTCAGGTCCCGAGCCGGCGGGATCCTTGGTCACGCAACTCACGCTGTCGGCTGTCGGTACGCCCGGCTTTTCGTCGCTGACCGAGCACCACACCGGCCTGTCGCTGGCCGGCTTCTCCCACGCCATGTTGTAGATCTGGCTGGTGGGCCGCAGGTTCTTTGCGGGGTTGCGATGACAGTTCAGGCACCATTCCATTTGGAGCGTGTTCTGCATGTACATCAGGGGCATCTGGTCGACGCGTCCATGGCAGCTTGCGCAGCCGAGGCCCTTGTTCACGTGGATCTCATGGCTGAAGTAGGCAAAGTCGGGCAGGTCGTGGACCTTGGTCCACACCACCGACTGACCGGTCGCCCAGCTGTTGCGGACCGGCTCAAGCAGCTGTGCGTTGGTCCAGATTTGAGCGTGACAGTTGATGCAGGTCTTGGTAGGCGGGATTCCAGCGTAACTCGACTTCTCTACCGTGGTGTGACAGTACTGACACTGCAGTCCGAGCCCCTGCACATGATGCTTGTGGCTGAAGGGTACCGGCTGATCCGGGCGCTGGCCTTGCCGTGTCACCCACGGCGACCTCTGCAGTTCATCCAGCGTCACCCCCAGGGCGATCACGATCAGCCCCGTCAAGACCAGGCTCGCGCGAGCCAGGGCATTGGAGCTGCGGTCAAATATCTGCGCCATGAATGCTTTCCCTGCTTCGTTGTGGTTCTAGAGGAAGAGCGCGCTGCTCGCCGGCCGCGCAAATTGTCTGCAAGGTTTTCCGGAGCTGGACGCGCTCGGGAGTTCGGTGTTTTTGGTATTCGTGCGCCGCAGTGCTGGCGGTCACAACAGTTGTGTACAAAGAACTTCTCAGGACAAAACCCACCTGAACGGCGTATGTCCCCGAAAAATTAATATAGCAGCCGGAAATGGGTTCCGGAGAGTGTATATCCACAAATTTATAAAAAATGTTCATTTCGGAACAGTCGCGTAATCCACTGAAAAGAAAACCCCTTGTGATTAGAGGCTCGCGGAGGAAAAACAGTCCACCTCGCTGGTGGCTCGCGTACCAGAGACTGGGATATTGAACCTAAAATATCACGCAGAAATCCTTTTGTCAGAGCTTGTGCTGGTCCTTGGGATTTCCGATTCAACCTTTCCAGAACGCAATCACCAGGCCACCGGACACGATCAGAGCGCCGCCCACATAGATCTGCAAGGTGGGCGACTGCCCGAAGCGCACGCGGTTGAGAAGCTGTGCCATAAGAAAGAAGAGCACAACGTAGACGCCTAGAAGTTTGCCGAAGTCCCATCGCGGCACGTTGACCACCGAGCCGTATGCCGCCAAGACCGCTGCGCCAGCGACAAACGTCATGACGCGGCCCATGCCGGAGGAGCGGTAGAAGCTGACTTGAAAGAACGAGTCGCCGTAGGCCTCCAGGAAAGCTGCCAGGCCCAACACGGCAAATGCGCCCAAGGGGTTTGCCACCAGGCGGTCAAGAAGATTCATCGCGAGACAACCTCCAAAACATGAAGAGTGAAAAACAGGGAAAGGGAGCAGGCGCGAGACATTGCGCCTGAAATGCAATTTGTCCTGGCGTCTTCGGGTCAATCGTAACAACCGCGTGCTTTAGAATTCATAAAGACTTCTGAGTCGTCCTCGAAAAGCTATCCAGCAGTGCGAACCGATGGGACGGTTCGGATCGCGATACTCCATCCATACGAAGAGGAAACGCTGATGAAATTCGCCGGATTGCTCGTTCTGCCCGCCGGATTCTTCCTCTCCGTCGCCGCCATCGTCCTGTTCCCTGCCCAATCCGCCGCCAGCCGCGCGGCATTCGTCCTCTGCGGGCTGGCTGTTGAGGGCCTCGGTCTCACCGTCGCCTTCCGCGGACACATGGAAGCGCGGAGAGAGCAACCATGAATCCTTCGGCCGCTGGCCCCTTGCCCGTTGCTCCCGTGCTTTCAGAGACCGCGTGCGCTCTTTGCTTTGTCCTGTTGCCGCTGGCCCTGCTGGCCATTGCCGGAGTGGCCCTGATCAACACCGGGCTGGGCCGCTCCCGCTCTGCCGCGCAGGCGCTGCTCGGCAACCTGGCCATTGTGGCTGTGACCGCGATCGTGTTTGCGCTGGTGGGGGCCACATTCACCGGCGCAATCAACGGTTCAAGCCACACATTTCAACTCGCCGGCAAGCCCTGGAACTGGATTGGCGCAGGGCCGTTGTTTCTTGGCGGGCTCAGCTCAGCGCCGCTTCAGTCGCAACTTGGCTTGCTTTTTGAGTTCCTTGCCGTAGCGCTCGCCGCGCTCATTCCGTGGGGCTCGGGTGCGGATCGCTGGCGGCTCGTCGCCGGATGCGCGGCTGCCGCAGTCACAGCAGCCATTGTCTTTCCGCTGCTGGCTCACTGGGTATGGAATGACGGTTGGCTGTCGCGACTCGGCGTCAATTTCTCTCTTGGCTCAGGTTTTCTCGATCCCGGCGGCGCAGGGACGATCCACGTACTCGGCGGCCTGAGCGCGCTTGCTGTGATCTGGATCGCAGGTCCTCGCAAGGGCAAGTTTCCCAAGGAAGGCTTTTCGACCGCGCTGCCAGGCCACAATGCCATTTATGTGTTGTTCGGCTGTTTTGTGGCCCTGGTGGGCTGGCTGGCGTTGAATGCAGCGGGGGCGCTTCTCTGGTTGCATTCGCCGCTGACCGCTCTGCCTGCAACGGCGCTGAGCACGCTGCTCGCAGCATCCGGTGCGCTGGCGGCTGCGTTTACAGTGACGCGGGTTCGTTTCGGCAAGCCTGACGCCAGCCTCTGCGCCAACGGATGGCTCTCCGGCCTGGTGGCCTCCAGCGCCTGCGCCGCGGTGATCACACCAATTCAGGCGCTCGTGGTGGGAGTGATTGCGGGAATTGCGACGCCGCTCCTGGTGGAGGTCTTTGAGCTTGCCGTATCGATTGACGACCCGTCGGGAGCGATTTCCGTGCACGCTGTTGGAGGATTGCTGGGACTGCTGGCCGCGGGGATATTCGCTGAGCAAACCGGCCAGTTTCTTGCGCAGCTCATCGGCATCGCGGCGCTGCTCGGCGTGATTCTGCCGCTGGTTTATGGGCTCTTCTGGCTACTCAACTGCATCGTGCCTTTCCGCGTGGATCCGGACGGCGAGCGCATCGGAATGGACCTGCACGAGCTGGGCGGCGGCGCGTATCCCGAGTTCGTGATTCACCGCGACGATTCGTACCGCTGAGTCGCGCGCGCCATATCCTTCTGCGCTGGCTCGGTTTCTTCACGCAGCATTCTGCAGCGCGTTTTTTGCCCAGGTAATTGCTTCGCTCAGGCGCCACATGAGGTGATCGAAGCGCAATCCGTTGGCGGCGAGGATCGCGTCGTATTTATTCCAGTCTCGGCAATCCTGACAGATGAGCAGATCCAGCAGAACGCCCTCGCGGTTTCCTGTGCCCAGCAGCGCGTTGCGCGCCTCCTCGCGTAGAGGCAGCGTTTTCACCAGGTCCTTCATGGAGATGCGCAGCATGGCGGGGAACATGCTGACCATGCCGATCAGGTATTGCTCGGACGGCGCAAGCCCCATCAACCCGGCGGCGAGTTCACAGAATCGGCCGCGTTCAAAGGCCATGCGCAGCAGTTCCTGCGGCTGCTCGCCGTTGAAGTCGCTGGCAATGGCCAGCATGGCCATGCGGCGCGCGGTTGCCTCGCCCAGCAGGATCAGCGCGGTGTGGATGGAAGAGACTTCCTGGCGCAGTGCGCAGACCGGGCTGTTAACCAGGCGCAGCAGCCCATAGGTGAGCGACGCGTCGCACATTACAAGTTGGCTGAGACGATTGAGATCGACGGGATCCTGTTGCAGAACTTCGAGGATCTCAAGATGCACCAGCCGGTTGGCCGGCATTTTGGCATTTTTCACCGGCTCAGGGCGGCAAAAGTAGTAACCCTCAAAGAGTTCAAAGCCTTCTTCGCGCACGTGCTTGAAGTCTTCCGGGGTCTCCACACGAATGGCGATGGCGCGGGCCTGAAGATGGGTCAGCCGGTCAAGCAGGCGTTTGCGTTCGCCGGCGCCGGCTCTGGCAATTTCCACCTTCACGTAGTCGGCCAGAACCACCAACGGCGCGGACTCGGTTCTGCCGCAAAAATTGTCCACCGCAAGACGAAAACCAAGCTGCTTGAGTGCGCGACACGAAGCGAGCACGTTCTCTGTGACCTCGATCTCCTCGTCGAGTTCGACTACGGTAAGCTCAGGCGGGAGGCCAAGCACCCACTCCTCGGTCAGCGAATCGGCCGTGCACTGCACAAACGCAGGCAGGCCAGAGGTCAGTTCCGACACTCCGAAGACGACCGCGTTGCCGAGGAGCGCGCGGGCGGCAAGCTCCTTGTCTGGACCGTTTCTGTCTGGGCCGTTTCTGTCTGGGCCGTCGGCCTGCTGCCGGCCGTTCCAGCACAGGAGTTCATATCCATGCACGCGGCTGTGCAGATCCAGAATCGGCTGCCGCGCCACATAGCAGACTTCGCCTGCCGGTCCCTGAAGAGAACTGCGAACCAGATTCTGAAGCGAGCCATCCGGCAGTTTTGCCGGTAACGTTTGCGCAGACATGGAGACCCTCTTCCATCCTTATCGGCACTTTCACGGAAATTGTTAGGGCTGGTCTGAAATTCGAGAGCCACCGCTCTCCGACGCCTTTCCAACTTCAACGCTTTCTCGATTGTCTCCATGTGTGTAAGCTGAGGAAGGACCAACAAGACATGGGAATTCTCAGCCATCTTTTCTATCCGTGGGGCATTCTGCTCCAGGCCGTGGCGATCATCCACTTCATACGGCGACGCCCGAATATGTATTGGCTTTACATCATCATCTTTCTCGGTCCGCTTGGCGCGCTGGTTTATATCCTCGTCGAGGCGGTGCCGGACTTTGGCCTGGCGCGCGAGTCGTTCAAGGTGTTTCCGCGCCGCAAGCGCATCAATCAGTTGGTCATCGCGATCCGGGACAATCCCTCGGCGGGAAACTACGAGGAACTCGGCAATCTTTACATGGACGACGGCCAACTGGCGCTGGCAAGGGACGCCTTCAATAAGGCCATCGCAGCCCGGGCCGACACGCTGGACACGTATTACCGCCGCGGCGTCTGCGCCTTGCAGCTGGGCGATGCGGCGGCGGCGCTGCCTGACCTGGAACGCGTGGTGCTCAAGGATTCCGATTTCGACTTTCGCCGCGCGGCCGGATTGCTGGCCCACGCCTACGCGCAGACCGGGCAAAAGGACAAGGCCGAGGCACTCTTTCGCCATGTGACCGTGGCTTCGACCCTTTCTGAAACGTATTTGAACTTTGCGGATTTGCTGGCTTCGGAGGGCAAGAACGCCGAAGCACGACAGTGGGCCCAGAAGGTCCTGGATAAGCGGCCGACGATGCCCGGCTACCTGCGCCGGCGCGAACGGCCATGGTTCCGCAGCGCAAACAAAATACTGAAGCGCATCCCGGCCTGAGAATTAGAGGCAAGTAGCAAAGTCGGACACAGTCAACGAATTAGTTATTCATGCCTGAGAGCCGCCACTGGCTCCAACTTCATGGCCCGGATGGCTGGCAGCAATCCCGCCAGCATGCCGGTGAAAAGTAGCGTGACCGAGGCTGTTATCAGGGTTACAGGATCCGCATACGAAAGCGCGAAGAGCATGTGCGCGAAGATCCGCGCAAGTGCGATTGCGCAAGGAAGTCCGATCCCGATCCCGATCAAGGTTACTTGCATTGCCTCTCGAAGAATTAGATTGAGAATGGCGGCGCGCTGTGAGCCCATGGCAATTCGTATGCCGATCTCCCTGGTGCGCAATGTTACGGAGTAGGTGAGAAGGCCGAAGAGGCCAAAGCCGGCAACCAACAAAGCGATAGAGGCAAAAAAGGTCGAGAGCGTCGCCGTCATCTGCTCGTTTTGAAGGGACCGATCGCTTCTTTCCGCCAGCGTGTTGAGTGTGGTTGAGTACTCTCGCCCGAAGGACTCAATTTCCCGCTCAACGGTGTTTCGCAAGTCTGCGCCCCCAGTTCCGCGAACCAGCAGCGTGCCCACTTCGACCGGAGAGCCGTGCTGCAGCGAGGGAACGTAAAGGAAGGCGCCATCCGCATCGCGAATTTCCAGAAGCCTTGCAGATTGAGAGACGCCGACAATCTGCAAATTCTGAAACTCGGGCTGCACTCCGAAGTGGATTCGTTTGCCGATGGAATCTTCCGCACCAAACAATTGCTTCGCCAAAAGGCCGTCGATGATAGCGACGGAGGGATGCTGCTTATCGTCGGACCAGGCAAAGTCGCGGCCAGCGGTGAGTGGGATGCCCAAGGTTCTGAAAAAACCCGGCGTCACGACTACCCGCGCCGCGGCGATGGGGTCCTTCGGGGCGGGGACCAAAGCGTCAGTAACGGTATCCTTCCACGCGTAGGTTGCTCCGAGGATGGGCAGGTTTGAAAAGGCGATTGACCGGACAGAAGGCAGGCTGGCAACCGCATCGGCAAGCTGTCTGCGATAGCTCTCCACATCGACTCCATCAAAGCCGTGCGGGGTGGAACTCAAATCGAATTCGGTCACTCCGGCTCTTTCGAAGCCAGGATTGAAGGACTTGAGGCTTTCGAGCGTGCGCATGAAGAGCCCGGCAGTCTGCAGAAGGATAAGCGATATGGCAACCTGGGAGATGATAAGCGCCTTGTTGAGCACGCCGGCGCCGGGCCCTATGGTGCGAGCGCCTTCGCGCAAGGCTGATCCTGGCTGCTGGCGCGAGAGTTGCAGGGCTGGGATCAATCCAGTCAGCAATCCGGTGAACGTGGCCGCGCACACAGCGAAGCAGATGACACGCCAGTCCGGCCTGACATCAAGCAGGGCCGGAATGGTCTGATCCCGCGTCATGAGGGAAATAAGGTACTGGCTACCCCCATACGCGAGAAAAAGCGCGAGCAAACCGCCTGTTGAGGACAGAATGAGGGTCTCAACAACGAATTGGCGAACTGCCTGCCATGGACTGGCGCCGAGGGCAATGCGCGTACTGATTTCCCGGCTGCGCGAACTAGCCCTGGCCAGCGTGAGGCTTGCAAGGTTGACGCAAATCACCAGCAGGATGAGCGCCACGATTCCCAGAAGGAGGTTCAACGGCCGTTGAACCTTGCTGCGAAGATCTCCGTTGATTTTGGCTCCGGTTGCCACCGGATCGACCTGGAGACCCATGGAAAGGAACGACTGTCGCCTGGTGCCTGTGCTCTCGAGCGGCACAGTGTTCTGAAGAAGCCGCGGCCAGATGGCCTGGAGTTGTCCAGTTGCGCCGATGACATTCTCATTATTGGCAAGCCTTCCGGTGACAAAGAGCCACAAGAGCGAGCGGCTCTCAAGAGAAGACGGATCGATTGCACCCGTCGGAACCGTGATCTCTGGCGCAGAGCCGACCGTCATGCCCGTAAACCACTTCTGCGTCACGCCAACGATTGTGAATGGCTTGCCATCGATATGGAGGGTTTTGCCGACGACATTGGGATCGCCCCCGAACCGCTCCCGCCACACTTGGTAACCGATCACAGCGACCTGAACGACGCGTCCGTTCTCGGTGTCCCCCGGGCCGATCAATCGCCCGAGCAGGGGACGAACGCCGAGGACCGAATAATAGTTGCCGGTAACCGATCTCACATCCGAAAGGGACTCCCTCCCGTTGATCTCGACGCTATAATCCTGCCCACCCGTCCACGCGCAGATTCCGGAAAAGACGTGCTGCTCACGTTCCAACTCCGCGAACATGGGATACGAGATCGGAACTCGGGAGTGGCCGCGATAGACGCCGGCAATCCCGGCCAATTGTTCAGGATGTGGAAGCGCCAAGGGACGGAGAATCAGAGCGTCAACAACGGTGAAGACAGAGACAGCTGCTCCGATCCCAACCGCGAGCGCAACCACAAAAACGACTGCAAAAACAGGGCTGCGTGAAAACGCCTTGAAACCATAGACAAACCCACGCAAGGCTGATCCCATACAAACTCCTGATCCAATGAGTTGCGCTGAGCTTACAAGGACACGAACCGATTATAAGCGGCCAAATGAGAGTCAGGAGACCCGCCTTTACCTTCAGTTTCCGCAAGACCGACGTGTCGCAAATCAAGCTCTCTGGGGGTAAACTCAGCGTTTAGGGGGAACCAACGCAAATCTGGAAGCTGCGCCGACGAGAAATCCTTTCGACCGGCCAGCCCGCTGACTGCCTTACTTCCCTGCCATCGCCACCATCAGCCCAAAGATCAGAACCGGCAACAGCACCAGCCCTGTGTAGAGCATCGCCTTGCGCTTATCGAGCGAAAGACGCGCACGGAGGGCTGGCCGCGCGGCATCGTCCACGCTCACCTGTTCCTGGTGCTCCAATTCCCAGGCCATGTCGGCCGCGGTTGAATAACGGCGGCGGGGATCGCGCTCGAGGGCACGGGCAAGAATCTCCTGCAATTCGGGCGTAATCTCCGGGCGCAGGCTGCGCGCCGGCTCCGGGTCGTGCAGCAGGCGTTCGTTCATGACCGCCAGCGGGTTGGGCCCGCTGTAGGGCACGTCGCCGGTGAGCATCTCGTAGAACATGATGCCGAGTGAGTAGATGTCACTGCGCTGGTCGCCGCGCTGGCCTTTCACTTGTTCGGGCGCGATGTAGTCGGGCGTGCCCAACATCGGCGTCACGTCCACATGCGTCAGGCGGCGGGCGTCTTCCTTGAGGGCGATGCCGAAGTCGATGAGCTTGATGCGGTCGTGGTCGTCGACCATCACGTTTTCCGGCTTCAGGTCGCGGTGCACCACGCCGTGCTTGTGCAGGGTGTCAAGCGCGTCGCAAATCTGCAATGCGAAGCTGGTTGCACGTTCGATTGGCAGTTTCTTCTGCTCATTCAAGACCGAACGCAGCAGGCGGCCATCCACCCACTCGATGACCATGTAGAGACGGCTGCGGACTTCCCCGTCAAAAGTTTTCACCACGCCGGGGTGGTCGAGTTCCTGGCCGATCTCCTGCTCGCGCTGGAAGCGGGCGACGAGCACCGGGTCGGCTTCCATCTCCGCGTGCGGAACCTTGATGGCCACCTGGCGGCCATCGATCAGGTCAGTCGCCCTGAAAAGCGTGGACATGCCGCTGCGAGCAACCGTCGCATCCAGGCGGTAGTGGTCCAGCGTGTCTCCGGCTTCGAGTGTCGTCATCAGTGCGTACTGCATTTCACTTTAAATCCTTTCACGTAAGTCGTAAGAAAGCTGAAAGGATGTTCGAAGGGAACCGTATTGGCTGCTTGCGGTGGCCACTGACCCATTGCGCCGGCTGACCTCTCAAATAAACTTGGGATTTGCACACCGGGCAATCTGTGTTTCTATTCCTATATGCCCCGATTCCGAGGATTGCTGGCGGCCTGCCTTTTGATCGCCGGGATTCTTGCGCCTGGGAGGGGATTCGCCGGCCCATCAAAACCTCACCCAGCGCACCCCGAACCGCCGCAGGATACGGGCTTTCTGAATCGCGTGGTCGTGTCGCACGGGCTCGCCTATCGCTTCCAGGTCTATCTGCCGGAGGAGTGGCGCCGCGATGATCATCGTGAATGGCCGGTAATCCTCTTCCTGCATGGGCGTGGCGAGCGTGGGTCGGAAGGAATGTGGCAGACGCAGATCGGCCTTCCCCAGGCGGTGCGCGACCACCCGGAGCGCTGGCCATTTGTGATTGTGATCCCGCAGTGCCCTTTGGATCACTACTGGACCGACACCGACATGCTGGCCATGGCGATGGCTGCCCTGGAGCAGGAAACGACCGAGTTCCACGGCGACCCGGAGCGGACTTACCTCACCGGAATTTCGCTGGGCGGATATGGCGCGTGGGAGTTGGCGCGACTGCATCCTCAGCGCTGGGCCGCGGTGGCCATTGCCGCCAGCGGCATCTTCTGGAGCTATGCGCCGGAGCGCTGGCAGGAGATGGCGGTATTGCCCGAACAGTACGCACGCGCACTGGGCCGCACCCCGGTGTGGCTCTTTCACGGGGCCGAGGACAACGTGGTGCCCCTGCGTGAGAGCGAGTTGATGTATGACGCGTTCAAAGCTTCCGGAGGCCACATCCGGCTCTGGGTCTACCAGGGGCTCAAGCACGACTCGTGGACCCGCGCTTTTGACGAGCCGGATCTGCCGCGCTGGCTGATGGCACATCGCTCCGGCGGAGCTGAGCCACCCGCGCAGGCTGAACGTCTGGTAATCCCGCTCCATCCGCCAACCATCAAGCTGACGCCAGCTCAACTCGATAGCCTGGTCGGCGAATACGACGACAAGAACGGCCACATCGCTGTCACCATCTTCCGCCAGGGCGAGCTTCTTTACGAAAAAAACCATGCTGGCGAGATCAATGAATTAGCGCCTGAATCGCCGTTCCTCTTCTTCTATCCCAATGGCTCATCGATTCCGCGGCTTACGTTCGAGCGCGATGCGCAGGGGCGTGTCACGGGGCTGCTGCTCCGCGACGACCGCCACGAAGAGCGGTGGGAACGGCGATCGACGGCGGGGACGAGATGAGAAACAGCTTCTAGCTTCCAGCTTTTAGCTCTTTCTTCCCTGTCTCAGCATTCAGCTTATTGTGCCGCTTGCCTGTTTGATGCTCAAAAGCGAAGGGCTGCCCGGTGGTGGCGAATCGGGATTTCATCGCAGGCTGCGGCCGAACATTTGGGAATTGCACAGTCGATCGGAGCCAAACAGCTAGACGCCAGGAGCTAAAAGCTGGAAGCTGCTTTTTGGGAACCCGCCGCACCCGGCGTGCGTAGTAATCTCAGTGTGATTGCCGAGGAGGCGCCATGTTCTGCAGTGGTTGTGGTCAAGCTTTAGCCCAGGGGCAGCCCTTCTGCACCCAATGCGGTCGTCCGGCCGGACAAGTGGTGCCGCCAATCCCGGGGCTTCAATTCGAGCTTGAAAACTACGCTGGCAAGATAAGGCTGCTGAGCATCTTCTGGTTTGTCTACGGCGGGGTCAGCCTATTAACAGGGTTCCTGGGCCTGAGCTTTGCCAAGGCATTCTTCTCTCACCACTTCGGCAACTGGGATAACGGGCCCTGGACGCACGGTCCAGGTTCGGATTTCTTTGGCCCAGCCATCATTCACCTCATTTGGATTGCGGTTCTGCTTCGCAGCGCGCTGGCCTTTGCCGCCGGATGGGCGCTGATGGAGCGCTCCAAGTGGGGACGCGTGGTGGCGATCGTGGCGGCCATCTTCTGCATCCTCAAGATTCCCTTCGGCACCGCAATCGCCATATGGACGCTGGCCATGCTGCTCGGCTACCGCAACACGACGCTCTACGAGCAGCTTTGAGCGGGACGGCCGCTCACCTGGCTGGTGATTGAGTATCTGCGCTCAGAGGTGGCGTCTGCACTGAGTCTCTCTTGTGCGCCACAAAGACCGCGGCAATCTTGTCTTCGTACACCAGGTCGAAGCGCGGATCGGTGCGCAGCAGTTGGACCAGCGGCGTGCTGACCGGGCCGATAACGAGGTTCGCGGAGAGAAGCTCCGGATCGGCAGCCCAGTCTTTCGCACCTGCCCATGTGGCGACGGAATGATCGATGCGCGCGTCGCCGTGGACGTTGGTGCGGCCGTCAATGCTGACCGGCATGGCTGGGTCCCAGATCAGATACCCGCCCCACCCGTAATCGTTAAACAGCGGCCCTTGCAAACCCTTCTGCTTAACAAACTCCACCGCGCGCACGGGAAGTTTGTCTGCCACCTGCGATTCAAGATCGTGGTTATTGATGCCCTGCAAACGAAAGCTCGCCCAGACCACCAATGCGGTTGCAAGAAGTTCCGCTGGCGCAAACTTCAGGGTCAAATCAAATTTGCTTTCGGGCACAGTGTGAATTCCGGCCGACACAATTGCGACCGCGACTGTCACCACGATCCACACATCCCGCTCCGACCGGAAAGAGAGGAAGATGGCGAACACGAGCAGCAGAGTTTCAAAGAACAGAAAGCGCCCTGCGCGCGCCAGGACCGCAGTGGCAGCCAGGGCGAACGCGAGCACGCCGTAGTCCTGAAGTCCGCGAAACGGCATCGCCTTGAACTCGGCGACCTTATTCATGATGCCCGGCTGCGAACCGACCTGGTAGGCCACCTGGTAGATTTTCCAGCCATAAGGGTTGAGCATTGCGCCCACGATACAGGCGAGCGAAATGACGCCCAGACGCATCGGGTTGATGCGCACCTCAATTTGCTTCCACCAGTGCGCCAGCACCGATTCGCCTAGCGCGAGCGCCAGCACCAGCAGGCCAATCACAAATTGAATGTGGACGTTGGCCCAGAGAGCGAAGATTACAGGCAGCAGGAAAAGCTCGCCTGTTTTTCCTGTCTTGCGCGCGTGCATCAGGATATCGATTTCAAGAATGAAGAACAGGATGGTAAACCACCACGGCCGGGGCGTCCACAGGTTTACCAGGCAGAAGACGGCGCCGAAGGTGAGCAGCACCGCGAAGATAAAATCCGGCTGCTGCCGGCGAGCCAGTCGATGCAGTGCCATAGTGACCAGCGCAAGCGAGGTAACGGTGTAGGCAACCAATCCTTTGAGTCCGAACCAGGCATTGAGCTTGAAAACCAGAATGTCAAAGAACCAGCTGTACTCCGACCAGGGTTTTCCCGCGCCGTACATCGAGAATGGATCGGTTTGCGGAACGGCGCGCTGCTGAAGAATCCATAGGCCGGTGCGCATGTGCGACCACACATCGGGATCGCCTACGATGGCTAAGTGCGCGCACACTATCGCCGGCACAGAAAACATGGCTACCAGCACCACGACCTGCGCCCACTGCTGCTTGCGGCGCGCCGCCGGGCTTGTCTCTAGAGAATTCATAATCATTGAGATACTAGCAGGATTCATCCGCGTCACGAGCCGCATTGGACCGGTGTGAGGTTCGGCACAAAGCACTGATTCCGCGCTCAAGTACAATCTCTAATCATGAGTTTCCCTCAAGTACGCATGCGCCGGCTGCGGCGCAGTGAATCGCTGCGGGCCCTGGTGCGTGAAACCACGCTCGAGCCCGGCGACCTGATCCATCCCTTGTTTGTCTGTCCCGGCGAGGGCATTCGCCGCGAGATCGGCTCCATGCCCGGCGTTTTCAATGTCTCGGTGGACGAGGCCGTGAAAGAAGCCGAGGAAGCCGCCAGCCTGGGCGTCGGCGGACTGCTGCTGTTCGGCCTGCCTGCGTCGAAAGATGAATGGGCAACCGGCGCCTACGACGAAAACGGCATCGTGCAACAGGGTTTGCGCGCTATCAAGGCGTCGGCTGCGGCAAAGAAGCTGGTGCTGATCGCCGACGTCTGCCTGTGCGAGTACACCAGCCATGGCCACTGCGGCATAGTTGCCGAAACCAAGGACGGCTTTGAGGTCCAAAACGATCCATCTCTCGAACTGCTGGCGCGCACCGGCCTGAGCCTGGCCCAGGCCGGCGCGGACATTGTAGCTCCCAGCGACATGATGGACGGCCGCGTCGCCGCCATCCGCCGCGCCCTCGACAGCGAAGGCTGCGCGGATACCCCGATCCTCAGCTATGCGTCCAAGTTCGCATCAGCCTTCTACGGCCCCTT
>Ga0116135_1000827_pt1 | contig 16779 bp, 13 predicted proteins | sample June2015DPH_20_1_FD_89738 | JGI IMG/M metagenome (GOLD analysis project Ga0116135, IMG submission 89738) | Peatland microbial communities from SPRUCE experiment site at the Marcell Experimental Forest, Minnesota, USA - June2015DPH_20_10 | ecosystem: Environmental > Terrestrial > Soil > Wetlands... | reverse complement strand
GGTGGGCCGCAGGGATCGGTGGTTTCACTGGCCGATCTGAATGATTTACAGGTTGAGCTCGATATCGCGCAAGCCGATTTCGCGCGGCTGGGGCCGAAGCAGAAGGGAATCGTTACGACCGATGCTTACCCCGACCGCAAGTATAACGGCGAGATCGCGCAGATTTCGCCCGAGGCGAACCGGCAGAAGGCTACCGTGCAGGTGAAGGTTCAGGTGCTGAATCCTGACGAATATCTGCGGCCCGAGATGAATGCCACGGTGAAATTCCTTGCCGACGAACCGACGAACAAAAGCGCGCAGGCACAAGGCGCCTTTGTGCCCGCAACCGCGCTGCGCGATCATGATGGCAAGAAAGTAGTCTTTCTGGCGTTCGATGGCAAGGCGCGTATGCGCGAAATTCATGTGCTGAGCCAGCGCACGGATGGATTTCTGGTGGATGGATTGGTGGGCGGCGAAAGCGTCATCACAAAAGGACCGCAGGATCTGAAAGATGGAGATTCAATCAAGGTGAAGGGATAACTCTTATGAGCACGGTTGTGGAAGCCAACAAAGTCGCCACCGGAACGAAAGTGGTTCAGGCCCGGAATGTCAGCAAGATTTTCAAGCGCGAGGCATTTGAAGTGAAGGCGCTCGACGATGTCTCCATCGACATTGCGACCGGCGAATTTCTCGCGCTGATGGGGCCTTCGGGTTCGGGGAAGACCACGCTGCTGAACATGATTGCGGCCATCGACCGTCCTACCGCAGGCGAACTGCTGGTCCAAAACCAGAACGTCTTTCGCTTTAACGATTCACAGGCAGCGCACTGGCGCAACGAGCACATCGGATACGTCTTCCAAACCTTTAACCTGATCCCGGTTCTGACTGCTTTTGAAAACGTAGAACTGCCTCTGCTGCTGACCAAGCTCAATAATCAGCAGCGGCGCGATCACGTGATGACGGCTTTGAAATTGGTGGGACTGGAAGATCGGGTCAACCATCTGCCGAAGCAGCTCTCTGGCGGACAGGAACAGCGCGTGGCCATCGCCCGCGCTATTGTAAGCGATCCGACATTATTACTGGCAGACGAGCCCACAGGCGATTTGGACAGCCACTCGGCAACTGAGATCTTGGAAATTCTGAAGCGGCTGAATGAAGACTTTCACAAAACCATCGTGATGGTTACACACGATCCGCACGCGGCTTCGTACGCGCATGTCACGCGGCACCTTGAGAAAGGAATGCTGCTGCCGCCCGGCTAATTTTTTCCTACTGCGCAGAGCTTGAAGCTAACTCAACCTCTGCATCCGCCACCCAAACCCATGCGCGGCGGCCGTTGTCGAGAGAAACCGCTCTGGCCTCTCCGTAGGCCACCAGGCGGTTGAGCACTGTGGTCACTGAAGCCATTGGGTCCTTGTGCCGTTCCAGCATGGGCGGCATTCTTTGCTGAATCCGCTCGCAGACCTCGCGCGCGCTCAACGCACAATTCGCGTCCATCAGAACCATGCGGCACGCCTTCGTAAACCCAGGTTGCCTGCCGTTGCTCTTGCGATCCACCAATTCGAGCAGTTCATCGTTTAACACGCTCTCGCCAAAGAGGTTGGCCAGGCCGGCGATGGTTTGCTTAATGGTGCCGATCCGGCGCATGACCTCGGCACGCTGGTGCAAAAGCTGGCGCAACTCTTCGTGAGCTTGCCGCACGACCTCTTCGACATGGCCGTTCCCGCTGCCTGCGATCACCCTTGCTTCCACCACCTGAGTCTCCATAATCCCTACAGTTCCTGTGCACGCAACTTGGCGCACATATTCGCCCTGCCCCTTTTCGCCCGCCCCAGGCATCATTCGAGGTACGCAACGAACCGGGACAAGGTTCCCCGATTCTTTACACTGTCCTTTGCCATTAGACGCTTGAAATTAGAGTTGGTTAACCGATCATGGGGTGCCCTTTGGGTGACCTAAGCGCCCAATATGGTTCCAGCTCCAATTCGGGATTGGCGGTGACGCCATATGCGGGATTAGCGCTTTGGAAGACAACGGAGAGAACCAGGCCGTCCGATGAGAAAAGAGTATCACTTCATCCCCAGTGTCGGCCGCCCCCAAACTCGAAGTTTTGCCCGCAGTTTTGTCAGTACTGCTGGTGGGAAACCAGGACGAAGACTTCTTTCTCATTCGCGAAATTCTCGAGCGTAACCGGCGAACGCTTCCTGCGGAACTCGACCATGCCAGCTCGCTCGAACAAGCCAAAACGATGTTGCGGCAGCGATCCTATGGCCTGGTTCTGTTTGAGCATGAAACCGGAGATGCCGCGGCCACGAAACTGCTTGCGGATTCCCTGCGGAAGGGGCGCATCGTGCCGTTCGTCGTGTTGACTGAGAACGCGGACGAAAAAGCAATTGCTGAGATCATTGGCGCTGGGGCCTGGGATTGGCTCGACAAATCACAACTGAATGGCGCCAACCTGCTGCGCACCATCCGCTGTATGGTTAGCTTGCAGTCGGCTGAGCAGCAGAAACAATCAGCGCAACACTCGCTGCGCAAGCTCTCTTGCGCCGTCGAACAATCCGGCGACACCATCATGATTACCAATAGCGAGGGTGTCATCGAATATGTAAACCCGGCATTTGAAAAATTATCCGGCTATTCGTTACAGGAAGCCGTCGGACAAACGCCTGCCATTCTGACTTCCGGCCAGCAGCCTCCCGCTATGTACCGCGAATTGTGGGAGACGATCAGCGTCGGCAATATTTACCACAGTATTCTCGTCAACCGTAAGAAAAATGGGGAACTCTACTACATAGACGAGAACATTAGTCCTATCCGAGACGCCAGTGGAACCATTACGCATTTTGTTTCCAACGGGCGCGATCTTACCAAGAGGCTCGATCTCGAAGCCCAGCTGTTGCAGGCGCAAAAAATGGACGCGGTGGGCCGCCTGGCCGGGGGCATAGCGCACGATTTCAACAATCTGCTTACCATCATCACAAGTTATTCCGAGCTGGCACTAGATGCCGTGGTTCCGGGAAGCGCCACCCAGAGCCGGCTGCAGGAGATCCTCTCTGCCGCCCGCCGCGCGGCGGAGCTGACAAGGCAACTGCTCGCATTCAGCCGTAATCAACCACAAGCATTGCGGGTTGCCGAACTGAATCCCGCTGTATCTGCGATCGTGAAGACGCTGCACCGCCTGATCGGAGAAGACATCGAGTTGAAGTTCATTGCGGGCGAGGGATTGGGCAGGATTCGTTTCGATCCCATGCAGATTGAACAGATTCTCATGAATTTGGCTGCGAACGCGCGGGATGCCATGCCTCAGGGGGGGCGGTGCACAATCGAAACCTCGAATGTGCTTCTGGACGAGGCCTACGCCGCATCCAAGAAGGCGGTCATTCCTCCGGGCCGCTATGTGGTTTTAACCGTGACCGATACAGGCACCGGCATTCCGCCCGAACATTTGCCGCACATCTTCGAACCTTTCTACACAACGAAACCCTCGGGGAAAGGCACTGGACTTGGTCTGGCAACGGTTTACGGAATTGTCAAACAGAATCATGGATTCGTTTGGGCATACAGCGAAGAAGATATGGGCACAGTTTTCAAAGTCTATCTGCCCTGCGTGCAAGAGCGGGCGGCCACAGTAACCGAATATACTGAGCCCGCCTCCGACGGAGTGGTCAGCGGTAATGAAACCGTGCTCTTGGTTGAGGATGAAGAATCGCTCCGCCATGCCACGGCTGAGTTTCTAAGTCTTCGCGGTTATAAAGTGCTCGAAGCCAGGGACGGTCGTGACGCGCTCTCGATCGCCAGCGCTTACAACTTCCCGATCCATCTGGCGGTGACCGATGTCGTCATGCCCAACCTCAGCGGAGGCGAACTCGCCAAAGAGTTGGCGACGGTTCGGCCGGGGACGGGAGTCTTATTTGTTTCTGGATATGCCGGCCAAACCGTGTTGGATCACAAGGTGGTAAACGTTGAAAACAACTTCCTGCAGAAGCCTTTCACGCTGAACCAACTCGCGGGAAAGGTGCGCGCGGTTCTGGACCACGGCGCAGATCGACACGTTGTTTCCGCGCACGCGTAACGATTGCTTCGCCGTCAGGGTACCATTCGCGAGAGCTTGCCGTTTTTCAGACGAAAGCGGTCCCCGCGCCAAATCACCGTGTGCCCGACGAGACCTGCAATCCAGATGACGACGCCGAGCAAGTCGCGGAGCGGAATCAGCCAGGCGAACCTGAGAACCTGACGGTCGCGCAAGATACTCCAACCCACACTGAGTGCCACAATAAGTCGAAGGACGGCAGTCAGAGCCAGCGCTCCCCAGGACCAGATTGCTCCTGCGCTTGCCACAACCGCCAATACCGCCCACGGAATTCCGAAAGTAAAGGCGAGTCCAAGGTAGCCACCCGTGCGGGCATCGCGAACTCCGCGCGCCCAACGCAGTTGATGCGCGAAGAAATCGCGCATCCGGTACGCTGGCAAGTAGGTTTCGACGACAACATCCGAGAGCTTTACCGTGAGTCCCAGGTTCGAAATGCGCTTGCCCAATTCGTAATCGTCGGCGAGATAATCCAGAATCGCGTTGAAGCTTCCAATCTTCTCCAACTCCGCGCGGCGAAATGCGAGTGTGGAACCGAATCCGAAGCGGATACCGCCCTCAAGCATCCGCGCAGCCAATACTCCAGGGCAAAAATCCATGCTGATGCCTAATTGTTCGAGGCGAGAACCAAGCGTCGGGGCGGGGACTCCGCGGTAGAGGCACGTGACCATTCCCACTCGCGAATCGGCCAATGGCGCCGCTATTCGTCGCAAATAATCGGGCGCGACGCGGATATCGCTATCATTGACAATCAGGCAGTCATAACGCGCCTCGGGCAGCATCTGTACCAGATTACTGACCTTCACATTCGCACCCAAACTCTTCGGGCAGACGACGAGTTGAATCCTGCGCAGGGGGTATTCTGTTTGCAACTCCCGCACATTTTCGATCGCCGGATCGTTGGGATCGCCGACGCCAAAGATAATTTCGTATTCCGGATAGTCTTGCAGGCAATGGCTGCGAAAACTCTCGTACATCTCAGGGTCAGTTCCTTTGAGCGGCTTAAGAATTGAGACGGGCGGCGGTAAGGAAACAGCATCGCCAGGAGGCCGACGCGCCTCTCGCACAAACCCCACCGCACTCCAGATGCAGAGAAGATAGTAGAGCGAACTGGAAACAATACCGATGACAGCGACGATCTGAACCGCAGTCGGGATGGTGTGCATCATGCGTGAGGGCGCGGCAGGTTATTCGTAGCGCAGCGCCTCAATCGGATCCAGATTGGCGGCCTTCCACGCGGGATAGATGCCAAAAACAAGACCGGTTCCGGCCGCGGAAGCAAAACCAAAAGCCGCCCAGAACATTGACATGCGCGCAGGCAGCGACGGCCACAACTCGGGGATGATCCCGACAATGGCCGCGCCCAGCAGAATGCCGATCACCCCGCCAACGGCAGTCAGAATCATCGCTTCCAGCGTGAACTGCAGAAGGATATCGCGCTTGCGCGCCCCAATCGCTTTGCGCACGCCGATTTCCCGCGTTCTCTCGGTCACGCTGACCAGCATGATATTCATCACTCCTACTCCTCCGACAATCAAGCCCACGCTCGAAATCGCGAACATGCCGATAAACAACATGCCTGTAAGCTGGTTCCATACGTCCGAGATCGAATCGGTTGTGAGAAGAGCGAAATTGTCCGGCTTATCGGGAGGAACTTTTCGCCGCCGCCGCAGCAGTTCGCGAATCTCATCCATTGCCTTCGGCATGTCTTCGTGTGAAGTGGCCTTGGCGCTGATCCAGTGGTCTTTCAGTTCTGGATGCAGAGTCTTGAAAGTGCTGAGCGGGAAAAAGATACGGTTATCGTTGGGATCCTTGCCTCCGCCGAAAACCGATTTCAGCTTCGCGATCGTGCCGACCACCTCAAACAACCGACCATCGATGTTAATCTCTTTTCCAAGCGGGCTCTCCAGCGGGAACAGTTCTTCCGCCGTGTCGTGGCCAAGAACGATGACGGTCGCCCGGCGTTCGTCGTCGCTTTCGGTAAACCATCTTCCCAAGGCCATGGGAAGATCGTAAACGTCTTTCACCGAAGCGGTGTCGCCTTCAAGGATCGTATTCTTCACCTTGCGATCCTGATATTTCACAGCGAACGTGCCGACTCCGAGCTCAGGGCGAAAGAAACGAATGCCCGCGGAAACGAACTTGACATGGGGCAGTTGCTTAATCGCCTCGGCATCTTCGAAAGTCAGCTTCTTGCGTGTTCGCATTTCCTCGGTCGGCCGGCCGAACGTAAAAGGCTCAAGATGATAAGCAAAGATGATGTCCGAGCCGATGCTGGTCACGACGTCGCGGACATTATCGTCAAGGCCGCGCCCGATCGAAGAGACGCCGATGACCATGGCGACGCCGATAACGATTCCGAGCACAGTCAGCCCGGACCGCATCTTGTTGGTGCGGATCGTGTCCGTTGCCATCTGCACGATCTCGGCGAATTCTTCTTTGTGAATCATTTGAAAGATTTAGTAATTGGGAAATTTGGTAATTGGGTAATTTGAAGTTCGCCGGTGCTTTGGCCTTTAAATTACAAAATTACCAAATTTCCCAATTACTCAATTCCTTCTTACGTTTCAAACCTCAGTGCCACAATCGGATCCAGCCTCGCCGCCTTGCGCGCCGGATAGACGCCAAAGAAAATACCCACGCTGGCGGACACAAGCAGTCCCGCTGCGACGGCCCAAAGCTTGATGGAAGACGGCATCCCAATCAGCAAGGTCACGGTTTCTGCAACAGCCACTCCAGAAAGGACGCCGATCGCTCCTCCCGTGACGGCGAGAGTAACCGACTCAATCAGAAATTGCAGCAGAACATCGGCGCGTCTTGCTCCAAGCGCTTTGCGAATACCGATCTCTCGCGTGCGCTCCGTAACCGCAACCAGCATAATATTCATGATGACGATGCCGCCAACCACCAACGAAATACAGGCGATCCCAATCGTCGCAATAAAAAACGTCGAACTAAAGTCACTCCAAATGCCGAGCAGGCTGGCATTGGTTTCAATGTCGAAGCTGTCGTCGCCGCCGGGTTGGTCGTGGCGGCGGGCACGCAACGCGGCGCGCGCTTCGTCAATCGCCTCATTCAGCGGCACGCCTCCGCTGGCGGCTTTGCCGGAAATCCTCAGCGTATCCTGGTGCGAGCCATATTGCTTCATGCACGAAGTGATCGGCATCATTACGAAATTGTCGGCGCTCTGTCCCAGCGTCGATCCCTTTTTCTTGGCCACGCCAATCACCTGATAAGTCCACCCATCCACGCGAATCTCTTTTCCCAAAGGGTCGACGCCCTGCATCAGGTGTTCCACGATGTCGTTGCCGATCACCACGACGGGCGAGTGATTGTCGACATCGGTGTCGTTCAACATGCGGCCCGCGCTCAAGTCGGTATCGAGAATCGTGGCCATCCCTGGCGTCATCCCGCGGACGGTTGTGTCGCTGATGGACTGTCCTCCATATTTCACCGTGCCGGTTTCGTTGCGCGTCGAGGCTGCAGTGACTTCGCAATGCCGGCAAGCCGCCGCGACAGCTTGATAATCCTCAAACGTCAGGTTCTTGCGCTTCTCGCCTTCCAGGAAGCGATCGACGTTGGTCACCGCGGGAGAAACTTTGAAGATGATGAAAACGTCCGCGCCCAGATTGAAGACCTTCTGCGCGACATAATCGTTGATGCCGGAGACGAATGTAACCACGGCGATGACAGCCGCGACGCCAATCACCACCCCAAGCAGCGTGAGCACGGAGCGCAGCTTGTTCACCCACAACGACTGCAGCGCGATTCGAATGGCTTCGGCGACGTGCATGGGTCGGGTCTCGGGTGTTAGCTTTCGGTCCTAGGTCTTAACGCCCGCACAGAGTGATACGAATCCGCGAGAGCTATAGTTCATTGCCCTAAAGTCTACCAGTATGGGTGCCAGGAGACTCAACCCTCGTCGAGTGCGTCGGCCTAGCACCCAAGATTCCTAGACCCAAGACCACCAGACCCAGGACCTGGCACCCAAGACCTTTTTCCCCATCGCATATAATGAGACGTTGGCAGTCGGACCGGGCGGTCGCTTTCCGCGTCTTCACTGGAAACGGCGAGGATGCGGGGAGAGGAAAGTCCGAACTCCGCAGAGCAGTGTGCCGGATAACGTCCGGGAGGGTGAATTCAAGTTCACTCGACGGAAAGTGCCACAGAAAATATACCGCCCACGTCTTCGGACGAGGGTAAGGGTGAAAAGGTGCGGTAAGAGCGCACCGCCGCGACAGCGATGCCGCGGGCATGGCAAACCCCACACGGAGCAAGACCAAATAGGGAGGAAGTTCGAAACCTGGTTCTCGCGAGTCAGATTTCGGGCACGTGCCGGCTCGGTGCGTCAAACCTTCGGGTAGGTCGCTAGAGCCGCGCAGCAATGCGCGGCCCAGAGGAATGGCCGTCCAACCGGAGCAATCCGGCGGACAGAATTCGGCTTACAGGTCCGGCTGCCATAAACTTTCACATTCATCACGTTTAGGCGAGATTCTGCTTGCTCTGATAAGAGAGCAGGATTCTTCGGGGATCGAGGACGGATGGTACGTTCCCCTAGTTTTGGTTGCCGAGCAGTCTGGGCGAGTCACGTCTGTCTTCGGATTTCTGTCCCTGGATTTGCGGACTTGGGCGCCGAGCCCATCCCGATTTGGAAATGCGTGCCAGTTTATTTCATACTCGTTCCCCAAAAGCTCCGGATGACTACCGGGGCTTTCGTGCGTCTGGGTCTTTGTTCGTGCCGCGTGCTACCATTTCTGCGTGGCTGACTCCGCTTGTGTTCCAACTGCCGTCTCGGCCGTTCCAACCACGACGGTTCAGCCGCGGCACTCTGCCCTTGTCCGCGTGACCCATTGGATTACCACCCTGTGCTTTCTCGCCCTGCTGGTCAGCGGACTTGAAATTGTGATTTCTCACCCCCGATTCTATTGGGGCGAGACCGGCAACGATCTGACCCAACCGTTGTTCAAACTGCCGATCCCTGCCTCGCGAAATTTTGTACCCACGGGCTACGGATACGTGCTGCCGGACCAGAACGGCTGGAGCCGGTATCTGCACTTTCAAGCAGCGTGGATCGTTGTGCTCACCGGCCTGCTGTATGCAGTCTGGGGATTGTTTAAGGGACACTTTCGAATCAACTTGCTACCAAGGAAGGCTGATCTGGCACGGCGGGCGTTCTCGAATTCGATCTTCAACCACTTGCGCTTCAAGCGCCCGAGCGAAGAAGAGGCTTGGTCTTATAACGTGCTGCAACGTCTCAGCTATCTCTTCGTGATCTTCGTTCTTTTTCCCTTGGTGATCTGGACGGGCTTAGCAATGTCTCCTGCGTTTGTTTCGTCGTTTCCGGCGAGCGTCAACGTGCTCGGCGGCCAGCAATCGGCGCGCACGCTGCATTTCTTTGTCACCATCGCTCTTGTGCTCTTTCTTGTCGTCCACGTCGTAATGATTTTTGTTGCGGGATTCTGGGGCCGCATGCGAGCGATGATAACTGGACGCGTCGCGATACCAACGGAGCGCTCATGAGCGAACAGTCGACCGGCAAACTATCGCGCCGTAAGCTGATCACAACCGGACTCGCGGCCACGGCGGGCATAGCAGGGCTGGGAGTGGCTGCGCGCATTGCGCAAAAATATGGGCTAATCCCCCCCGATCACGGCGGCATCTACGGCCTCGGGGAAACACTGACCTATGCTTCTCAGCGTCTCCTCACGAGGCATTCGTTGGCTCGTGAGTTCTCGCGCAGCCAGATTTCGAAGCCGCCATTCCCCAACGAAATGGCGCCTCCCAGCGATGCGTTCAAGCACCTGCAGAGCGGAGGATTCACCGATTGGCGTTTGGTTATCGATGGCATGGTCGCACGTCCTTCTTCGTTTTCGCTGGACCAACTGAAGAGCTACCCATCGCGCAGCCAGATCACGATGGTTCAGTGTGAAGAGGGGTGGTCTTATATTGCAGAATGGCACGGCACGCCGCTCTCGCACGTTCTGGAAACGGTAGAGGTTCTCCCTCAAGCCAGGTACGTTGTTTATTACTCGATTGAGCCCGACTGGTGGGAAAGCATCGATATGGCCGATGCTCTGCATCCGCAGACCTTTCTCACCTATGGGATGAATGGCGATGTACTCCCGGTGGGCAACGGCGGACCGCTGCGCCTGCGTGTTCCCCGCCAACTCGGCTACAAGAGCGTGAAATTCATCACTCATATGACGGTCACAGATAGTCTGAAGAAGTTCGGCAAGGGTCTCGGCTCGGCGGCTCCTGAAGGCGGCTATGCCTGGTACGCCGGTATCTGAGCAGCGCTCACGAATCGCCTTCCTGCTAAAACTTGACCATGATGTCGAAGTCGAACAGCATCTCGTCCCGGCGCAGGTCGGGAAACCATACGCTGCTGCCCTGGCTTGCGCAGGCCGTTTGCGCCCCCGCGAGGGCCTCCTGCATGGACGAGTTCCCGTTGTTGCAAGCGAAGAACTGCGGATATCCGTTATTGGTGTAAGGCACGCCACCCGAACCCGGAGGCGTAACTCCGCCGGCCCCCGTCCAATAGGGAACGCTCGCGTGGCGGTAGTCGGCCTCCCAGCGGAACGTAAGCCACTGCCGTGGCATGTAATCGAACGTGACGGAAGAATCCCATGCCTTGAATGGATCGCCGGGATTTCCGGTGAAGTAGGGTGCGTTGATCGCGGCGGAGGATGCCGTCTCGCCATTGATGGGCGGGTCCAGTACCAGGTAGCGGCCGGGATTGTCGATTTGGCCACCGCCGAGGGTTAATCCGTACCGATCCTTCTTAAACCACATGCGGTTGTAGAACATGTACCCGATGAAGCTCTGCTTGGGATCGATTCCGCCATGCGGAAAATTCGCGCTCGGTTGCGCCAGCGGGTCCTTCCTGTTAGTCCAGCAACTCACGCCTGCCAGCGTGGCCGTGCTGGGCCCGAATTCGCAGCCCAGGTCGCCGGTGAAGGAGAACGCCATCTTGTCCAGGGTTTGTCCCGGCTTATCGTAGTACTTTATCTCGACGCTGTTGTCGGTGTGAATGCGCCCGCGATTTTGTATATACAGGTCGTCATGCCCGAGACCGTAGTTATTGGAAATCAGGTTGATCCAGGGTCTGGGAGTCCACTTAATTTGTCCACCTAAACCTTTCCTGGCATTGGACGAGCCGTACGATTGCCAGCCATTGATGATCCACGGCTCGATCTTGAAATGCGGGGTCGGGAAAATCTGTATGCGCACGCCCTCGAAAAACCATGGCGTGTTGGAAGAAACGTAGGAAGGCTGATAGGCCCAATTATCGAAGTTGTAGTAGCTGAAAAGACCGATATACGACAAGAAAATTCCCGCATCGACGTTGATCCCGTTCAACGCATTGATGTGGTAACCGCCGTAGGCCTCCGCGAGGTAGCGATCGGCATCGCCGATGTTCCACTGCCCCTTGGAGTAGCTGGGGTCATTGCGGACCGTCGCCGTGGAATACATGCCGAACTGCGTCATGAAGCGCGCGCGAACGTTGTCATAGTGGAAGTCGCCGCCGATACCGAGTTGCTCCAACTGGATTTCATTCGCGCGAAACAGCTCGCTCGACCCGCCCATGGAGTCGTCGACCGGCTTGTTGAAATCGTAAGTGTAGGTAACATCGGCGCGGATTTCCGGTGTGAAAAACTTCGAATCAAAAGCCGCGTCTTTGTTGCGCGGGTTGCCGTTTAGCCAGGTCCAATCCCAGTCCGAGAAAGGCTCGATCTTTTCCTTCTTTGCGGGCGGAGCGTCTGTGGACTGGCTTGGGGAAGATGCCGAGGAAGATACAGCCATAGAAGGCGAACTCGGCGGTGGCGCCAGCCGCCCGACCAGGCTCCCAGGTGCGGGAGAAGTATTGATGGAAGTGGCCAGAGCTGGCGCCGGTTGTGCAGATGTGGGCGGCGCAATCGCGGGCTGCAAAGGCGCCGTACGACTCTTCAGTTCGGCCTCAAGCTGATCGATGCGCGCTCTCATGACCGCAAGCTCCCGCTCGATCGCCGGTATCTCTGGATCGGGCGAGGCGGGGGCTGCAGTGGGAGCGGCGGCGGAAGTTGCGGACGCGTCGGTGGCAGTTCCGTGGGCGGCAGGCTCTCGCAGGGCGGCTATGGCTGTCTTGGCGTCTGATGGCTGCCCCGCCGTTTGCGCCGCGCCACGCTGTGGTTCAACGAGTGAAAGATCGAGCATGGCGACCGATAAAACTGCGATTCTGGTAGCCTTCCAGCTTTGCGTTTTCATATATCTCACGTCCCGTTCGGCTGATTGAAAGTCGCACTCATTCGCTGCACTATCGCTAGATGGGCATAGCGCGACTGAGGTTACATCGAACTTCTTGACGATTGGTCCTATCCATTACATCGGGAAATTCATAAGGATCGCGTAAACAATCCGTATGCGGCGTGTAAAGATCTCGTAAGTGGAAGGTTCTCACGAAGGTTGGCGCTCATGTGGCATTGGGGATAGACCGGGCGAGGCGGCAGGAGAAGCTAAACACACGCCGGGCATTGGGAGATTGCGGTTTTTTTTGTCAGTATATGTTTTTAACTCAGGGGCCCTTGCCTAGGCTGATGTCCACCTGAAGAATCTGCGAGTGCGCAGGGTCCCGGCTCGATGAGCCTTCCGGCCCGGGAGGCGCTCGCAAGGCGCGCCGCCAGAAAAAAGACCAATCTTCTACCTGAACGTCTCGCGAGACGGTTAATCCTTCATCATCTCGTCAATGAGCGCGTAAAGCTGGGTGCGATCCACCACCTCGACAAAGGGCTTGCCGGAGCGCTTGTTGCTCACAACGAACAGCGTGGGGGTATGCTGCAGATTGATCGACTTGCCTAGCTCTTTGTCCGCGTTTACCAGAGCTGCAAATTTCCCATCCGCATCGATGACGAAGGGCAATTCCACCTTATGCTCGGTGGCAAATTTTTCGGCGAAGCCGCGAAGGTTCTGCGGGGTGATTTCCAGTTGGTTGGAAAAAATATAGTCGCGGAAATCGTTTCCCATCGATTTGGAATGGTTGTCGAAGAAACGGGCCATGACCGCGGCATCGTAGGACCAGCTATGAAATGGCAGAGGGAAGTCGTGCCACACCACCGGAATTTTGTAGGTTCTCGATGCCTCTCTCACAAGAGGAGTGGCGCGGCGGCAATCGGGACACTGCAGATCCTCGAAAACCACGATGGCCACCTGCGCCCCTTTGGGCGGGCGCAGCGCGGGATTCACGGCTTGCTGTGCAAACGCGCTGAGACAGGCGGTAAAAATCAATCCACATAACAGCCAAAAAGCGCTTCGACTTTGGAATGCTTTCTTCGTCACGTGCGGAAATTTCCCCCAACAGATTTGGTAACGGCGGACGAACGAACTTATTGATCCAAGCCGTTCTTCCATGTTAACCGAAGAACGCCGCCGGACGCACAAGCTTCGGCAACTTCCCGCACTCCCTGAGTCTGGCAAGCAGGTACACGAAACCTAAACTTTCGTGCGGGGATGCCGCAGACACAAAGCGCTATATTTGAAGATAAGTCTGCGGCAAGTTGCGCTGTGAGGTATGTCGAAATTCTTCGCGTCACTCCGTTGTATTACATTTCGTAAAAAGATCTTGTTGGTCGGGCTGGCGGTTGTGGCCTTGCTGTGCGTTTCCGCGTGCAATCGCGGCCGCCATCGGGTGCTCGAAGTTAACTACGTCTCTGCAGTGCAGGCTACGCTGCGCGATCAAGTCGCAACCATCTACAACCGGGTGGGCACGGTAAAGAACGGAGAGCGCGTGGAAGTGCTGGACCATGAGAAGCGCTTCGCCCGAGTGCGCACAGCGGCGGGAGTCGAGGGCTGGATCGAGCAGCGAAATCTGGTAGATCAGAAAACTTATGATGCCCTGCAGCAGCTCACAAAAGACAACCTTCCCGATCCCGTGCAGGCGCCCGGGGTGCTGCGCAACGACACCAACCTTCACCTGACGCCCGGCCGCGAAACCGAGCACCTGTATCAACTCTCATCCGGTGCGAAAGTTTCCATTCTCAAACGCGCCACGGCGGAAAAAGGCGGCGCGGTTGTGCCACAGAAACCAGGCAAGAAAGAAGCGGGCCCGGCGCTGGAAGACTGGTGGCTGGTCCGCGATGCGGAGAACCGTGTGGGGTGGGTGCTCGCGCGCATGGTGGATATCGACGTGCCGCTCGAGATCGCGCAGTATGCCGAAGGCCAGCGCTTCGTCGCTTTTTTCGCGCTGAATCAGGTTCAGGACCCCGGCAAAGAAGGGGCGGACAAAAACGTCGCTCAATATTTATGCGCGATCACCGAACCCCGCGATGGCTCCCCCTATGATTACGACCAGATACGGGTATTCACCTGGAACGTCCGTAAACACCGCTATGAAACCGCCTATCGCGAGCACGGCTTGAACGGCTTTCTGCCGATCACGGTAACCACGGAAAATTTCGACAAGGAAGGGACTCTGCCCGTCTTCATCCTGCACGTGCAAGACGACAGTGGCAACGTAAGCGAGCGCAAGTACAAGTTGAATACGCCCATTGTGCGGCGCGTCCTCGCACCAGGCGAGCAGAAGGAACCGCCCACTCCGGCGAAGCGTCGCCGCCACAGGTAGCCGCCTGACACCGGGTCCGCGCATTTCAAGAATGACACAACATAAACTCTAACCCGTGTCATTCTGAGCGGAGCGAAGGACCCCGGCGCGGCTTGTGCCATCTGTGCCCCTTCAGGGAATTCTCCCGATGTCGGCCTCATCCCGCCACAACGGCAAGCCCACAGACCCGACAGCCAGCATGCCTAAACTCGTTTGCCGCTTTGGTGATACCGCCGCCGAGTCGTCGTCATCGCTCTCCCCCGAAATCTGCCCAGCGTGTATCTGTCTGTCCGCAACCGTTTCGTAAGCATAGCCGGTCATGGTCACGGCGAACCGATCGAATTCCGGTGTGAGCGTCAGCCGGATCCAGCCATAGTGAATCTCAGACCCGATCGTGAACGCTACCCCGGCATATTTGTCCTGCACGCCCCACCACGGCCCGAAATGCCTTGAGGAGTGGGCGTTCGGCGGTTTCACACGATGTTTTCGCCGCGCGAAAGCGGCGGAAGTAGAAGTCGTTCCATCAAACCCGACCGAAAGCGCAAACCTAAACTGAGAGTCGTGAGCGAAACCCTGGTGCGGCCCGATGGCAGCGCCCTTCGACAAAACCGAGACGTAGCCCCCGGCGGACACCATCATGGCGTTGGGCTCGCGGGCAGATGCCACCAACCCTACGTAGAAGATACGATACTGGACGGAATACAGATCGAACCTGAAGTCAGGCGCTCCATCGTGGTTGAGGTCGACAACGTCGAAAAAGTCGGGCGGAAAGCTGTCATTGGTCGGCGTGAAAACAACCTCCGCGTCTGCGGGATGAATCATGCCGAGCATTCCCGCCGCCGTTGCTCCGGCGGCGAGAGCGTAACCACTTAGTTTGCCAGATAGCGATTCGGAAAGTTGCTGCTTACTGCGGGGCCCCTTGGAAGAACTTTTCATAGCATCTCCTTGGGAGTGCAAATGTTATCGCGAAAGTTTGCCTTGTTTAGTGGTGCCTGTCAATGGGAATGGGGGCGAGTTCGTCTCAGGCCGAGTCAAGTCATATAAGTGAAGCTAACTATCTATCTATCTTTTCCCTATTAAGCGGACTCAAGGACAGAGAACGCCGCAAGAATTTATTTACTGGAAAAATCAACAGCGGAAATAGCTGGTTACCCCTCCAGCTTTGCGCTGGCTGCGCCGAGGATGGCGCGACTCTTCTTTCTCTGCACGAAGACGGTTACGCGAAGATTCGCCGGGTTCCAGCGGGAGCTAATTTTTACGTCGGCATCTCCGGTGAACGCAACGGGCTTGTGCGCTTCCGCGGTTCCGATCTTGCGCAGCGATCGCAGCGTGGCAACGTGATTCAATACGCGGCTCTTGTTTTCCCCGGCGCTGACTTGCGAGTGCAAGCCGTCTTCGGTGATTGCCAACCAGACCTCGGCGACATCTTTGCCCAAGTCTTCCGAGATCGATCCCACCGAGATATTAAACTGCCGCGAATTTTTTCCCGCGGCGGAAGCAATCTTCACTTCCGCCTTTGCCGCGCGCGACGCTTTCTCGATCTCGCTCAGCGCCTTGGGCCCGTCGCTGCCGACTAACTGACTTTGCCCATCGACCACCAGCTCAGGCGTGGCAGGATCGCTTTTCGTCAGCGTTGCATAAACCTCCTGGCGCGCAGTCCACTCTGCAGAAGAGAAGGGATCGACCCATCCATCATGATTCCAATAATCGACATGCTCTTCCAGAGCGATGACCTCTGCTCCAGGGACGGGTTGCAGCTCGATCAGCTTCTGCAAGAGCGCATCAGCAGGCGGACAAGAAGAGCATCCCTCCGAGGTGAACAATTCAACCACAACCGGCGTGCGGCCTGCGGCGGACGCCTGCGCCTCCGCGCCGGCAACCAGAGTCAGGGCCAGCAAAACGTATAAGAAGAGTCGCTTTACTTTTATAAGATGTTTCATCAACGCAATCTCCGAGCAAACTCGATGCTCTTCCAAGTTCGCTTCATACAGATGCGCGAGCGGCGGACAAAGTTACTCGCTGCGGCAGATCAAGAGACAATCATCAACGATCAGCAGTAGAAATCGGCGATGCTCTTGACTACCGACTGCTGTTCCTCTTCGGTTAGTTCTGGAAACATGGGTAAAGCCAGCACTTC
>Ga0116135_1000820_pt1 | contig 16823 bp, 15 predicted proteins | sample June2015DPH_20_1_FD_89738 | JGI IMG/M metagenome (GOLD analysis project Ga0116135, IMG submission 89738) | Peatland microbial communities from SPRUCE experiment site at the Marcell Experimental Forest, Minnesota, USA - June2015DPH_20_10 | ecosystem: Environmental > Terrestrial > Soil > Wetlands... | reverse complement strand
CGATTCAGTGTCAAGAGAGGCAGATTCAATCGGCAGATGGCCTCTCGATCTGGTCGATGGCCAGTACTTTGACCGGGCCCTGGTTCGGCTCGAGCCGCAATCCGAGCTGATCTTCAAGCGTCGCGCTTGTTTCCTCTGACGATTGGCCTTGCGGCCAGTGAATGGTGATATCGTAGCGGCCGGTTAGTCCGGTCTTGTCTACGACCTGATAATTGAGCTGCTGGGAGAGCATGTCGGCCAGCACCCCAGGCGAAGCGTTGCTGATCATGAGTTCATGGTTGCCGCTGCTGAAGGACGACTTCTCGCGGACGATGGTAAGGCTTTTCCCAGCGTCGGTGGTCGCGGGGGACAAGGAGCTTGCGGTGAGTTTCGAGCCGCCGCTTGCGACAACGAGTTCAAAGATCGGCAGGTTCTCCGATTGGGGAGTGAGCCTGAGGTTGAAGCGCTCTGCGAGCAAAGTCTTGAGCATTGCCTGAAGTTGCCCAGGTCCAAGATGATCTGGCACCACAGCCGACGGAGGCGGTGGTGGCGGCGGTGGCGGCACTCCAGCCGAGGAGATTGCACTGGAAGATGTGGCTCCGAAAGTTACGTTGGGAGTGCCCGGAGTTTCCTTCCAGGTTGCGTCGATATCGAACTTTTCTGTGTCGGCCCAACTGGGCATCCCGGTGACCTGGTACTCGTGCACACCATAGGCAAACGCAATGAGCGAGGTCAGGGAGGTGTTCTTTTCGGTGAACGCTCCCGGCTCGATCTGCATGCTGGAGTTGGTGTTGGATGGGTTGCTGGGCTGGATGGTCACATGATCGAACGCGGCGGCAGGCGCGGCCTGGGTTCGCTCAACCTGGGCGCTGACGTATGGGGAGTTGTATATGCCGAGTGCGATGGGAGCGGCAACGGCGCCGATGGCGAGTGCAGCCAGGGTGAGCTTGCCGCGCAGCTTGAGGTTGCTTCCAAGTTGGCAGTTCATGATGCGCACGATCCTCCTTTGGAGACTTGAGCTGTTGAGATTTGAGCCGGCCACGCCGGAGACGCAGGACAGTGGAGCTTCCACGCAGAACTTGCAGGCTTGGAGGATGCTCTCCGCGTAGACGTCGGGTTGATTGCCGGACTGCAAGACCTGCTCATCGCAGGCGCGTTCGCGCTCATCGACCAGTTGCGCGCCAACCCACCAGACGACGGGATGAAACCAGAAGACGGCTTCCACCAGCATGTGCAGGGCAGCGGCGAGATTGTCATGGCGACGCACATGCCAGAGCTCGTGGGCCAGAATGCTGCGCAATTGGGGATCTGAAAGGCGGCCGGAGATTCCTTCCGGCCAAAGCAGAACAGGCCGCAGGATGCCGAAGATTCCAGGCTCCATTGAACCGCTCGTCACAAGAAACGGGATTGGCTTTGTGACTCCGGCATCCAGTTCCAGCTCACGCAACGCTGCTAGCTCGCGGCCCTCAGTCAAAGGGTTTGCGTGGCGCACCAAAGCGGCGAGACGCCGCCAGCGAATCCACCAGATTGCGATCGCGGTTGTAAATCCCATGAGCCAGATAGCGAGCAGAGTGGCGGGGATAAACGCCGTGTAGTGGCTGTTGTGCGCGAAGGGACGGACGACGGAAGCCGTGTCGACGAATGGCTGACCAGCCTGTTGAATGGCGATGTAAATGGCCGGGGGCGCAGAGACGGAAACCTGCGGCCTGCCGACGAAACTGCCCAGCGCAACCAGCAGCGAAAAGGGAACCAGGAATTTGATGGACGCACCCAGCCAGAGGCCAAAGCGGATGCGTGCCTGGTTATTACGGAACAAGAGAGTGAGTGCCGCGACGACGAGGGCAAACCACGACGATTGCCAGAGGTGATTAGCGATGAGCTGCAAAGAGGCGTGGATGGGTGCGGAGATCATGGCTTGCCCTTCCTTTCCATGGCGCGCAGCATCTTCTCTGCTTCCTTCACATCTTCAAGCGTGAGCTTGCCTGATTCGATGAGATGCGACATTACGGGCTGAGAGCTGCCGCCGAAGAGGGCCAGCAGATCGTCGATTAACCTGCGCTGCGCTGCGCCTCGCGAGACCGCGGCCGCGAAGATGTGGAAGTTGCCAACTTTCCTGACCCGGCGAACGATGTTTTTAGCTTCGAGCCGGTAAACGGTGGTCTGGATGGTGGTGTAGGCGGGCCGCTTTTTGGCAGGGAAGGCTTCCTGGAGTTCGCGGATGGATGCCTCGCCGTTGGTCCAAAGTGCGTCCATGATTTCAAATTCCAGTTTCGACAACCTGGGTTCTGTCACGTCTCTCTCCTACATATGTCATATTTACTACTACCGCTGTTTGTTTCTGTCAAGAAAAAGTTTTATTGAGTTGGGCGCAATGCCGCACGGGAGAGCGCGAATGGGTGGAGTAGACTGAAAATGCATGGACGTTCCGTCTGAAAGCTGCCACGAACATGCTGCTGTTTTGCCCACCGCGACCGACCCGGCGCAGGCTGCCTTGCTGTTTGAACAGTCGGTGAGCATCATGGCGCGGCTGCGCGCTCCCGATGGATGTCCCTGGGACCGCGAACAATCCTTCGATACGATCCGCAAATACACACTGGAAGAGACTTACGAAGTCTTCGACGCGATTGAGCGCCGGGATTTTCCGCATCTTGCGGAGGAACTCGGCGATCTACTGCTGCAGGTACTTTTTTATGCGGAGATGGCGGCCAACGAGGGCCACTTCACGATTGCGGATGTGCTCACCCATCTGAACAACAAGCTGATTCGGCGGCATCCGCATGTGTTTGGCGACGAGGCTTCGCGGGCCGCGGGAAACCGAGCGGATGTGGACGCGGCAGTGAAGGGTTCTTCGGCAGCGGTGCTGCGCAACTGGGAAGAGATCAAGCAGGCCGAAGCATTGCATGCGACAGGGACGCCTTCGGCGCAAGAGCCGTTGGCGTCGAGATTGGATTCAGTGCAGCGGGCGATGCCGGCCTTGGCCGAGGCGACAAAGCTGGGATCAAAGGCGGCGAAGTCGGGATTTGATTGGCCGGATTGGCGCGATCTGCTGCCCAAGCTGGCCGAGGAGACAGCGGAACTGGAGGCCGAAGCTGCTTCGGGCGATCCAGCACGAAAGCCGGCGGTTGAGGCGGAGCTGGGAGATCTGCTGTTCACCGTGGTCAACCTGGGCCGGCATTTAGGCGTGGACGCAGAGATGGCGCTGCGCGGGTGCAACAGGAGGTTTCGGGATCGATTCCGGCAGATGGAGGTTCTTTCGGAGAAGCCGCTTGAAGATCTTTCCGCTCCGGAGTTGGAGGCGCTATGGGTTTGTGCGAAGCAGAGGCTGGCGGGAGCGGACGAACTGGGGTCTGCATCTAAAACGGGGGAGCGGAAATGATTTTGATCCGCCCCTGCTCAGGGATTGAAGAACTTCAGGCGTGCGTTGATATTCAAGTTGAGACTTGGGGATATGACGAGACGGATGTCATTCCCAGCAGGGCATTTCTGGTGGCGCAGAAGATTGGCGGACAAGTGATTGGAGCCTTTGATACCGAGATTCCGGGAACGCAGGCAGAGGGTGGTCCGGAGTCGCTGGTGGCATTCGCGTTTGCTTGGCCGGGATTCAAATCTGGAAAAGGTGAGCCGAGACCCTATCTGCACTCGCATATGCTGGCCGTGAAAGAGGGTTACCGGAATCGCGGTTTGGGCGCGAAGTTGAAGCGGGAGCAGAGGTTGGAGGCGCTTTCGCGCGGGATTCGGCACATGGAATGGACCTTCGATCCGCTGGAAATCAAAAACGCTTTTTTGAATATCCACAAGCTGGGAGCCACGGTTTGTGACTATCGGGTTAATTTCTATGGTGTATCCTCATCTCGACTGCAAGCTGGGCTTCCGACGGATCGTTTGGTAGCGGAATGGGAGCTTGATTCGCCGCGCGTAGAGGCGATTCTGGATGGACGGCCGGTAGTCAGCGAGGTCATCGAAGAACGGATCCTGGTTCCAGCCGCCATTTATGAATGGAAGGCGTCTGAAACGGACCGGGATCGGGCGCTTGCTGTTCAGTTGGAGAACCGCGGCAAGTTTCTCAGTGCATTTTCCCGGGGTTTGGCCGTAGTCGGATTTGTCCGAGATGCGGAAGGTAATGGAGTCTTTGAACTGGGATCTCACACTTCCAAGGAATTCAAGGAACGCGAAAACCTATGAGAATCGACGCAATTATCCTTCGTGAACTGCACCTACCCCTGGTGCGTCCTTTTGAAACCAGCTTCGGCGTCACCAGCAACCGCAGGATCCTGCTGGCCGAGATACGGTCTGAGGGGTTGACCGGGTGGGGCGAGTGTACGGTGGGCGAGCGGCCGTTCTTCTCTGGCGAATCAACCGACACCGCGTGGCAGGTGATTCTGAACGAACTGGGGCCCATGCTGGCCGCAGAGACACCCCACCACGGTGGAGATTGCCCGCGGATCTTCAAGCAGGTGCGCGGCAATCGCATGGCCAAGGCCACGCTTGAAAACGCGATCTGGGACCTGGAGGCGCAGCGCGAAGGGATTTCGCTGTCGCGGCTGCTGGGCGGCGTGCGCGAGATCATTCCCTGCGGCGTGTCGCTGGGGATTCAGAAAACGATTCCAGAATTGCTGGCGATTATTGAGAAGGAACTGGCCGCCGGCTACCAGCGGATCAAGCTCAAGTGCAAGCCGGGATGGGACGTAGAGGTGTTTGAGAAGGTGCGGAACCGCTGGCCGGGAATCACGCTGAGCTGTGACGCCAACTCCGCCTACAAGCTCAAGGATGCCGACCACCTGGTGACTTTTGACGCGTTTGATCTGCTGATGATTGAGCAGCCGCTATGGCACGACGATTTCTACTACCACTCCATGTTGCAGAAGCGGCTGCAGACTCCGATTTGCCTGGATGAATCCATTCGCAACCGGCGCGACGCGCTGGCGGCGATTGAGATGGAGAGCTGCAAGATCATCAACATCAAGCTGGGACGTGTGGGCGGATTCTCCGAAGCGATTGCGGTGCATAACGCGGCGCAGGAGCGGGGAATTCCGGTGTGGTGCGGCGGGATGCTGGAGTCGGGCATCGGACGGTCGCATAATATTGCGCTCTCGACCTTGGAGAACTTCTCGCTGCCGGGGGATGTGTCGGCTTCAAAGCGCTACTGGAAGGAAGACATTGTGGAGCCGGAGATCACGGTTCTGCCGACCGGGGAGATTCCGATTCCGTCGACGCCCGGACGCGGCTACGAGGTGAAGACGGAGATGGTGGAGCGGCTGACGGTGCGCCAGGAGACGATCAAGGAATTCGCGTTGGTGTTCTAACGTCGAGGCGGGAACCGCGCGCGGGTTTCCCGCGTACTAGCTTCCGGCAGGGCAACTTTGACGGCGGGATTACGTCTTAATCTTGAGGCGGCCGACGCTGACCGTTGCATGCTGCCGGAGGTTGATCAGGTGACTCCCCAGGAAGAAGAGCTTTTAAACTCCCTCGTTGAACGCGTAAATCAGACACAATTACAGGAAAAAGACCCCGACGCCGAGGCGCTGTTGAACCGCGAACTGGGGTCGAACCAGGACGCGCTGTACATCATGGCGCAAACCGTCCTGGTGCAGAACATCGCCCTGGAACAGGCCAAGGCGCAAGTTTCGCAGTTGCAACAACAGGTAGCGCAGTTGCAGCAGGCGAAACAGCAACCGGCGCACGCGACCAGCTTTCTGGGCAACCTGCTGGGGCATCGCGACCCGGCTCCGCCACCACCGCCGCAACCGGCCTATCTGCCGCCACAGCAGCAGGGTTACGTGCCGCCACCGCCTCCTCCGCCGGGATATGTGGACCCGCAGTACCAGCCGCAATACATCCCGGCAGGGCAGCCCAGCTTTCTGCGCGGGGCCATGCAGACCGCGGCGGGGGTGGCCGCGGGTGCGCTGGCATTTGAAGGCGTGGAGGCAGTCCTGCACGGAATGGGCGGCTTTGGCCATCCTGGATTTGGATGGGGCGGGCCCGGAATGGGTATGGGCGGTTTTGGGATGGGCTCCGGTGTGGGCATGATGGGCGGCGGCTTTGAACGGCCTGTTGAAGAGACGGTCATCAACAACTACTACGATCAGCCGGGCGGCCAGGAGCACGGGGAACACGGCGGATTTGAGCAGGGCGGCGGCGCCGAACCGCGGCAGTTTCAGGAATCGGCGCGGCCATTTGACCAGAACGACCAGGGTGGCGCCCGGCTTTCCGACGCCAGCTACAACAACAGCGGAGACGACGACCAGGGCAGCTTCGACAACGGCGGGCAGGACGACAATGCCGGCTATGACGACGGCGCACAGAATGATCTGGCTCAAGACGACGGAGGCCAGGATGATGGCGGCGGTTTCGACGACGGCGGTGGTGGATTTGATGACGGGGGCGGATTCGACGGGGGCGGCGGCGATCTCTCTTGATTAGAGCCGCGTTCGGATGTTCGCTTCAAACCACTCTGAATCTGTGCCAATTGTGATTTTGAGCACAGACTCACCGATGACGGGATGTTCTCTTAAGAGCACTGAACTTAATTCTCTCTAATGGAAAGCATCTTTTTCTGGCTTTCCAACTGCGTTGTCACGCAGGAAGCATGCAGGGCGTAAATGTGGGCGCGGATTTTCCTGGCGAAGACTTGCCTGGAATGCGCTGGTCCGGGACCCACAGTATCGCCCGGCACGGCTCTCTGCAGCGTTTCTGTTGCCGGCTTCGGCGCAGAACGTGCAAGTCCTTTTGCCTTGGAGGGCTCGTGACTAAGCGCAGTCTGGATGTTGTGCTGGCAGTGTGTCTGCTGGTTTTGGCGATGCCGGTTCTGGCCATTGCCGCAATTCTCATCAAGTTGGATTCCGATGGCCCTGTCCTGTTTCTGCAGGAGCGGATGGGGCGAAACTTCAAGATATTCCGGCTATTCAAGTTACGCACCATGACTGTTTCGTCGGACGGGTCTGCTTATACGCTGGGTGCTGATCCAAGGATTACCCGAGTCGGACGCTGGCTGCGCTGGTTCAAGATCGACGAGCTGCCGCAGCTGTGGAATGTGCTGCGGGGCGACATGAGCCTGGTGGGCCCGCGGCCGGTGATTCCAGAGCTTGCGCGCGAATTTCAGCGGTCTTATGAGCGCCTGCTGGCGGCCCGCCCGGGTCTTACCGACCCGGCCACCTTGAAGTACTGCCGCGAGGCGGAGATGCTGGCCGTGGCGCCCGATCCATTACGTTATTTCAAGACCGTGGTGACGCCGGACAAGCTCTTCATTTCGCAGCTTTACCAGGAGCGCGCTACGGTGCTGACAGATGTCTGCGTGCTTGCGGCTACCGCTTGCGCCCTGCTTCTTCCCAATGAACGCACACGGTTAGTGCTCCCTGAGAGAAGCCACGCGCCCGTGCTTGCCTTTCCAACGCCGGTGCCGGCCGTCCGGACCAGACCGAGGACGGAGAAAGTGAGCTTGGAGACGCCATTTGAGTACCCGCTGGAGTTGCCGCGCCGCGACCGATTCGGGCACCTTGTCCCATCTCCAGGTGTTCTTCAAGCATCTGGCAAAACTGCGAATCGAACTGGCCGAACGCCGTTGGTCCCCTGATCTCTCACTTAGGTGTGCTGTCTGTCACGCTTTGGCGGAAGGATTGGCTTGTTAAAATTACCAGCGGAAGATCAGAGGCCTCGCCGGTGTGCGGTGTCTCAAGGAGAGTGGAATGCCCGAAGCGTACTCGTTCAGCACCATACCCGCGAAGATCCTGTTGCCCATCGATTTCAGCCCGTCCTCTCATGCAGCCCTGGAGCAGGCCACAACCCTGGCCCAGCATTTTCACGCTGAGGTTTATCTCGTATACGTTCTTTCCGATGGCCCCGGCCTGGAAGAGGCGAAGAAAGAGGCTGAGAAGCACTTTGCCACCTCTGTAGCCGGCCTCAAAACCAAGGGAATCAAAGCGACGGCTGCGGTTGAAGTGGACGACGACATCGCCGGGAAGATCCTGGATGTGATCGATCGCGAGCACATTGACCTGGTTGTGGTCTCGACGCATGGAACCACTGGCTGGCATCCGCTGGTGTTTGGGTCGATTGCAGAGAGGCTGGTGAAGCTGGTGCAGATTCCGCTGCTCCTGGTTCGCACCCAGAAGCCGGCCAGCAGCGTGAAGATCACCTCGGGCCGCCTGATGGAATGGTGGTAGAAAACTGGAATAGGGATTTGGGACAAGGCGAACGGTGGTCAGCCGTTCGCCTTCGTTCTGTCCGGAGAGAGTTACTACTTCTTGCTTCCGGCCAACGCGCCTATTGCGTGTCTTTGACGCAGCGGAAGCCTACGCCGCCGGAGCGGTCATAGCCGGGGGCCATCAGCAACAGCTTGCTGTGCTCGTCGTTGCGATAGGCCTGGGGAAAATACCAGATTGAGCCTTGCGGCTGGTAATATTCGCCGCCACGCAGAATCGCAGCGCGGGTGTGCTCGTCGGCGTATTCGTCGGTCCATTGCCAGACGTTGCCGACAAGATCCATGACTCCGTACGGGCTTGCAGCCGCGGGGTGTGCGTCCACCAGGTCCGGCCCGGGCATGATACGGCTGGTTGCCGGCGTAGGCACGTAGGTTGGCTGCCACTGGTTGCCCCAGGGAAAGACGCGGCCGTCGGCGCCTTGCGAGGCAAACTGCCACTCCCACTCATGCGGTAGCCGCTTGCCGGCCCACTTCGCGTAAGCTCGCGCATCTTCAAGCGAGACCCAGGTCACGGGCCGGTTTTCCCATCCCTGCGGAAAGCTGCCGTTCTTCCAGTCGCGGAGAAAGTTGATGGAATCCTTCGGCGCGTAGTGCGTGGCGTCGAGGAACTGCTTGAACTGGGAGTTTGTGACGGGAAACTTGTCCATGAAGAAGGGCTTGATCTCCATGGAGTGCTCATGGAAACGACGCGGGGAGTCTTCCCAGGGATACTGCACATCAACGCCGACATTTCCGCCGCCTTCAATCTCTGTGCCACTGACTCTGAAGATGAACGATCCGCCGGGAACTTTGACCATGCCTGATGGTGCTTCGGCTGCCGGTTGCGTGGGCGGGATTTCGACGATCTTCTGCGGCAATATCTCGGGCTGGTGCGAGAAGCTTTCGAGCGGCTCCTTCGTCATTTCGGCCATGCGCTTCATCAGTGTCTTGATCGCGTCACCGGGTTCGCCGGGGGTGGCCAGGATGGCGCCATAACCGTTGGCTTCAATGGGGAAGCTGAGTACTGCGTCAGCGTCCCTTACCTCGGCCTTCAATTCCGTGCCGTGATAGAGGTCAAAGTAGCGCATGCCGGGGGTGACGGGCACGCTCATCTGGCGTCCGGGGATGTCGTAGCCGGTGCGGTTAACGATGGTCCAGACGGTATCTTTTCCGAGCGGCCAGCGGCTGGCGTACACGCCGTAGTTGTGCATGGGATAGAGGGGCTCCCAGTCCGGGCTGACCAGGAAGGGCGCCACACCGCGTTCGATGGTTGCTACGCGGCGGGTGGCTTCGGCATCGCGCGGGGTAATGCCGACCCAGATGCCCCACACGTTTTCCCAACTCTCCCATCCCACGCCATTGAAAAAGGCGAATTGAAGATCGCTGGTTTTGTCGGGATTCCAGCGGTCGCTGATGTTGACCATGTGACGGGTTTCAAGCCATTTGAACCGGTCGACCATGGGGATGAAGGGAAAGCTGTACTGACCCCAGGTCATCACATTCCAGGCGAGGGCCTCGTCGCTGGGGCTGCCTTCCGGTTCAAAGGCCAGTGGATGGTTGATCTTTTCCGCAGCAAGCGAAAAGCCCAGCGGAACGCCGTCCTGGGTGTCGCCGTTGACTCCGTCGGCATTGATTTCTTTCATCAGGCTGGCGATGGCGTCGGGCCACGCGTCGTCCCCTGTTTCAGAGGACGGCGGGCGCGTGCCTTCGTCCCACATCATCATGGGAAAGAGGACACGGACGCCGCGGCGATGGAAGTCGGCGACCATTTGGCGGACGCCTTCAACACCGCCGGGCATGGACTCCACCATCTGCAACTGGTTGCGATCATCGATGCCCATGTTGGGATAAGTGGACCAGACCAGTACGGCATCGATGCCGCCATAGCGCTTGCCGAGGTCGTCGAGATAGCGGTCGACTGTGTAGCGGCCGGAGACGGGATCGTAGAAGTACCGGTCCTGAACCATCATCTGCGGCTGGATGAAGCTGGACTGGGTCCACTGGAGCGCGGGGAGCTGATAACGAGACGAGTCGTAGGTGGTGCGGATGTGGCGCTCGGTGCGCCAATGTTGAATATCGAGTAGCCAACGCTCATGGGTGAAGGGCTGGCAACCGGCCTGGAGCACGCCTTCCCACGCGTAGTGCAGATTGAGGCAGTCCGGTGGTGGAATCTGCTGGCCACGTGGCGAATAGAGCGAGTCCTGCGCTGCTGCGGCAAGGACGATGGTCCCTGCTAGAAATCCAAGGCAAAGTTTACGAAGCATGGTGCCCGATTCTCCCTCTGTGTGGATCCGGTGCGAATGATTCAACAAGAGCTTTACGAATGTTTGATGAGAAAGGACTCCACTTGGTCTCGCGTGGGCATGGATTGCTGCGCGCCGGGGCGGGTGACGGAGATGGCCGCGGCCGCTGAGGCAAACCGGGCCGCCTGCCAGGGGTCTTCGTTTTCGAGAAGCGCAACGGCAAAGGCGCCGTTGAAGCAGTCTCCTGCGCCGACGGTATTGACGGCCTCGACGTGAAAAGGAGGGACCCAGGCTGCCTTGCCGTCTGCGACGGCCACATACGATCCTTCTGCTCCGCGTTTGAGAACGACGCCGCGCAAGCCTTTGGCGAGCAGGTGATTCGCGCCGTCTTCAACCTTGAGGGACTCGCCGAGGTAGAAGGCGGCTTCGGTTTCGTTGGGTGTGAACCATGCGACCTGGCTCCAGATTGCGTCGGGGAGTGGTGCAGCAGGAGCGGGGTCGAGCATCACGGGGACGCCTGCCTCGGCGCAGAGGGCGAAGGTGTGGCTGATGGTGGCCATGGGAATTTCAAGCTGGCAGAGAACCATACCGGCGGAGCGAATGAGTGCGGCATGGCGATCGACCGTGGCGCAGTCGACTTTGCCGTTGGCGCCGGGCACAACGACAATGCCATTCTCGCCGGCTTCTGAGAGAAAGATAGGCGCAAGACCGGAGGGTCCGGCTGTTTTCTCCATGGCGGAGGTGTCAACGCCCGCGTCTGCAAGATTGGCGAGCAGGGCTGGGCCATAGGCATCTTCACCCACTTTGCCGACCATGCAGACCGGGTAGCCGAGTCGCGCGGCGGCGACGGCCTGGTTGGCGCCCTTGCCGCCGGGGGTGGTTTCAAAGCCGGTGCCGATGATGGTCTGGCCGATTTTGGGGATCTGCGGCGTGCGGGTCACCATGTCCATGGTGACGCTGCCGACAACGACGATGGGCTTTCGCGAAATACTCATGTACCAGGTCTCAGTTTAGTAGAGCGGAGCAAGCGCGATGGCGCTGAGTCCTGCCAGAAAGCAAATAAACATGAAGAAGAGCAGCAGGCGTGCGGCCTTGGGCGCTCCCGCGAATTCATGCCAGACAAAGACGCCCCAACAGGCCGAGATCATGGTGGCCCCCTGGCCGATGGAGTAGGAGACGGCTGGGCCGATGGGTTTGGCCAGGTGCGCAACCGAGGCGATAAAGTTGGCGACTGCGCCGACGCACCAGACTGCGCCGCCAAAGATTCCCGCCAGGTGCCAGCCGAAAGGGGCGCGCCAGTAGCCGGAGCCGTCCACGGGAGGCTTGCCGTCGAGAGGTTTGGCCATCAGCAAAAGGTTGGCGGGAATGGTGGAGAGGAAGACACCGATGGCGAAGAAGAAGGCGATGGCATAGGGGCCCGGGCCGGCGTCGCGAGCGAGGTCGTGGGTAGCGATGGGATACCAGCCGCCCATGAGCACGCCGGCGACGAGCGAAAGCACGATGCCGCGGGTGGTTGCGGCTTTAGCGGTGGATTCACGTTTGCGGTAGGCCGCGGCATCAAGGACGATGGCGAGAGTGACAAGCGCAACTCCACCAAACAGGAACAGGGGATTCGCGGCGGGGTTGAGCAGATAGCTGGAGACTGCGCCGATGACCAGCGCCAGTCCGATGCCGACAGGGAAGGCTACAGCGAGGCCGGCGACGTCGATGGCGGCAACAAGGAGCAGATTGGCGATGTTGAAGACTACTCCACCGGCAATGGCAAAAAGAATTGTGTGGGAGGAGGTGTGGGCTACGGCGTCAAGGAAGGTTGGGCCGGTGGGGCCGAGGCTTCCGGCGGTGAATCCCCAGACGAGTGTGGCGAGCAGGAGGCCGATGGCGTAATCCCAGTAGAAGAGCTGGAAGCGGTAGCCGGGGCAGAGCTTGAGCGTATTGGCCCACGACCCCCAGCAGGACATGCTGAGGATCATGAGAAAAAGAGCGGTCTCGTAGGTTGCGGGGAGCAGCATGGGTGGTTAGCCTCGTTCAACGGCGCAGATGCCACAAACAACGAACGATAGCGCCTGGGGGTGGGTGGGCGCAAATGGGCGTAGGGGGCAGCGGCCTTTTTCAGCCTGCTACCCCTTTGCCGCCTTGATTGCCTCCGTTAGAGCGGGGACGACTTCGAAGAGGTCGCCTATGATGCCGTAGTCGGCGATTTCGAAGATGGGGGCGTCGGGGTCTTTGTTGATGGCGACGACGCACTGCGAGGCCTTCATGCCGACCAGGTGCTGGATGGCGCCGCTGATGCCGACGGCCAGGTAGAGCTTGGGCGCCACCGATTGGCCGGAGCTGCCGACCTGGCGTTCCATGGGCAACCAGCCGTTGTCGCAGATGGGGCGCGAGGCGGCTAACTCTGCGCCGAGAGCCGTAGCCAGCTCCTGCACGAGGGGCAGGTTTTCCGCCTCTTTGATGCCGCGGCCGACGCTCACGATGAGCTGCGCGGACCCTAGATCGACGGTCTGCGAGCTTCCGCGGAATGGCTCCCCGGGTTTGGTGCGAATCTGCGCGGCTTCAATCGTTGGCGTGAAGACGGTGACTTCGGCTGAGCCTGATGCTGCAGCGTCGGCGCGAAAGGCTCCGGCCTGCACAGAGACGAGGCATGGTCCGCTGCCGGTGTGCCGGTAGTTGCCGCTGAGGCGGCCCTGCAGCAGCTGGCGGGTGAATACAGGACCGTCAGAGATTGCAACAACGTCGCTGACGAGGACTTCATTGAGGCGCGCGGCGAGTGCCGGCGCGTAGTCGCGCACCTGGTAGGTGTGTGGGAGTACTACGTACGTCGGAGCTTTGGACTGGATCAGCTGGAAAAGAGCCAGGGTGAATCCGTCTGCCGTGTAGTGGGCGAGTAACGGATGCTCCACGCGAAGAACTCGGCCTGAGAATTTGGTTGAGGTTTCTGCGGCAAGCGATTCAGTTTGCGGGCCGATCACGGCGGCGCTGAGGGGCAAGCCGAGGGATGTAGCCAACTTTTGCCCGGCGGCGACGGCTTCCCAACTGATGCGGCTGATTTTGTCGGCACGATCTTCAATGACAACCAGGACGCCGCTCATATTACGCGCACCTCGAACTTGAGTTTTTCAACCAGGGCTGCAGCAGCTTCTTTTGCCGTGCCGGACAGGATCTGCGTTGATTTTTGTTTCTGCGGCAAGGTCACGCGGTCCAATTGAACTACGGGTGCACTGTCGACTGCTAGCTCTGCGGCCGTGACGCGACGGACTTCTTTCATCTTGGCGCGCTTGATGCCCATCAGGGTGGCGTAACGGAGCTTGTTGCCGCCGGACTGGATGGTGAGAACGGCGGGGGCGGGCAGTTCGATGGTCTGGAACCAGCCTTCTTCCAATTCGCGCTTGACCTTGATTTGAGCTTGAGGGCCGTCGGCTCCCTCAACTTCTACGTGCAAGATCAGCGTTGAATGGGGCAGATTGAGCAATTCAGCGACGATGACCCCGGTCTGGCCGAGGCCGAGGTCTTCAGACTGCAGGCCGGTCAGCAACAGGTCGGGGCTTTCGGGTCTGACGGCGGCTGCCAGGAGACGCGCTACGCCGAGGGCATCACGCTGGCCCAGGTCGTCCGCTTCAATGTGAATGCCGCGGTCCGCGCCTTTGGCGAGGGCTTCGCGGAGGGTCTGGCCGACGCGCTCCGGGCCGGCGCTGACGACGATTACTTCACCGCCATGCTTCTCCTTAAGCTGCAATGCTTCTTCGAGGGCATAAGCGTCGGACTCGTTGAGAGCGTATTGAAGGTCGGTTTCGTCAATCCACTTGCCCGCGGCGTCGATGCGAACCTGGGCGTCGCGGTCGGGAACTTGTTTGATGGCTACTATGATCTTCATGATTTTCGGACCTCGTTCATCTTAACTCGATTGAGCCGTTTGCGGCGTTTCAGCTGAAGCTACCATTAAGGTCAGTCGGGGCCTGTGACTGAGAGGGTCTCGCTTTTGTAGGCCAGCTTGCCAGAAAGTGAGCGCACTAAGAGACCAAAGAGCACGAAGAGCGCGCATATAGCGATGCCCACGATTTCGGCTGAGAATCGGTTCATTGTGGTAAAGGTGGCTATTAGGCGCCCACCGATGAGAAATGAGAAACCTCCTGCGATAAACAGGACTTGCGAGAGGCCCCTTAGAAGTAGAGCAAGGATGGGCGCAGGTTTCATTGGACTCAATCTTCGTTTCCTCCAGCCGCGCGAGCAGGATAGTTGCGGCGCGCAATCGCAGTTGTCTACGAAGCGGGTTCTCCGGAAGTGATGTCTTCTTCCTGCTGGCGCACGATGACACCGCGCTGGCGGATCAGGCGGCCATCGCGAATGGAAAAGAACTCGAAGAGCGGGTCTGCCTTTTCCACGCTGACCTCACAGCGGAATTCGCCTGTAGCAGTCTTCACAGCCTGTGCCATCGTTCTCAGAAAATCAACGACAAACTGGTTCGAGTCGCGGCCTTCAAAGTCGAACTCGATGTAGTTATTGCCGATTTCTACAGACAATCCGCTGGCGTCGGCCGACTTCTGGATGGTCTCGATCGCGTCATGCGAAAGGGCCGTTGTGTGAATGACTCCGCTGTAGGAGCAATGTGCTCCTGGCGGCCGGGTGAGCCGGGGCTCGGATACAGGCACCTTGGACTCCACTGCGAGCTGCGCAGTTGGTTAGGGTTTGGCTGTGGGCAAGCTTCGGGCGGCGATCTGGGCGATGTCGAGCAACTGCGGCGCGCCTTCGCCGGTGGCGGCGAGAGCGTCGCGGAACATAGTGTTGCAGAAAGGACAGGCGGCGGCAACCGTTGTGGCTCCGGTGGCGACGAGCTCAGCGGCGCGGGCGTGGCTGACGCGCTCGCCGGTTTCTTCACCCAGGAAGGCCAGGCCGCCACCGGCGCCGCAGCAGAAACTGCGCTCGCGGTTGCGCGGGGCCTCCACCAATTCACCGGCAAGAGACGCGACGGCGCGCGGTTCGTCGTATACATTGCGATAGCGGCCGAGGTAGCAGGGGTCGTGGTATGCGATCTTCTCTCCGCTGGCGGCAGGCTGCAATTGGGTGGTGTAGCGGGCGAGGAATTCGCTGTGGTGCTCGATTTCCGGGGGTGTGCCGTACTCCTTCCAGTCTTCCTGGATGGTGCGGACGCAGTGCGGGCAGATGGAGACGATCTTCTTGACCTTGTTCTGCGCGAAGGCCTCCAGGTTGGCCTCGGCAAGCTGTTGGAAGACGAGATCGTTGCCCAGGCGGCGGACCGGGTCGCCGGTGCATTTCTCCTTGCGCAGGACGCCGTAACTGGTTCCGAGATGGTTCATTACGCGGGCGAAGTCGGCCACGATCTCGCGGCCTTTGGGGTCGTATCCGCCCATGCAGCCCAGCCAGAGACAGTACTCCTGCGTGCCGTCGAAGATAGGCAGGGCCTGTTTCTGGATAAACTTGTCGCGTTCGGCGGGGCTTATGCCAAGGGCGTTGCTTCCGCGTTCGAGGGCCAGGAAGAGCTTTCCTCCGTGATCGTCTTCCCACGCGCCGGTATTGACCGCGCCGCGGCGCAGGCCGGTGATGATGGGGACGTGTTCGATGCCGACCGGGCATTGAAACTCGCATGCACCACAGGTGGTGCATTGGAAGACGGCATCCTGCGAGTTGTATTTGCCCAGCAGCGGCTGGTCGGAGGCGGGGCCGAGGTCGTTGAGGTAGGCGCGGACGCCGAGGATGATTTCCTTGGGGTTGAGCAGCTTGCCGGTATTGGCCGCGGGGCAGTGCTCGGTGCAGCGGCCACATTCCACGCAGGAGTAGGCTTGCAGGCTGACGAGTTGCGTCAGGTCGGTTCCGGCAACCAGTCCGAAGTCCTCGTCACCGGAAAGAGGCGGAATCTGGCTGAAGCTGCCTCGGGAGAGAAAAATCGTCACCGGGCTGAGGACAAGGTGCAGGTGCTTGGTGTGCGGGATCAGCGGCAGGAAGATGAGGATGGACAGCGAGTGAGTCCACCAGAGGATGCGGGCGGCAGTGCTCGAGTCATCCACGAAGAAGGCGGCCAGGTAGGTGGCCATAAGGGCGAAGATGAGCAGGGCGATGAAGCCGGATTCCCAGGAGAGTTTTTCACCCAGCCATTTGGGACGGACCAGGAAGCGGCGCACGAAGAGGGCAAGAATTCCGAGTGCGCAGGTAATGGCGAAGGCGGCGGCAAAGTAGAAGTAGAACTGGCCAAAGAAGCCGGTGGGCGAAAGAAATCCGATGCCGAAGCCGACGGCGAAGTGATTCAGCGTAACCAGGGCGAAGGCGCAGAATCCCCAGAAGACGAAGGCGTGGGCGAGGCCTGGAAGAGGACGTTCGCGGATGACTTTGGCCTGACAGAGAACCTCCCGGAAGAAATCCCATACGCGCTTGCCGATGGGGAAGAGGTGGAAGCCGGGGTCTTTTTTCGATTG
>Ga0116135_1000819_pt1 | contig 16830 bp, 5 predicted proteins | sample June2015DPH_20_1_FD_89738 | JGI IMG/M metagenome (GOLD analysis project Ga0116135, IMG submission 89738) | Peatland microbial communities from SPRUCE experiment site at the Marcell Experimental Forest, Minnesota, USA - June2015DPH_20_10 | ecosystem: Environmental > Terrestrial > Soil > Wetlands >... | reverse complement strand
TGGCCAGCGTACATTTTGTGTCGAACAACTACTTTTCCGTGCTGGGAGTTGGAGCGATACGCGGCCGGACGTTTGAGGATGCGGACGATCGAAAAGCTGCATCGACACAGCTTGCGCTGATTGGCGAAAACTACTGGCAAGCGCGTTTTGGCGGCGATCCCGCGGTGCTGGGAAAAGCAATTCGCCTGAATGGAGTTTCGTTCACCATTGCCGGCATTACGCCGCACAACTTTGTGGGAACGAATGTGGATGCGCCGGATTTCTGGCTTCCCCTGAGTTCAGAGCCGATGATCCATCCAGATGCGAACTGGCTGCGCGACCGGGAGAACCGGTGTTGCCGCCTGAATGCGCGGCTGGCACCCGGCGCCACAATGGGACAGGCGCAGGCGGAGATGTCAGCGACTGCGGAACGCCTGCGCGCCCTGCATGAACCCAAATCCGAACTGGCGCAACCGGTAACCGCGCTGGTATGGCCGGGCTCGCCGTTTCCGATTCCTGTGAGGGCGGATCTCGGCGGGTTGGACTATGTACTCCTGCTGATCCAGGCGGCGGTGGGCCTGGTCCTGGTGATTGCCTGTGCGAACGTGGCCTGCCTGCAACTGGCGCGTGCGGCGTCACGGCAGAGCGAACTGGGCATGCGCCTGTCCCTGGGAGCAAGCCGCCTGCGCCTGATTCGCCAGTTGCTGACGGAAAGTACGATGCTGGGCGTGCTGGCTGGATTCGTTGGATTCCTTTTCAGCTGGGCATTCCTGCAAATCGTGGTGGTTGCAGCTGCGGATGCATTTCCGGCTGAATACGGCACATTCATCTTTCACGTGACGCCGGACCTGGGGATATTTGTCTACGTTTTCTGCATCAGCGTGGTGGCCGGAATCCTGTTTGGACTGACGCCGGCACTGGAAAGTTCCGGAGCGGCCGTTTCCTCTGCGCTGAAGGCGAATGCTGGAACCTCGCCGAGGCGCGGCAAGCGCATGCGCGAAATTCTGATGGCGGCGCAGGTAGCCATTTCACTCATGCTCCTGATTGCGGGAAGCATGTTGATTCGTAGTTCCATTCGCGCACTGAAGATGGAGACGGGGTACGACAGCAAGCACTCGGTCAGCCTCTCTCTCCAGTTTCCGGACGGGCCGAGATACAACGCGACAACCCAGGCAGCGCTGGTGCGCCAGTTGCGGACACGACTGGCGTCTGTCGGCGGAGTGGCTGCGATTACCAGCGGCGTCGCGCCGGATGGCGGGGTGCTGAGAGCCGCCGATATCACGCTCAATGGAGAAGTGCCTTCCGGCAAAAACAGCAAGGCTGTTCTCTTTTACCGGTACGTTGAGGCAAATTACTTTCAGGCCATGAGCATTCCTGTGCTGTTTGGACGCGCGTTTCAGACGCAGGCCGGAGAGCCGGAACCGGTGGTCGTTTTGAGCGAATCCGCAGCGCGACAGTTATGGCCGGGTGAGAACCCGATTGGCCGCAGTCTGCGCATGGGAACGGATAGCCAGTTCAAAACCAAGAACCAGCTTGTTCCCGATGGGAAGTCCTACGAGGTGATCGGCGTGGCGCGGGATACGCGCGGCGTGTTGATGGATGGCAGCGATTCGCAACTGGTGTATGTGCCCATGCCGGAGGATCGGGCGCAGGATTACCCGATCCTGATTCGCACGCAGGCGGAGCCGGAGCAGAGCATGGGGGCTGTTGGAACAGCGCTGGCGACGGTGGATCCTGACGTGGCAGTGTCCGCGTCCACTCTTGAAGACATGCTGCTGCAGACTCCGGCCTTCGCTGCGTCCAGCATGTCAGCCGCAATCGCGACCAGCATTGGCTTGCTGGGCCTGCTGCTCGCGTCGATGGGGATCTACGGCACCGTGAGCTACATGGTCGTATTGCGCACACGAGAGGTTGGCATACGCGTGGCGCTGGGAGCCAGAAAGCGCGATGTGATGCTGCTTATGCTGCGCGAGAGCACACGGCCCGTGGTGGCAGGACTGTTCGCAGGGATGATTTTCGCAGTGGGCGTGTCGTACCTGTTGCGCAAGGTGCTTTACGGATTGAACATGATCGACGGTGTCTCGTTTGGCGGGGTTGCGCTGTTGTTCATGGGGATTGCGCTGGTGGCTTCGTATCTGCCATCGCGGCGGGCGATGAAGGTTGATCCAATGGTGGCGCTGCGATACGAGTAGGCACTTGCAGTGCGGCCGGCGCTCGCGGGGCTCGCACCAGAGTACTGCTTGCCACTCTTGCGGCAGGAACACGCCGCAAGAATGGGGCACGGAGCCTTCATGTTTTGTCAGCCGGATAACACGAGCGCGGCGAACATGAGCAGTTACTCGGTGCGCAGCGCCGTTAGCGGATCCACGCTTGCGGCGCGGCTTGCGGGAACAACGCTTGCAATCAGCGCGACTGCACATACTCCTGTGACTGCCATCAGGTAGCTGATCGCATCGAGAGGCTTGACGCCGAAGAGCGAAGCGGTAAGCGCGCGGCCGAGGAGCATGGCCAGCGGAACACCCAGGGCAATGCCGATCGAAGTGAGAAACAGGCTGTCTTTCAGGATCATCCAGACAACCTGTTCGCGGCGCGCGCCGATGGCCATGCGGACGCCGATCTCTGCAGTGCGCATGCTGACGCGGTAAGCAAGTGTCCCGTAGAGGCCGGTGGCGACGAGAACGACGGCGAGGAATCCGAAGCAGCCGGCAAGGCGCGCGAAGAGAATCTGCTGGGAGATGGTGGTGTCGAACTGGGCGCGCTGGGTCATGGGGCGGAGCAGCGGCAGGTTGGGATTGGTCTCCTGGACGACTTTTTGCGCGGCGGGCAGAATGGCGAGCGGGTCGCCGTGGACGCGGAGCTCATAGTGCATGCCGCCGACGTAGGGGATCTGCGCGTAGTCGTACCAGGCCATGGGGATGGGCTCTTCGTCGATGCTGCGGTACTTGTGGTTTTTGACGACGCCGATGACGGTCATGGTGTAGCGACCATCGTCCGTGCCGATGGTGTGGCCGATCGGGTTGACGTTGGGAAAGAAGCGGCGGGCGAACTCCTCATTGATGATGCCGACGTGCGGGGAGTTGACGGTGTCGGAATCGGCGAATTCGCGGCCGGAGAGAATGGGCACGCCGAGGGTGTGGAAGAAGTCAGAGCCGATGACGTTGCTGCGCACGGTGTCAGAGCCTCCGCCGGTGTCGGGAAGGCGGCCATCGACGCGCATGGCGGAGTTGTCAGACCACCAGGAGCCAATGCGTTCTTCCATGAGCGTGGCTGATTCGACGCCGGGCAGGGCGCGGAGTCTGCGGGTGAGGTCGGCGTAGAGGATGTAGCCCTCGGGGATGGAGGGAATTTTTGGGTTCACGCCGAAGACGACGAGGCCGTTGAGGTCCATGCCGAGCGGGGTGTTTTCGAGATTGCGCATGGTGCGGATAAGCAGTCCACCGGCGACGAGGAGCACGACGCACATGGCGAGCTGGAAGGTGACGATGATGCGGCCGGAGCGGGATTTACCGGCGTCGCTGTTGGACGTGGCGGCGGAGGTTTTGAGGGCGAGTTCTACTTTGCCTGCGAGAGCAACCCGGAGCGGCGCGAGACCGAAGAGCAGGGCGGCGATGGCGAGTGCGGCAAGGGTGAAGAGCAGGACGGTGCGATCGGGTGCAAGGCTTGACTCGATCTGCGCCCATTGGCCGAGGATGCGTGTGGCGGCGACTGCGAACGCCCAGGCAAGCAGGCCTCCCGCGGCGACCAGCAGAAGGCTTTCCATAAAAAGAAGACGAAGCAACGCGCCGCGGCCGGCGCCGAGCGCGAGGCGGAGGCTGAATTCGCGCTGGCGGGTGGCGTTGCGGGCGATCAGGAGCATGATGACGTTGGTGAGAGCGATGAGCAGGACGAGGCCGACCATGGCCATGAGAATACCGAGCGGCTTGCCGATCCGCTGATCCGCGCCGGGGAAGTTTTTGGCGTCTTCGAATTGAGGGACGGGCGGATTCTCTCCCTGCATGGGCGCGCCGAGGCCGATGTACGCGGCGGACTGGAATGCGGGCTTGATGCGGGCCAAAGCCTGGGTGCGGTTGACGCCGGGCGCAAGGCGGGCAATGACGCGCAGGCACCACCAGGTGGGATTGTTGATGTAGATCTTGCCATCTTCAGGCGGATTGCCCCAGGCGTTGAGGGCGACGACGTTCTGGAGGGGAAGCCAGAAGTCAGTTGAGCTGCCGCCTTCGAGGCCTTCGAAACCACTGGCAGCAACGCCGATGATGGTCATCGGAATGCCGTTGACGTAGAGGGTTTTGCCGAGAACGTCGGGACTGCGCGCGAAGCGGCGGGTCCAGTAGTTGTAGCTGAGGACGGCGACGGGTGTGTGATGGTCTTCATCCTCCGCTGTGAAGCCGCGGCCGAGTGGGAGATTGACGCCGAGTCCGGAGAAAAAAGCGCCGCTGACCATATCCCCTTCAGCAACTTCCGGCTCGGTGCCGATGCGGACGGCGACCTTGACGTTGGAGAAGGGAACGTAGGCGATGACCGAGGAGAAAACATCGGTCTGGTGGCGCATCGCGTCGTAAACGGGGTAGGAAAGGGTCTGATGTGTGTCGACTGTGCCGGTGCCGCGCGGCGGGTTGGAGGTTTCAATGTGGACGAGGCGATTGGGTTCAAACACAGGCAGGGAGCGCAGGAGCACGGCATTCATGACGCTGAAGACGGCGGTGTTGGCGCCCATGCCAAGAGCCAGGGTGAGGATGGCAGTGATGGTAAAGCCGGGGCTCTGACGCAAGGAACGGAAGGCGAAGCGCAGGTCGCGGAGGGTCTTGTCGAAGAAAGCCCAGCGGTCTTTCAGATAGAAGCGCTCCTGCGCAGCAGGAACACTGCCGAAGGTGCTGCGGGCGCGGCGGTGGGCTTCTTCGCCGCTGAGGCCTTCACGGCGGAGCTCGTCGGATTCGAGAGCAAGATGCGACTTGATCTCTTCGGCAAAATCCTCTTGACTGCGCTTGCGATGGAACATGCTCAGGCCTCCTCGCGATTGGGGAACAGGTTGTTGTCGAGAATCAATCCCATGGCGCGCGCCAGGCGACGCCATTCGCCGGTTTTTTCGACCAGCTGCTCTCGGCCTTTGAGGGTGAGCGTGTAAAAGCGGGCTTTGCGATTGTTCTCGCTGACGCCCCACTTGGCGGAGATCCACTTTTTGTCTTCGAGACGCTGCAGGGCGAGATAGAGCGAGCCGTGGTCGACAAAAAAGACTTCTTCTGACTGGCGCTGAATGAGGCGTGCTACGCCCTGGCCGTGGTGGGAACCGAGGGCGAGGGTTTTCAGGATGAGCAGGTCGAGGGTTCCCTGCAACAGGGCAATGCGGTCGTCGTTGTTCTCTTGGGTTGGCATCCGACACAAGTATGCGACTGCTTGGGTCGGATGTCAACCTGAAAAGAGAAGAATGTTTCAGGAGGGCGGATTGTTGGTGTGGGGCGAAAGCCACATCTCTCTCATTTTAAGAATCTGGCAGCACGACTGAAGTCATACCCTGACACTTCGTGCCCTTTCCGATGAGTCTTTCCGCAGCCTGCTAGAAGATGCGGCCGATGGTGATGAAGAGCTTGCGGTGTCCGGCGTCGCCCACCGCGCCACCGACGGAGACGGATCCGATGGGTGTGGCGGCAAGCAGTCCGGCGGTTACGTCCTGGCGGAGAATGGCGCGGGTTTCGGGCGACCAGATTTCTCCGGCTTCATAACCAATGACGCTGTAGAGGCCCTCGCCGAGGCCGGTGGGGAGCGCGGCAAGACGGTGCAGGTAGCCGGCGCGCGCGAGGGAGGTGTCGGTGCCCCGATATTCGTCCATGGACGACGCGGAGAGCATGCGCGGGCCGCCCAAAGTGAAGCGGTAAGGCTGGGCGACGTTGGCGCGCAGGTAGGAGTTGACGTCGCCGGTAAGGGCGAAGATGTTGGTGTCTTTCCACAGCCAGGTGCGCGCGGCCGATGCCATGACGAGCGGGGCGTTGGCGCTGGATTGAGCGTGGTAGAAGGCGCCGGCGGCGGCGCTGAGGCGAAAGCCGGAAGGCGAGATGGTGCCGGAGGTTTCGCGATCGACGACGATGTGCAGCAGACCTTCCTGAGCGGTGCCTGAAAGGTATGGGCCTCCGCCGGAGCCGGTGGTCAGGCTCCAGTGGGTGTCTTCCGCGCGCCAGGTGGCGGAGACCTGGAGCCAGTTGCTGAAGGTGTAGCCGCTTTCAAAGCCTGCGTCTAGATTCTGCTCGAGGCGTTCTGCGACGCGCTTCTGGTTGGCCCAGATGTAGACGGGTTCGCGGACGATGCCGGTGCGGGGTTCAATGAAGAATCCGCCGGGAGTGAGGAGGCGGTAGTATTCGGCGTTGAGCACGGTTTTATAGCCGACATCGCCGTTGGCGCGCAGTTCCGAGCCGTAGCCGCCGAGGTTCTGATCGACGAGGCGAAGGCTGAGTTCAGTTTGGGTGACGTTGGAAGTTTCCGCGGCGAGCTCGGGGCTGAAGATCAGATAGGGAGGGCCGGTGGGATCTTTACCGAGATGGACGAGGATGCCGCCGTCTGGGTTCTCCGCATTTGCGCCGGCGGTTGGCGCGTTGATGGCGGGGGCCGCACCGGTTGAAGCCGGGGGCTGGGGAGCGAAGGTCTGATAGGTGGCGCTGAAGACGCCATTCGACTGGACGGGATTGAGGGCGTTCTCTGTGGCGGCGGCGGAGATGGGTTGACCTTCGAGCGGCTTGAGATTGGCTTCGACTTGCAGCTGCGCGCCGCGCACGCCGCCGTCGACCTTGACTTCACGGAGAACGCCGGGCTGTGGTTGGCGGCGCTGGTTGCGGTCAGCGATGTAAGCGTCCCAGTCCTGGGGGCTGAGGGCGTAGGGGAGCAGGAATTTGCTGTTGGCCTCGGCGGCGAGATAACCCTCGCGGATGAGTTGGCCGCCCTTGGTGTAGTCGGTGGCCGAGTAACTGGAAACGGGCACGTTCACAATGAGGTCGGCAAGCTTGGCGTTCTGGTTGGCGTTGCGGATAATGCCAACGGAAAATGCGCGGTTGATGACGCTGATGATGGAGGAGACGTCGGGCGTTCCGGGGCCGAAGTCGCCGAGCCGGATGGCGATGACCACGCCTGCATGGAGGTCATCGCGGAGAATGTCGGTGGGAAGGTTGTCCACAATACCGCCGTCGGCGAGGTAATGGCCGGTGGCGTCCTGCACCGGTGAAAAGACGCCGGGAATGGATACGGAGGCGCGCACGGCCTGGGCAAGCGAGCCGCTGGAAAAGGTGACGGGCGAGAAGGTGTTGAGGTCAGTTGCGACGCAGCGAAAGGGGATGGGCAGATCGTTGTAATCCAACTGCGAGCGGTTGTAGTTGAGGAGATTGGTCGCGAGAAACTCATTTACGCCGCGATCGGTGAGCACGGCATTGCGCAGTTGGACTCCGTGCGCGAGGCCGACGGTGAGCACTGAGGGGATCTCACGGCGGTCCTGGCGACGCCGGAAGCTGGCGTCGACGTAGGGGGTTTGCAGGGCGAAGATGTTGGCGAAGTTACTGCTGGTGGCGAGGGCGCGCATCTCGGCGGGCGAGTGGCCGGTGGCGTATGTGGCGCCGACGAGCGCGCCCATGCTGGTTCCGGCGATGCGGTCGATGGGGATGTGATGGTCTTCAAACCACTGGATGACGCCGATGTGGGCCAAGCCGAGCGCGCCGCCGCCTTCAAGGGCCAGGCCGATTGCGGGGCGGCCGGCAGGAACGACAGCGGGCAGTGGGGACCGCGGCGGAGGCTGGCGAGTCACGGATTGCTGTGCATTCGACGGGATGCCGGGGGGCGGCGCAGGCTGTTGGGCGGGAGCGACGAATGGAAGAAAAAGGATAAAAGGGAGAATGGCGCTAACTTTCGACGGCACTGTTGCACCTCATGATTGAATCGATTGGTCCTATTCGGAATACGGCTGATTCAGTGTCTGGTTCTAGGACTTGCGGCAGATGAGAAGTTTAGACGCAGAAAGGCCCTCCAGCGACACGGAGGGCCTTTGCTTTTCTGGTGACGCATCCGAGAGCGGGCAGCCGATGCCGCGCTTACTTGGGCGGGGCTGGGGCGAACCCTTCGCGTTTGCGGCCGGGCTCTGGTTTGGGTTTGGGCTTCGGCGCCTTCTTAACTTCTTTTCTGCCTTTGTCTTTGCTTCCCATGGGAATCAGTGTGACACAAAAGGGGCGTTCAGGGAAAGACCATTGCATGGAGCAGCCGGCACCTTGCGGCAGCTGCTCGCGGGGGCTCGCACTGGCGCACCGCCTTCCCCCGGTCCCCAAGTGTGACGTACCGGGGGAAAGCGGCGAATGGTTGGGGCACAGCGGATTCGGTTCACACTTGATGACGCCCGCTATTTCTTCTCAGAAGGGGTGGGCGGGTTGGCGAGGTGCTGGAAGTTGAGGATGGCGTTGAAGACCATGGCGTAGCTGCCCACGGTTTCGCCGCGATAGACGGGGTTGTTGCCGAAGAGCAGCACATTGCCCTGGCCGAGGTGCGCGTTGACCACGATGGCGTGTTCGGCGATGGCGCCGCCCTTGTCGAGCAGGCCGTCAAGAAGGAGCGACTTATTGTCAGAGAAGCGCAGGATCACGTCGGGCCGCAGTTCGGCGGGAATGAGGCTGAGGTTATTGCGCATCTCCTCTTCGTTTAGTTTGCGGGGCTCCCAGGGCTGCTGCTTGGTGAGCGGCTCGGGCTCGGTGATCTTGCGGGCGGTAGGCTCGTCGCTGTCTTCGACGCTGCCGCGGCCGGTGGGGCGCTCGGAGTAGGGATCCATCAGCGTGCGTCCGCCGCGGCCGCCGACCGTGTTGCTCACGCTGAAGGTCATGCCGTTGGCGCTGATGACTGGTACGTTGGCGCCATAGCCGAAGGCGACCGGGCTTTCCTTGTCGACGAAGACGGCGTTGAGAACGGTGCCGACTACACGGGTGTCCCCGCGCGCGCCGGAGCTGACGCCGGGGGCGAGTCCTGTGTCGATGGCGAACTGTGCGGTGTCTTCGCAGGTGATGAGCAGGCCGCCCTGCTCGACGAAGTGCTTGAGGTGGGCGAGGCCGTCATAGCCGAGGCCGGGGCGGATGTCAGGCGTGGAATCGACGCGGCCGAGGTTGGGCGTGAGGTCCGACTTCTGCCAGGGCATCGGGTTGTTCCACATGGGAATGCCGTTGATGATGCTCTGCGAGCCGCCGCCTCCGACCGGTGCGAAGACGATCACATCGTACTTGCCGCGCAGGTCTGCTTCGGCGGCGACGGTCTGCGTGCTGATGTAGTCGTAGGGCACGCCGACGGCGTCAAAGGCGTAGCGCCACCAGCCTTCAGTCTGCGTTGCGAGCCAGGTGTGCATGAAAGCTACACGCGGCGCGGTTGCGGGATGTGTGGCAACTGAGGGCGCGGCGGCGAGATGCGCTGCGTCCAGCGAAAGGTCATGCAGGATGGGCGTGAGCTGCGCGTCGTCGGCGCCGGTGATCAGCAGCGAGCCGGCGGGGTAATGCTTCCCGTCGTCGTCGAATGCTTTCTCGGTGACCTGAACGGTTGCTCCCTTGAGTTTGTATACGAGAGACAGCAGCGAGATCTGGCCGTTGTTGGCGACGACAAGAACCGAGCCTACTCCGGATATTTTTCCGGTGATCGTGGATGGATCGTTGATTGGAGCCATTTTGGATTGAAGAATGGCGGGATCGACGATGCGAACGACCTTGACGTTGAACAAATCCCTGAACGACCAGCCGGTGTCGTCGTAGGGGTGCTTCTGGGGATCGTCGGGCGCCCAGTACTGGCGATCGAGCAGCGCATCGGCAGCGCGGGAGTAAGGCTGATCCATGCGAACGACTACGGAGCCGGCGGGGAAGGTCTGCTGCGTGGGCTTGTCGCCGCGCTTGGCCGCGGGTATAGAGGAAGTGGCAGCGTCAGTGAGCTGCTGCACTTCGACATGCTGGCGCTTGAGCACCTTGAGCAGTTCCACCTGGCGATTGGCTTCGGCCGGGTCGGCGGGGATCACGTAGGCCGATGGGCCTTCGAGAGTGGGCTTCAGGACGGAGCGCTTGCTCTTGGTGTAGTAGTTCTCAAGGAAGTGATGAGTGTGCTGGGAGAAATAGGAGATGGTGGTGAGCAGCGCGGATTCTTCGTAGTTGTTGTTGTCGCGCTGCGACCAGGTGACGACGGGCAGAGGGGGATTTTGCCGGTACCAGGTGCGTGAATACTCTTCAGGGCTGAGGATGCGTTTTTCAGTGTCGGCGCCGCCGTTGCCGAAGGTTTCATAGAGGCGGCTGATGCCGTTGTGCATGCCGGCAAGGAACATGAGGTAGCCGGGGCTCCAGGTGTCGAAGTCGCCATGTGTGAAGACGCCGGGCATGCCGAGGGTCTGCATCTGCGCGACGTTATTCCAGCCGAGCTCGGCCCATTCGTCGGCCAGGGTGGGGTCGACCCAGGCGTTGTAGGGGCCGTCGCCGACGGTGTTGTCGTAGAGGAACGGGACGGACTCATGCAGGTCGTGCAGTACCTGCGCGTGCCAGTCGATGTAGGTGTCGAGCACGTTGCGCGAGAGGTTGAGGGTCATGCCCATGGCGTCGCGGTTATTGTCGTGCGCGACGTAGTGTCCCCAGTAGATGAGGCGAGGATATTGCTGATCGGGATGGGCCTTGTGCCACTTGTAGATGTCGACCATGCGATCGCGGCCATCCACTTCGACTACCGGAGTGATGAGCACGATCATGTGCGAGCGGATGAACTTGATGTAGGGCGAATCGTCGACGGCGAGACGATAGGCCAGCTCCATGAGGGCAGTGGGCGCGCCGGTTTCCGGCGAGTGGATAGTGCCGGTGATGTAGTAAACGGGGTAGGACTGATCAATGAGCTTGCGGGCGGTGTCGTCATTGAGGCCGATGGCGCGCGGATCGGCGAGCTTGGCGAGGCGCTCGTTATTGGCCTTTTGGCTGGCCAGCAGCTCGGGGTCGGCGATGGCGGCGGCGATCATTTCGCGGCCTTCTTCGGAGTGGCCAATGGTGTAGACCTTCACGCGCGGGCTGGTGGACTCAAGCAGGCGGAAATACTTGTAGACGTCTTCGGCGTAGGGGAGGAAGTTGGGCGCGCCGGAGACATCGCCCAGAATTTTGGCGGGCGTGGGAACGGTTTTTGAAGCGGGCAGATAGTCCACCAGCGGCGAGGTAAAGGAGGGATCGGTGGTGTACTTGTGGATCAGGTCAGTGTACTGCTGATCAATGGGCTGCGCGGGGTCGCGGGCAAAGTTGGAATTCAAGCCCTGAGACAGCAGGGGCGCGGCACCGAAGAATGCAACAACAGGAAAGACGGCGCAGGACACGACAGCGAGTGCCAGCTTGCGAAAGCTCATATGACCTCTGTGTTTTTGGGGACGGATGGCGGATTCCTTTGGTTGCAAGTTTCCCACAAAAGGGTTGGGGGTGGGAATGGGCATCTGGGTTGATTCGAGAGCACGGATGCTGAGGGCAAAAAAGGTGAGACCCCGCTCTTGCGGCGGGGTCTCGCGGTTTAACTAAGTCAGGCTTGCGCGATTCTCACTGTTGGAAGACCTGGAGGACTGGCGAGGCCTTGGTGTTTTGGATGCAGACGAATTTTGTGGAGCTGATGTCGATGCAACTGTAGCCGACGACCCCGTTATCCGCGACAGAGATGGTGCCGTAGGTGGTGGAGAGCCAACTATAGGTGAGGCCAGTCTCAGGAGAGTCATAGTCGAAGGCACCCTCCCCGCCGGTGGAAAGGCCGCCGGTAACATCGCCGTTGCTGGCAGGGGCAAGTTCTCCCACGCTTACGTCACGAGATTTGAGTGATGAAAACTGGCTGAACATGTAGGTTCCGGCAAGGGCAGCATCGGTGAAGGTGGTCTGGGTCTGCGGATCGATAAATCCGCCATATAGATCGCCGCTACCGTCCACAACCAGTAGACCCGCGGCGTTGTTGTTGTAGAGATACAGGTAGGCTGTTCCCGAACCTGGTACGAAGGTGACGCGGCCGGGATTGGTGGTGTCGAACGTGAGTGCATAGGTGCCGTTTGCTCCGCCGACAGAGTAGGTCCCGCTGTCATCCTGGTAGCTTTCGTTGATCGTCAAATTGCCGGCGCCGTTGCCGCTGGCCTGGAAGACTGAGGAGTTGTATCCGGAGAGGGAGCCGCCGGAAGCGTCCAGGCCCTGGAAGTAGACGACCATATTGCTGTCTACATTGGCTGCGGAGTATGTGGTTTGTTGCTGGGTGCGCACATTGCCCCCAAAGGAGCCTGTCGCCGCGTCGGTTTGCATGATGAACATTCTCGCGGAATCGATGATGTAGACGACGAAGTTGGCGGTTCCTGCGCTGCTGGTGAGCGCGAGCGTGTAGCGCCCGGTGGTGGTAAAGCTCGGCGATGCAGGCAGTGTGTAGCTGCCACCGGTGAGGGTGACGTGGTTGACGGTTGCGGGGATGCCGACGGCCTGGTCAATGACGCCACCGGTTACGCTTCCGCTGGAGGTGGTGAAGCGGGCGATGCTGGTTCTGGGAGCGGGAGTACTGGTTTCGCCATCCGCCAGATAGACAAAGCTGTGGCCGCTGACGGTGGCGGACGTAAAGGCGCTTGTTGTGGCCAGATAGCAAGTTCCTTGCCCGGTGCGGCCGGAGGGAGTTGCGCCAAGGTCGTCGATTTCGATCATGGAGAACTCCTGCGCCGGTTCAACCGCATTGGTCAGCGCGATTGCCACCTTGAATGTAAGGGATGATGAGCCGGTGGGATTGAAGGTCAAGGTTGCGACGCCGTTGTTGTCAGAACCGACGCCGAAGGTTCCGGTCACCGTTCCGGTCTCTGCTGCGGCATAGTCCGTGCCATTGGAATCAAACACGCCGTTTGTGAAGGTACCGGCGCTGCCATTTGCCTGGAGGCTGAACATTGTTTTCCAAAGTGTTCCATCGCTGTCGACGAAGCCTCCGGCGCTGCACACGTATTGGCCGCTCAGGTTGCTGTTATTGGTGCTTGACGGCGGGTTGCTGACGTCGATGGTATAGGTGAGCGTACCTCCCGTGTCGGTGTCGCCTGAGCTGTCCTTGACGGAGAGTGTGAAGGTGACAGCGGTGGTCGAAGTTGGCGTTCCGGTGACGTAGAAGGTGGCGCCGCCGGCGCTGTACGCGCTTAAGCCGTTCCCAATGCTTACGTGCGTTCCGTTGGTGGGAAGTGCGGTTCCGTTCAATGTAAAGACGTAGCCGCTGCCGGTGCCTCCCGATGCGCCGAGCGTTGCGCCGTAGGCGTAGCCAACGAGAGCGGAACCGACGTTTGTGGATGGATTGGGCAGGGTGAGCGGATTCGCGCTGTTGACGGTGACGGTATAGGTGAGCGTGCCGTTGGAGTCAGTCGTGTTGGTGCTGTCAGTGATTGAGGCGGTGAAGGAGACAACCTCAGCGGTGGTCGGCGTTCCGGCGACGGACAGTGTGCTACTCCCGTTGCTGTTGCAGACGCTGAGGCCGTCGCCGATGCTTAAAAGAGTGCATCCGCTGGGGTTCACGGCTGTGCCGTTGACCGTCCATGTGTAGTTGGCCACGCCGCCTGATGCGGTAATGGAGCCGTTGTAGGACTGGCCGACGGTGGCGGGACCGAGCGAACTTGGATCGGGTGCAGGCAGGGTAAACGGAGCCGTGCCCGTGGTGGTGAACTGCACTTGCGTTGTGGCCTGGTTCTGGTTGGCGTCGTCGACCTGAATCCACCAGGTGTAGGTTGTGCCCGTGGCGAGTTGGGTGAGTGTCGGGGTGCTGCCACCTCCGGTTGGATCTGTGCCGTAGGTGATCGACGTGATGGTGCTGGCGAAGCCGTTGGAGTTGGAGTTCTGGCCGGGGATTTGCCAGATGGTGTTGCCGTTCTGATCGGTCAATTGGAACTGGTAGGTGTAGTCGGACGCGTTGGCCGGGTCAGTCCAGGTGAACGTTGGGGTTAAGCTCGCGCCGGTGCTGTCAGGCAACAGATCGGTTGCGTAGGCGCTCAGGATGTTGCCGACCGTTGGAGTCAGCGTCTCGGAAGTGCCATCACTATAGGTGATCAGAAGGCCGTAGGGGTTGCCCGTGACCGGCGGGAAGCTGTAGAGCGATACGTAGAAGTTGAATTCCTGCGTGTTGCCGCAACTGGTGCAAAGGCCGTAGTCGGCGGGTACAAGAACATTTGCTCCGGAAGCGAGGGTGACCGCGACCGGCAGCTTCGCGTTCCCCTGGACTTTGAAGGCCAGGTTGTACTGGTAGGAAATCGTGCCGTTGTTGTTGAACTGAGAGGCTTGCGTGGTCAGTTGCGCGACGCTATTGCCGCTGGGCAACGTCAGGTCCTGGGTCGTGGTGGTAGGACCGATCACCGTGGTGTTGTTAATCAGGTTGACGTTGGTGATGTCTCCGGGGTCCACCTGGTTGTCGTTGTTCTGATCGATGATCCCGAAGAAGTAGTAGTTGGAACCGGTGGGAACATTGACGTTGTAGGATGCCGGGCTAACGGGCGGGCTGGTCTTGCTGCCGACCGCAGTGGCATAGACCTCGCCGGTACTGGTGTTGTAAAAGCCTACGTAGAGCGGGCCGGTGGCTGTTTCGCTGAAGGTTACGGTGCCGGAGACTGCGTTGCCGCCGGAGGGCGCGTCGATCGTGACCGGGCCATAGATGGACGAGAACGGACTAGTCGAGCTGCCCGCCACACCCTGGACGCGGAAGTAATATTGCGTTCCATTGGTGAGTCCGGTCACGAACCAAATTTGTGCGCCTCCTGTGCCAACTGCTGCCAGGGACTCGCTGCCTGTGACCGAGGCGAATGTGGAACTGGTGCTCCATTCAAGCGTGTAGGAGCTGGCCGCTTCCGCGCCGTTGATCATGGGGACGCCGCCGAAACTGACCAGCGCAGTTTCGCTTGCCGGGCTGACCCCCTTGATGGTGGGAGCCGAGCTGAGGGTAATGGCGGCGGGCGCAGTCAGCGTGATGGCCTGTCCCGTGAGGTTGGCGTTGCTCACGGTTACGCTGGTGGAAGTGCTGATTGGGTCGGAGGCATTCTGTGCGCCGTGGCCCAGAGCATCCATCCACGCGGAGAGAGTATATGAACCGGGTTGCACGCCACGGATAGAGAACGCTCCTCCGGCTTTGAGCGTCGCTTCCGTGATGCTGGTGCCGGGCGAGTTGCTGCCGCAGTTGGTGGAGTTTAGAGCGATGTAGACCTGCCCGGTTGGGGTGGTCGAGCCGAAGGTCACGTTGCCGGAGACGGTGTAGCCGAGGGCCGCGGTGAAGTTCTCGTTGGAAAGCGGGGTTCCGTCGACCGAGATGGGGATGGTGGCTGGGTAGAAGACCGATTCCGGTCCGGTGATGGAGGGAGTGATGGTGTAGTTGCCATTGGGAATAGAAGCGAACGAGTAGTTGCCGTTGCTGTCGGTTGTGGTGGTCTGCACGGGGCTGGTGTTGATGGAGACCGTGATGGTCGGCAGTGTCCCACCGCAGTTTTCCAACATGATTTGTCCGCTGACTGGCGCACCGGCATTATTGACGGCGATGGTGTAGGTGTCAGGCCCGGCACTCTGGCTGGCGGAGTCAGAAACCGCTGCCGTGAACGAAAGCGGGGTTCCGATTGGGGTACTCGTGCTGGGCGTGCCGCTGATGTTCAGCACGTTGCCATTGGAGGAGGCGACCAGGGTGCCGTTGCCCAGGTTGGCAGAGCCTCCCGCGGAGAGAGCTGCGCCGTTCACCGTCCAGGTATACGTTCCCGCGCCGCCGGTGGCGTTGATTGAGCCAGTGTAAGACGTGCCCACCGCCGCTGCCGGCAGGGTGACGGGGTTGGGCGTGGGCAGGGAGAGCGCGGGTGGAGCAGTAATCGCGATGCTGTACGAGCCGACGACGGAGTTGCCGGTGGTCAAGTCGATCAGCGTGGTGTTGAACGGGATGTTGTAGGGCGGAGTCACCGAGCTCGTGGGCGTTCCGGAGATTCCCAGGGCGCTGCCGATGTAGAAACCATAACCGCTCGGGGCGGAATAGCCGCCGCAAGAGGTGGCGTTGGGCGCGGGCATACCGAGGCCGTCCAGGGTGGACGCCTGAGTCAATATGGTGGGAACTATGTAGCAATAGTTTCCGCTTCCGCCTGATCCGGTGATGGCTGCGCTGTATGCAACGCCAACGTAGCCTGCCGGCAACGCGCTGTTGGGAGTGATGGAGAGGACGGGATAAGCGATGTAGAGCGGGAGTGTGGCGGATGCGTTGGTTTTCGATACCGAGTCGGCTACGGTGATGACGACCGAGAAGCTTCCGCCCACGGTTGGGGTACCGGAGAGTACACCTGCTGTCGACACGCTCATGCCTGTCGGGAGGCCTGTAGCGGACCAGCTCAAGTTGGCAGAGTTGCCCGATCCGCCTGTGGCGGCAAGCGTGAGCGGCGTATACGCCGAGTTGAGCAGGCCGTTGGGCAGCAATGCGGTGGTGATGGTAAGCGTCGGATAGGTGACGGTGATGGGCAGCGTGACGGATGCGTTGGTCTTCGATACCGAGTCAGCAACCGAGATGACTACGGAGAAGGTTCCGCCCGCGGTGGGTGTGCCGGTGATAACGCCGCCTGTGGACAGGCTCAGGCCTGCCGGTAGAGACGATCCGCTGGCCGCAGCCCAGCTCCAGCTCAGATTGGCTGTTTTGTCTGAACCGCCAGTTGCAGTGAGCGTGAACGCCGTATAGGCCGCGTTGAGCACGCCGTTGGGCAGCGCGGTGGTGGTGATGGTAAGCGTCGGATAGCCGATGGTGATGGGCAGTGTTACCGAGGCGTTGGTCTTGGAAACCGAGTCGGCTACCGTGATGACGGCAGAGAAGCTTCCGCCAGCGGTGGGCGTGCCGGTGATGACGAGGCGGCGGAGAGGC
>Ga0116135_1000818_pt1 | contig 16843 bp, 10 predicted proteins | sample June2015DPH_20_1_FD_89738 | JGI IMG/M metagenome (GOLD analysis project Ga0116135, IMG submission 89738) | Peatland microbial communities from SPRUCE experiment site at the Marcell Experimental Forest, Minnesota, USA - June2015DPH_20_10 | ecosystem: Environmental > Terrestrial > Soil > Wetlands... | reverse complement strand
CTTCGGTCCGCGTTCGTCATCACGCAGATAGCGCTCTCGCTTGTTTTGCTGGTCGTCTCGGGGCTCCTGCTCAAGAACCTGCAAGGCCTGCTGCATACCAATCTCGGCATCGATGCGAGCAGCATTCTGACCACCCGCCTCGATCTTTCCAAAGGCCATTACGCAGGACGCGACCCCATTGTCAGCTTTTATGACCCACTGCTGGCAAAAATAGCCCAACTCCCTGGAGTGCGAGGCGTAGGCGTCATCGATTTACTGCCCGTTCAGAGTTGGGGTGATGGTTACGGCATCCACATCACCGGCCAGCCGCCGTACCCGCCGAATCTGGATATGGGCGCCGAAACACGGTTTGTGTCCGCAGGATACTTCGATGCGATGGGGCTGCAACTGAGGCGGGGGCGGCTGCTGTCTGCCTCGCTCGACAACGCAAAGAACCCGGCTGGAACAATGGTGGTGAACGAGGCCTTCCAGCGCAAGTTCTTTTCTACTGGCGGCGATCCGGTCGGCGCGCATATCGACGATGACCCCAAGCCGGAATTGAAGAGTCATATCGTTGGCGTTGTAACCAACGTCCGCCAGGCACTCCGCGAACCGCAGATGGCGGAAATGGACTGGCTCATGGACGAGATTGCGCCAAAGGACCGATTGCAAAACCTGAACAGCATGGCGTTGATCGTCCGTTCCAATGGCGACCTCAGCGCACTTGTGCCTGCGCTCCGCAATGCCGTGCGTGAAGTCGACCCGACTGTACCCTCCAAGGCTCCGGAAACGATGAGTGACGTCATCAGCGAAAGCCTCACGCTCGATCGGCTGGAAGGGTGGCTGTTCGGCATTTTCGCGGCTCTCGCGCTTCTGCTGGCCGTTGTCGGACTCTACGGCCTGGTCAATCATGAAGTGGAACTGCGCACCCGCGAGATCGGCATACGCATGGCTCTGGGTTCGACTCGCATGCAGGTGACAAAGCTGCTACTCGGCAAGGTGTCGATGCTGATGGTCGCTGGCCTTGCCATTGGATGGATGCTTGCGCTTGCCATGAGAAAACTGTTGCAGTCAGTCGTGGAGATGCACGCCAGACACGACTTCGTTTTCCTGGCAAGCGTGACGGCCGGCCTGGCTCTTGTTGGCATCGCGGCCAGTCTCATCCCCGCACGCCGCGCGGCTTCTGTCGAGCCTGTTCAGGCATTGCGAACCGAATAGACAGCTCACAGTTCTTCATCGTCTGCCGCTCATTTTTCTGTGAAATGGACCGGGGACCGGCTCTTGAGGGCGGGTCGGCTTGAGCTTTGCCTTCGGCCTACTTGATTTCGAAAAACGCTCTATTCAGCGAAAGCATGCAAGGCCATTTTTCGCGGCGAGAGCGCGCAATCATCGATTGCACCAAATGCCGGACTTCAGAATCACCGGACCCTGGCGCGCCTGCAAAATGCCGCCGGCCCGGAGCGATGAATCTGGTTCCGAGCCGGCGGTGCGGGGGAGGGCATGTGTTCTATTTACCGTTTATCCGGGACGCGCGCCGCGGGGACTACAGACGTGGCTGGATTCACCGTCTGCGTAAGAGCCGACGACGTGCTTGTCTTGTAGTCGGCGCTTGCGGCGTAGACCGCGGTGATGGAGTTCGCTCCCGATGCCAGGGTTGTGGTAGCGAGAGTCGCCGTGCCGCTGCTCAAGGTTTTTGTGCCCAGCGAAGTGGTTCCATCCATGAAGGTCACAGTGCCGGTTGCGGTTCCCGCCGTGGCAGGCTTGACAGTTGCGGTGAGGGTAACGGATTGCCCGACGGTGGATGGGTTCAGTGAGGATGCAACCGTGGTGGTTGTGGCGGCCGCGTCCGTGATTTCAGAAACGGCGGCCGAGGTACTGGTCTTGTAGTCGGCATCGCCGGCATACGTCGCCGTGATGGAGTTGGTTCCCACCGCCAGCGTTGTGACGTTCAAAGTCGCAACGCCGCCGGAAAGAGTTCCGGAACCCAGGGCCTTCCCATTGGCCAGGAAGTTTACAGTGCCGGTCGGTGTTCCATAAGCGGAAGCAACCGTGGCCGTGAAGGTAACTCCCTGGTCAAACGAAGACGGGTTGAGCGATGAGACTAGTTTGGTGGTTGTCGCCGTCTCGTCGATCGCCTGTGACAAAGCGGCCGAGGTGCTGGTCTTGTAGTCCGCATCGCCGGCATAGGTTGCCGTGATGGAGTTGGTCCCCACGGCCAGCGCCGAGGTTTTCAATGTGGCAACACCGCTGGATAGCGTACCAGTCCCGATGCTCTTTCCATTTGCCAGGAAGGTGACGGTTCCGGTCGCCTTTGCGGTAGCTGAAGACGATACGGTTGCTGTGAAGGTCACTGACTCGTCGTAAGAGGATGGATTCAACGAAGAAGTCACGACTGTGGTGGTGGAGGCCGCATCTGTGACCAGTGAGACGGCAGGTGAAGTGCTGGTGTCGAAATCGGCAGATCCGCCGTAGCTCGCAGTGATGGAGTGCGTTCCCGGCAGGATTGTGGTGGTGGTCAACGTGGCTACCCCGGCCGCGATGCTGCCGGCTCCAAGGCTCGATCCATTCGACAGGAATGTCACGGTTCCCGTTGGTGTCCCGCCGGTTGAAGTCACTGTTGCGGTGAAGGTGACGGACTGCTCGTACGAGGATGTGCTGAGCGAAGATTTGAGCGCAGTCGTTGTGGTTGCCTTGGTGATGGTCTCTGTGAGAGCAGCCGAGGTGCTGGTAACATCGAGCGTGTCGCCGGAGTAAACCGCCTTGATAGAGTTGCTGCCTTCGGCCAGCGTCTTGATTGCCAGCGTCGCAACATCGCTGCTGTTCAGCGTCGCACTTCCCAACAGCGTGGTTCCATCGTAAAACTTCACAGAGCCTGTCGCGGTTCCGGAGACAGAGGGCTTGACCGTCGCACTGAAGGTGACACTACTGCCATAGGCCGACGGATTCGCCGAAGAGGTCAGCGTTGTGGTTGTGGTCTGCTGCACTGTCTGGTCGAACGGGGCGGAGTTGGTTGCGATGAAGTTACCCGCTCCCTGGTAAGACACCTGCAGTGTGAGCGCACCCACCGGCAACGCGGTTGTCGTGAGGGTGGCGACACCGCTGGAGAGAGTGCCCGTTCCAAGGTTTGTGGCTCCGTTATAGAAGATCACTGAGCCGGTTGGAGTGCCGGAGAGCGTCGGCGTAATGGTCGCCTTCATGGTAACGGCTTGCCCGTGGACCGACGGGTTAGGCGAGGCCACCAGCGTTGCCGTGGTTGGCGAGTCGATTGTGAAAGACACAGAATGGGTTGCGCTGGTTGTACCGGCGGCGTTGACGCTCCAATACTTTACCGTATGGCTGCCAAGGGCGGAGACGGTGAAGGAGCCGGGATACGTCGTCTGCGCCCCGCCATCGAGGGTATAGTAGATAGCCGCAACGCCGCTTCCGCCGGAGTCGGTTGCGCCGAGCGTCACTCCCACCACCGATTTGTAGGTGCTGCCGCTGTACACCGTTCCGCTCAGGGTTGCGGTGGCGACCGGAGTCGAGAGGTCGATACTCACCCACTGATAGGTCTCGGCCGAGACGTTGCCGGCTTTGTCCTGGGTCCAGTAGTAGATGTAGGTTTGCCCCTGCGTCGAGATGGTTAACGGCCCGCTGTAAACGCTGCATGAACTGACGGAGCCCGGAGAGCAGGACGCCGAGTTGATGGCATAGTAGGTCTTGTAGATGCCGGACGCATTGCTGCCGCCGGGATCCGTTGAAGTTAGAGTGACGGTGACGGCTTTGTTCACCCACACGGTGCCGGACGTGGCCGGACTAGTGGAGATGCTGATGGTAGGCGCGACCGTGTCGTAGCAAACGGGACCGTAAGTCTGGGTTCCCGTATAGAAACCCTGGTTATCCCACGCACCCACATTCACAGTGTGGCAGCCCTGACCGGGGTTACCCGAGCAGCCGTTCGCGCCGTTGAAGGCCAGGCAGCCGGCTGACGCATATGGATACTGCGGGCCGCTGTAGAACGAATTGCCTGACCCGCCGTGCGGTTCGCTGTAGACATCGGCTGGAATCGAATCCCAGCCTTGCGTGAAGCCTGCCACGCCCGGAGCAGGCAGGCCTGCCGTCGAGGCTGTGACCCCGTCACTTACCGTCCAGGAGACGACCTGGTCGGTGTTGTACCAGGTGTTCTTCGATGGCCCGGAGAACTTCACCGAGGGTACGCCGTCGGCGGGAATGATATAGAAGTTATACGTCCAGGCCAGTTGCAGCATGTTGGCTGAACCCCAGCCGGTGGCCAGGTCGTAACCGGGCTCTGCACAGAAGTAGGTCAAGCTCGGATAGGTCGTGGTGAGATAGTTGGTCACGCAGCCCTGGGTAATGTCATAGAAGGGATCGTGCGGCGCAGCCTGGCCCATGCCTTCGTAGTAGAGAATCGGGGCGGCATTGCCGATTGGTTCGCAGCGGCTGGTTCCATCGGACCCGCAGATGTGCCCAATCGAATTCAGATACGAGTTCTCCTGGGCGAAGAACCCTGCTAATTCCGGCGCAACGATGCTGGTCCCGCCCCAGGTTGCCCAACCGTTCGCGGTAGTGTTGCCGCAGCCGGTGGTGCAAAAATCCCACTGCCCATAGCCGCCCGCTTCCAGCGAGATGTCCGGCACCTTGCGCTGCGTATTGCCGGAAACGATGTATTGATTGTGGTTGACCCACTCTTCGTAATTGATGCCGCTCTGCCAGGCGGGCGCAGAAAACATAACGCTCAACCCGCCGCCGCCGCCGCCGCCATTTTTTTGGCAATTCTTCAGGGTGGGGCCGCCCGTCCAGGCATTCTCACTTTGCCAGGTGCCGTCGAAGTTCAGTTTCAGTGCTGTGCCGCCGGCAGCAACAAAATCAGGATCGGAGGATGGGTAGATTACTCCGTTTGAGTCGCCGCAGCTTGGGGTCGAGCCCTGGTCACCTGCTGCCGCCACCAGAGTCAATCCCTGGCCGACCATCTGATTGAAGATGTAATGGGCATCGCCAACCGCTGTCCCTGCTACGTACCCAGTCCAATAAGAAGTTTCTTCATCTCCGTAGCTCGTGGAAACCACGTGCGCATGCCCGTCGTTCAGTACCGAATTCCATACATCGAAGTAGGTGCCTTGATAGCCGTTTGCGCCCTCATACACATACACGTGCGCGGTATCGTTCGACGAACCGAAGCTATTGGAGAACGCCGTCGAATACTCCACATCGAGGTCCGCCTCGTCGTCGTATCCATCACTGTTGCAGCCGGAGGTTCCGATCTGGCACTCGGTTCCGGGAATGTTGTTTTGACTATTGATGACACCATTGATCGAGTAGGCTGTGATGTTCCAGGCCATTCCGTAGTACTGGAAGAATGTGTTGACGTCGCTCTCAAGAAAACCGCCAAACGTCACCAGGGCGATCGACGTATCGGCCGGAGAACCATTCGAGTCGTTGTGGACGTTGCAACATTTGCTCTGCGCCAACAGCGCGTTGTAGTCATACACCTGTGAACTGTAGAGGTTCGCCGGATCAACTCCTCCGATTTCATTCGGCGGATTGGGCGTAGTAAGCCCGCTGGTTGAAACCGCGGCCGCTTTACCGGAGAGCACCCCGGGCGCAGCATCAGCTGTTGTGTTCCAGGGCGCCTTTGACGGATCGCCGTCGCCCTTCGAGTTGACTTCCGCACTATGAACGGGTCCAGGAACGTAATCCCAACCATTTCTGCCCTCGACGTGCCCGCTCACCGGCTTCATTCGCTCAATGCTGTTCAAGCCAAAGATGCCGCCCACGATGCCCGACAGGTGCGCTGGGATGGAGGGATTGCGATCATTGGAAAAATCCACTTCCTCGCCTACCAGGTAGTGGTTGATCGTCACGCCAAGCGCCTTCTCGATGACCCCCGCCGGCGCTTCCACGTCCACCAGCAGTCGATTGGCGTACCGGTTGGTCACCGTCAGCCCCTGGCTGTTGGCCCAGTCCACAACCTTCTGCTCGTCTTCCACCCTTGGTCCAAAGCGCTCGTTCCATTCCTCCGCGCTCAAGAATTTGTGAAAGTTCGGCGAGCTCTTGGTCTGCAGTTCACGGATAAATTGTTCCTCGCCCGCGAGGTCAGGCGGCGTTACGAAGATGGCCAGGCGCAGCTTTTTTTCGGTTTCGTAATGACCAACGCGAACTGCCGTGCCGTCGAACACCTTGAACGGCACGTGGTTCTCAAGGGTAACCAATGGCTCGTTGGCGGTCTGTTCGGTGGCCTGGGCGGCTGCATTCCGGCCGGAATAGGTAGAGAGAACCAACAGGAAAACCGAGAACAGGATTGCGCCCGCTGAACCTGGAATTCTGTGGGGACGCATTCTAAGTTCCCGGGAAGGCTTCATTGTGCTGTGCAATTTCATTTGATGTTTCCTCCAATTTTGATCGGTTCTCCAATACAAGTGCACTGTCCGGCGACGTGCGGGGTGGCCTTTTCCTGGGGAAAAGGTCACTTGGGCTCGTGGTTTCGGCGTACAGCAATTGAAGAACCGCTATAGGTTGTCCCGCCCCGGGGGAGGGTGTTTGGCTGGTCATCCCAGTTGAGCGTCAGTCATGTCGGCTTCGCGCTGTGATCCGGGATTGCGAATGCGCATTCTTTCGAAAAGCTACGACCTGCGTGATTTGGTTCGCGAACTCATGGAGGATCGCGATCACCTGGAAAGAGTTTGTGAATGTTCGAATCGGGTTGAAGAAGAAGTCCGGATTGTTCTACCTGTCCCGGGGCCAAGTTCTGTCCGCAGAACGGGCAGCGGTCAAGGTTCGCCGGTGCACCACCGACCTGCATGATTGCCCCGTGGCGCTCAAGCGTAACCTCGGTTCGAACGGTGCGGCTCAGAACGTCGACGGCCGAACCGCGGCGGGCGAACCTTGCCCGGCGCGATAGCCACTGGTAGAGTCTGAACACGCGACCTCTGTTTTTCATGCCGCGAATGTAGCGGTGAGCTTCTCAAAACGCCAGTGACGCCTTCTGACAGGTCCTGACAAGTTCTGAATCGCCTCTAAGTCAATGAAACCGGATGGGATACTTCAATTCGGCGAGTTTCAGATCGAAGCCCTGGCTCGCGTTCTGCGGCGAGAGGACGAGGTTTTGCCCCTCACCCGCCGGGCCTTTGATGTGCTCCTGTACCTGGTCCAGAATTCCGGGAGGATTCTGACTCACGATGAATTGCTGAAGAATGTCTGGCCAGACACCTTCGTGGACGAGAACAGCCTTGCGCAATCCATCTCCGCACTTCGTCGAGCGCTCGGGGAGAAGCCAGGTGACAACAGCTATATCATCACTCTGCCTGGGAGAGGATATCAGTTTGTCGCGCCGGTCACGGTGGTTGCCGTTGAGAGCCTGAGCACGATCCCGGATGCGGCGAGTGCTGCGCACGATCCTCAAAACCAGCTGTTTTTTCAGCAAGACACGATCAGGACCCGGGTGATTATCGAAGAGAAGCAACAGCTTAGGCCGCCGGTCCTGCGTAGATCCTGGGCTATGATCGGGACAAGCGCCCTGCTGTTGGCATTCGTCACCCTTGTGGTCATCGGTTACGTCGTGCATCGTCGATCCGCACGCCGGCTTAGCGAGAAGGACACCGTGGTGCTGGCCGACTTTGCCAACCGCACGGGCGACCCGGTCTTCGACGATACGCTGAAAACCGGGCTCCGTGTGGCTCTCAACCAGTCTCCGTTCCTGAATGTGCTTTCCGACTACAGGGTCGCCGCGACTTTGCGACTGATGTCCGATCCGGCCGGCACGAAACTCACGCCCGAAGTGGTCCGCGAGGTGTGCCAACGCGCAGGAAGTAAGGCCTATATTGCCGGATCGATTGCCAGTCTTGGCAGCCAGTACGTGGTCACGGTAGAGGCTGTGAATTGCCAGAGTGGAGACACGCTGGCTCAGGAGCAGGCTACGGCTCCGGCTAAAGAGAAGGTGCTCGATGCGTTGAGCGCGGCCGCGTCGAAGGTACGTGCTGAACTGGGCGAGTCACTGGCTACCGTGGAGAAATATGATTTTCCGCTCGATCAGGCCACCACGCCGTCGCTCGAAGCGCTCAAGGCTTACAGTCTTGCCGATAAAGCCATGCTCGGGAATGACCCCGCGGCAGCGCTGCGGTACTCTCAACACGCGATTGAACTCGATCCGAACTTTGCCATGGCTTACGCGCAAATGGGAGGAACCTACTACACCCTCAATGAAATGAATCGCGCCAGTGAGTACTACGCCAAAGCGTTTGAGTTGCGAGACCGAGCCAGCGAAGGGGAGAAGCTGGTGATCTCTGCCGCCTACTATGGTTATGCTTCCGGTCAACTGGACAAAGCAGCGAAGACGTTCGAAGAAGAGACGGTGATCCATCCCCGCGGCACATTCGCTTACAACGGCCTGGCCGTGTTGTATGGACAACTTGGTCAATACGAACAATCCGCTGCAGCATCCCGCACCCTGCTCCAGCTTGACCCCGACGATACATTTGCCTACACCAATCTCGCCAACGACGAACTGGCCTTGCAGCACTTCGACCAGGTGCGACAAATCATCCAACAGGCGCACACCCGAAAACTGGATGATTACTTGATGCGTAGCGATCTTTACGCTCTTGCATTCCTTGAGGCGGATTCGAAGGGCATGGTCGAGCAGCAGCAGTGGTTCAAAAGCCGGCCCTTGTATGAGAACTATGGGCTCGCACTCGCCTCAGACACCGAGGCGTATTCCGGTCGTGTAAGGAAGGCAAGGGAACTGAAAGAGCAAGCGGTCGAGTCGGCCATGCGGGCAGACAATAAAGAAGGCGCTGCCGTGTATCAGGCGAATTTCGCTTTGCAGCAAGCAGTTTACGGCAATGCTCGAGACGCCCAACAAACAGCGACAGAGGCATTGCACCTGCTACCTTCAAGTCCGGGAGTCGCAGCCGAAGCGGCGTTGGCGTTTGCCATCGCGGGCGGAACTGCGCGGGCCGAGTCGTTGGCTCAGGATCTGGGCAGACGCTTTCCGCTGGATACCCAGATGCAGTCGCTTTGGTTGCCGGCGATTCAAACACAACTGGCACTTAGCCGACGGAATCCTGGACCTACTCTGAATTCTCTGCAAGCTGCTTCACCTATTGAGTACGGGAGCATCCCGTTTGTCAACAATATTTCCTGCCTGTACCCCACGTATGTGCGCGGAGAAGCGTATCTGGCATCCGGACGCGGCAGTGCTGCTGCCGCGGAGTTCCAGAAGATTCTCGATCACAGCGGAATAGTCTGGAACTGCTGGACGGGAGCGCTGGCGCATTTGGGAATAGCTCGGGCGAACGCCTTGCAGTCGACAACCACGCAGGGAGCAGATGCCGATGCCGCCCGCGTCCGGGCGCTGGCCGCCTACAAAGATTTCCTCACCCTCTGGAAAGACGCCGACCCTGACATCCCCATCGTAAAGACAGCGAAGGCAGAGTACGCGAAGCTGCAATGATCACTGGATTCATTTTGCTGCAAGTGGTGCGAGAGAATTACATATTCATGTGGTTGCTCTCAAGGGAGGTTGAGTTCATTCGAGGTGTGTCAACCCGGTGCGGGCCGTTTTAGGACCTTCCGCGCAGACTTATTTTTTGGACGAGTCAAGAGTTCATCGCATTTGGATCGGGAGGGTGGGCGCGGCGGGGCATTAGGATCGCTGCCCGCTATCGTGGAGCTTGCAGCGTAAAATGGGTTGGTAAGGCAGAGACATCGATGAAACGGGGTGGCTTGACTCAGGGCGCTATTACAATCTCACTGCGTCAGCGGTTTCGAGTCGCCATGGTCCTGGCGATCATCGCGGATGCACTCCAGATCGTCGTATTTCCTTTATTCGTAGAGGGAGCTGCGTCGCCGGCTGACGACATTCTGGATTTCAGCATGGGGACTGCCCTTTTCTACCTGCTCGGTTGGCACTGGGAGTTCCTCCCGTCGTTCCTGGGGAAACTTGTGCCCGGAGTTGATTTGGCGCCCTTCTGGACGATAGCGGTCGCTAGCGTTTACAGAAGGTCGAAGCGCATGGTGCCCTCTGTGGCGGGAACGAGCCAGGAGCACTCAACGCCCATCGAACCGACGCATTCGTAGAGCGTAATTCTGGCCCTCGGTACAGATGTTGCGCGCCGCATCAGGCCAGCGCGCTTCGTGGGCGAACTCGGGCAAACAAGGTCGTGCTGTTGGAGACAACCAGAACTACGCGCGGACGATTGCATGACGATGGCCGCCTTTGCCGGGACTAAACTGTGTGCTCGAATTGGATCCTTACGGACCGCATGGCACTGGTTAAGAATCGTTCTAGCCTCACCACACTCATGGGCCTTAGGGCTAGAAGGGAATCTCTCCTTCTTTGTTGCTTGGTTGCGGGGTGGCTCAGGTTGCGATGCGGGCGTTTCCTATGGGTTTTCAGGGGCCGCTTCCAGGCCCCAGGCGTGAGTGACCTTCTCAAGAGGAAAGGGCGATTTCTCTTTCGTCTACTCGTGATATGGAGCCGCTGCGCAATCGGGAGTCTTCTTTATCTCATCGAGCAGCGGCTGTGTTTGAAAGAAGAGCTCGGCGGGATCTCCCTTGGCCGGCCTGGCATAACCGATGCGCAGGCCGGGCAGCGAGTTGAGGAAGGGAAGAAAGGAACGCGCGGGCTCCATGTTGGGGCTGCCGATGCCGGGGTTCAGATAGTGCAATTCGCCTGAGGGAAGGGCTTCCCAGTCTTTGATTACCGGCTTCCACTTGATGTAGCCTTCATAGCTCATTTTGAGTTTGACCTTTGGATAGACGGGAGGAAAGAGAGCGGTTTGAGTTCGGTGAAAGGGCGGGATGAAGCCTGAGTCCTGCGCGCCGCCGAAGCCGACGAACCATTGCAGATCGCGCTTGCCGTGATCGTCGCGGCACTCGACGGTGAAGCGTGGAGGAAGGCCAGCATTTGCGGTTGCTGGAAGCGAGATTGACAGGCGCACGTAGTGGATTCCTGTGGCGGAGTCGGTGGCTTCTATGCGCTGCAGGGTTGGAACGGCGGGAGCCTGCTGCGGAGGTGGGTCTTGAGCAGCGAGGATTGCTGGGGCAAGAAGGAGCGGTGCGAGCGCGCAGAATGCACGCAGGGCGGGAGTCGGGGGATGATTGCTGCTGAGCACAATGAGACGCTCCGCTTGCGATGGATTGGGGGTAATTGGATTGTGCCACAGGTTGGTTCCTTGTGCTGGTAGGATGCTGGCAGGCTTACCCAACTGAATCAATCCCCAGGAGTTCTTCTGATGCGCGCTTTGTTTCTCGCCGGTATTGTTTTTTCCGCCGCAACTGCAGTTGCCCAGTCGGTTCCCGCGGCCATCTTTACTGATCCGCCAGCCGACGCGGCTCACCCGGCGGGGATGACGGTGCTGCACATCCCCAGCCATGGCGTGTTGATCAACGGCGTTGAGTACAGCCCTTCCGGTGCGGGCCCACATCCGACGCTGGTGATCTGCCATGGGCTGCCGGGAAATGAGAAGAACCTTGACCTGGCGCAGGCGGTGCGGCGGGCTGGGTGGAACGCGGTGACCTTCAACTATCGCGGATCGTGGGGCAGCCCGGGGAAGTTTCGATTCGCGCAGAATCTGGAAGATGCGGACGCGGTGCTTGCATACCTGCGTGATCCGGGCAACGCCGCAAAGCTGGGTGTCGATCCCAAGCGGATTGCGATTGCCGGGCACAGCATGGGCGGCTGGGTGACGGTGAATACGGCGGCGCACGATCATGCGCTGCTGGGGGCGATCCTGATCAGCGCGGCCGACATGAGCGCGATGGGCACGATGGACCACAAGAATGCGGTTGCATTGATGGCCGATAACATGGAGTCACTCGCCGGAGTGACTGCCGAAAGCATGGCGGACGAGATCAGCAAACTTTCAGCTTTCAACTTCGGCAACGCAGCGGCTGGGCTGGTTCCGGTTCCGCTGCTTGTTCTCACCGCCAACGATGGACTGGCGCCTTCAGCCGACTCGCTTGTCGCTGCAGTCAAGGCCGGCGGCGGCAAAAATGTGACGGAGATTCACCAGGCAACGGATCACTCGTGGTCCGATCACCGCATTTTCCTTGAAGCGACTGTGATCAACTGGCTGGCGCAGTTCAAATGATTCGCAAAGGCGGGTTATGATCAGCCGGCCGCAGCACGTCAACGTGGTTGAGCCGCCGACGCAAGGTCATTCACCAGCCTCTTCAAGGACTGCTGCAGCGTAATGGAACCGTCCATGTGCGGCTTCCAGTCTTGTTCAATCAGAGATCGATCCGGAGACGGCCAGGCGCGAACCCATAGGCCGTTCTTGTCGGCATAGGGGATGTAGCCCGGAACCTGTTGCGCGACGAGGTTTCCAGCCGTATAGAAAAGAACCGCGTGCCATATTGAACCGGAATGGAACGCCGCTCCTGGGTGATGGACGTTGAGATTGGCCTCTGCAGACTGAATCGCGTCCATCACACTGCTCATCATGCCGTGTGAGGTTTCATGAAAAAGGATCTCCAGGGCCGCCGTGCCCTGATTCGCAGGATCTGTTGTCGAAATGGTAGGCCGTGTGGGTTGAATGGTTGTGTAAGCGCCAGCCCAGTTCGCGTAGGCTACAGCATCGACCCTGACGGGGTACTTCGGCCAAGGTTCGCGATAAATGGTAGCCATCTCTCCGCTCAGGGTTGATCCATAGCGCTTGATCAACGGCTCAAGATGAGAAATCCATTCGTGATTCTCCGCATTGTGTCGTACCCACCAGTGTTGCCTGTAGACTGGGGCGGCCTTCAGGAGCGTGGCTTTCAAGGGTGCGGGAATCTTCACATTCGCCAAGTCCGAGGAAAGCTCCGCATCCTCGAGTTGATCTTTGGTCTGGATCAAGTCGTCATCGAAGAGCAAATCACGTTTCACTAAGAAAGTGCTGTAATACGCAAGGGCATCATTCCATGTGCTTCGCTCCGAGGCGGAAAGCAGATCGAGTTCCTCAGCATCGGCCTTGTTCAAGGCAAGGTTGTGCGACCCGCTTTGCGGCTCGGAAAGTTGTGCTTGCCGATAGAGAAAATGGTGGAGATTGATCCAAAACCCAGTGTGGAATTCGAAAAGGTTCGATTGCACGTCCTGCTGAGCGAGAATCTCCTGCGAACTTCCAAGGGACAGAATGGCGAAACAAAGAACGCAAAACCCGAGTTTCTTCCAAGCTTGCCGCATCGCATCTCCCGTTTTGGAGCGGGCTACTGCCGAGGTCGCAATTCGATGAACAGGCCCTTGCCGATGGCGAGCGCGGCTCCTTCGGTATCCAAGATTCGTGCTTCGGTCCAGTGCTTGCGGCCTTCATTGCGGGTGACGCGGGCTTCAAGGCGGATGGGAGACTGCGAGGGAACGGGGCGCTGGTAGTCGACTTCCATATGGCGGGTCATGGCGATGAGTCCGCGGGCGCGAACGGACTTGCTCATAGCCTCGTCGAGCAGGGTGGCGATGATGCCGCCGTGCAGATAGCCTTGAGGCCCCTCGTAGCTGTCGGGGATGGCGGCCAGACAGACGACTGATTGGTCCTCGGCGAGCAGAAACTCAAGATGAAGGCCTCGGTCGTTGGCTGGACCGCAACCAAAGCAGCGATTCTGCGCGGCGTGAGCAAAGGGCGTGAGGGCGTTGTGGGAGTCAGTCATTTCTTCCTTGTCAGAGCTTTCGGGGTCAGAGCGTTCCGGCGAGCACTTTTTCGTACATTGGGCGATCGACGTTGCCGCCGGTGAGGATGATGCCGATGCGCTTGTCTTCCAGCTTATCTTTTTCCTGCAATGCGCCGGCAAGGGCGGCTGCTCCGGCGCCCTCGGCCAGATTGTGCGTGTCCTCATAAAAGGCGCGCATGGCTTTGGCGATGGCGGCGTCGGGGACTTCAACGATGCGGGCCACGTTTTCCCAGATGACTTCAAGGGCTTTCGGATTGGGACGGCGGCAAGCCAGGCCGTCGGCGATGGCTGTGTCCGAGGGCGCCTCGACGACCTTGCGTTGCGCGAAACTCAACGCGTAAGAAGGGGACTGAGCTGCCACAACGCCGACGATCTCAGTCTTTAGTCCGAGGGCGTTGCGGGCGGCGGAGATGCCGGCGATGGACGAGCCGAGGCCGACCGGGACATAGACCACATCGAGCGGCGGGGCGGCTTCAAAAAGCTCGACAGCGTAGGTGGCCGTGCCCATCACCAGGCGCTCGTGAAAGGAGTCGACCATGGCAAAGCCCAGTTCGGCGGAGAGACGAAGGGCGAACTCCAGCGCTTCCTGGAAGTCGTGGCCGCGTTCGACCAGCTCCGCGCCCTGGGCGATCATGGCCTGATTCTTTTCGCGGCTGTTTCCGCGGGGAACGACAATGACCGCCTTCATCCCGAGGAGTCGCGCGGCCATGGCTACTCCCTGGCCGTGATTGCCGCGCGTGGCTGCAACCATTCCTTTGAGTGCGGGCTGCGTTTCCTTCAACCAGGTGCCGTAGACCAGAGCGCCGCGCAGCTTGAATGCACCGACCGGCGAATGGTTCTCATGCTTGACCCATGCCTCGGCTTTGAGCCGGCGATTGATGAGCGGCCAGGTGTACTGAGGCGTGGGCGGCATGTGCCGATAGACAAGGGTCTGGGCTTCACGAATCTGGGCGAGCGAGGGAAGCTGCATGGTTCCAGCATACGGTCTTCGGTGGCCTCAACGTGAATCCAAGAAGAAGAACAATTCGTCATTGACAATAAGCTCTCTTGACCTTGGGGCCTGATCCGCGCAGACTGAGGGAGCAATCTTTATTCCCAACAGCTGCCTTCCGGCGGAACACTCTGCCGCCGGCTTCCCGAACTCAAACTTCCTGGAGGAATTTCACGTGATGACCGCGATCGACCGCAGAACCGCCTTGTTTCAGATGGGCGCCGTTGCCGGCGCTGCTTTGCTTGCCGAAACCGTTCATGCGCAGCCCACGGCTGGCGGGCAGAGCCCCGCTGCGCCGGCCGCTCCGCCGACCGGGCCTTTCACTCTGCCGCCGCTGCCCTACGCCTACGACGCGCTTGAGCCGAGCTTTGACGCCGAGACCATGCACCTGCACCACGACAAGCACCACCAGGCGTATGTGAACAACCTGAATGTAGTGATTGCGGCGAATCCTGCACTGGCAGGGAAATCAGTCGAGGATTTGCTGGAGAGCCTGGGAACGCTGCCGATGGGGGCCACGACGGCGATTCGCAACAACGGCGGAGGACATTACAACCACTCGTTCTGGTGGCCGACGCTGGGAAGGGGTGGGGCCGCTCCGGTGGGAGAGTTGTCGAAGGCGATTGATGCGAAGTTCGGCTCGCTGTCTGGTTTTCAGGAGAAGCTGACCGACGCGGCGATGCACGTCTTCGGCAGCGGCTGGGCCTGGCTGGTGAAGGGGCCGGATGGGGAGCTTTCGATCATTACCACGCCGAACCAGGATTCGCCGATCAGCGTGGGGCTGAAGCCGGTGCTGGGGGTTGACGTGTGGGAGCATGCGTACTACCTGAAGTACCAGAACAAGCGGGCTGATTACGTGAAGGCGTTCTTCAACGTGGTGAACTGGGACTACGTCAGCGGGCAGTACGCGAAGAAGGCGTAAATGGCCGATAACTCCGGGCTCGGCAGGCAGGATTGGTCTGGCCGAGCAACCTTTTTATCTGTTTTGGCTGCCGGGCTGGGATTTGCTTTGGCCGGCTGCCACTCGGCGCCGCAGCTTACGCCGCAGGAGGCGGCAGGGAAGCATCTTTACGATGTTCGCTGCGCGCATTGCCATGAGGACAACGACCTGGGGCTGAAGAAGGCTCCGCCGGATTTGCATGGGGTCTTCCAACATGCGAACCTTCCCAGCGGAAAGCCAGCAACCGATGTGGGGGTTCGTCTGGTTGTGCTGAATGGCAAGGGATTGATGCCTGGCTTCGCAGGGCGCTTTGACGACTCGCAGATGGCGGCGCTACTGGCTTACCTGCATACCGGGCTAAGGTAGTGGGGCGGAGAGAAGCCTTACCGTGAAGTGAAGGGGAAAGGTCCATGTTGCGGGCGTTCCAAGATTGAGTAGCATGGGGCTGAAGCCCCAATTCTTTCATTAAAAAAGATTTATGGCATGACTGAAGTCGTGCCTCTTCGCACCTCTACGTCAAAGTTAGGATCAAAACCGCTGCTCCTTCGCAAGTCTTTCCAGCAGCAGAACGCCGTAAGCTGCATCACGCTATACTGGGGATTGTTATGGCAACCGAAAAAACCTTCTACCTTGAGACGTTCGGCTGCCAGATGAATGCCCATGACTCCGAAAAGGTGATTGGCACATTAAAGCAGCAGGGCTACAGCCAGGTGGAAACCGAACTGGAAGCCGGCCTGATCCTCTACAACACCTGTTCCATCCGCGATAAAGCCGAGCAAAAGGTCTTCAATCGCCTCAACGACTACAAGAAGTTGCATAAGTCCGGGAAGCGGTTCGCCGTACTGGGCTGCGTGGCGCAGCAGGAGGGCGAGAAGATCTTCGAGCGGGCGCCGTACGTGTCGCTGGTGTCAGGGTCTGCGTCTTACCGCAAGCTGCCCGAGATGCTGGCGCGGCTGGAGGCGGGCGAGACGCGGATTACGGGTCTCGACGACCGGCAGACCGACGAGACGTTTGAGACCGAGTTCACAGCGCGACTGAATCCGCACCGCGCCTACATCACCATTATTGAGGGGTGCGACAAATTCTGTGCTTACTGCGTGGTGCCGTATACGCGCGGGAAGGAGCGCAGCCGGACGGGATCTTCGGTACTGGAAGAGGCGCGGAAGATCGCGGACCTAGGCTATACCGAGATTCAATTGCTGGGTCAGAATGTGAACAGCTACAAGGATCCGGAAGGGAAGTTGACGTTCGCCGAACTGCTGGCGGCGGTTGGACAGGTCAAGGGGATTCGG
>Ga0116135_1000814_pt1 | contig 16884 bp, 15 predicted proteins | sample June2015DPH_20_1_FD_89738 | JGI IMG/M metagenome (GOLD analysis project Ga0116135, IMG submission 89738) | Peatland microbial communities from SPRUCE experiment site at the Marcell Experimental Forest, Minnesota, USA - June2015DPH_20_10 | ecosystem: Environmental > Terrestrial > Soil > Wetlands... | reverse complement strand
TGCCTCTCCCTGATGGTCGCGTCAACTTCAGTTTTTTGGTTTCGGGTTAGAGCATCTCAGGATTTGCTGTAGTCTTCCATTCCCGAATCGTTCTCGAGCTCCAGTCCCAGCAAGAAGGGCCACCGTGAGGTGGCCCTTCGTACGTTATCGACGCTGGGTGCTCGAGGCTCGTCGTCCGTTTTTATGCCTGGAGTGGGAAGCGACCAGCCTCCTGCGAGGCTCCCGCGGCCCTTTTGCCGCGCCGTAGGTGGCCCGCAAGCACTTACATGTGAAACGGCGGCATTCCCTCCAGCAGGAACTCGTACCGTGGCCGCAGCGTGTCCGGACCCGAGGTGATCGTGCTGTCCAGGTGAATCAGCTCATCGTCTTTGCCGTACTTCGGCCAATTCGGCAATCCTGGTCCATTCGGATCGCCGGTCTTGGCAAAGTTGGTCCAGTAGCTCATCATCTCGTCGCTCAGCTTGCGATCTTCCGGGCGAACGGTCTCGCCAGGCCGCGTATCCAGTGTGCCAAACACGTACTCGATGTCATCCGAGTGGAATGCAAACGTTCCAGGATGGTATTTGCTGGGGAGTGCCCTCAGCTCAAAGTGGTAGCGATAAACCGGCGAGTCGCCCGTCTTGCGCGCCGCTTCCAGCCACTTCCATGTACTGAAAGCGATGAACGCATCGCCGCCGTACGCACCCGCTGATTCGACGGCCTGCTCGTCGGTGTCGCCGGGATAGAGCTTTAAGAATTGGTCGGCCCGGTCCTTGAACAGTGTGGCCGACATTCCCTTCCACTTCTCGGCCGTCATGCCATTGCCCAGCCAGCTGCCTTCGTCGCGATTCCAACCGGCCAGCAGCGGCACATGCGCCTGTTTGCCGGCCGCGTAGGTCGCCGGCACTGACTCGGTCAGCAGCCTGCCGTCAATCGTCGTGGAAAACCCGCCCCGTTTCGATTTGACCGATTCCAGAACCTTGTCCGTCGGCAGTGCGCGCAGCTCTGCCAGCGACTTGACCCCGAGCGATGCGATCCATTCATCATCCTTCTTCTCGCGCACATCCAGAGGGTCAAGCGTCAGCACGTCGCTGAAGGCACCGCCGCTTTCACCAATCGCCTTGGTAAACAACCCTTTCGCCATGGGCGAAGCCATCAGCGTGCTTACCGCGAAAGAGCCCGCGCTCTCGCCGAAGATGGTGACGTTGTCCGGATTGCCGCCAAATTTCCTGATGTTGTCCCGCACCCATTGGAGCGCGGCCACCATGTCCAGCAGGCCGTAGTTCCCTGCCGTCCCATTGCCTTCTTTGGCCAGATCGCTCGTGGCCAGGAATCCGAAGACCCCCAGGCGGTAGTTGATGGTCACCAGCACCACGCCCTTGAGCGGCAAAAAATCGCCATTATGCCGAGGCTCAGAGCTGGCGCCGCCGGAATAGCCGCCGCCGTGAATCCAGAACATCACCGGGTAATTGCTCTCATCCATCGCATCGGCCGGCGCGTAGACATTCAGGAAAAGGCAATCTTCACTCGGCCCGCTGTCCTGAAAAACCATGTCGTCAAAAACGCGGCCCTGGGCGCAGTGCGCGCCAAACTTTGTCGCGTCCCGCTCGCCCTTCCACTTCGCGGGTGCCTCGGGCGCCTTCCAGCGCAGATTGCCCACCGGCGGCGCAGCGTAAGGCAGTCCCAGGAACGCCTTCACCTTGCCGTCACTGATCGTTTTGCCGTGAACTTTGCCTTGTTCGGTCTTTACCGTCAGCGAATCCGCATGCGCGCCTGCAGACATTCCCAAAATCGCCCCTGAAATCGCAAGAGCACACGCCAGTTTCATCCCTACCTGCATCTCAAAAATCCTCCGGGAGTACATTATCAGGACGGCCCGAAGGTTGCGCGAGTCTCACACATCACGGTGATGCAGGCTACTCGCCTTTAAGGTCCAACTCCGGCGCAAGCAGATCGGCCACAGTCTCCCGCCGCCGGATCAGCCGTGCCTTTGTGCCCTTCACCAGCACCTCGGCCGCGCGCGGGCGCGTGTTGTAGTTGGAGCTTTGCGCCATCCCATAGGCGCCCGCATCCAGCAGCGCCACCAAGTCGCCCGGCTCAACTGGAGCGACCTTGCGGTCGCGCGCAAAGAAGTCTCCCGTCTCGCACACGGGCCCCACCACATCCACCGTTTTAGTTCTTCCCGCACAACGCCGCACCGGCACAATCTCATGATGCGCCTGGTAGAGCGCAGGCCGGATCAGGTCGTTCATTGCCGCGTCGGTGATCACGAATGTCTTCTTTCCGTTCTTCTTCACCTGCAGCACGCGCGCCACCAGCGCGCCGGCCTGGGCCACCAGAAACCGCCCCGGCTCCAGCATCAGCCGGCCATCGAACCCGGCCAGCGCCTCGCCAATCGCCGCGGCGTATTCCTTCACCTTGGCCGCCGCGTCAAAGCTGCCGCCGTGATAGTCGATCCCCAGGCCTCCGCCGGCGTCAATCGACTTGAGCACGATCCCTTCACGCCGCAACTCGCCCACCAACCGGTTCACGCGCACCATGGCCGCGCCGAACGGCACCGCCGAGCGGATCTGCGACCCGATGTGCACGCTCACTCCGTGCGCCTCAAGCCAGCGATGGCCCGCAACGCTCTTGTAAATCCTCAGCGCCTGGCGGATATCGATGCCAAACTTGTGCTCGCGCAGGCCAGTCGAGATGTAGGGGTGCGTATCGGCGAACACGTCCGGGTTCACGCGCAGGGCAAACCGAGCCTTGGTCTTCAACTTCGCGGCACGCCTGGCCAGTAAGGCGAGTTCAGCCTCGCTCTCTACGTTGAACTCAAGAATGCCGGCCTTGAGCGCCAGATCAATCTCCGCCGCCGTCTTGCCCACCCCCGAAAAAACCACGCGGCTTACCGCTTCGGGCGCGGCTGCAACCACACGCTCCAGTTCCCCGCCGGAAACGATGTCGAAGCCGGCTCCCCGATCCGCGAGCAGCTTGAGAATCGCCAGCGCCGAGTTGGCCTTTACCGCGTAGCAGACCAGGTGATCGCGATGCTTCAGCGCCTGCTGAAAGAGATCGAGGCGCTCCACAATCTGATCGGCCGAGTAGACATAGAGCGGCGTGCCAAAGCGCTTTGCGAGTGCATCGAGGGAGACTTTGCCGCATGAGAGCGGAGCGCCGGCCTGCGGATATTGAAACGGACGCGAGGATGAAATCTTCGATGGGGTCAAGAGGGGTTTCCAGAGCGAGAACGCTCTCTTGAGCCTACAGCATTTTGCCGGCGGCCCAGGCATCGCAGACCACGAGCCGTCTGTGCGAAAATCGACCGAACGCTAATGACATTCTCAGACAAGACCAAAGCCGTTCTCACTGACAGCCACTTCCTGGTCCCGCTGATCGTACTTTGCATCGGTCTCGCGCTGCTCATCACGCTGCACTAATCAGGCACCCAAGGAAACGCACGATGAGCGCACCGATGAAATCCAGCGCAAGCTTCGCATCCACGCACGGCATCGGCGTGGCATGCGCGCTGGCTGCCGGCGTCTGGCTGGGTGCGGCGGAAGCGCCCACCAAATTGGTCAACTCCGGCCTGTCGCCTTACGCCATCTCGCTCTGCATGGTTGCCGGCGTCTTCACCGCTCGCTGGACCGTCCCCACGCTTCTCAAAGGCACACGCTACGTCTTCGCCGACCTCGCGCACAACAAGCACCTCATCGTCACCGCCATCCTCGCCGGCATGCTGTGGGCCGTCGCCAACACGCTCACCGTCTTTGCCATTCGCGATGTGGGCCTGACCATCGCCTTTCCCTTGTGGAACACCAATTCCCTGGTCGGCATTCTGTGGGGCCGTCTTCTGTTTGGCGAATTGAAGGGCGCCAGCAGCCGCAACATCGCCAAGGTGCTTCTCGGCGCGCTGGCCATTGTGATCGCGGCGGTCATGCTCGGCTTCAGCACCATGCACGGAGGGGGCCAAGGCAGCGGACCGCATGCCGCTCATGCACTCAGAGGCATCTTCGCCGCTGCCGGCGCCAGCCTGCTGTGGGGCACCATGTATGTTCCCTACCGCAAGGCTTACATCAGCGGAATGAACCCGCTCTCCTTCGTCACCGTCTTCACCGTTGGAGAACTCGCAACAGTCTTCGCGCTGGTTCTCGCATTCGACGGTGGAACTCACGCCGCCATCTTCCATTCACCCGAGACGAAGCATCTACTCTTCTGGCTCTTTCTCGGCGGTTTTGCCTGGGTCATCGGCGACCTCTTTCAGCAGTTCGCAACCAAGTATCTCGGCATCGGCCGCGCCATCCCGCTCTCCAACACCAACCAGCTCTGGGGGCTCGCGTGGGGCGCGCTGGTTTTCGGCGAACTGGCCCACTCGGACTGGTTGCATAAGCTTCTCGTCATCGGCGGATCGCTGGTGATGATCGCCGGAGCCATTGCAGTGAGCACTGCAATCGCCACCGAGCGAGAACAAACCACAATCAACATGGCGTTGCTCCGTGAATGCTGCCGCTACGGCCTCAACTACGATCGCGTCGTCGCAATCTACAGGGGCACGCAAGGGGTCAATCGCTCGGACGCTGCTGAATCCACCGACAGGCGCCGCTGGTGGGACTACGCCATCCTCACCCTCGCCGCAGGCGTCTTCATCTATCTCGGCTTCAACGCAAGAGTACCTGCGCTCAGCATGAACTTCACCTGGCTCTGGATTCTCGCCGCGCTCCTCGCCGCATCCGCGCTTGCCGCCGGCTGGGGCCTTTGGAAAGCAACGCGCTTCTCCTGATCGATGGATGAAACTAGACCCATGAGTGTTTCCCCTGACCATTGAAGGCCGGTGCTCCATGGTTGCGACTCTTCTATCGCAACGATGGGAAGTATGCACTCAGTGCGAGCCTCCTGCGAGCATCTGCCCACCGCAGGTGGTGATAGTCTAGTTTTGCGTCAAGGGCGCATCCGGTTCGCGGAAAGGACAGAAGTCCACCTGCAGTGACAATTCATTTTTTCGAACTGACTTTCTGCCCACACCTGCGGACATCGGGCGCGCGAAAGGAAGTTCGTCATGCCAGTAAGACAGCTCCCACCAAACCCGAATCTCGACCATCTCAAACACCAGGCGAAGGACTTGCTGCGCGATCATGCCGCGCGCACGCCTGACACTGCGCAACGCATCCGTGAATTTCATCCGCGCTTCCGCGAAGCCACTGACGCCGAGATCTTCGGCGCAAAGCTTTCCCTCAGCGATGCGCAGCTCACCATCGCGCGCCAAAGCGGCTTTCTCAGCTGGCCGCGCCTGAAACGTCACATTGAAAGACCAACGCTCACCGACCGTCTCGACCTGCCCCACCACGAGCGCATCGAAGACGTCGTCTTTCGCCGCGCCGTCGACCTGATTGACAAAGGAGACGCGCAGGGACTGCGCGCCTGGCTGAAACAGCATCCCAACCTCGTTCATCGGCACATTTCATTCCCAGGCCGGAACTACTTCGAGAACCCGACCCTGCTCCAGTTTGTCGCTGAAAACCCGATCCGCCATGGCACAATGCCCCAAAACATCGTGGAAATCACCCAAGCGATTCTTGATGCCGGCCCCACCGTGGCAGAGCGTGAAATCACGCTGGCACTTGTGGCAACCGGCAGCGTACCGCAGCAATGCCGGCAACAAGTTCCCTTGATCGATCTCCTCTGCGATCACGGTGCCGACCCGGACAGTGCGATGGAACCGGCAGCTCTTCACGGCACGTTTGAGACGCTTGGCGCATTGATTCGCCGTGGAGGACAAATTACTCTGCCCATCGCGGCGACGCTTGGCGGCATTGAAGATGTCCGTCGCTTGCTGCCGTCCGCGGACAGTCGCAAGCGGCAGGTGGCGCTCAGCCAGGCAGCGAATCTTGGGCGGCATGAAATTGTCCGCTTAATCCTGGATGCTGGTGCAGATCCTGACCGTTATAACCCTCTCGGCGGACACTCGCACGGCACTCCTTTGCACCAGGCAGCGGGCTATGGGCATCTCGAAGTCGTCCGCCTGTTTGTCGAGCGTGGCGCAAAGCTTAACCAGAAAGACGTCCTGTGGCAAGCCACTCCAGCCGAGTGGGCAGAGCATGAAGGCCGAACCGAAGTCGCCGCGTATCTGCGCGCTGAGGAGAGGAAACGAGGCGCAGCGGGGTAATCGAGAGGACCGGGAGTCCGCCCTGAGCTTGTCGAAGGGCCCAGCCTTTGGGATCTGGGAAAGCGCGAACTTAAAGGCACCGAAACAACAGACCGTCAGTTCGGCCGACTCCCCCTCGACCTGCCGCTTTAAGATATTTAGATGTCCGTATGCGAAAAAGTTGACCTGGTGGGCGTCGGCCTCAACGCCACGGATACGCTCATCCCTCTTCAAAGCTATCCCGCCCGCGGCTCCAAGACCGAATACCGCGGCGCATCCATCATGCCCGGCGGCCAGGTAGCCACCACCGTCGTCGCCTGCCAAACCTGGGGCCTGCGCACCCGCTACGTCGGCAAGCTCGGCGACGATGACGCAGCCCGCCTGCATCGCGAAGCCTTCGCTCGTGCTGGCGTTGAATCGCAGCTCATCATCGTTGCGGGCGCGCTCAGCCCGCAGTCGCTTATCCTGGTGGACGCTGGAGGCGAGCGCACCGTCCTGTGCCGTCGCGACGATCGCCTGATCCTTCACCCCGAAGACCTACAGCGCGATTGGATCATCAACGCCCGCGCGCTGCATGTGGATGGCTACGACACCACCGCCGCAACTCTAGCCGCGCAGTGGGCTCACGAAGCGGGCATCCCGGTCATCGCCGATCTTGACGAGCCCTATCCCGGCATCGATGCGCTGCTTGAAAACATTGACTACCCAATCGTCAGCCGCGACTTCCCCATGCGCGTGATGAACGAGCCGAGCATGGACAGCAGCCTGGAACGCGCGCTACGCGTCATGCAGTCCCGCTACGGCTCGAAGCTTGCTGCCGCTACGCTGGGTGAGGATGGTGTTCTGGCCTGGGACGGCAAGCGCTTCCATCACAGCCCCGCCTGGTGCGTGCCCGTGGTCGATACCACCGGCGCCGGCGACATCTTCCACGCCGGATTTATCTATGGCTTGATGCAGGACTGGCCGCTCGACCGCCAGCTCGATTTCGCCTGTGCCGCCGCGGCGCTCAATTGCACCGCAGCCGGCGCACGTGGCGGCATCGGGACCGTTAAGGCCATAGAAGAGCTTATGTCCACCTGCACGCGCTATCAGCCTGCGCTCGAACTGCCAAGCTCCGAGTAAACATCAAGCTGCTACGGCTTCGCGGATCCCATCGGTGAAATCAGAAGAATCGTCACGCTGCCTGCGGTGGTTCGCCGATGCGGTGTTCCCCGCGGAATCACCAGCATGTCGCCTTTCTTGAGCGAAATCGCCGCCGCCCCCTCTGACGCCGGGGCAAGCCACTCGCCCGGCTTGATATTTCGCCCGTCCCTCGGTATGCCGCCAACCTCGACTACCGTCGTCCCTTCGATGATCTGCAATACGTGATCTCGGCCTTCATGCCACTCAAACTCTTTGGCGCTCTTCGCCTTCTCCACGGTCAGAACCGCCGTGAAATTTGCTTCGCTCACCAGGTTGTTGTTCCCGGGATTCGCATCCAGTGCCCTGGCATCTTGTGCCATGGTCTCCGCAGTGAAAAGTTGAAAGGTCACGCCGGGTGGCGGAGATGTTTCCTGTGCCAGACTGCCTTCGCCAAACGCCGGCGCGCTGGTCCATGCAATTCCTGCGGCAGCCGCAAACGGCGCGGCAGCCAGAAAACTTCTGCGGCTTCGATCTCGATGAAGAAAATCTTCCATTGCTGCACCCCGGCACGAGTACATCACGTAACGTGGAGCGCTGTCATGCTTCCGGCTGCCGTAGCCACTCCGCCAACAGCGCAGCCACCTTTTCGGGCTGCTCATACGCCGCAAAATGCCCCGCATCCGGCAGCAGATGAAATTCGCATCCACCCGGTGCATCATGGAAGGCTTCCATATCCGCTGGGCTGGTCGTCGGATCCTCGCCACCGGCAATCGCCAGCACCGGCGCAGTGATTGTCGCGACTGTGGGCAGCGAATCCGGCCGCGCGGCCAGACCGGCCTGCACTGCCACCGCTCCCATCGCCGATACTGTCATGCGCGCCCGCACTTCCTTCACAATCTCTGGCCGCCGCTCCTGCGCACTTTTCCCAACCAGGCTCGCGGCCATCCCATCAAACAACGGGCCGGTTCCGTTGGCGCGTAAATTCGCAATGTTCTCCGCACGTTTTCTGAGATTTGCCTCTGCATCCGCCTGCGGTTTCGAGCAGACAAACGCCAGCCCCGTCATGCGCTCCGGAGCCTGCCGCCAAAGCTCCAGCAGAACGTAGCCGCCGATGGAGCATCCGGCAAAAACGGCCTCTTCAATTTTCAGGTGATCCAGCAGAGCCAGCACATCGGCAGCCAATTGCCTCATGCTCAGTACAGGTGCATCCGGAACCAACGCAAATCCGCCCACCGGCAGCACTTCGAGCGGACCCAATTCCGACTCGCCATGGCCGCGCAGATCGGGAATGATGGCTCGCACTCCTGCCAATGCCTCGGCAAGCGGACGCCAATATTCGCGATCGAGCGGGGTCGGATGCAAAAAGACCACCACCTGGCCCTTACCCGTGTCCCGAAAACTTAAGCGTGCCCCATTCGATTCGTAAGTGCCCTTCATATAGAAGGAGGATACGCTCCCGTAGAGGGTGGATAGGTTCCCGGCGGCGCAGGATAGACTCCCGGCAGAACCAGCGGCTCTTCCGGAATCCCGATCCAACCGGCCAGGTACGCTACAGAAACAATTCCGCCGGAGAAGAAGAACGCGATCACGGTAACCACGCGCACAGCAGCCACATCCCATCCATTGGCCCTTGCCAGCGCAAGGCAGACCCCGGCAATCATCCGTCCTGCGCGCGGCCTCACCAGCGGCTGACCAGGAAAGGTCGCAGCCACGGGAATCACCTGGCCGCAACTCGAACAGAATCGCGCACTCGTGGGTAATCCAGTTCCGCATCGATGACAAAAGACGGCCATAATGGGTTCCTCCAGCAGAAATCCCTATCCATCATGTCATACGCGGCAAACGCCCCGCCGGTTCCATCGGCCGCCTCCGCAGACACGTATCCAGCTCCTCAATTTCCCAGCGTCAGTTTCCGTGGTAGGGCGAGCGCAGGTATTTCCTCGCCGAATCGGCCCGAGAGGTTTGCGGCCCAGCGTCGATGGCCTCCTGATAGTCCTGCACCGCAAGTTGCCGCTCGCCATTCAAGTCGCGGCACTGGCCCGCCTCCAGCAGTGACCTTATCTTGAGCTCCAACCCCACATTCGGCGTTCCCGCTGCCTGCTCATACGACTGCGCCGCCTCGGCATAATGCCTTTGTCCGCGCAGCGCGTCGCCCAAGCCAAAATACGCAAGCTCCATGCGCGCAGAGAAGTAGTACCCCGGTTTTGCATTGGCAGCAATGGTCGCACGATAAGCATCCACGGCGACCATCCCTTCGCCGTCATCTTTGCGGAGATTGGCATCTTCCAGGGCAAACAGGTAGTTGCGCGGATACTCTTTCCTGAGCCCTTGCACCACCTGGATTGCCTCCTTGTAGCGTCCTTCACGGCGCAGGAAGAGCGCCATCGTCGTCCGTGCCTCTACGTTGGTCACGATTCCCCGATTGCCATCGTCGGCCAGCATCGCCAGGCCCTGCTTCTTTGAACCCGTAATGCCGGCAAAGCCAATGAGAAACTTGAAGGGCAGCGGCAGCGCTCCCACAACGTATTCGTAAACCCCCACCACCAGTTTCGCGTCAACGTAGTCCGGATCAAGCTGGAGCACACGCGCATCGTCATCCTTGGCCTGGGTCGCCAGGTGAAACCCGCTGCCAAAGCCCCGCTCGACCATCGCCACATAGGTGCATTTCAGCGCCCTCGCCCAGCCTCGCGCATAGAGCGCGTCCACGTCATTGGGGTTTTTGCTCAGACGCCAATCCGCCTCGTGCACCGTCTCATCGGTGAGCGCCATGATCCGGTCCCGGGTCTTCGGGTCTTCCACCGTGGCATGCCTGCCGCTTAGAAATCCGTCGTTCGCATAGAAGGTCGTGTCCAGCAGGTCCAGCCGGTAGAGCTCCTGGAAAACCACCGCGTCCAGCAACAGCGCCGTCCCTTGCGGGTCGCCGGGGTGAGCCGCGTGAAAGCGCTCAAACCGCTCCACCGCTCCCGCATAGTCCAGGTTGTAGAAGTGTTCAAAGGCCTCTTGAACCAGCGGGTCCCGGTTGAGCGGGTTGGTATGCACATCCGACGCCCAACCCACACTTACCGCTGCCCACAACGCCACCCCCAAGACCAATCTGCGCATCCGGCTTCTTCTCGTCCTCACTTTCCATTGTCTTACCTGGCCACGCCCCAAAGCCAATTCAACCTCGGCAAGGCCCGGTCTTCTCACTTAGTGAGATATTCCACCCTAGTCTGTGAGGGGTTTTCACCTTAAAAACCGCCTTCTTCTGTGAGAGGCTTCCTGCGTCTCGCAGGTTGCTAAAAGGAAATCAGGGCGTATTTGACGTTAAACCTCATCAGAAGGCGTCTTGAAATGCTCCTTCCCCGGCATTCGTTCCCCGCGACCCGCTTCCGGGTTGCTCAACCATGAAAGCTAAGTTGAATGAAAAGGATCGGTGCAATGAATCGGCAAGAGATGTTGCGACTTCTGTTGAATCAGGCTCAGTTTAACGGCTTCGAGTTCCGGCGCTGGTTCCAGTCCCATGTCCAACCCATCTGGCCCGGGGCCGAGCAGGCATTGCTCGTGCTGGCGACCGAAGGCCGCTACTATGCCTTGGTTTTCTCCCATGAATTCGCCAGCTGCTACTGGCGCTCCGGCGCAAAAATGAGTTTTTCTGTGCCCACAATCACCTACCCCAGGGTCACCTCTACGGGCGAGGTGGTCTACGTTACGCGCAGGCCCTTCACCCGCCGCACCATCAAGCCCGATGTATGGAAATACCACCTGCGCCAGATGGCCGCCGCCGAGGACCCGATTGAGTACCTCTGCCGCTTTCTCCCGGCCAAGGATCAGGCCAACATCAGCGCCGCCTCCGGTCCCGAGCGCATCGCGGCCCAGGCGTAAAGACTTGGGCACCCACCCGGGAGCCCTTTGGGGTATCGCTGCGCCTGTGAATGATTGAAACGCGTTCCTGGAATCACCTTTCGGGGTGGGATACCGCAGCTCGTTGGCCATGTTTTCACCACAAGAAAATTGAAAACTGGCTTAGGATTGAAGTATGCCCATCCCAGAGCGTCTGAACCCGACATTCGCCTCCGCGCGAACGCACGCAGTTCCTGTGGCCGACCCCCTGGAAGAGGCGCGCGGGCGGCTCATCGTAGCCCTCGACGTGCCCAATGCGGCCTCCGCTGCCAAACTTGTCAAGCGGCTGGATAGCGCCTGTATATGGTTCAAAGTCGGACTTGAGCTTTTCACCGCTGCCGGGCCCTCGGTGATCGAACCGATCCTGAAGAGCGGTCACCAGGTCTTTCTCGACTTGAAATTCCACGACATTCCCAACACCGTCGCGGGAGCCGTTCGCTCCGCAGCCGGACTGGGCGTGCACATGCTCAATGTTCACGCCGGCGGAGGTCCGGCCATGCTTGCCGCAGCCCGCTCCGCGCTGGATGGCCTGGCCAACCCGCCCGAATTGCTCGCCGTAACCATGCTCACCAGCATGGATCAGCCCCAGGTGAGCGCCGTCGGATTCGAACGCTCGCCGGCCGAACAGGTCGAACTTCTAGCCCGGATGAGCATGGCCGTCGGAATTCGCGGATTCGTATGCTCCGCCGAAGAGGTTGCGACCCTGCGCGCCCTCGCCGGCCCCGAAGGCGTTCTCGTGGTCCCAGGCATCCGCCCCGCGGGAGCCGCAATCGGCGACCAGAGCCGCATCGCCACGCCAGCTGTTGCGCTGCGAAGCGGCGCCACCTTCTTAGTGGTCGGCCGCCCCATCACCCAGGCGCGCAATCCTGCCGAGGCCGCGGAGGCCATCCTCAAGGAAATGTCTGAGGCACTTTAGATCGAAACCAGAGTAAATGTGCCCTTGCCGAGAGTGCGCGAGGCGGCTTTTTCTTGAGGAAAAAGCCACTTGGCATCGTGCTTCCTGGGTACAGCTACTCTGGTTTCGCTATAGTGCGGAGGCTGAATTCCCCCCAAGAGATTCAAGCCCAACAATGCAGGGGTCCCGTGGCATCGCGAAAAGAAAATGCCCGACACGCGCCGGGCATTTTCTGAACCTTTTGAATTGAATTGAAACTTAAAGTTTCTCGTAGAAGTCACACGCGGAGCACGAGATATACACTCCGCCGGGAATGCCGCGTTCGCGGTCCTTCACGCGCTTGACGATGCGCGTCGGCTTGCTGCACTTGGGACAGTCGGTCGACTTCGTCGTGTCCATTACCTTCTTGCGGTCACCAGTTTTTGCGATCTTTGCCATTGCTTGGGTGTTTCTCCTTCTGGGGTTGTCTCTGCACACACGCGCAAGATGCGCGCGGCTTCAACGGCGCGGACGTGGGCCCAATCCCGTTTCGCAGATTACCCGAATGTCAGGGCAATGAATGGGTCTGGAGAGAGCCGGACTCGCTCCCTCCAGTTTACATCAACTTAAGCTGCGCAAGCTTCAGCTGGTCGCTGAAGGCAACATCTGCTGCGGCTTCGCCGGAGCAGTTGCAGGAGCCGGCTGAGAACCGTTCGCGGGCGCAGGCTGCGTGCCGGCTGCAGGCGTTGCCGGTGCTGGCTGCCCGGAAGCCGGCGCAGGTTGCGTCCCATTGGGCTGGCTGCTGCCGGATTGCGTTGTCGTGCTGGGCTGCGCCGCCGTACCTGGCTGCGTACCTGGCTGCGTCGTGTTCTGATCGTCGGTATGTGGCTTCGGGAACTGCACCGGCCTCATCACCTGCGTCTTGTCGTCGTCCGTAGGCAGCTTCTCTCCGGGATTGCGCAGGCTCGGCGGCGCAGCTGGCGCCTGCTTGTCCGGGTCGCGCTGCACGTCACCCTCGGCCACGGTACGGGTGGTGGTCAGTCCGGCGTCCAGCGGCGTGCCGTCCGTCCGCATCAAACCCTCCACCTCGTCTTTGGTGAAGATCACCGGCTTCTCGCCCACCTTCGCCACTTCCACGCGGATCACGCGATTGCCGTTGATGCGCACAAACTCCACCGGATCAGGCGCCTTGCCATAAATCCACTCCTCAAACGGCATCTGCCCGTCCATCTCGCGCGATTTGCCTTCCGGGGCGCCTTTGGCAAACAGCACCATGTCGGTGCTCATCCCCACCAGGACATGGTGGTCCAGGATCGCCTCCTTGAGCTTGGTTGGAAGCGTGTCGGTGTAAGCCTGGATGGGCGTTTTCACATCGAAAGAGATCATCGGCGAGAGCAGCGCCTTCACATCGGCCCCAGTCAGTTCGGGCACATGGCTATCAAAGGCCAGCGTGAGGCGCGATCCGACGGGTTCATTCTCCTGGCCTCCCTGCACCACGGGGGCAGCCATATCCGGCCCCCCCACGCCCACCTGCACATGGCGAAGGAAGCGATGCTTGGCATCCGGACCGCCGTTCAAATCAAAGACGATGCGGGAATGCTCAAACTTGATGTCGGTGAGCACCACCCGGTCTCCCGGCTTGGCCGACATGCCCTGACTGGTCACCATGTTCAGATACGCCTCGCCGGCCGGTTCCAGCTTGCCGTTGGCCTGGAGCGTCAACCCTTTGTGGCCGCGCGGAAACGGCCGCATGGCGAATCCCTGTTCCGATTGCAGCAGGCGAATCAATTCCAGCCGGGTCTTGGGGTCGAGTTCGGACTTGGTGAGCGCGACATGAGTAGGCTTGATCTGCTGATAGCGGCGGTCAACCGTGCCCTGCGGACCGGTGGCGCCGTTGGTGACGGCCCCGGTGTGGGAATCGATGGTGATTTGGGCCGAGGCGGGAGTCGCGGCAAGCAACACCGCAAGCAACCCAGCAAGCAAAACCACCAGCGCACACACAAATGCGCCGCTAAAGAGGAATCCGCTCAGGCCAACGCCTCGTGCGGAATCTGGTATTTGCCGCGACCGGATTGAAAATGGAACGTTCATGGGTGACCTCCCATGGCTGCTTCCGGAATTAAGCAAAAAGATAGTCCCGTTTCAACGCAAAAAGCAAATTGGTCGTTGAAGACGGGAGGCCCATGCTACCCACTGCCTGCGCGACCACTACTCATCCGATGCAGGCGGCTTCTCCGGGGGCACGGCCGGAGGCGGCGCTGCAACCGGCAAAATCTGCACCAGCCCCGGAGTCGCAGGCTCGGCGGTCCCCATGGCGGCCTCACGCTGGCGTCGAGCAGCAGCGTCCAGGTCCACCGGAATCCCGCCAGCAACGATCACCGGCGCGTTGTACATATATTCCAGGTCCCGCGTAGCTCTATAAAGAAATGGAAACGCCGCGAGCAGCAGGAGGAAGGTAATCCAGGTGCCGTCCAGTCCGTACCCGCCGCCGGTAAGCCAGAACGGCCCCATCGGGTTGCCCTGCACCACCGGCGAGTGGCTGCCGACGCCGCTTACCGTCAGCCCAAACACCAATGCGCGAATCCCCTTCCAGCCAAAGTTGATTCCCCAACCCACCCACAGCGCCCGGGTGCGCAGGTAAGCCGTAGTAAGCAGTAGGCTGAACGCAATGGAAACCGCAAAGCTCGCGTGGCTTGCGCCAATGGTCTGTGCCTGCACAATGGCATAGAACAGTGCGTACCCAACCGCCGCCCCCACCGGGCCGAGCGCCACCACAAAGCGCTGAAACCCGTATCCGCGGAAGGCCACTTCTTCAACCAACGCGGCCAAGGCAAAGAACGCCGCATCGGCCAATAGCCAGCCAAGGGCCGAGCCATGCAGATCGAGCACAATGGCGATCCCGCCCACCAGCAGCATCGGCAGCACGCAGACAATCGCAATCGACCAGCCGAGTGCCATGCCAATGCCCGCCTCGCCTGTCCAACCGGGTCGCAGAGGCAAACCCTGCGCACTCACTGGGTCGGTTTGGCGATCGACCCAGAACCCCATGCCCGCATAGCCGGCGACCAACAGGAAGGCAAGCAGTGCCTGCTCAACCAGCGGAGCCAATTGCTGATTCGCAAGCTGCTGCACTCCGTGCCGGGCCAGCGACCGCGCCAGGAAGAAGTAGAGCACCGCCGCCACAAACTGGATGTAGGCACGAAAACGCCCAGTGCGCACCAATGTTGTGCTCATGCGCACGCTCCGGCAGTCCCAGGCCAGTGGCAACGGCCAATCGAAGACCGGCCCTCGGGCATGCAGGCGCTCATCGTACCGAATCGTTTCTCCAGCCGACGCACGCTAACCTTCCGTGTAGAACTGGGCCATGGTGCGGAATTTGTTCTGGCGGATTGCCACCAATTCGTCCACCGGCAGCGCCTTCAACTCGGCCAGGTGCCGCTTGAGAGCAGTACCCACCAACCCCGCACCCACCTCGTGGTCGGTGTGCGCGCCACCCGGCGGCTCTGAGATGATCTCATCCACACAGCCCAGCGCTGCAATCTCCGCAGCGGAGATGCGCATAGCCTCGGCAGCCAGCTTTTTGTTCGCCGCGTCACGCCACATGATCGATCCGCAGGTCTCCGGCGAAGCTACGAAGTAGACGGCATTCTCAAGAATCAGCACGCGGTCGGCTACCGCTAAGGCAAGCGCGCCCCCAGAGCCGCCCTCGCCGCTGATGATGGAGATCGTCGGCACCTGCAGTCGCGACATCTCCAGAATGTTGCGCGCAATCGCCTCAGCCTGTCCGCGCTCCTCAGCTCCAAGGCCGGGAAAAGCGCCCACCAGGTCAATAAAGCTGATCACCGGCCGGGCAAACTTCTCGGCGATTTTCATGCAGCGCAGGGCCTTGCGGTAGCCTTCCGGGTGAGGCATGCCGAAGTTGCGGCGCACCTTTTCCTTGGTGGTGCCGCCCTTGCGGTTGCCGATCACCAGCACTTCCTCGCTGCCCAGCCGCGCCATTCCGCAAGCCACGGCCTCGTCGTCGCCATAAGCGCGATCCCCGTGAATCTCGCTGAAATCTGTGAAGATCCGCTCGATAAATTCCATGGGATTTGGCCGCTGGGGATGGCGAGCCCGCTCGATTCTTGTCCAGGCCGGCGACGCCGCCGGTTGCTGATTCCCTGATTCCTGTTCGCTCATCGATTCCTGATTACCGACATCGGATAACGCAAAGGGCCAGCGTCGACCTCCGGCCCATCTGTGATTCTACGGGTCCGGGCCGATTGGGACAAATGCCAACTAGCTCAAACCAAAACTTCTTTGTGGAGAAATCGCCCCTTACACTGGGTAGGAATGGAAGTGCGTCATCCATGAGCGCAGCCCTCGAATTCCGGGATCTTTCCTTCGCCACGCCGCAAGGCCGTCTGCTGCTCAGCGGAATCTCGCTCAAAATCGAAGCCGGAACTACAACGGCAATCCTGGGCCGCAGCGGCTCCGGCAAAACCACCCTCCTGCGCACCGTCAATCGGATGGTCCAACCCACTGACGGCGAGGTGCTGATCAACGGAAAAGACACTCGCTCCGTCAACCTGATTGAACTGCGCCGCGGCATGGGTTACGTCATTCAGGAGACAGGCCTGTTTCCGCATTTCACCGTCGAGCGCAACGTGGCCCTGGTGCTCGAAGCCGAAGGCCGCCCGCGGGCCGACCGCATTCGCCGCAGCCATGAGATGCTGCAAACCGTTGGCCTTGATCCGGCAGTCTTCGCGAAAAGACTTCCGCACCAGCTCTCCGGCGGGCAGCGCCAGCGCGTAGGGTTTGCGCGCGCTCTCGCGGCCGAGCCGGCTACCCTGCTGATGGACGAGCCTTTCGGCGCCCTTGATCCCCTCACTCGCGCCGAGATGCAGGACATGCTGCGTGGACT
>Ga0116135_1000813_pt1 | contig 16885 bp, 17 predicted proteins | sample June2015DPH_20_1_FD_89738 | JGI IMG/M metagenome (GOLD analysis project Ga0116135, IMG submission 89738) | Peatland microbial communities from SPRUCE experiment site at the Marcell Experimental Forest, Minnesota, USA - June2015DPH_20_10 | ecosystem: Environmental > Terrestrial > Soil > Wetlands... | reverse complement strand
TCTGCTTTCCACGATCGACTCGGCAGCCGGCATCACGTCCAGCATCACTGGCGGCGCGATCACCTTGACGCCCGGTACCGCCGGGTTGACGCTTTCGGGTACCGCCCTGGCCAAGCTCGGCCTGACCTCGATCGGCAACAGCCTTTCCGGCCAGACGCTGTCGATTGCCTCCACTGGCGGCGGCGTAAAGACCGCCATCACCTTCGGCACCGCTGCTGGAGATATCTCGACGCTCGACGGGCTCAATAGCGCGCTGGCGGCGAACAACCTGCAGGCTACGGTCAGCACGACCGGCCAAATCAACATCGTGACCTCCAACGATGCGGCTTCGGCGACGATCGGCGCGATCACTGGTTCGGCTGCAACAGGCAGTGGTGTGTTCACCGGTTTGACGGTTGCGGGCCCGGTCGCCGATCCGGACTCGCTGGCCACACGCGCCGGCTTGGTCACGCAGTACAACAACGTGCTGCAACAGATCAACACTACCTCGCAGGACTCGTCCTTCAACGGCGTCAACCTGTTGAACGGCGATACCCTCAACCTGACGTTCGACGAAACCGGCGCTTCCAAGCTGGCGATCACCGGCGTCACCTTCAACGATTCCGGATTGGGTCTTTCGACTCTGAACGTCAACACCGATTTCCTGGACAGTAATTCGGCCAACACCGTGCTGTCGCAATTGACCCAGGCCAGCACCACGCTGCGCTCCGAAGCGTCGAACCTCGGTTCGAACCTGTCGATCGTGGAGATCCGTCAGGACTTCAACAAGAACCTGATCAACGTGCTGCAGACCGGCGCATCGAACCTGACGCTGGCCGATACCAACGAGGAAGCAGCCAACAGCCAGGCGCTCTCGACCCGCCAGTCGATCGCGGTATCCGCGCTGTCGCTCGCCAACCAGTCGCAGCAGAGCGTGCTGCAGCTGCTGCGCTGATCTCACTAGCCAGAATACAAGGCGAAACGGCGGGGGAAACCCCGCCGTTTTTGTTGTGACTGCGGTGCAGCACAGTTAGCGGAAGCGCGCGGAATTTTGCCCGGTTCCAAACACATTTGGTAACCGTCGATAACCATATTTTAAAGGCAACGAAGTTATAAAACTTGGGCAGTTCCAGAGTCCGCGTACTGCGTAAGTTCCCCAGTTGAGGTGTTGGATGTCTCATGCCGCTCAAGCCTATGCCCGCACGTCCCAAGCGACAGCACACCCCCGGGAAATTGAAGCGCAGGCGCTGCTGATGGCGGCAAGGAAGCTACTGGATGTCCAGACCAACTGGGCAGGTCCGGACAAGAACATGCACAAGGCGCTGCTCTTCAACCGGCGGCTGTGGACGATCTTCATGACCGCGGTAGACACCAACGACAATCCGCAGCCGATGCAGGTTCGTCAGAACATCGCCAATATCGGCTACTTCGTCATGCAGCGGACCATCGAGATGCAAATGAATCCGGATCCGGTGAAGCTGAAATCGCTGATCGACATCAATTGCAATATTGCGGCGGGACTCGCGGGCAAGGCCTGAGGCTGGCGCCGCCGCCGCGAACGGCACTCACCCGGATACTGCGCTCAGGCCGTGCGATCGGTGGCAAGAAGCCGCGTGGGCTCGTCCTTGGTCAGATCGAGGGTGTGGTAATAGGCGCGTCGGCGCAGCACCGCTTCGTCCGGAAACTGATTGACCACCTGGTCGGTTTGGCTATTGACGACCTGATAGACGATCGAGGCCGCGGCGCTATCGAAAAATGCCTGACGCGATATGTAAGCGCTTGAGCTCTGCGAATTGTTAGTGGTGCCAGCACTCGCGTCGGGCACCGTGACGCTCTGGCTAGCGGGCAATTCGGTCGCAACAGCATTGTCGGCCGCATCGCTCGCGACCTGCACAATAGGCGTTGCAACCGGTGCCCCCACCGGCTTGATGCTGAAATCCGTACTCATGGCAGCCTCCTGGCTTCCCTCGAGTAAAATCCCAACCCCTCTCCGTGTGCAATTATGAACTGCACCTCTCAACGCTAGGTTAGAGAACGCGCTGAATCTCGCGCTGACGCCGGCGCGAGAATTTTATGAAAAATGTCTGTATTGCGGGCAGCCCCCCGCGGGAAATGCTCAGAGCGAGCGGCTGACCGACAGCGGCGTGATGTGCCGCGGTCCCGGCGTCGCGCGCCGTCCGGCGGCCGTGTAGGTGTTGGGAATATTGCGGCGCTGCATTTCGGTGTTGACGCCGCGTATCACGCTTTCGGATACCGCATGCGCCGTGGCAAGCACCGTGAGGTTGATCTGCAGCATGGCGCGAAACACGTCGTGATGACGATGCAGCGTGGTCAGGAGCTCCGGCGCCGTCTGGGTCAGATATTTCTGGCTGGCCTTCAGGTGCGCGACCGCATGGACATAGCGGCGGGACAATTCCGTCTTCTTGGCTTCGGAGGCCATCGCCTCGCGAATCTTGCCGGCGCGGACCAGTTCGGTTTCCCGCTCGATGACGCCGAGCAGCGTGCTCATGGCATCCATCAGAGTCTCGGCGAGCTTGCGGGCCTCGGCGGGCGTCGATGCCATCGGGATCTGCGCCGGAGCCGGCTGCCGTTGAGGATGATGGTTCATGCCTGTTTCCCCTGGGTCTGGCTGGCGCTCTTGGCTTGCTGCATGATGAGTTCGCGATAGACGTCTTTGGAAATTCCGATACCGCCGGCTTTTGCGAACGACTTCGAATATTGTTCCGTCAGCATCGAGCGCCACACGCCGGTGCCCGTCGTGCTGCCGAACGGGCCCTCACCCGTGAGGCCGCTGGTCATCTGCGAGAACATCGAATTGATAAACATCCCCTCGAAATCCTGCGCCGTCGACTTGGCTTTGGCCTGCGCCTTCGGCGAGACCTTGGTCAGGGCGTCGGCGAAGTCATAATCGGGCCGGCCGTGGATCGTGGGAATCACGGTCCTGGAGAGCGCGCCGCTGTGCAGACTGGTGTTGACACTGGTCTGCATCACATCACCTCGATGTCGGCCTGGATCGCACCGGCGGCCTTGATCGCCTGCAGAATGCTGATCAGGTCGCGCGGGCCGATGCCAAGCCCGTTGAGGCCGTCGACGAGCTGCTGCAACGATACGCCGTCCTTCACCAGTGCGAGTTTCTTGCCGTCTTCGGCAACCGAGACGCTGGAGCGCGGCGTCACCACGGTTCGTCCGCGGGACAGGGGATTGGGCTGACTGACCTGCGGGCTCTCGGAAATCGTGACGGTGAGGTTGCCCTGCGCCACGGCGACGGTGGCGACGCGGACGTCGCGGCCCATCACGATGATGCCGGAGCGCTCGTCGATGATGATCTTGGCGGCGAGGTCCGGCTCGACCTGCAATTGCTCGATCTCGGTCAGGAAGGCGACGACGTTGCCCTTGAATTCCGGGGGGATCGAAAGCTGCACGGTCGAGGGATCGATCGGTTCGGCGGTCTTGGCGCCGAGATAGTCGTTGACCGCGGCGGCGATGCGCTTGGCGGTGGTGAAATCGGCATTGCGCAGCGCCAGGCGCACATTGGGCAGCCGGTTGAGCGCGAATTCGATCTCGCGTTCGATGATGGCGCCGTTGGCAATGCGGCCGACGGTCGGCACGCCGCGGACGATCTTGGCGGCTTCGCCTTCGGCCTGGAAGCCGGAGATCGCGACCGAGCCCTGTGCCACCGCATAGACGTTGCCGTCGGCGCCGAGCAGGGGGGTGACGAGCAGGGTGCCGCCTTGCAGATTCTTGGAATCGCCAAGCGCCGACACCGTGACGTCCATCCGGGTGCCCTGGGTGCCGAACGGGGGCAAGTTGCCGGTGACCATTACGGCCGCGACGTTGCCGGTGCGGATGGTGGCGCCGCGGATGTTGACGCCCATGCGCTCAAGCATCGCCTGCAGCGATTGCTTGGTGAAGGGGATATTGTTCAGGGTGTCGCCGGTGCCGTTGAGGCCGACGACGAGACCGTAGCCGATCAGCTGATTCTGCCGCACGCCTTCGATATTGGCGAGATCCTTGATCCGGGAGGTCGCGCCGGCGGGAATAGCGGACAGCGCCAGCGCCACCAGCGCGGCACAGGCCACCCCCAACCTTCTTCCCGAATACACACTTGGCATCCTCTGCTCCCCGCTGAGGTCTTGGCTGGATCCGCCCATCACTCCCATGATTGGCGATCCGATACTTCCTATGCGAGTGCCGTGCCATGCTCGTTCGTAAGCTTAAGTTATTGATTTAATTATATAAATTGTAAGATGGCGGTTGTGGCCCGAGGTCGTCGCGACGGCGAAACTGCCTCCCGGCGGCAGATTTTGCCGGGCCATTTACGCTCCATTAACCATAAAGGGACGAAGCTGGTGACAGCACACGGCGAGAACAGCGATGCGCATCTACGGACCGAACGGCACCACCCTCGGGACTCCGGCGGCTAACATCAAGCGAACCAGCTCGAGTAGCTTTTCGCTGCCGGACGACGCGACGTCGACCGCGGAGACGCGCGCGGCGGTCGCGCCCAAGGCGTCGGCGAACATCGATGCGCTGCTCGCCATGCAGGGCATCGAGGATCCGGTCGAGCGGCGCAAACGTTCGGTGCAGCGCGGCAAAGGTGCGCTCGATGTGCTGGATGCTCTCAAGATTGGCCTGTTATCCGGCAATTTCGATGCTTCCACGGTCAGCCGGCTGCGTGACGCCGCCGCCAACCTCAAGACGTCCTCGGGCGACCCCGGCCTGGACGCGGTGTTGTCCGAGATCGAGCTGCGGGTCGAGGTCGAGCTGGCCAAAGCCGGTCAGTTCTGACGCCCGCCGGTCTTTAAGGATTCGCCTGGCCCCCGGAGTTCCCGAGGGAAATCCGGCGCTGCCCAGTTTCTCGCCTGTGGGCGATATTGTCTGTCACAACACGCCGCTATATAAGGCGCGCGCGGGCGGACCGTTTCCGCCCGGCGGGTGCCACCCGATTCGAAGTTCCTGGGTAGTTGCCGCTGGTCCGAACAGGAGCTTCAAATCGAAGATCGGCACTGGAAACATAAATTTATTAGTGCGCCTTTGTCTGCGAAGTTCGTGTAACAGGATGCCGCAAGGGATCACGAACTTCGGAAACGGGCACTCAAACGTACAGATGGGCTGGCCTTGGAAAAGTTGAAGAATTATCGACCCTCCGAAAAAGAGCCTTTCATGAACGACCGCCAGCGCGATTATTTTCGCGCCAAGCTGCTGGCGTGGAAGGACGAGATTCTGCGGGAATCGCGGATCACGTTGCAGACGCTCCAGGAAGAGAACGTCAATCACCCCGATCTCGCCGACCGCGCGTCCTCGGAAACCGACCGCGCCATCGAACTGCGCGCCCGTGACCGGCAGCGCAAGCTGATTTCCAAGATCGACGCGGCGCTGCAGCGCATCGACGACAACACCTACGGCTATTGCGAGGAGACCGGCGAGCCGATTTCGCTGAAGCGGCTGGAAGCCCGCCCGATCGCAACCCTTTCGGTGGAAGCGCAGGAGCGCCACGAGAAACGCGAGAAGGTCTATCGCGACGAGTAGGGCGCCCACGACAGGGACCGCCGATAGCGGTCGTCGGTTGTCGTTCCAAGCTACATTTCCGGACGTCGCCGCCCATGAACAGGATTGCAGCGGCCGCTCAGACCATCGCCTCCGCCCGTCTTGGCCGCATGCCGCTGTTGCCGCTGGACGCGGATATTGCCCCGCGTGACGAGGCCGAGGGCTATCGGATCCAGACCGCGCTTGCCGATCTGCTGTCGCCCGATTTCGGTGCGCTGGTCGGTTACAAGATCGGCTGCACCAGCGCGGTGATGCAGCAATATCTTGCCATCCCGCATCCCTGCGGCGGCCGCGTGTTCGCCAAAGGTGTTCACCAAAGCGGCGCGGCGCTGCATCACAAGGATTTCGTCCGCGTCGGCGTTGAATGCGAAATCGCCGCTCGGCTGGCGCGCGATCTCGCGCCGTCCACAGCACCTTTCACGGCGGACGTGGTCGCGCAGGCTGTCGAGGCCTATCTGCCCGCGATTGAAATCGTCGATGACCGCTATGTCGACTGGCAAACCCTGGGCGCGCCGACCCTGGTGGCCGACGATTTCTTCGCCGCCGGTTGCGTGCTCGGAAAACCCGTTGCGCGGTCCGTCGCCCCTGATCTGCTGGACGTGGTCGGCCGTGCCGTCGTCAATGGCGATGAGGCGGGACGGGGCAGCGGCGCCGACGTGCTCGGTCATCCGCATCATGCGCTGGCTTGGCTCGCCAACCGTCTCGCGGCCGCAGGCCAGGGCCTGCGTGCGGGCCAGATCGTTTTGACGGGAAGCCTCGTGAAGACGCTGTGGCTCGGCGCGGGCGACGAGGTCGCGATGGATCTGTCCGGGCTCGGGACCGTGACGGTGGATTTTCGCGGGTAGAGGTTTCGCGCCTTCTTCAGGCGCATGATCGCGAACCATCATGTCGCAAGACGCAAAAATGGCGCCGACGGGAATTGTCGGCGCCATTTTGTTTTTATGTCGAACGCGCGTCAGTTGGCCAAGGGATCCGGACGCATCTGCACCTTGAAGACCTTCGGCAGCGATTCCTTGCCGCCTTCGCTGTGGAAGTAGGCACGCGTGCCCGTCGTCGTCCACAGCGCACGGCCCTTCCAGCCGGCATTGGCATCGTCGATCCGGCCGTCGACGTTCTTGGCGAAGAAGCCCATGGGGTAGGGGATCCGGATATCGACGAACTTGCCGTCGACCAGAGCGAGCAGCGATTCGCTGCCATTGGCCATGGCGACCGGCACGTCCTTGCCAAGTCCAAGCGTGTTGTAGAGATCGACCCAGATGTAATAAGCGTGGTTGGCGCTGCCCTTTTCGCCGTCGATCCCCTTGAATTGAGGTCCGGGCATCCGGTACAGCGTCCAGCCTTCGAAGCATTGCTTGCCGGTGGCGGCATTCGGCCCCGAGAGCGGTTCCTTGCACTTGGACCGGTCAAAGCTCGCCATCTGTCCGCTCGAGAGTACGGTCCAGGCCACGCCTTTCGAATCGATGTCGACGCCGCGCGAACCATAGGTGCCCTCAGGCGACTGGAAAATCTCCGAGACCGCCGTCTTGGTCGGATCGCTTCCCGGGATCAGCCGGATCAGCAGGCTCGGTTGCGAAATGCGCGAGAAGCCCGGCCCCATCGCCTGACCCCAGATCACGTCACCCTTCGGGCTTGGCATGATGCCGTAAAACGCGGCCTTCACCCATTTATCCTTGGCGGGATCGGTCGGCTGATCGGCGTTGACGAAGGCCTCGCGCTTGCCGGTGCCGCTGACGTTGACGATGGTTGGCGTCCAGCCCTGCGACTTCATCGCGTCGCCGGTCGCTTCGAATTTCTTGACGTCGAGCCACCCGACGACGCCGCTGTAAGGCTGGCCCTGGCTGAACCAGAGCCTGTCGTTGGCGTCGAACAGCAGGTGATGGGTGTTGAAGCAGGTATCGATCAGCGTCCACTTGTCGGTCTTGGGATCATAGAAAGACGTTTGGCGGGCCGATTCCTTCAGCGGTGCCACCTGGGCTGATGGAAGATCCGACCCCTCCTTGCAACTGGCGGGATTGGGAGCCCGGCGAAGCCTTGCCGTGAACCAGACCCGGCCTTTCTCGTCCATCATCGGATTGTGGATGCTGGTGTGGCCGTCCCAGATCGGCTCGTCGCCCCAGAACACCGACGGCGCCATCGGGTCTTCCGCCGAGCTCGGTGTCTCCGGGTCGATAAAGGGATGCTTGATGAGCTTGGTCGTATTGTGAACGGGATCGAGCACCGGCACGAAATCCGAGCTTTCTTCCGGCGAGCCGTAGATCGGCCCGTTGGCATTCACCGTCGGGTTACGCTTGTCGGTCGAAACCTCATCATGCAGATACATGCCGTGCTTGCCCCATTCCCACGAGGTAATCACGACGTTGCGCTCGACGCCCTTCGGACGTTCCGGCTTATCGAACGGGAGTTCGCCGGCCGCGACCCGGTCGGTCCAGTCCGCAAACATCTTGTAGGCGCGCTCCGGCCCGAGCCGGCCCAGGGTCAGCGCCATGTTGTTCATGGCCTGGCCGGATTGCACGCGGCGTTCCCACATATCCTGCGAGTTCTTGAATTCGCCGAGCTCGGCCACATGGGGCGAGCGGATGTTCTTGCTGCCGAGCGCGTGGCACGACTGGCAGGAATTCTTGATGCTGTCGATCCAGGTGGCCTGTGAATCCATGCCGGCCGGGATTTTGTTCGGGTTTTTGTCCCCGCCCGGAAACTCGCTGGCGGCGGGTATCTTGAGCATCGAGTACCAGTACATGCCCGGATAATATTCCGCGGCGGCCGCGGCCGTCGGCGCGGGCTTGGCCTTCAACTCGATGGTCTTGCCCGGAGCGACATCCTGCTTGTCGGAGTCGACCAGCCCGTAGCCGCGTACCCAGACCTTGTAATTGGCCGCAGGCAGCTCGGGAATGACGAATTGCCCGTCATCGTTGGTGACGACGGATTTGGCATATTTGGTCGGAAGATCGGATGTTTCCGCGATCACCCAGACCCCGGCTTCGGGTCCGTTGGGGCCGGTGACCCGCCCGCCGATGGCATTCGCGCTGACGTTCAGCTTCGTCTGTGCGAGGAGCGGACCGCTAAAGACCGTCATGAGCGACATAATGACGAGCGCGCAGAGGCCTGCACGCTGATGACGATGTAAATTCATGCTAGTTGCTCCCGACAGCAGTGGGGTTTCGGCGCCCCAACGTTTTTGCGACAATGTGAGATCATGTCTGGTATTTTGGATAACATCGGCTGGATCGGGTGTGCTTGTCAACGCGGCTTCCACATCCGGGACCATGCTGCGGCGCGAACGCGGAAGATTTTCCGGTGCTTTGCCAGCATTTTCCGGAAAACGCCGGGGCCATTGACCGCGGCCGCCATTGGCATCCAGCATCCACGCCCGACCTTCGATGGAATTCCGCAACTATTGAAATCTTGGGAAACAAAAAAGCATATGGCGATACCAACTTTGGATGGCGCCGCGATTTTCGCGCAACTGGCTGAACCAAATCACAATTCGGTCATGGAACCGGAAGTCGCTGGACTGTGTCCGATTTGTAACTTCCCTTGATGAAGCGCTGTGTCAGTTTGCGTGCCGCACAGATAAAACATGGAGAAAAACCGTGAACGTGATCGACTGCGAATGGAATGGTTCGCGCGAGTTTTCGGATCTGTATCTGCGGTTATTGAGTGCGGCGCTTGACGAAACCAATTCGTCGCTGTCGCCGCGGATGCGGGAGTGCAATCTGGCCGCCCATGTCGCCCGCGGAATTTCGATGGCCGATATGGTTCCTGAATCATTTCGCCGCCGGGGATAGTTCGCGATCAGGGATTCGATATGGGGAAACGCCGATTCTTTGATCATCCCTCGGCTTTGACGGTGGCTGAGATCATTTCGCTGACGGGAGCCGAAGCCGGCGACGGCGCGCGCCTTTCGCATCTCATCACCGATGTCGCGCCAATCGATCTGGCCGGGCCGACCGATCTGACCTTCATCGAGAGCAACAAATATGCCGATGCGCTGGCGACGACGCACGCCGGAGCCTGTCTGATGCCGCCGCGCTTCGAAAGCCGGGCGCCGGGCGGCCTGATCGTGCTGCGCGCGCACGAGCCCTACCGCGCTTTCGTCGCCGTGCACAGCGAGCTTTATCCGCAATCGCTGCGCCCGGCCTCGCTGTTCGAGGCCAGCGATATTGCGCCGGGCGCGAGCGTTCATCCGACCGCCCGGCTCGAGAGCGGGATCACGGTCGATCCGGGAGCGGTGATCGGCCCGCGCGCCGAAATTGGCGCCGGAAGCATCGTCGCCGCGACCGCGGTGATCGGACCGGACGTGTTGATCGGCCGCGACTGCGTGATCGGCGCCGGCTGCTCCATCACGCACGCGCTGATCGGCGATCGCGTGGTGATCCACCCGGGTTGCCGCATCGGGCAGGACGGGTTCGGCTATGTCGAAGGCGCCGGACGGCGGAAGATTCCGCAAACCGGCCGCGTGATTATCCAGAACGATGTCGAGATCGGCGCCGGGACCACGATCGATCGTGGCGGCATCCGGGACACCACGATCGGAGAGGCCACCAAGATCGATAATCTCTGCCAGATCGGCCACAACGTCGTGATCGGCCGGCATTGCGTGGTGGTGGCTCAGTCCGGATTGAGCGGCAGCGTGACGCTGGAGGATTTTGCCGTGCTCGGGGGCGCCGTTGGCCTGGCGCCGCACGTCACCATCGGCCGCGGAGGGCGGGTTGCCGCGCGCTCGGGCGTGATGAACGATGTTCCGCCGGGAGAAACCTGGGGCGGCTATCCGGCCCGGCCGAGAATGCAATGGATGCGCCAGCAGGCGACGCTGGCCCGTCTCACCACGTCAGGCGATAAAATCCCGGTTCGCCCGACACGTCCCGACGAGAGTTGAAGGCCGCGGCCTTACCCGAAAGGCCGGCGGTTACGTGCACCCATCGGCAAGCACCAGTTTACTCGTCGTCGTGGCGTGACGTACCTTGAACAGGTCCTGAATCCTGGGGTCGCCCAGAAAGGCTTCTGCCTTTTCGCGTTCTGGAAACTCGATGATGACCAGGCGTTCGGGTTTCCAGTCCCCTTCAATGATCGTCGGCTGGACCCCCTGCACGATGTATTTTCCTGAATGTTTTGCGATGAAGGCAGGGATTTCGGCGATGTATTTTCTGAAACCGCCGAAGTCGTTCACCGACAAGTCGAGCACCAGATACGCTTTCATGGCTTACCTCTTCATTGCTTGCCTCGCGAACCCCGATCAGACCAATTGAAGCGCGGTCCCGGCGAACGGCCTAGCGGTTGGGCAACTGGATGGCCGCGCAGTTCTTGTTGTGGGCCAGCATGCAGTCTTCCTGGCGCGAGATGTCGATCAGCTTGCTCAGGAACAGATAGCCCAGCACCAGCGCGGCCGCGACCGCCACCAGGATGATGGCCAGCATCGCACTGGAAACCGGTGGCGCTTCGTGCGGATGGCTGCGGTTGGAAGGTTTGCCCGGTGGCGCCGTCCCGCCGCTTTGATTCGTCGACATGGTTTCAGCCTTCGGTCGCTGCGGCCGGTTCGGACTGCGCTGGATCATCGCACCTTTTCGCCGGTGATTCTATAAAAGACAAATGAATTGACCCATTTGCAGGCGACACCGACCGTAATCCCGACGACGGTGTCGACGAGGCGCAGGATCGGCTGCAGCTCAGGGTTCTGCGGGTTACCCGCCGCGACGATCATGATCACGGCGATCGTTATGGCGGTCAGGCCCGTCTCATCGCGCTGGCCGATCAGCATCATCAGCAGCACGCCGATCGCGATCAGCGCCGCCATGCCAATGATCGTCGCGGGCAACAGCCAGAGATAGATCAGACACAAAGCGAAGCTGGCGAATGTCGCAATCAGGCGCGCAATTCCGGCCGACAGACTGTGGGCGCGCGAATCCTTGTAGACGAAGACGGTGGAAATCACCGCCCATAACACACCAACGGATGTGCTGGGCCAGCCGAACCAGTGCGGAAGCAGAAAGGCCATGACCCAGTAGGTGATGAGACATGCGATGGCCATGTCGACGGCATAGGCGATATCCCACGACGAGAGTTTTGAGAATTTCATGCGCCTTTTACCATTGCGCCCCCGGCGTGATGCCGCCCTTACGCCTTGCGTCCGACATCCGGGGAGAAGGTCTTTCGTCGTTTGAAGACGACAAGGACAATGCCCAGAAACACGATGACGGCCGCGGCCACGCCGCCGCGGGCGAGCATGAGCAGCGCAGAGGCGGGCCCGCCCCGGCGCACCTCGGCGACCTCCGCTTCGGTGATGGTGGTGTTGGCCGACCCGTAATGGGTGAGCACGTAGTTGCCCAGCACCGCGATGTCGCGATCGCTGAGGGGATTGGCGTCGGTCGGGTGACCGCCGAAGCCGGGCATGAAGGCCTGTCGCCCCGCTATCGTGCGATCCACGCCGTACAGGATGGCGGCAACAAGATTGGTCGCGTTTTTCGCGCCCGTTGCCGAGTTCTGGAACAGGCTCGGATAGTAGCCGTCCTTGCTGCCTTGAGCTTCAGCCGAATGGCAGGAGGCGCAATTGCCTTGAAACAGGACGGCGCCGGCGGGATCGGTCGCGTCGGACGTGATGCCGTCGCGTCCGCGCAACGCTGCGAGCTCGGAAGACGCTTTTCCGGCCGTGAAGCGGGAACCATTGTCACCGGGATCGTGGACGGCCGGAACGCTCTTGACGTAAGTCGCGATCGCATCGAGATCGGACGCCGTGAGGTGCTGGAAACTTTTTTCCACCGCTTCGCCCATGCTTCCGGCAGCCTGCGCCTTTCGCGACAAATGTCCCGTGCGCAGATACGCCACCAGATCTTCCTTGCTCCAGCTTCCAATGCCGCTGGTCGGATCCGACGTGATGTTGGGCGCGTACCAGGGCCCGACTTGCGCGCCCGACAACGCGCGGCTGGTTTCCTCCTGCATCAAAAAACCGCGCGGCGTATGGCAGGTCGAGCAATGCGCGGCGCCCTCGACCAGATAGGCGCCCCGATTCCATTCCGCCTGTTGATGCGGATCCGGTACGAAGGCTGCCGTGTTCCGGAACAGCAGGTTCCAGCCCATCATCGACGCGCGGATGTTCATCGGAAACGGCAGCGCGGTGGGCGGCGCCCGCTGATCGACGGGCTTTACCGCCTGCGTGAAATAGACATAGAGCGCATGCGCGTCGTCTTCGGTGAAAATCGCATAGGACGTGTAGGGCATTGCGGGATAGAGGTTGGCGCCATCGCGCCGAACCCCGCGGCGAAGCGCGCGCGAAAATTCTTCCTCGGTGTAAAGCCCGATCCCGAACTCCGGCGACGGCGTGATATTGGTCGAGTAGATGGTGCCGAGCGGCGTCGAGATCGGCAGCCCGCCGGCAAAGGGCTTGCCATCAGGCGCGGTGTGGCAGGCCCCGCAATCCGCGGCCGTCGCCAGATACTCCCCACGCGCGATCACGGCAGCCGTTTGATCGGGCGGACCGGCCGCACAGGAAATGCCGGTCACCACCATTGCGGCGAACAAGACCAGCAGCGCAGCGATGCCATGACGGGACTTGCTCAAGGAATTGCCCAAGGAATTGCCCATGATCAGCCGTGCTTGAGTTGATCGGCGATCGCGTCGGCCGCCTTCAGCGCCAGCGCCGCCATGGTGAGCGTGCTGTTGGAAGCCGTCCCGCTCGGCATCGCGCCGCCGCCGGGCAGGAACAAATTGTGATGATCATGCGCGCGACAGTCGGCATCGACGACCGCCGTCGCCGGATCGCTCCCCATGATGCAGCCGCCCATGATATGGTCGCTGTTGAGGAACTCCTGGGATAGCTCGAAATTGGTGGCGCCAAGTTCGGCTGCAAGCTTTTGCAGCAAAGGTACGGTGTAGTCCTTGGCGCTTTGGCGCACATAGTCGCCGACGTCGTAATAGATGTTCGGTTTGTTGATACCGAGCCAGTCCTTCTTGTCCGACAGCGTCAGACGGTTGTTCGGCGAAGGCAGAGGTTCGTGCTCGACGCTCAACCTGGCGGTACAGGCGGAAAGCCGCCTGATCTCTGCATCCAAGGCCTTCCCCACCAGGCCCTTTTTCAGCGCGGCGGCGGCGCCGAGCGGACTGCGGGCGAAGTTCTCCATGCGGAACATCGCCCCCGCATAGCGGCTGCGGAATTCACCCTGCGTCGTGTTGAGGATGCTGCTGCTCTGAACCGGCCCGACGCCTGTCCACAGCGGTTCCCCGAGTTCCAGGTCCGCGGTGAGCTTCGGTTGATCCATCATGTTGCGCCCGACCTGATCGGAGCTGTTCGCGACGCCGTTGGGATTGCGCCCGTCCTTCGACAGCAGCAGCAGCTTCGGCGTCTCGATCCCGTTGCAGGCAATCACGAAGATCCTGGCCGTGACCCGGTGCGAGCTCTTCTGTGGATCGAAATAGTGAACCGCTTCGATCGAATTCTTCTCGCCCGTCTCGATTCGATAGACCACGGCATTGGCCAGGATCTTGCCGCCCTTGGCCTCGATCTTCGGCAAAGCCGTCGCCGCGTCGTATTTGGCGGCGATCGGACAGACCGGAAAACAATTGTTGTTGCCGCAACAGGCCGGCCGGCCGTGGTAGGAGACGCCGCTGTTGCGCGCCTGAGGCGCCGGCAGGTTGATCAAGCCGATTTTGGCGGCCGCCTCGGTGAGACGATGCTCACCGGGACCGAAGGGCGTCGGTCCCATCGGGTAGGGTTTGGAGCGTTTTGCATTTGGCGGCCATTGCAATGCGGGGTCGGACGGACCGCACACGCCGATCGCATATTCGGCGGCGGTATAATAGGGCTCGATGACGTCATGGCCGAACGGCCAGTCCCGGCCGACGCCGTAAAGGCTGTTGAGGCGCATGTCTTCGGGAGACAAGCGCCAGCACAGTCCGGCCCAGTGCCAGGTCGCGCCTCCGGCATAGCGGACGTAGCCCTGGAGATAGGCGCGGGCATTCGGCCCTTCCAATTGCAGGTATTGCTCTGACTCTTTGTCCCGGCGGGTTTCGAGATGCGGCGCCCATGGTTTCGGCGGGTAGGGCGCGTCCCAATGAAACAGCCGAAGGCTCGGCGGCAGGTTCCGGTAATTCTCGACGATGCGCCAGCGGTCGACGCGAGGGCCGGCTTCGAGCATCAGCACCGACAGGCCGGCGTCCAGGGCCCTTTCTGCGACCAGGCAACCGACCACCCCGGTTCCCACGATGACGACATCTGCGTTGGAGTCACTCGCCATCTGGACAATCCGCTATGGTCTTCGCGCGCACCGGATCAAAATTTGGGCATGTCGCTGAGAGGGGGAGCGTTGGCGGTCCACCCGTTCGGTCCTGAGACCGCGTAGGAGGGGATGGTCATGACGTCGCTGGTCGGCCCGTACATCAGCGCATATTCCAAGGCGACCACCTCGGCATCGGGCGCGTCGCTCACGACCCCCAGATACCAGGCGGAAATAATCGCCAGCGCAGTGTCCCGCAGCGGACCCTCCGGCACGTCGGGAAAGAAGTCCTCGACGATCTGCGCGTTCTTTTGTTTTGCGATGGCAAGGAGCCCGGCCACGTGCTCCGACAATGACGGATTGAGCGCGCTCATCAAAGCGCCAAGGCGCTTGCCGATCGCCTCGTTGAGGCGATGAGGAATCAACAGCGACGAAATTTCGAAAAACCGCGCCGCCGATTCCTCGGACCATGCGGCCGCGGCCGAACCGGGCGGCAAGGTCGCGAGTGCGGCGAGCCCGCCAACAACGAGCGCCCCTACCAGAACCTCGCGGCGATCAGGATTGCCAGCAAGGTTGCAAGCAAGTTTGAATGCCGTGGGACAGTCATCGCGGTCCGGGTCAATGCGGTCCGGGTCAAGCATGATCCTGCACCTCGCCGGTTTCTAATTCAGTTGGTGCACGATCCGTGCTCTCGATCGCCATCAGTTCCCCGATCAGGTACGAAACTGTCAATCGAGCCGGCCAAGTGTTGCTCCAGCCAGGCAAGACGTCAAGTGAAGCCCGACGTAATCGGCAAATTGCGCTCGCGGATTTTCAGCCTCGGATCATGTTATAGGAGCGATTGCCGCCTATCACATGGGCGCGGCGCCGATTTGTTGAAGCAGCCCCAACAAGTCCGGCTGTCCGCGTTCCCCAACGATTTGTCTGTCGGACCAGTGGTAGAAGTTCATCGCCTGCACGGCGATTTTCTTTCCTGTGGGCGGCACGCCGAAAAAGCTCCCTTGATGCGTGCCTCTCATGGTGAAGCGTGCCGCAACATTGTCCCCTTCGGTGATCGTCTCCTCGAGAGTCCACTGGATGTCGGGAAAGCCACCGCGCATCATTCCGATGATCTCAAGATATCCGGCCGGTCCGACCAGCGGCTCGGGGCGACCGGGAACGTAAAATATTGCCTTCGGGGAGATTAGCTCGTCAGCGAGCTTTTCGCTCGCGGTATTTATGAACTCGACGAACCGCTGCATGAGGAACTTGTTTTCCATTTCTGTTCTCCTGGATATCCGGCGTTGGTGAGTTTAGGTGATGTTGAACAGCTTGGCGGCGTTTGTCCTGCCGATCTTCAGGCGATCGTCCTCGCTGATCGAGGCGCTGTCGAACCAATCCGCGCCCTCCTGCATCGACTCATAGGGGTAATCGACGGAGAACATCACTCGATCCGATCCGACCTCGCCGATGGTGTCGAGGAGGGTCTGGGTGCGGAAGGAGCCCGCCGTGGTGATGAAGAAGTTGCGGCGAAGGTATTCGGTCGGTCGGAGCACGTGCTTTCCGTGGCTCCCATTGTTGACGTGACGCAGGCGGCTCTCCAGGCGTGGCAGGGTAAAGGGCAATGCCTCGCCGAGGTGGCCGAGGATTACCGTCAGGTTCGGGTATTTGTCGAACAGCCCGCTCAGGATCAGCCGTACGGCGTGCGTCGAGGTCTCGATGCCGAAGCCCCAGGGGGCGCCGACGAGCGCGGGATAGCCGGCGTACATGCGCTGCTGGTTCGGCATCGGGATGCGGGGGTGCAGGTACACCGGCACATTCAGGGCCGCGACGCGCTCCCAGAACTCCCAGACGGGAGGCTCGTCCAGGTAGCGCCCTTCGTTCTCGTCGTCGATATTCGTGTAGCCGTTGACCAGCGCCCCCTTGGCCCCGAGCGTCTTCACGGCCCGCTCCAGCTCGTCCGCCGCGGCGCGCGGGTCCTGCATCGCCACGGCGGCGAAACCGTAGAGGCGACCGGGCGCGTTCTTGACGAAGAAATTGGCGATGTGATCGTTCGTCCGCTTGGACATCTCGACGGCCTTGTCCTTGTCGAGGATCGCCTCGATGCCCGGCTGCGTGAGTGATACGATTGTCGCGCCGATGCCCGCCTTATCCATGCCCTCGAGCCGGAGCTTGTA
>Ga0116135_1000812_pt1 | contig 16904 bp, 14 predicted proteins | sample June2015DPH_20_1_FD_89738 | JGI IMG/M metagenome (GOLD analysis project Ga0116135, IMG submission 89738) | Peatland microbial communities from SPRUCE experiment site at the Marcell Experimental Forest, Minnesota, USA - June2015DPH_20_10 | ecosystem: Environmental > Terrestrial > Soil > Wetlands... | reverse complement strand
GTGTCCTTGGCAGGCGAGAACGCCGGAGTCCAGGGTCAGAGTCTTTCATGCAGCGCTGAAGCGCTGCTCCCACCGATAATCAAATGCCGCGCTGAAAGCGCTGCTTTCCCCAAATGAAGTACCGCGCGTTAGCGCTGCCTCCGCCCGAGGGCTCGGGCGGGGGTACAATCCTCCCGCATGATTACCTGCTCCGGCTGCGGGGCTGATGGCCGCGATTGCGTTCTACGGTTTCTACACCTCCCTGGGCGGCCGACCGGTTTTCGGAGGCGTTGCCGCGCTAGAGGGGTGATTCCCCTCGGTCGATACCAAGCGTGAGTGCGGGCATCTGGCGTCCCCGGAAGAAAATCGAGCCGGATTACCTGCTGCTTTTGCCTTCGGCGCTGGCGGAGCGGTTGAGGAGAGTGGCGGAGTTGTTTCCGACGAATGCGGCGAGTTTGCGGTATTGTACAGGCGGCGGGGGTAGTGGCCGCAGCGGCTAAAGCCGGTTCTTAGTTTGGCAGCGGATGCGGTATCGCTAAAGCGATGCCCTGATACGAATCCTAAGTTTTGCGGCAAGCGGAAGGTCGGGGTTCGAGGGCGAGCCACTTACGCGGCGCTGAAGCGCCGCTCTTCCACGGTAGTTCCAGCACGGTCGTTCGAGGGTTGGTTATTCTTAAATCTCCTAGCGGCGCGGCGTGAAGCCGAACGCTTTCAAATCACCCCCCAAGCTATTTGTTTCCAATCACGAAGTTTACTGTGCTGGAGCCGTTAGCGTTCACCGTTACCGACTTCTCCCACTTCTTTGCTTCGGTGAATACGGGGCGTTGGACGGTGCGTTCGGTCAGGACGTCGTAGGCCTGCTCTTTGCCGGCTAGTCCCCAGCCTTCGTGCCAGGCTTCGACCTGATAGGTGCCCGGAGGAACATTCGAGAATTCGAAGCGGCCGCTTTCGTCCGTAACCGCGTAGTAGGGATGCGGGACGACCATCATCTCTGCGTTCATCCAGACGTGCCCACCGTTGCAGCGGAGGCTGACCAGGCCGGGAGTATTCATGTTGCGCGAGTTGATCTGGTTGGGGAACGGGAACGGAAGGTTGTAGGTGGCTGCTCCGTCCATGTGGATAGTGTGAAGGGTCGCGTCGGAGCTTTTCATCTGCAGTTCGGCGGTAACGGGGACCAGCAAGATGTGCGGAATGTAGCGGCAGTGGTGCTGGTCGAGGTGACGTCTTTGCTCAGGAATATCCATCGCTTTTCCGGCAGAGATATTCTTCAGATAGACGATGGTGTTGGCGACGCCGCCTTGGGAGCCGATGATGAGGCGCTCCAGGCTAACAGCTTTCTTGCCGTCGGGATCGCAAATTTGAGGGTCTTTCGTGACAGGAAAATCCAGTTGGTGAGGCACTGGGCCAGACCATTTTACGGAGCCGGAGATAGTTCCGCCGTCGGTGACGGAGATTACTTTATAGTCCTGCGCGGCGGCAAATGTCGCAAGCGCTAGAACTGAAGACAACAAAATACAGCAGAGTACAGTCGCCCTGTACATGCAAACACCCCTGACGCTCGCGGGCCAAGACTTCGACCTAGGCCGGTTCGTCGTGGACCGTGGGCAAAATTCAAATTTCGTTGCTTGTTCCGCAGGCAACGTCGTGCACCCGATTTCGGGACCGTGCTGCACAGGGTTCCCGCTTTCGCGGGCAGCACGCAAACATCTCTTCTTCTAACTGGGAAAACCCTGGGGCGGGTTCCGTGTGGTGGGATCACGCAAAGTGTGATCTACATCACAAAATTAAGTTGCGCTAATGTTACAGCCGTGTCGAGATTACCAAAGAGGTAGGACTAGCAGGGGAGGCTTGAAGGTCAGGCGCAGCGGGGACCGGCGATGCAGCGCCGGAAGGCGCGGTTGATGGCGTGGCACCTTCGGTATGCCTGAAGGCATACCCTGATACGAATCGTAAATACGGATCGACGATACGGCCGTCAATACGAGTCGTCAATACGAATCGATCCGAAGCTCGCTTTTCTCTGAGGCGGCAGGCGATGGCTTACAATCTTTGCTTCCATGACAGTGCAGGTTCGATCGTTCGCGAAGATTAACGTTGGGCTGCGCATTGGAGCCCGGCGCGAGGATGGGTTTCATGAGTTGCTCACCGTTTATCAGACACTGGCTTTGCACGATGTGATTGGTGTGAGTGTAAGCCGCGGTGGCGAAATTGAGATTCGCTGTGATGATGCGCGGGTTCCGTGCGATGAATCGAATACTTGTTATCGCATTGTTGAAAAGGCGCTCCGGGCTTTGAACGCCAAAGCGCGAGTGGTCATTGACATTGAAAAGAGATTGCCGGTGCAGGGGGGAATGGGCGGGGCTTCGTCGAATGCCGTGGCTGCGCTGCTGGGGCTGGAGCGGGCGTTGAAGAAGCCGCTGAGCGCTGGAGAGCGGTTGCGTGTTGCGGCGGAAGTGGGATCGGATTTGCCGCTGTTTTTAGTTGGCGGGACTGTGTTGGGTTTGGGGCGGGGGGAGTTGGTTTATCCGCTGGAGGATTGGCCGGCTGTGGCTTGTGTGGTGATCACGCCGGAGGTTGGGGTTTCTACGCCGAAGGCGTTTGCGCAGTGGGATCGCTTGATGGCGCGGGGGCTAAAGCCCGATTCCAAACAGGATTCGGACGCGGCGCTAAAGCGCCGCTCTTCCACGGTTGCTTTAGACGCGGTTGTGTCTGACATGGCTCCCAATGCCGCCTCGCTTCGCTTGGCTTCGACGGGCGAAGGCGCCCGTCGCTCCATGAGTGGAGTTTCATTGACGACGGATTCGGCGTCCGATAGAATGGGTGAGCTTAGCCGTGAGTTTTCTGCGTGGCTTAGCGAGAGTTACTCCGGTGCTCCTGATTTGAGGGGCCGGGCTGAGAATCTTCTTCTCGGGCTCGTCCGGACCGGGATTCAGAACGACTTTGAACAAGTCGTCTTTCCTGAGTATCCCGAGTTGAGTGAAGGTAAGAAGGCGCTGGTCCTCGCGGGCGCGAAGTACGCGTCTCTGTCGGGTTCCGGTTCGACTTTGTATGGCCTGTTTGGGTCGACGGAGGCGGCTCGTGCGGGAGCTAAGACGCTTCAAAGGCAGGGTTGGCCGGCGCGGGCTACGGTAACGCTGACGCGGAAGCAGTACTGGCGAAAGTTTCTTGTTTCCAGTTTCTAGTTTCTGGTTGTTTAATAGGGATATCTTTTTCGCTCGATGTCGGTTTTCAGTTTCAACTGGAAACCGGAAACTTGAAACAGCGGTACTGGGCCGTCGACTAATGGTAGGTCAAGTGCCTTTGGAGCACTTTGTCTAGGTTCGAATCCTAGCGGCCCAGCCAGAAAAGAGTTCTCAGTTGCCGGTTCTCAGTTCTCAGAGAGCTGGCCCGAAGCCCCGAGACTGAGAACGGAGAATTGAGAACTTATGGCTACTTTAGTCACGCCCGCTGAAAAAGTAGTGGTAGTAGAGAAGACGGAGAAGCAGGCCCCACCGGTGCCCGACGAGAAGACGGATCGCAAGCCGCGCGCGCGGGTGGATGAGAAGTTCAAGATTTTTAGCGGGACGGCGAACGAGCCGCTGGCGGATGAAGTTTGCCATTTTCTGGGAATGCAGCGCGGGATGGCGCAGGTCACGCGCTTTGCCGACGGCGAAGCGTATGTGCAGATCCAGGAAAATGTGCGCGGGGCGGATGTTTTTGTGATGCAGCCGACTTGCCGGTCGGTGCATGGAACGCGGGTTTCGGGCGTTGACGAGAATTTGATTGAGTTGCTGTTGCTGGTGGATGCGCTGAAGCGGGCTTCGGCGCGGCGAATTACGGCGGTGATGCCGTACTTCGGATATGCGAGGCAGGATCGGAAGGATAAGCCGCGCAGTCCGATTTCATCGAAGTTGATGGCGGATGTGCTGACCACAGCGGGAATTCATCGGGCGCTGATTGTGGATTTGCACACGCCGCAGTTGCAGGGATTTTTTAACATCCCGGTGGATCACTTGTTCGCTTCGCCGGTGCTGGTGGATCACTTCAGAAAATTGAATCTGCCGAATCTTACGGTGGTTTCGCCGGATGCTGGCGGCGTGGAGCGGGCGCGGTTTTTTGCGAAGAAGGTTGATGCGGCGCTGGCGATCGTCGACAAGCGGCGCGTGGAGATGAACGTCGCCGAGGTGATGCACGTGATCGGCGATGTGAATGGACGGACTTGCTTGATCATCGACGATCTGATCGATACTGCGGGGACTTTGGTGAAGACGGCGGCGGCATTGAAAGATAACGGGGCGACGGAAGTTTATGCTTGCGCTTCGCATGCGGTACTTTCGGGGCCGGCGGTGGAAAATATCGCGCGGTCGGTGATTCGGGAAGTTGTGGTGACGAACACGATTCCCCTGACGGAAGAGGCTAAGGCCGAGCCGAAGATCCATGTGTTGTCGATTGCGGGATTGATTGGCCGAGCGATTCAGGCCAATCACGAAGAGACTTCGGTGAGTAAGTTGTTTATTTAGCTTTCTGGCATGGTGGGGAGGGTAGGGATTCCTCCGCTGCGCCGTCGCTACCGCGACGGCTTCGGTCGGAATGACAGGGACTTTTACAGATAGGAATTTAATTTATGGCTACTACGATTGAGCAGAATGTTTTGGAAGCGCAACCGCGTGAGGCAGGAACTAAGAATGATGCACGGCGGGTGCGTCGTGAGGGCAAGATTCCAGCTGTGGTTTATGGCGCCGGCAAGGATGCCACGCCGGTGACTGTCGATCCGCGGCATGTGTCGCGGATTCTTCGCTCGGACACGGGGCACAACACGATTTTCGATCTCGCAATGAATGGCGATCGAACCAAGGCCATGATCGTGGACTGGCAGTACGAGCCGATCAAAGGCCACTTGCTGCACATCGATCTCCAGCGCATTGCCATGGATAAGGCGTTGCGCGTGAGCGTGCCGATCATGTTGCAGGGCGTGCCTGCGGGCGTGAAAACCGAGGGCGGCATTCTGGAGCAGATGCTGCGCGAGGTTGAGATCGAGTGCTTGCCTGCGGATATTCCTAGCCACATCGATGTCGATGTGAGTGAACTCACCTTCGGCAAGGTGCTGCGCGTTTCGGATCTGCCGCATAATGAGAAGATCAAATTTCTTACCGATGAGAATCAGCCTGTGGCTCACGTTACCAGCGTCAAGGAAGAAGTTGTGGCCACTCCTGACGCTACTGCGGCGGATGCGGCGGCGGCTCCGGCTGAGCCTGAGGTTATCAAGAAGGGCAAGGGTGAGACTGAGGAAGAGGGTGAGGCGGCTGATAAGGGCGAGAAGAAGGCTGAGAAGAAGGAGAAGAAATAGTGTCGTGGTCCGGGCGCGGACGAATGCGTCCGTCGCTGCATGGGCGCAAGTCGGGATGGTGGCGTGAAACTGATCGTCGGTCTTGGAAATCCTGGTGACGAGTATCGGTTAACGCCGCATAACATCGGATTTCTGGCGGTGGATCGTATCGCCGGCGATTTGGGCGTTGAGGTTCGGAACCGGCAGTGCCGGGCGCTTACGGCGCGCGCGGTGATTGGCGGCGAGACGGTTTTGCTGGCTAAGCCCGAAACTTACATGAACCTGAGTGGCATGTCGGTGCGGGAGTTGGTGGCGGAGCACGAGGCGAAGCCGGAATCGGACTTGATTGTGATTCAGGACGAGTTGGACTTTCCACTGGGCACGCTGCGGATTCATACGCGGCGAAGTTCGGCGGGGCATAACGGGATCGAGTCGATCATCGGAGCGCTGGGTACGCAGGATTTTTTGCGCATCCGGATGGGCGTGGCGCCGGAGCATAAGGTGGAAGACGGTAAGGATTATTTGCTTTCGCCCTTTCGCAAAGCGCAGATGACGACAGTAGATGAAATGTTGGACGTTGCTGAAGATGCGGTGAAGGTGATTTTGGCGGAAGGTCCGGCGGCGGCTATGAACCGGTTTAACCGGAAAGAAGTTGGGGAGAGTGATTAGGGAGCACTCCCTGCGGAGCCGGTGACTGTGGATGCGGTCGTAGGGTCCTTCGCTTCGCTCAGGATGACATATCTGTGCGGGTCGCGGGCTGACTAAGATTTTGGGTTGCGAGATTTGGAGATGAAAAATGAATCGTACTTATGAACTGATGTTTATCGTGCGGCCGGATATGGCGGACGAGGATTTGGACAAGCTGATTTCGAATTTGGAGCACACGGTCGGCGCGGCTTCTGGAGCGGTGAAGAAGGTGGATCGGATGGGCAAGCGGCGGCTGGCTTACATGGTCCACAAGTTCCGCGAAGGCATCTACATTCTGATGGTAATTGAGGGCGTGGGAAGCGTGATCCATGAACTGGAGCGCCGGTTGCGCGTGACGGAACAGGTGATCAAGTTCCTGACTGTGCGCGTCGATGAAGAACAGAAGCGCCTGGATAAGATCAAAAAACTGCGCGATTCGCGGCAGAAGAGAAGTGCGATGCCGACGCCCAGCGTGAGCGTGGAAGAGAGCCCTGCGACCGGAGAAACTCCGGCGGCGGGCGTGCCGGCAACAGCATAAACCCAAGTTTCAAGGTTTCAGAGTTTCAAGGTTTCAAAGTCCTTGAACCCTTGAAACTTTCGAAAACTTTGAAACCAGAGCTTACATAGGAGCGTTATGGCTGAAGAGAGCAGAGTGGAAGCAGCAACGGAGCGGCCTTCGCGCCCGGCAGGGGATGGGCCGCGGCCTGGCGGAGATCGTCCGCGTTACGGGAGCGGGCCGGGTGGTGGACGCGGTCCCGGTGGTCCGCCGCGTGAGGGTGGACGGAAATTTTTCCGGCGCAAGAAGGTTTGCAAGTTCTGCACGGAGAAGATCGCCGACATCAACTACAAGGATTACCGGCTGCTTGGTCAGTTTGTGGCCGAGAGCGGCAAGATTGTGCCGCGGCGGCTGACGGGCGTGTGCTCGCCCCATCAGCATAGGCTGGCGACGGCGATCAAGCAGGCGCGGAATATTGCGCTGCTGCCGTTTGCGGGAAGGGTGCAGTAGAAAAACAGCTGCTAGCTCCTAGCTTCTAGCTTTGTCGAGGCGGGGGTTGAGATTGGCTAGCAGCTAGAAGCCAGGAGCTATCATGGAAGTCATTCTCAAAGAAGATGTGAACAAGCTGGGATCGCGCGGCGATGTGGTGAAGGTTGCCGAGGGATATGGACGCAACTATCTTTTGCCGCGCAAGCTGGCGATTGTTGCCAACGAGGGAAACAAGGCGGTCATCGGGCAGATGAAGTCTGCGGCGGTGCGGCGCTCGGCCAAGGAGAAGTCGCAGGCCGAGGAGTTGGCGAAACAGTTCGAGGGATTGTCGGTGTCGTTTGTGCGGCGCTCGGGCGAGCACGATCAGCTGTTCGGTTCGGTCACTTCGGGCGACATCGCCGACGCGGTTGCGAAAAAGGGAATCAACCTGGACCGGCGGCAGATTCAGTTGCACGATCCGCTGAAAACCCTGGGCGAGTTCACCGTGCCGGTGAAGCTGCACAAGGACGTGTCTGCGCACTTGAAAGTGGTGATCGAGAAGGAAGCGGTCGCGGAGTAGAGCAGGGTTCTCGATTGGTGTTTTAGCTGGGAACCTTGATGAGCGATCAACCACCCAAGCCGGCCACTAAAGAAAAAAGGCGTCATCGCCGCTACCGTATCTCGATCGGTGTGACGATTCGCACGTCCAATGGTGGCTCGGCAGCCATGCAAGGGCTTCTGCAGGAGATCAGCGAAGGTGGGATGTCGGCCTTCGTGGGCGCCGGCGACCTAAAGTTGGACGATGCTGTTGAACTTGACTTGTCTCTGCCGTCGGGCCGGATGTATCTTCGCGCGATTATCCGCAATCAGAGCGGGAGGCATTTCCGATTCGAGTTCGTTGATTTGACTCCGGAACAGACGGAGCAGATCAAAGAGAGTCACAAGAAGATGCAACCGTTCATTAATAAGGTTAGGCAGGCCCGGCCTAAATAGGCCCGTTTCATTATTCCGTCAGCTTGAACTCTCCGTGCAATGTGGCGGTCGAATCCTGGCCGACCCATACGTCGAACTGCTCGGGTTCGACAAGCCATTTCTTTTCCGCGGGACTCCAGAATTGCAGTTCATCTTTTCCCAGCGTGAAATGGATGGTTTGCTTTGCGCCTGGCTTTAAGGCTACGCGTTCGAATCCTTTTAGCTGGCGCACGGGACGCGAGGCGCTGCCCGCGCGCTGGTGGATGTAGAGTTGCACGACCGCATCGCCGGTGCGATCGCCGGTGTTGGTCACCTCGGCCGATACTTCGATTTTGTCGCCGACTCGCGCTGAGGGAGTTACGTTGAGATGATCTACGGAAAATGTTGTGTAGCTCAACCCGTAGCCGAAGGGATACAGCGGGGTGCTCGGCACGTCCCAGTAGCGGGATTTGAAATTGGGCGATGTTTCGGGGATCTGGGTGAGGTTGTGATTGTAGTAGAGCGGGAGTTGTCCGGTGACGCGCGGCCAGCTTACCGGCAAATGGCCGGATGGATTGACGTCTCCGAAGAGCACATCGGCGATGCCGTTGCCGCCTTCGTTGCCGGGATACCACGCTTCGAGAATTGCGGGTACGTGCTCGGCGGCCCATGAAATCTCCAACGGACGGCCATTGATTAGCACCAGAATTACGGGCTTGCCTAGGGCTGAAACGGCTTCCAGCAGGTCTTCCTGGCTGTTCGAGAGTTTGAGCGAAGATCGTGAGGCGGCCTCGCCGCTCATGAAATTGATTTCGCCCAGCACCAGCACAGCGGTGTCGCTTTTGCCGGCTAGTGCTGCCGCATCCTGAATCGATTGCTGAACTTCCTCGGAGGTCTGGGTGGGTTTGGGCTTCATGTTCGCGAACATTGCAATGTCCCCAAAAGGCGAAGGAATATTGCGCCTCAGGTTTGGTCCCGGGGAATAATCGACGCGCACGGAGGCGCCGACCTTATCTCGGATGCCTTGCAGAATACTGACAGTGGGGCCTGGTTTGGTGAGCGCGCCCCACATCGAAAGCAGATCGGTTTGGGCGTCGCCTAGCTCGCCGATGACTGCGATGGAGTGAATCGTCTTGCCGGTCTTATCTAGCGGCAGCAATGCATCTTGATTGCGCAGCAGCACGACGGCGCGCTGTACGGCGGTTCGTGCCAGTTGGCGGTGCGCGGGGTCGTTGAGAGTCGCGTCGATTCGCGATTCGTCGATGTAGGGATGTTCGAATAATCCCATGCGGATTTTGGTTTCGAGAATCGGCAACACGGCATCGTCGATTTGCTGCATTGAGATGCGCTTCTGTTGTACTTCCATCGGCAGATATTTGAGGTAAGTTCCGCTGGCCATGTCCATGTTCAATCCGGCAGTGAAGGCTTTGTAGGCGGCATCGGCCGGGTCGCGAGCGTAACCGTGGATTGCCAGACTCCTGACGGCGAAGGCGTCGCTGACGACAAAGCCGTTGAACTTCCAGGAATCGCGCAGAACATCGTGCAGAAGCCAGCGATTGCCGGTCGCCGGGATGTCGTTCAGGTCCATGTAGGCGCTCATCACGCTGCCGGAACCGGCGTCCAGCGCGGCTTTGAAGGGAGGCAGGTAGACGTTCCACATCTCTTCTTCGGGAATGTAGGAGGAATCGTAGTCGCGGCCGCCGTCGGCTGCGCCGTATCCGGCGAAGTGTTTCACGCAAGCCAGCACGTGATCGGGGGATCCGATTTGTTTGCCCTGAAATCCCAGGATCTGGGCGCGCGCCATCGCGGCGCCGAGATAAGGATCTTCGCCTGCGCCTTCCACCATGCGTCCCCAGCGCGCGTCGCGGGCGATATCGACCATGGGAGCGAAGGTCCATTGAATTCCGGCGGCACGGGCTTCCTGCGCCGCGACCGTTTGCACGCTTTCCACCATCTTCGTATCCCAAGAGGAAGCCATGGCGATGGGCGCGGGAAAAATCGTGCGATAGCCGTGAATGACGTCGAGGCCGAAGAGCACGGGGATGTGCAGGCGCGTCTGCTCTACCGCTACGTGTTGGAGGCGGTTGATTTCTTTGGGATCGGATACCCAAAGGATGGAGCCTGCTCCGAATTGCTTGAGGACTTCTTCCGGCGGTTTGCCTGCGTTCTCGACGAATTCGTGAGCTGGAACACCAGGGAGTTGCGACAGTTGCGCGGCCTTTTCTTCGAGGGTCATCTGTTGGAGGAGGCTTGCGGCTTTGTCGTGGATTTGGGCTTCGGTTAGCGAGGATTGGGCGGTGAGATTATTGGGTTGAAGGAGTGCGGTGCATGTGATCAGAACAGAGATCGAAGTTATGAGTGCGAGGCGGATTTTCACGGATGCTCTCCGGGAGGTTCGGCAATTAGCCCGCGGGTGAGTATACATGGGTCGGCGGAAGTGCGGGTTCGGGGGCAATGACGCCCTTGATATTCGCCTGCCGTTCAGTGGCGGGAATGCGGTCGGTTCAGCCGTGCCTACTGCACGGATTCCAATAGCTGGGACAGGCTTCCCGCCAATGAATTGGCGGGCTATCTTCAAGCGTCCTTTGGACGCTTGTCTCGCTTTCGCTTGACTGGACCTCCAATGCGGCTCTGCTTACGTGTGTCGATTTACGGTGTGATCTGGAATACCGTTCCCCAATTCTCCGCCCCGCCGTCGGCCGTCGTGCCGTAGAGTGTGCCGGACGGGCCTAGTGTCAAGCTGGCTTGCGGAAAGAATCCATCGCCGGTGCCGGGGGCGGTGAAAGAATACAACGACGTGTAGTTCCAGCCCCCGCCGGACGCCGGTGAGAGCTCGAAGATCGTTCCCCAAAGGCCAAACAAGCCGTCCTGAGCCGCACCGTAGAGATTGCCTGAGGGATCGAAAATTAACGCGGCAACTGAAGTCGTGCCATCCGTGCCGTCAAACGTGTGGACAATAGTCTCGGTCCAACTACCGGAGTGAGGCGAGAGTTCGTAGACGATGCCGCACCCGTTTGTGCCGCAGATTTCACCATGATTGCCGCCATCCGCAGTTGTGCTGTAGAGATTGCCCGCGTTGTCGAAGATGAGGCCCGCGTCCGGCGTGGCGCCATCGCCGTGTTGGCCGCTGAATTCGTACAGCACGGTTTCGGTCCACGCGCCGCCTGAGTTGGGCGTTAACTTGAAGACCGTGCCACAGCCCTCTCCGCATTCGGATGCGGTGATGCCGCCGAACGATGTCGTGCCGTACAGGTTGCCGGACTGATCGAAGACAACGCCGCCGACCGGCTGCTCACCGTCTGCCGTGCCTCCGTTGAATTCATACAAGACGGTTTCTTTCCATGAACCCTGGGCAGGGGACAATTTGAATACGGTGCCGCAACCGGAATTGCATCCTTTCTTGACTACTCCGCCGAGCTGCGTCGTGCCGTAGAGATTTCCTGCGGAGTCGAAGATGAGCCCGCCGAACGGCCTGGTTCCGGTACTGGTGGAGGTGAAGTTGAAAAGCGTTTTCTCTGTCCACTTTCCGCCGGAAGCGGGCGACAGTTCTAAGATCATGCCGTCGCCTGCGGAACCGCCGTACGAAGTTTCAGCATAGAGGTTGCCGGAAGCATCGAAGATCAGGTTCGAGGGATTGGCGTAGGAATATGTGCCGCCGCTTGCGCCGGTCGGGAAGTTGTAGAGAACTGTTTCCTTCCAGGTGCTGCCGGAGAGCGTGAGCTTGAAAACGGTGCCGTAGCCGTGGCTGCCGCCTTGCGAAGTGACGCCGTAGAGATTGCCCGAGGAGTCGGCGATCAGGTTGGCTTGGGGCAGTCCACCGTCGTTATCGGCGAAGCTGGTGAGCGTAGTTTCACTCCACTGGCCTTGCGCGTTCGATTGCAGTTCGAAGATTACGCCGTTGCCGGGAGTGGAGTAAATCGGATAGTTCACGCCGTAGAGCTGTCCGGCCGTGCCCGCAGCGACGCCGAATTGCGGAGTTTGACCGTCCGCGCCTCCGGTGAAGCTCCAGAGAACCGTCTCGCTCCAACTGCCGGAGCTGGGAGTTAGTTTAAATGCAGTGCCGAGACTGGCGCTGCCGCCATAGATCGTCGTGCCATATAGATTGCCGGATTGATCGAGCAGCAACTGGCCGAGCGGGGCCTGGCCATCTGCGCTGTTGAAGCTGTAGAGAACTTTTTCGCTCCACTGATTATTCGCTCCGGGCACAAGTTGGAAGACGGTACCGCAAGGTTCGCCGGAATAGCATCCCGTACTGCTGCCGCCGGATTCGGTGACGCCATCGAGGTTGCCCGATTTATCGAAGATCAATCCTCCGCCGGGACCGCTGCCGTCCGCGCCGCCGGTGAAGCTGTAGAGTGTAGCTTCCGTCCAGGGACCGCTTTGAGTAGGCGTCAACTGGAAGACGTTGCCGTTGGTTTCGGGCGGGCTAGTGGTGCCGTAGAGGCGACCGGAGGCGTCCATGGCTAGCGCGTCGTTCGGATATTGGCCGTCAGACTCTCCCTGAAAAACGTAGAGGATGCTCTCTTCCCATTTGCCGTTGGCTTTCGGGCTTAGGCGAAATACCGTTCCGCAGCCGCCGTCGAAGCTGCACCCGTTCTGGGTGTAGCCGCCGCCGAAGCGGGTTGTGCCGTATAGATTGCCGTGCTTGTCGATGACCAGGCCGCCCTGCGGATTGAAACCGTCGGTGGAGCTGAACTGCTGAAAGCTCCAGATGGTGCTCTCTTCCCACTTGCCGTTGACCTTGGTGAGCTTGAAAATCGTGCCGTCTCCGTAGGTGGTATTGCCGCCCCAGGTCGTGGCGCCATAGAGATTTCCCGCGGAGTCGAAGGTCAGAGCGCCGTTTGGAACCCCTCCATCTTTCGCCCCGTTCACGAAATCCTTGAAGCTGTAGAGAACCGTTTGCGTCCAGCCACCGCCGGCTTTGGGCGACATCATGAAAACTGCGCCGCTATCGTAGGCTCCGCCGTACTCGGTCACGCCATAGAGGTTTCCTGCGGAGTCGGAGATGAGGCCGCCATTGGGATATTGGCCACGAGCCGTTGGGTGGAAGTTATAGAGGATTTTTTCCGTTCCGGCTGATGCGGCGGGGGCGCAGATAAGTAGGGCGGCGAAGATCGCAGCAACGGTTTGGAACAGCGGTAGGACCGGGCGATTCATGGAGACTCCTCGGAGTAATCAGCGGCTGGCGCGAGTTGGGGTCTCGGCGCGCTACGAAGTATACGGCCTTTTCGGGATTGGGGGAACAGGTTTCGGGGTGGTAGGGGACCACACGCGGGCTATTTTCGGCGTCCCCGGACGTTTGTCTCGCTTCGCTCGACTGCACAGCCGAGGGCGCTGTCGCTACCTGTGTTGTTTATCCAAGCTGTTGAGCCACAAGCAGAAGTCCTTGCTGACAGCCTATAATTCCTGCTTACGAATTGGCTGATTCCCCGTCTATTCCAATGCAAGCCCGGGTACGGCATCCGCACCGGGCGGGTAGAGGAAATGACGAAAACATGCCGGCCGATGTTTGGGTAGCAACACTTGCGGTTGGTAGGGGGCCGCGCTCCGGGACTCGCGAAACGGGGCGGGCTGGCGGGAACACAGTCAGCGATGGCGCACTTCGTGAAAACCAGGGCACGCAGAGCCGCATGGCTGGGCAAGAACGCCGCATAGACGATACGATTTTGATCCGCGAGGCGCAACGGGGAGACCGTGCTGCCTTCGAGGAATTGGTGCGTCACTACGATCAGGCGGTTTTGCGGCTGGCCCTGCACCTTACCGGCACTGAGCAGGATGCGCAGGATGTTTATCAGGACGCATTCCTCAAGGCGTACAAGAACATCGGAAGCTTCCGCTTTGAGTGCTCGTTCTACACGTGGATTTACCGGATCGTGACCAACTTGTGTCTCGACCACTTGCGCAAGAGGAACGTGCGCAAGGAAGATGCGCCGGTGGTGAAGGATGGAAACGGCGGCGAGTATGATCTGCTCGATCAGGTCGCGGATGTGCGGGCGGGCGCGAATCCGGAACGGGATTTGATGCGGAGACAGCTGGGCGCTCGGATTTCCGGGGCGCTGGAGAAATTGACTCCAAGGGAGCGGATGGTGTTTGAGTTGAAGCATTATCACGGGTTGAAGCTGAGGACGGTTGGCGAGATTTTGCATACTACGGAAGAGACGGCTAAGAATACTTTGTTTCGAGCTACGCAGAAGTTGAGAGGGCAGTTGGCGGATATGAGATGAGGCGGGTTTCAACATTTCAATGTTTCAAGGTTTCAGAGACCTTGAAACTTTGAAACCTTAGAAACCTTGAAACGGGGTTCTATATGAAGTGCGAATGGGTTCGACAGAATATTACGCTGCATGTTTATGGCGAGTTGGCGGACGATGCTCGTTATGAACTGGAGCAGCATGTTGCGCGGTGCGGCGACTGCGCGGCGGAGTTGAAGGCGGAGCAGGATTTTCTGGCTTTGCTTTCGCAGGAGCGGGCCGCGGAGCCTTCGCCGAATCTGCTGGCGGCTTCGCGCATGAAGTTGCAGGAGGCGCTGGAGACGGCCGAGCAGGGCCGGTTCTGGACGCGGCTGGCGTTCGATCCCGCGAATTGGTTGCGGCAGGTGAAATTCTCTCCGGCGCTGGCTTCGGCGATTTTGATTCTTGGATTTGCGGGTGGAGTGGGAACGGCTTATAGAGTTTTCGATCATCCGCCGCTGGTTGCTGGTGTGACTACAAGCGCAGGTCCCGCAGTGGCGGCTGGTCCCGCCGAGGCATCGATTACCGGCATTCAGTCGATCACGCAGGAGCCGGGATCGAATCAGATTGCCATCAAGTACAACACGGTTTCGACGCTGGAGACGCAGGGATCGTTGAACGACCAGCGCATTCAACAGTTGCTGCTCTATGCGGCGCGCAACAACTACAATTCCGGCGTGCGCATGGATTCGGTGGATCTGCTAACGCAGAAGCCAGATCTTTCCGCGGTGCGCGATACGTTGATTTACTCATTGCAGTACGATACGAATCCGGGTGTGCGGTTGAAGGCTTTGGATGGATTGGGACCGTTCGTGAAGAACGATGTGCATGTGCGCGATGCGATGCTGCAGGCGCTGGTGAACGATTCGAATCCCGGCGTGCGCATTGAAGCATTGCGAATGATTGAGCCGGTGAAGGCGGATGGCAGCGTGCGCGGGGTGTTAATGGCACTGTCGGCGAAGGATTCTAGCCAGTACATCAAGTCGCAGGCGCGGACTATGCTGGCGCAGTTGCCGGAGATTGATTAGCGTCCGTCAGGGCATAAGCCGCAGCGCCTAAAGGCGAGATTGATGGCGGCTTTTCCGGTATGCCTGAAGGCATACCCTGATACGAGTCAGAATCAGGCAGGACCTGATACGAATCGGAGTTAGGCGTACCGTGATACGAATCGGGATTAGGCAGGAAGGGAGTATTTTTTGAAGCGTTCGCCACAAATCGTTTGTCTGGGCATTCTGGCAGTGGTTATGCCTTTGGCGTTGGCGCAGGAGAATGGAAACTGGAGCCAGGATACATCGGGTACATTGGCCGCGGCTCGGAATATTCGGGTGAAGCTGGATATGGGTTCGGTGGTTCTGCACGGCGGAGATCAAGCTGGAATTAGTTATTCGGTTCACACGCGAGCTTTCTCTTCCGATCGTGACTCGCGGCGGCAAATGGGCGGGCTGAAGATCAACGCCATGGTAAAGGGCGACACTGCGTGGATTATCGGAGAGTGGGAAGGCGGGCATCCGCGGAAGTTTTCTGGTGAGTTTGTGGTGAACATTCCGCGAGACACGGCGTGGGTGAAGATTGAGACCGGGGGCGGCTCGGTTCAGGCCACGAACGTGGCCGGCCGAGTGGAGATTTCGAGCGGTGGCGGGAAAATTAATGTGAGTGACATTGGCGGCTCTGTGGTTGCCGAGACCGGCGGCGACACAGTCGAGATCGGTAGCGTGGGCGGAGACTTGAAAGTGGAGACGGGCGGCGGAAACATTTCGATCGGCGCAGTGAAAGGGATGATTAAGGCGCAGACCGGTGGCGGCAATGTTACGGTGCAATCGGGCGAACAGGGCGCGTACGTGCAGGCGGGCGGCGGCAATGTTGACATCCGGCGGTGCATGGGCCGAGTGAAAGCGACCACTGGCGGCGGCAGCATTACGCTGGGCGATATTGGCGGACCGGCGGAGATCAGCACCGGCGGCGGGAGTATTCACTTGAGTTCGGCGACGGGACGGGTGGGTGCGAATACCGGGGCGGGCAGCATTGAGCTTTACGGCGTGCCTTCGGCAAAGGTGGAAACCGGAGCGGGTGGCATCACCGTGAAATTGATTAACGGCACCGACCGCAGCGATTCCATGTTGGAGACTTCTGCCGGCGATATTACGGTTTACATCGCACCCAATATTGCGCTCTCGGTGCGCGCCAGTGTGGACCTGGGCAACGGGCACCGCATCAGCTCGGATTTTCCCGATATTCACATTACGAGTGAGGGCAACCAGTGGGGGCCGAGAACGCTTAGCGCCGAGGGGAAGTTGAACGGCGGCGGCCCGGTGCTGAAGGTGCGGACCACGACCGGGGATATTTGCTTTCGGCGCGGGAATTAGTGGGCCGTATGCGAGCTTTGAGGGAAAACCCTGGGTGGGCCACGGAGCGGCTGAAGCCGGGACGATTTGGGGTTGGTTTTGCGGCATCGCTGAAGCGATACCCTGATACGAATCGTGAGTTTTTTCAGGCAACGGCGCGGCTTTAGCCGCGCCCTTTTAAAGCCAAGGAGATTAGGCCATGCGCAAACATATTCTTGCCACAATTGCGATTCTGCCCTTGCTGCTCAACCTGTCGCACGCTGCGCAACGTTGGACGATTGAGGCCATACAGCCCTACGGCATTCCCAGCGAGGACTCGGGAACCGCTTCTTATCTCGGCGTGGACATCATGGACATTACCGCCGATCGGCTCGACGCGCTGAAGTTGAAAGAAGAGAAGGGCGTGGAAGTGACCATGGTGGATCAGGACGCTCCTGCAGGCAAAG
>Ga0116135_1000811_pt1 | contig 16917 bp, 13 predicted proteins | sample June2015DPH_20_1_FD_89738 | JGI IMG/M metagenome (GOLD analysis project Ga0116135, IMG submission 89738) | Peatland microbial communities from SPRUCE experiment site at the Marcell Experimental Forest, Minnesota, USA - June2015DPH_20_10 | ecosystem: Environmental > Terrestrial > Soil > Wetlands... | reverse complement strand
GCCTTCTCGATCGCGGCCAGCATGTCGCCCTTGGTGACGCGGCCATCCTTGCCGGAGCCGGGGACGGTGGCGGCGTCGATGCCGCTTTCGGCTGATATCTTGCGCACCGAGGGCGCCAGCGGGACGTCGGCGGGCGGCGCCTTCGCGGCGGGGGCCGGCGCGGGCGCGGCGGCAGCGGGAGGTGGCGGCGGTGGGGCTGCAGCCTTGGCGGGCGCGGCAGCCGGCTTGGCCGCGGCGCCAGCGGCGCCCTCATTGATCTGTCCGAGCAAGGCGCCGACCGCGACGGTTTCACCGTCCTTGGCCGCGATCTCGCCCAGCGTGCCTGCCGACGGCGCCGGGACTTCGATGGTGACCTTGTCGGTCTCGAGTTCAACCAACGGCTCGTCGACGGCAACGGCATCGCCGGCCTTCTTGAACCAGCGGCCGATGGTGGCCTCGGTCACGGACTCGCCGAGCGTCGGAACGCGAATTTCAGTCATGGTGTGTTTCCCCAAATACCCTGTCTGGTCATCGTCCGCGAAGGCGGACGATCCAGTAATCCGTGACGGTGCTGCGTGAATAGCCGGCGCGGGTTACTGGATGCCCCGCTTTCGCGGGGCATGACGGATTACAATTTCCGTTAGTTCAAGGCCTCGTCCAGCAACGCCTTGAGCTGCGCGAGATGCTTCGACATCAAACCGGTGGCGGTCGCCGCGGCCGCGGCGCGCCCGGCGTAACGCGGGCGCTTGTTCGGCGCGTTGATCTGGTTCAGCACCCATTCGAGATAGGGCTCGATGAAGTGCCATGCGCCCATGTTGCGCGGCTCTTCCTGGCACCACACCAGTTCGGCGCTCTTGAACCGCCCAAGCTCCTGCACCAGCGCCTTCAACGGCACCGGGTAGAGCTGTTCGACGCGCATGATGTAGACATCGTCGATGCCGCGCTTTTCGCGCTCGTCGTAGATGTCGTAATACACCTTGCCCGAACACAGCACGACGCGGCGGATCTTGTCATCCGGCACCAGCTTGATCTTTTCGTCGGGCAGCATCGCCGCATCATCGTAGAGCAAACGATGGAACGTGGTATTGGCGCCGAGTTCGTCGAGCCGCGAGACCGCGCGCTTGTGCCGCAGCAGCGACTTCGGCGTCATCAGGATCAGGGGCTTGCGGATTTCGCGATGCAGCTGGCGCCGCAGCACATGGAAGAAATTGGCCGGCGTGGTGGCGTGAACCACCTGCATATTGTCTTCGGCGCACATCTGCAGGAAGCGCTCGAGCCGCGCGGAAGAATGCTCCGGTCCCTGCCCTTCATAGCCGTGCGGCAGCATGCAGACGAGACCCGACATACGCAGCCATTTGCGTTCGCCCGAGGAGATGAACTGGTCGAACAACACCTGGGCGCCGTTGGCAAAATCGCCGAACTGCGCTTCCCAGATCGTCAGCGCCGTCGGCTCCGCCAGCGAATAGCCGTACTCGAAGCCGAGCACCGCTTCTTCCGAGAGCAGCGAATTGATGACCTCGTAATGGCCCTGGTCGCCGCCGAGATGATTGAACGGCGTATAGCGGCTCTCATCTTCCTGATCGATCAGCACCGAATGCCGCTGCGAGAATGTGCCGCGCTCGGAATCCTGTCCCGACAGCCGGACGTGATGGCCTTCCTGCAATAACGTACAGAACGCCAAAGCCTCGCCGGTCGCCCAATCGATCCCGACGCCGCTGTCGATCGCCTTGGCGCGATTTTCCAGGAACCGCTGCACGGTGCGGTGAACCCGGAAGCCATCGGCCACCTTGGTGATCTTGCGGCCGATATCCTTCAAGACCGAGACATCGACGCCGGTGACGCCGCGGCGCGGATCTTCTTCTGCATCCGCGGACTTGAAGCCGGCCCATTTGCCGTCGAGCCAGTCGGCCTTGTTGGGCTTGTAGCCCGAGCCGGCTTCGAGTTCGGCATCGAGCCGGGCGCGCCAGTCGGCCTTGGCCTTGTCGACCTCGCCCTCGGTCATCACGCCTTCGCCGATCAGCCGCTTGGAATAGATCTCAAGCGTGGTCGGATGCGAGGCGATCTTCCGGTACATGACCGGCTGGGTGAACGCCGGCTCGTCGCCTTCGTTGTGGCCATGCCGGCGATAGCAGAACATGTCGATGACGACAGGCTTGTGGAACTTCTGCCGGAATTCGATCGCGACCTTGGCCGCGAACACCACGGCTTCCGGATCGTCGCCATTCACATGGAAGATCGGCGCGTCGATCATCTTCGCCACATCGGATGGATAGGGCGAGGAGCGCGAATAGCGCGGATAGGTGGTGAACCCGATCTGGTTGTTGACGATGAAATGCAGCGAGCCGCCGGTGCGATAGCCCTTCAGGTCGGACAGACCGAAGCATTCCGCCACCACGCCCTGGCCGGCGAACGCGGCATCGCCATGCATCAACAGCGGCAGCACCGAGATGCGCTGGTCCGGCGGATCGCCATGCTGGTCCTGCTTGGCGCGCACCTTGCCCAGCACCACCGGATCGACGATTTCCAGATGCGACGGATTGGCGGTGAGCGAAAGATGGATCCGGTTGTTGTCGAACTCGCGGTCCGACGACGCACCCAGATGATATTTGACGTCGCCGGAGCCCTCGACCACATCCGGATTGGCCGAGCCGCCCTTGAATTCATGGAACAGCGCGCGGTGCGGCTTGCCCATCACCTGCGTCAAGACGTTGAGGCGTCCGCGATGCGGCATGCCGACGACGATTTCCTTGACGCCAAGATTGCCGCCGCGCTTGATGATCTGTTCCAGCGCCGGGATCAGCGATTCAGCACCGTCCAGACCGAAGCGCTTGGTGCCGGTGAATTTGATATCGCAGAATTTCTCGAAGCCCTCGGCCTCGACCAGCTTCATCAGGATGGCGCGCCGGCCCTCGCGGGTGAAACTGATTTCCTTGTCCGGCCCCTCGATACGCTCCTGGATCCAGCTCTTATGCGCGGCGTTGGTGATGTGCATGAACTCGACGCCGAGCGTCTGGCAGTAGGTGCGCTCGCAGATCGCAACGATTTCCCGCAAGCTGGCGTATTCCATGCCGAGCACGTGATCGAGGAAGATCTTGCGGTCGAAATCGCCCTCGGCAAAGCCGTAGGAACGCGGATCGAGTTCCTCGCGATCGCGCGGCGCCTCGATGCCGAGCGGATCGAGCTTGGCGTGGAAATGCCCGCGCATGCGGTAGGCCCGAATCAGCATCAGGGCGCGCACCGAATCGCGCGTCGCCTGATGGACATCGGCCGGGGTCAGTTCGGCGCCTTTAGCCTTTGCCTGGGCCTCGGCCTTGGCCGCAAGCTTGGTACCGACAACCTTTTCGACTTCCGCCCAATTGCCGTCGAGCGCGGAGGTCAGATCGTCGCGCGGCGTCAGCGGCCAATTGTCCCGTCCCCAGGACGGTCCCTCGGCGTTCTTGCGGACGTCGGCTGGCGGGTCTTTCAGGCTCTTGAAGAAGTCCTGCCACTCGGCGTCGACCGAGGAGGGGTCTTTCTCGTAGCGGGCGTAGATGTCGTCGATGTAGGGGGCGTTTGTGCCCTGCAAAAAGGAGGAGAGAGCAAATGCGGCATTCGCGTCTTGGCGAGACATGATTGCGTCCTGGTGATTTCGGTTCGCGCATGGAAAACGGCGCAACAGCCGATCCGGGTACCGGATCAGCATGATAGGAGGCCTTTTACCCTATTTAGGGCAAATGTGCGCCCCGAAAAGAGCCAAGGACTGAATTAAGACTTCAATTTTTCGACAAGGGTCTTTCCGAGCCGGGCCGGCGACGGGGAAACCGTGATTCCGGCGGCTTCCATCGCCGCGGTCTTGGAACCGGCATCGCCCTTGCCGCCGGAAATGATCGCGCCGGCATGGCCCATGCGGCGTCCGGGAGGTGCGGTGACGCCGGCGATGAAGCCGACCATCGGCTTCTTGCGGCCGCGCTTGGCCTCGTCTTTGAGGAACTGCGCGGCGTCTTCCTCGGCCGATCCGCCGATTTCCCCGATCATGACGATCGAGGTCGTGTTGGGGTCGGCCAGAAACATCTCCAGCACGTCGATGAATTCGGTGCCCTTGACCGGATCGCCGCCGATGCCGACCGCTGTGGTCTGGCCGAGACCCTCCTGGGTGGTCTGGAACACGGCTTCATAGGTCAGCGTGCCCGAACGCGAGACGATGCCGACATTGCCGGGCTTGAAGATATTCGCCGGCATGATGCCGATCTTGCACTCGCCTGCCGTCATGACGCCCGGGCAGTTCGGTCCGATCAGCCGCGATTTCGATCCGCTCAAGGATCTTTTGACCCGCACCATGTCGAGCACCGGAATGCCCTCGGTGATGCAGACGATCAGCGGAATCTCAGCGTCGATGGCTTCGCAGATCGCATCCGCAGCACCGGGCGGCGGTACATAGATCACGCTGGCATCGGCGCCGGTCTTGTCGCGGGCCTCTGCCACGGTGTCGAACACCGGCAGGCCAAGATGCGTCGCGCCGCCTTTGCCCGGCGAAGTGCCGCCGACCATCTTGGTGCCATAGGCGATCGCCGCCTCGGAATGAAACGTGCCGTTCTTGCCGGTGAAGCCCTGGCAGATGACCTTGGTATTTTTGCCGATCAGGATGGACATGGTTGGGACTGCTTTCGCGAGACGATCGATAAGGGGGTCAGTGGGTGCGCCGGTAGACGCCGGTGAGCACGTCGGCCCACCCTTCCGCGTCAGGCGAGAACTGGATTTTCATGGAGTAATTGTTGTCGTCGATGACTTCATAGACATGGCGCGCATTGCCGCGCAGCGAGCCACGCACCAGGATCAGGGTTTTGCCGGTCCAGCCGCCGGAGGCTGGCGACGGCGGGTAATAGCCGAGCGAATCGTGCCAGAATAATTTGTAGAGCCGATCCTCGCGGTCGTAGGTGAACACGCCGTGGGTGGCAAAGCTTTCCTTGCCGTCGCGAACCTGGCGGGTGTCCTGTATCAGATAAAAACCGTTGAGATCGATGCGCGCCACGACATGCGAGGTGGCGGGTCCTCCCGCGGTCCAGCGCGAGGGATAGACCATCTCTTCGCCGCTCCACTCGCCCGCGAACACCGCAAGCTTGCGGTGTTCCTCGAGCGGCGCCGGTGCAGCGAGATGGTCGGGCATCGATCTATCCCCCCTTCACGGCCTTGACGATCTTCTGCGCGGCATCGTCGAGATCGTCGGCCGGCAGCACGTTGAGGCCGCTCTCCCGGATGATCTTCTTGCCGGCATCGACATTGGTGCCCTCGAGCCGCACCACCAGGGGAACCTTGAGGCCGACTTCCTTCACCGCCGCGACCACGCCCTCGGCGATAATGTCGCATTTCATGATGCCGCCGAAAATATTGATCAGGATACCCTTCACGTTGGGATCGGCGGTGATGATCTTGAACGCCGCGGTGACCTTGGTCTTGTCGGCGCCGCCGCCGACATCGAGGAAGTTCGCCGGCGCCATGCCGTAGAGCTTGATGATGTCCATGGTCGCCATCGCGAGACCGGCGCCGTTGACCATGCACCCGATGGTGCCGTCGAGGGTGATGTAGTTGAGATCGTATTTGGAAGCCTCGATCTCCTTGGCGTCTTCTTCGGTCTCGTCGCGCAGCGCCACCACATCGGGATGGCGATAAAGCGCATTGCCGTCGAACGACACCTTGGCGTCGAGCACCCGCAGGTCGCCCTGCTTGGTCACGACCAGCGGGTTGATTTCCAGCATCGCCATGTCCTTGGCGGTGAACGCCGTATAGAGCTGCGTCACCAGCTTTTCCGCCTGTTTGGCGAGATCGCCGGACAGACCCAGCGCCTTGGCGACGGTGCGGCCATGGTGGCCCATGATGCCGGTGGCGGGATCGACCGAAAAGGTCACGATCTTCTCGGGTGTGTTGTGCGCGACATCCTCGATGTTGACGCCGCCTTCGGTGGACACCACGAACGACACTTCGGAAGTTTCGCGGTTGACCAGGATCGAGAGATAAAACTCCTTGTCGATGTCGGAGCCTTCCTCGACATAAAGCCGGTTGACCTGCTTGCCATGCGGTCCGGTCTGCACCGTGACCAGCGTGGCGCCGAGCATCTGCTTGGCGAACTCATTGACCTCGGCGACCGATTTGGCGATGCGCACACCGCCCTTGTCGCCGGCGGACGTTTCCTTGAACTTGCCCTTGCCGCGGCCGCCGGCATGGATCTGGCTCTTCACCACCCAGATCGGTCCCGGAAGCGTCTTGGCGGCGACGTCGGAATCCGAAGCCCGCAGCACCGGGACGCCCTTCGAGATCGGCACCCCGAATTCGTGCAGCAGCGCCTTGGCCTGGTATTCATGGATGTTCATTTGGACGGTCCCCGAACCTTGGTGCGGTGAAATCAGAATTCAGATCAGTTTCGCGCCTGGTATACTATATACCAAAGAGACTGCAAATTCGGAACTTCATCGCGTTGGTGCTGCTTGATCCCGAAGTCCGCGCCGCAAGGCCCGCGAACTTCGAAGGGTGGCGCGCCGGCAATCGATCGGCTCGATTGACCGGCGGTAGCTAATGCGGTCAGCGGCCGAGCAGATCCGGCGCGATTTTCTTGCAGGCGTCGACCAGACCCTGCACCGCGCCGACCGACTTGTCGAATGCTTCGCGCTCCTTGCCGGCCAGCTCGATCTCGACGATCCGCTCGACACCCTTCGATCCGATCACGACGGGGACGCCGACATACATATCCTTCACGCCGTATTCGCCGTTGAGATAGGCCGCGCAGGGCATCACGCGCTTCTTGTCGCGCAGATAGCTCTCGGCCATCGCAATCGCGGACGCGGCCGGCGCATAGAACGCCGAGCCGGTCTTCAGGAGATTGACGATCTCGGCTCCGCCATTGCGGGTACGGTCGACGATCTCGTCGATTCGCGCCTGCGAGGTCCAGCCCATCTTCACCAGATCGGGCAAGGGAATGCCGGCCACCGTGGAATATTTCACCAGCGGCACCATGGTATCGCCGTGGCCGCCCAGCACGAAGGCGGTGACGTCTTCGACCGAGACGTTGAATTCGTCGGCGAGGAAATAGCGAAAGCGCGAGGAATCCAGCACCCCGGCCATGCCCACCACCTTCTTGTGCGGCATCCCGGACGCCTTCTGCAGCGCCCACACCATCGCGTCGAGCGGGTTGGTGATGCAGATGACGAAGGCGTCGGGGGCGTATTTCTTGATGCCGGCGCCGACCTGCTCCATCACCTTGAGATTGATGCTCAGGAGATCGTCGCGGCTCATGCCGGGCTTGCGCGGCACGCCAGCGGTGACGATGCAGACCTTGGCGTTGTCGAGCGCCTCATAGGAATTGGCGCCGGTGAAATGCGCGTCAAACCCGTCGACCGGCGAGGACTGCGCGATATCGAGCGATTTGCCTTGCGGTACGCCCTCGGCGATGTCGAACATCACGACATCGCCCAATTCCTTCAGGCCGATGAGATGAGCCAGCGTTCCGCCGATCTGACCGGAGCCAATCAAAGCAATCTTGTCGCGCGCCATGGGAAATCTGTCCTTTGAACACGAAGGAAGGGGATGGAAAGAAGCTACTCGCTGGTTATCCCTTTCGCCTGATACGTTCAAGCCGGAGCGTGCTCAATTGTCCGCGCTGCCTTGATTTCGATCAGGGGGCCCGCGTCATTCCGGGGCGCGTCAAGGACGCGACCGGTATGACGGCCTAAGTTTCCACCAGCCCGGTGCTCGACCCGCTGGCCGCGGAATCCTTGTGTCCGTGGGGCCGCGCCAGATAGGATTCCGAACTCATCTCGATCAGCCGCGACGAAGTCCGCTTGAACTCGTTGGCCTCGTTGCCCTCGCTCGCGACATAGAGCGACACCGGATCGGCTTCTGCCGATGCCAGCAGCTTCACGGCGTTGTCATAGAGGGTGTCGATCAGGGCGATGAACCGCTTGGCGGGGTTGCGGTCGGCATATTCCATCACCGGAATGTGGTCGATGATGATGGTGTGATAGTCGCGCGCCAGCCGGAGGTAGTCGGATGCGGCCAGTGGCTGTTCGCAGATCTCGGCGAATGAAAACCGCGCGACGCCGTGCGACGAACACGGCACGTGCAGGACCCGGCCCTTGATCGAGATATCGCGCGGCTGGCATGGCGCATTGCCGGTCATCCGCGCCCACGCATGGGCCAGCGCGGCATCGGCGCCCGCATCAGCCGGCACCAGCCACATTTTCACGCCGGCGAGCTTTTCCAGCCGGAAATCCGTGCGCGCATCGAGCCGCAGCACGTCCATATGCTCCGATATCTGCGCAATAAAAGGCAGGAACAGCGCCCGGTTCAGGCCGCCCTTGTAGAGGTCGTCGGGCGCGACATTGGAGGTCGCCACCACCACGGTGCCGAGTTCGAACAGCTTTGTGAACAGCCGCCCCAGGATCATCGCGTCCGCGATGTCGGTGACGTGGAATTCGTCGAAACACAACAGCCAGGCCTGGTCGAAGATCGCCGCGGCCGTGAGCCCGATCACATCGCCGTCGGCGATTTCGCCGCGCGCGATACTCTGCCGCAAGCCGAAAATCCGCTCATGCACCTCGGCCATGAACTCATGGAAATGCGCCCGGCGCTTGTGCTCGATCGGGCTCTGCTGGAAAAACAGATCCATCAGCATGGTCTTGCCGCGCCCGACCTCGCCATGAACATAGAGACCGCGCGGCGGCGCCTCGTCCTTGTCGGCAAACAGCCGGCCGAGCAGGCCCTGCTTGCGGACCGGCTTGTAGCGCACCAGCCGCTGCTCGAGATCCGCGAAGGCCTCGGCAGCCTCCGCCTGCGCCGCATCGGGCTCGATCGCGCCGGAGGAGACGAGGGCCTGGTAATGGGCGCGGAACGAACTGGGCGAGGTGGACAGCATGGCCCACCTTACGGCCCCAGGGTTACGAAAATTGCAAGCCGCGAATTGGTGCAGGGGCTATGCGCAGGTATTTTCACACCCGGGACAGCCGGACCGATGGCGGCTGTGGATAAGGTTCACGCGCTCAGCGCGTAGGAATCCTCGACCACATAGGGGCCGCCGCCGGTGGACGCCCGCGACGAGAACAGCACGAACCGCGACGCCGTAAATACCCGGGTCGGAAAATAGCCGCGCACCGACAGATAATCCGCGACGTCCTGATTGGAGGCATCGCGCAGCCGTGCCAGCGTCACATGGGGGGTGAATTTGCGGCCTTCGGGGTCAAGCCCGATACGCTGCATCAGGCGTTCCAGCTCGGCCTGCAGCTCGATCAGGGGCCGGCTCGGCACCACCGAGGCCACCACCGCGCGGGGTTTTTTGCCACCGAAGCTGGAGAGGCCCTGCAGCGCGACCTCGAACGGCTTGCGGTTGACCCGGAACAGCATCGAGGCGATTTCGTTGGCCGCGATGCCGTCGATATCGCCGATGAAGCGCAGGGTAACGTGATAATTTTCGGGGTCGATCCAGCGCGCGCCCGGCAGGCCGCCACGCAAATTGGAAAGCGTCTGGCCGATCTCGGCCGGAATTTCCAGTCCAGTGAACAAACGCGGCATCGCAGGACTCCCGATGCTGAAACCCGGTACGAATCACCGATCGTTATTTTCTACAGTAGTTATGTGACTCTGCGAAGCATCCGGCGTTAAGGATCGGGCAACACTTGCGTTTAAGGTTATCATTGCCCGTTTTTCAACTGTGTTGCCCGGATATCGTGCCGAGAAATGCCTCCACGATAGGCAAGATGTTTTTGACGATCACGTCAACGCCCTCCGCCGTAGGATGCAAACCGTCCGCCTGATTGAGCCTGGGGTCGGCGGCCACGCCCTCGAGGAAAAATGGATACAGCGGCACATCAAGCGATTTGGCCAGATCCGGATAGATCGTATTGAAACGCGCCGAATAATCGCTTCCGTAGTTCGGCGGCGCGAGCATCCCGCACAACAGAACCGATATTTTGCGCGCCTTCAGCCGCGTCACGATATCCGTCAATGCCGCGCGGGTGACTGAAGGATCAGTGCCACGCAAGGCATCGTTGGCGCCGAGTTCGACGATCACGGCCTGGGTGCCCTCGGGGACCGACCAGTCGAGCCGGTCGCGGCCGCCTGAACTGGTGTCGCCGGACACCCCGGCGTTGATCATATCGATCACTATCCCCTTGGACTTCAAAGCATTTTGCAAACGCGCCGGGAATGCCGACGGCGCCGGCAGGCCAAGACCGGCGCTCAGCGAATCCCCCAGCACCACCATCCTGACCGGTTTTGCCCCGCTGGTTGCCGGGGGTTGGGCCGAGGTCTGCGCCGAGGCCGGTTCCACCGCCATCAGCGCCAGGCTCAACACGAGCATGTGCACGAACATCCGCAGCCGCCTCTCGACCGCGCCGCCGGAAGTGCCATATGACCGATCCATGGACAGTCTCATCGAACCCTCGTCACTGGCCGGCCTTGAGCCGGACACCATTGCCATCTCGAACGTCAATCTCTCGCTCGGCGCGGGCGCGGCGCGCGTTCATATCCTCAAGGACATCAGCCTGCGGGTGGCGTCAGGCGAGGCGATCGGCCTGATCGGGCCGTCAGGTTCGGGAAAGTCCACCTTGCTGATGGTGATGGCGGGGTTGGAGCGTCCTGACAGCGGAGAGGTGGTGGTCAACGGCACCCCTTTCAATGCCCTCGACGAGGATGCGCTGGCGCGCTTTCGCGGCCGCCAGGTCGGCATCGTGTTCCAGTCGTTCCATCTGATTCCAACGATGACGGCGCTGGAAAACGTCGCGGTGCCGCTGGAGCTGGCCGGCAATCCCGATGCCTCGCGGCGCGCGGCACAGGAACTGACATCGGTCGGTCTCGGCGACCGCCTGCATCATTATCCCACCCAATTGTCGGGCGGCGAGCAGCAGCGCGTGGCCCTGGCCCGCGCGCTGGCGCCCGATCCCGCGATCCTGGTGGCCGACGAGCCCACAGGCAATCTCGATGAGGCCACCGGCAAGCAGATCGTCGATTTGCTGTTCACCAAACATGCCGAGCGCGGCATGACGCTGGTGCTGGTGACCCACGACACCTCGCTGGCGCAGCGCTGCGACCGCGTGGTGCGGCTGCGCTCGGGCCGGATCGATAGCCCCGTTGCGGAACGCGAAACCGCTTCATGACGCAAATCACTTCATTGACGGGGGCTTCCGAATCCGTCGGCAACGGCCGCGCGGCATCGCTTCCGCTGCGCTATGCCATGCGCGAATTGCGCGGGGGCTTGCGCGGCTTTTACGTTTTCATCGCCTGCATCGCGCTCGGCGTGATGGCGATTGCCGGCGTCGGCTCGGTCGCGGCGAGCCTTGGCGAGGGGCTGGCGCGCGAGGGCCGCACCCTGCTCGGCGGCGATGTGGCGTTCTCCCTGATCCAGCGCGAGGCCAAGCCGGACGAAGTCGCACTGCTGCGTTCGCGCGGCGAAGTCTCGGTCGCGGTGACGCTGCGCGGCATGGCGCGCACCGGCGACGGCCGGCTTGCTTTGGTCGAACTCAAGGCGGTCGACGGCGCCTATCCGATGCTGGGCGAGGTGACGCTGGCGCCGAAAATACCGGTGCCGGATTTGCTGGCGGAGCGCGACGGCGCCTTCGGCGCCGCGGCTGATCCGACCTTGCTGGCAAGGCTCGATCTGAAAGTCGGCGACCGCGTCACCGTCGGCAGCGCGACCTTTCAGATCCGCAGCGTGGTCGACGGTGAGCCCGACAAGCTCTCCGGCGGGGTCGGCTTCGGTCCGCGATTCCTGATCAGTGAACCCGCGCTGCGCGCCACGCAATTGCTGCAGCCCGGCAGTCTGGTGCGCTGGACCTATCGGGTGAAGCTGCCGGACAATGCGACCGACGATCGCGCCGCCACCGCGCTGGCCGACGATGTGCGAAACGCGTTGCCGGAAGCGGGCTGGGAAATCCGCACCCGCGCCAACGCCTCGCCGCAGCTCGAGCGCACCATCAGCCGCTTCACCCAGTTTCTCACTCTGGTCGGCCTCGCCGCGCTGCTGGTCGGCGGCGTCGGCGTCGCCAATGCGGTCAAAAGCCATATCGATCGCCGCCGCGACGTGATCGCGGCCTTCAAGGCGCTGGGCGCCACCGGCCGCGACGTGTTTGCGATCTATCTGACGCAGGTGACCGTGCTCGCCGTGATCGGTTCGGTAATCGGCCTGGTCGCCGGCGCCGCATTGCCGTTCGTCATCGTCGGCCTGTTCGGCAAGCTGTTGCCGCTGCCGGTGGTGCCGGCGCTGCATGTCGATGAGCTGCTGATGTCGCTGGTCTACGGCCTTTTGACCGCGCTCGCGTTCGGGCTGTGGCCGCTTGGTCTCGTGCACGACGTGCCGGTGGCGGCGCTGTTTCGCGAAGCCGTGGCCAGCCAGTGGCATCGCCCGCGCTGGCGCTATCTGGCTTTGATGAGTCTCGTGATCGCGCTGCTGATCGCGGTCGTGATCGGGCTCGCTTACGACAAGCGCGTCGCGGCCGTGTTCGTCGCCTCCTCGATCGTGGTGTTCGCGCTGCTGCGCGGCATCGCCGCGGGCTTGATGGCGCTGGCGCGCCGCCTGCCCCGGACCCGCATCACCATGCTGCGGCTGGCGATCGCCAATATCTACCGGCCGGGCGCGCTGACGCCCTCGGTAGTGATGTCGCTTGGTCTTGGCCTCGCGGTGCTGGTGACGATCACCCAGATCGACGGCAATCTGCGGCGGCAATTCCTGGCGGCATTGCCGGACCGCGCGCCGTCGTTCTATTTCATCGATATTCCCGCCACCGAAGCCGACCGCTTCGGCGCCTTCCTGAAACAGACCGAACCGCAATCGACCGTCGAGGACGTGCCGATGCTGCGCGGGCGCATCGTCGCGGCGCGCGGCGTCAAGGCCGAAGACCTCAAGGCTTCGACCGACAGCGAATGGGTGCTGCAGAGCGACCGCGGCCTGACCTATACCGGCGAAATCCCGAAGGGTTCGAAGATCGTCGAAGGCAAATGGTGGGGCGCCGACTATGACGGCCCGCCGCTGATCTCGATCGAGAAGAAGATCGCCGACGGACTCAAGCTAAAACTCGGCGACGAAATCGTCGTCAATGTGCTCGGCCGCGATATCCCGGCGACGATCGGCAACATGCGCACCGTCGACTGGCAAGGCCTCGGCATCAATTTCGTGCTGGTGTTCTCGCCCAACGCCTTTCGGGGCGCGCCGCACACCCATATCGCGACGCTGACCGAGGCCCATCCGGACGCCACCGGCGATGCCCGGATCATCAAATCGGTGGCCGATGCGTTTCCGATGGTCACCAGCGTGCGGGTCCGCGAAGCGCTGGAGACCATCGGCACCGTCATCACCAACCTCGTGCTGGCGATCCGCGGCGCCAGCGCGGTAACGTTGATTTCCGCCATTCTGGTACTGGGCGGAGCACTCGCCGCCGGCCATCGCCACCGCGTCTATGACGCCGTCATCCTCAAGACGCTCGGGGCGACACGGGCGCGGCTGCTCGGCGCCTATGCGCTGGAATATCTGATGATCGGCTTTGCCACCGCTGTTTTCGGTGTCATCGCCGGTTCCGTTGCGGCCTGGCTGATCGTGACCCGGCTGATGACGCTAAGCTTCATCTGGCAGGCGGGCAGCGCCGCCGCCGTGGTGGCGGCCGCGCTGATCGTCACGGTGGGGCTGGGCCTCGCCGGCACCCTGCTGGCGCTGAACCAGAAGCCGGCCACCGTGTTGCGGAATTTGTGACAAATTGAAACACCCGGCGCCGCAGCATTAAGGCATCGGTCCGGAATCGGCTGGCGGAGCGACATTCAGCCGCGCATCGTAGCTTGCGGGGAATGTGCTAGTTTCCCACATATCAGCTTGGGCCAGACGCCGGTTTGATGACACAAAGTTAATGTCGGCAATCGGTGGTATCTGGGATAGATTTCTGAGCCTGCGCCGCAAACCCCCTTGCGCTCCGCCGGACAAACAACGGGAATTCGACCATGTCGGACCTAGACCGTAACTACGCTTCTCCTTTCGGCCGGGCCGCCGGGCGCGTTGACGCCGCGACCGTCGACGCCGGTCTGCGCGCCTACATGCTGCGCATCTACAATTACATGAGCATTGGGCTGGCCATCACCGGCCTCGCCGCGCTCGGCGTCTATATGGCGGCGGTAACGGCGGATCCTTCCGCCGGCGCGATCCGGATCGGCAGTTCGTATCTGACGCCGTTCGGCTATGCGATGTTCGTGAGCCCGCTGAAATGGCTGTTCATGCTGGCGCCGCTGGCGATGGTGTTCGTGATCTCGGCCGGCATCAACCGGCTGCGGCCGGCGACCGCCCAGATGCTGTTCTGGGTGTTCTCGGCGCTGATGGGCGTTTCGCTGTCGTCGATCTTCCTGGTGTATACCCACACCTCGATCGTGCGGGTGTTCTTCATCACCGCGGCCACCTTCGGCGCCTTGAGCCTCTATGGCTACACCACCAAGCGTGACATGACCGGCATGGGCTCGTTCCTGATCATGGGCCTGTTCGGCATCATCATCGCGAGCCTGGTCAATATCTTCCTCGCCAGTTCGATGCTGCAATTCGTCGTATCGGTGATCGGCGTGCTGGTGTTTGCGGGCCTTACCGCCTGGGATACCCAGCGGCTGAAGAACGATTACATCTACGGCTACGCCTCGCAGGGCGGTGACGTGGCGGAGCGTGCGGCGATCACCGGTGCGCTGTCGCTCTATTTGAACTTCATCAACCTGTTCACGCTGCTGCTGCAGCTGCTCGGCCAGCGCGACTGATCGACCGCATGTGGCGGATGATTCAAGCCCCGGCCTTGCGGCCGGGGCTTTTCTTTTGCGCCACGCAAAAATAATCTCAGCGTCATGTCCGAGCTTGAAATCAGGCCCACCATCGCGGCCGACCTGCCCTTCATTACCGGGATTTACGATCATGCGGTCCGCTTCGGCACCGCGACCTTCGAGCTGGTCCCGCCGGATCTCGCTGAGATGACGCGGCGCTTCGACGCCTTGATGGACGGCGGCTTTCCCTATCTCGCCGCCCTGCTCGATGGCCGGGTGATCGGATACGCCTATGCCGGGGCGTACCGGCCGCGGCCGGCCTATCGCTTCACGGTGGAAAATTCGGTCTATCTGCAGCCGGCGATCCATCGCCGCGGAATCGGTCTGCAATTGCTGCGGCGGCTGATCCTGGAGTCCGAAGCGCGCGGCCATCGCCAGATGATCGCGGTGATCGGCGATTCCGCCAACGCCGGATCGATCGGCGTACACAGCCGATGCGGATTCCAGATGATCGGAACCCATCCCAATGTCGGCTTCAAGTTCGGCCGCTGGCTCGACACCGTGATGATGCAGCGCCCACTCGGCGAAGGCGCGAGCACCCTGCCTGCCGCAGCGCTGCGCGCCGATCCGGAATGACGGATGGAAATCAGACTACCGCAAGCTTGCGGTCGATCACCAGCAACACACGATCGAGTTCGTGGCCGCGGCGCAGGATCAGCCCGCTCGCCGAGATCACGCTATATATTCCCTGCTTGCGCGCGAGCCGCGGATCTTTTTCGATGCGATAGATCGGAACTTCGGAAGCGCGGCGGAACACCGAAAACACCGCGCGATCCCGCAGGAAATCGATGGCATAGTCGCGCCATTCGCCATCGGCGACCATGCGCCCGTACAGATTGAGGATGCGATTGAGTTCGAGACGATTGAACGTCACCCGGCTTGGCAACGGACCCGCAGCGGCATTGCGCGCCGCTGCGCGACTCTCGCTTGGATCGGTTTCCTCCGACATCGAACTCATGGGTACCTCCTCCTGTCATCTCACAGACATGATCGCGCCGACTGACCTTCGCTGCAAGAGGCCCGTGGCGGCTTGGCACGCGACGGATCGTCGGCACTGTATTTCCGACCGGACACACACCGTCACGGGATCGTTAGTGGAATCATAATACCGCCCCACTTCCGCCCATCGACCGCCCTTCTGGATTGCGACAAGAAAACCCTGCGTTGGCCCGGTCCTTTCGACACCGGATTCCTCAGCCCCCAGCCCCCCGGGGTCGTCGGGATCGCGCCTGTTCGCAGAATAGTTTATCCCCATACTGGGCCAACGAAAGTTGGTCCTTTTTCTTTTGGGGCTCCCGACATTCGATTGGTTCTTTTCGGTGCCGTGGAACCCACTACCGCATCGCGGCAACACGCCTGTCGCCAGCCGGATGCGGGGAAGGTACCGTCTCGAAGGATGGCAGGACCGGCGGCGGCAACGATCCGGGGTATGCGGATGCCGTCGGCAAATTTGCGATGACGAAGCCATGGCGCCGCCGGTCGCGCGGAAGCCTGGCGGTCAAAGACGCCCGAGCAGACGATTTGAAAAGATAATCAGTGCAGCGACGTGTATGCCGCGCCCAGCATCAGGCCGGGCTTGTCGCGATTGCCGTCCTGGACATAGACCGCCGCGGCATCGACGCCCTCGCGGGAAATATTTTCCAGCGGGACGGTCCAGCTGCCGGCACTGCCGTTCCAGTCGCCGACCTTCAGGAGGTTACGCACGACATTGTGGTAGGTGACTTCGCGACCGCGATTCTCACCGCGCCCGATCGCAATCGACACTTCCTTGGAGATCGAACAGATCCATATTTCACCGTGCATCGCGGCGGGGCCCTTTTCGGACGCCGCCACCGACACCGTGATCTGCTTGCCCGCCAGCGTCATCGAAACCGGCAACGACATCACGCCATCGGTCTTCCGGGTATCACCGATCGCACCCTCGATGCCGGCACGATCGCTGCCGACCAAATGCGCCGAACCGTTGACGACCACTTGCGGGGTGTAGACGCCGCGATCACCGCGGACCCGCGAATAGGCCTGCTGACGTGCGCTGAAGCGCGCATCCGCCAGCGTGTCCTTCCAACCAAGATAATCCCAGTAATCAATCGGCATGCTCAGCGCGATCACCGACGGATCCTTGGCGAGTTCGCCGATAACCTT
>Ga0116135_1000810_pt1 | contig 16919 bp, 14 predicted proteins | sample June2015DPH_20_1_FD_89738 | JGI IMG/M metagenome (GOLD analysis project Ga0116135, IMG submission 89738) | Peatland microbial communities from SPRUCE experiment site at the Marcell Experimental Forest, Minnesota, USA - June2015DPH_20_10 | ecosystem: Environmental > Terrestrial > Soil > Wetlands... | reverse complement strand
TTTCGGCCTGGCTATTGCAGGTACTCACGAACCTGCTGCCGGTCACCTTCGCGATGCGCGCTCTCGCATGAGCGCGAGTCCGTCCAATCCGTAAGAGGTTTACATCTCGGTAGATTGCAAGACCGTTACAAAATACGTCCATATAAAAACGGTTTAATATTGACATTTCCACCTTCTCCATAATCCAATAGGCGCACTCATGGAAACTTCTCCGGTAGCAGTGTCTTCCGCTCCCCGCCTACGTCGAACACTCACGCTTTCAGATCTGATTCTTTATGGTGTCATCGTCATCCAGCCCGTCGCCCCCATGTCAGTGTTCGGCGTGCTTAGCGACCGCGGCCACGGCCATGTAGTCACTGCCATTCTTATTGCCATGGTAGCGATGCTGTTTACCGGGATCAGCTACGGTCGCATGGCGCGCGCTTATCCCAGCGCCGGATCCGCCTTCACCTATGTGGCGCAGGAGATCAATCCTGCCGTGGGCTTCGTGACCGGTTGGAGCATGGTCATGGATTACATGCTGAACCCACTCATCTGCACGGTATGGTGCGCCGGGCAGGCGAATCAGTTTGCGCCGGGGGTTCCGTCGTGGATTTGGAAAATCTTTTTTGCCGTTGTTTTCACCCTGCTCAACATCCGCGGGATCAAGACCTCTGCCAGGATCAATACTGCGATGGCTCTTTTGATGGGCATTGTGGTGGTTGCCATTTTCATCGCGGCTGCGCGGTATATCTTTGGTGCGCCGCAGGGAACTGTTTCCTATCTCACTCCTTTCTACGATCCTCATACTTTTAGCTGGGGCAACCTGATGGGTTGTACCTCGATCGCGGTGCTCACCTACATCGGCTTCGATGGAATCTCCACGCTCTCGGAAGAAGCCGAGAATCCAAGGCGAAACATCCTGCTGGCCACCGTATTCACTTGTCTGCTGATCGGAGTGCTCTCTGCCGCGGAGGTTTACGTTGCGCAACTCATCTGGCCGGCGAGCCAACCCTTCCCCGATATCAATACCGCCTACTCTTACGTCGCCGGACGCGCTTGGAAGCCGTTGTTCCCGATCGTCGGCTTCACCCTTCTGCTGGCGAACTTCGGCTCCGGATTTGGTTCTCAGACCGGCGCAGCGCGACTTCTCTACGGCATGGGGCGCAGCAATGCACTGCCGAAATCTTTTTTTGGCAAGATTGACGCCAAGAGCCACGTTCCCCTAAACAGCGTTATCTTCGTTGGCGTAGTCGCCCTTCTCGGAGCTTTCGTGCTGGAAATCGTTGCCGGTTTTAGAACCTATGCCTTGAGTATGACGACAGTCACTTGGGAGACCCTTAAGCGGATCCTCAATGGTGGCGAGGCCTATGGATTGGGCGCGGAGATGTTAAATTTCGGCGCGCTGATTGCCTTTATGGGAGTCAACGTGGCTGCTTTCCTTCGCTATTACGTTCGCGCGGAAGAAAAGAAAATTGGCAATCTTGTGCCGCCGATTCTCGGCTTTATCATTTGCCTTGGTTTGTGGCTCAACCTCAGCCGGCCCGCCATGATCGTAGGTTCGATCTGGATGGCGGCGGGTATTCTTTTCGGCGCAATCCGCACAAAAGGGTTTCGCGCCAATCTGATCAATTTCGAATTGCCTCCGGAAGAGACAACGGAAGAGAAGTGAAAATCGGCCGCCTCAGAAAATCAGGAGCACTGGCATGCTCGGCTCTATAAACATTGTGGCATTTGTTCCGACAAACGATACCGAGAAAGCGCGAGGCTTCTACGAAGGAGTGCTGGGGTTGCGTTTTGTGAAAGACGATGGCTTTGCCATGGTGCTCGACGCTAACGGAATCATGGTGCGCGTAGCCAAAGCGCAATTCACCCCCGCCCCGTTCACAATTTTGGGATGGCAAGTCGCAAACATCGAGGAGATGGTGAAGAGACTTCAATCCAAAGGTGTCCAGTTCGAGCGTTTCGGATTCTTTGAGCAGGATGAACTCGGAGTTTGGGCCGCGCCCAGCGGAGACAAAGTAGCATGGTTCAAAGATCCCGATGGTAATGTGCTCTCCGTGTCGCAGCACGTGTAACCCAGCGCGTTTGGAATTCGGCCAAAACATTATAGTTGCGATGGCGGAAAATCCAGCGCTGATTGCAAATCTCGTTTTGTGCGTCCGACAGAAATCGACTGCATCGAAACGAGTAAGATGATGCAGATCATTTCAAATTAATGTAGGGTTGCCCCCCGAAGTCGTCTGGAAAGGTCTGCGCGTGAACACCGCCATTTTCAAGGAGCCGGTTAAGAGCGCGATTCGCATACGCAAACTGAATGTGGATGGAGATCGGCAAGCTGACCTGACGGTGCACGGCGGCCCGGACAAGGCGGTCTATGCATATCCTGCTGAGCACTATGAGTACTGGCGTACACGGATTCGGGAGATCCCGCGGGCGTGGGGCGCGTTTGGTGAAAATCTTACGACGCGGAACGTGCTAGAGAAGGACTTGAACATTGGAGACCAGGTACGAGTGGGTACGGCATTGTTGCAGGTGGCGCAGCCGCGCATGCCCTGCTACAAGCTGCAGGTGCGATTCAACCGCGAAGATATGACCAAGCTCTTCGCGCTAAGCGGTCGGAGCGGTTTTTATTTCTCTGTGATCGAAGAAGGCGACGTGAAAGTTGGGGACGCGATCGAAGTGGTCAAACACGAGGAACACAAGGTCTCCGTTGCGGATATTTACGAACTGTACTTTGGCAAGACCATCGACTGGGAACTGCTTAAAAGCTTTGCAAGTGCCTGCGCTGACCGAGGAATCGCGATCCATGCTGGTCAGCCGGATGAGCATGCCACGAGCTTAAGAACGCGAACGGCGAGGTGTGAATCGAACCAGCAAACCTCAGTCGCCATTGCTTCGACTCCCGGTCCCAGTATCTGGGAAGCAGCATCCCGAAAAGTGTATTCTGAACGGGGAAGCGACGTTTGCCTGATCCCTCGCGTCTTCTCTCTGTTGTCCGCTCCGCTCGAGCAAATTGCGCGACCAAATGCGATTTTCTGTATCTAACCAGAACAACGGCGCGCCAAAAGTTTGGTTAACTACTTCTTTGCTTGAAAAATAGACGAAAACATGCCCAAGCCGATTTTGTTGAGCGTGGATGACGATACCGATGTTTTGCGGGCGATCGAGCGCGATCTTCGCTCGCAATATGGCGCTGAGTATCGGGTTATCGGAAGCGATTCGCCGGAAGGCGCCCTCGATTTGCTGAAGCAGTTGAAGGTTCGCAACGACACTGTTGCCTTGCTCCTCGCCGACCAGCGCATGCCCCGGATGGACGGAATCGAGTTCCTGCAGCAGGCTATGGGAATCTATCCCGGGGCGAAGCGGGCCTTGCTTACCGCCTATGCCGACACCAATGCTGCAATTAGCGCCATCAACCACGCCAGCATTAATTATTTTTTCCTGAAGCCATGGGATCCTCCCAGTGAACATTTGTATCCCCAGCTGGATGATTTGCTCGATGACTGGCAAGCTTCCTTCCGTCCTACATTTCAAGGAATCCGAGTATTGGGAACTCGTTGGTCGCGGCGATCCTATGAGTTGCGCGACTTCCTGGCCCGCAACCACGTTCCCTATCAGTGGATCGACGTCGAACTTTCCGCCAACGATCTGGAGGTTAAGCGGCTTGTCGAAGCGCTTGGACCCGAAGCTTCCAGTCTGCCCGTAGTGCTTTTTCCCGACGGAACAAAACTTCTTGAGAGTGTGCCGGCGGATGTAGCGCAAAAGGTTGGGCTCCGCACTAGAGCGCAGACCAATTTTTACGATTTGGCTATTGTGGGTGGGGGTCCGGCAGGTCTGGCTGCGGCAGTGTATGGTGCTTCAGAGGGTCTGCACACGGTAATGATCGAGCGCGAGGCTCCTGGCGGTCAGGCTGGTATGAGCTCGCGCATAGAAAATTATCTTGGATTCCCGACCGGGCTCAGCGGTGGCGACTTGGCCCGCCGTGCCGTGGTGCAAGCTCAGCGCTTCGGAGTAGAGATCTTGTCGCCGCAGGAGGCTGTAGGCGTGCGACTTGAAGGACCATATCGGATCATCAAGCTTGCCGATGGAAATGAGATTTCCTGTCACGCCCTGATGATTGCGACCGGCGTGCAATGGCGTCGGCTCCAGGCGCCGGGAATCGACCGGCTGCAAGGTGCGGGCATTTACTATGGCGGAGGCGCCACGGAGGCCTTGTCTTGCAAGGGCGAGGTCGTCTATGTCGTCGGTGGTGCAAATTCCGCGGGCCAGGCGGCCATGAACTTTGCGCGATATGCCGAGAAGGTCATTATCCTTGTGCGCGGCGAATCACTTTCCAGCACCATGTCGCAATACTTGATCGATCAGATTCAGGAGACGCCCAACATTCAGTTGTGGAGTCATGCCAGTGTGGCCGAGGCCCATGGCGACACTCATCTCGAACAGATCTCCGTCCTCTGCTCCGATAGCGACAAGCTTGAGCGCGTACCGGCGAGCGCGATGTTTATTTTTATTGGTGCATTGCCCGGCACAGATTGGCTGGCGGGGACTGTCGAACGCGACGAGCGCGGTTTCCTGTTAACTGGTCCCGACCTTATTCGCGACGGTCAACGCACCAAGGGATGGGTTCTTGATCGCGATCCGTTTCTACTTGAGACTAATGTTCCCGGCATTTTTGCCGTGGGAGATGTGCGCCACGGTTCCATCAAAAGAGTAGCTTCCGGTGTCGGGGAAGGATCGGTGGCAGTGCAGTTTATCCATCAATATCTGAGCAAGGTATAAATGGTCGATAAATCCGAACTACTTCGTGTTCCCATCTTCGCCGATCTGCCCGAAGACCAGATCGAATGGTTTCTCAGCCAGTCCCAGGAGTTGAATCTCAAGGCGGGTGAAGCCTACTCGCGCCCGGGGGACCCCGCAGACGCGATGTTCGTGATTCTCGAAGGAAAGCTTCAGGCGCGCGGCGAGCTTAACGGCGAGACTTTTGCTTTTGATCTGGAGCCGGGCGATGTTACAGGAATCCTCCCCTATTCGAGGATGAAGCAATTTACCGTGGGCGGCCGGGCCGAGACCGCTAGCCGCGCCCTAAAATTTCAGGCATCACAATTTCCAGAATTAATCCAAAAAATGCCGGAGCTGACCAAGCGTCTGGTCGGCCTGATGTCCGACCGGATTCGCGAAACCACCCGCCTCGAACAGCAGCGGGACCGGTTGGCCTCTCTGGGAAAACTTTCGGCAGGACTGGCGCATGAGCTCAACAATCCAGCTTCCGCCGCAAAGCGCGCTGCCAGCCAATTAACCAAGATGATGAAGAAGATCAGAGACGCAAGCGTTGAGTTGGGAAAGCGCGTTCTCTCGCCGGCGCAGAAGCTAGAAATCGAGAAGCTGGAATCCTCATTTACGCAAACGGATATAGTTCCGCCCGATCCGCTGACCATCAGCGATTTGGAAGAACAGATCGATTCTTTGCTGCGCAGTCACGGGCAGAACGATTTGTGGCAATTGGCAGCGGGACTCGCCAGACGCAACATCCAGCCGGAGGTGGTCGAATCGCTATTTTCCAAGCTGGATGCGGAAACTGCGCGGGCCGCTCTGGTCCGAATCGCCGCCTCGGTGGAGATCGCCACCTTGTTGCACGAGATCGAGAGCAGCACCTCGAGGATATCGGATTTGGTCGGTGCCATTAAGGAATACACCTATATGGATCAGGCTCCGGTGCAAAATGTAGACGTGATCAAGAGCCTGGAGACCACGCTGACAATTTTGAATCACAAGCTTAAACGCGGTGTAACCGTGCAACGCGATTATCAACCCATCCCACTTCTGGTGAACTCGTTTGGAAGCGAGCTCAACCAGATCTGGACCAACATTATCGATAATGCGATTGACGCAATGCACGGAAGTGGCGAGTTGCGTATTCGAACCTACAAAGACGACGATTGCGTCGCGGTCGAAATCGCCGATAATGGTCCCGGAATTCCTGAGGAAGTGCTGCCCCACATCTTTGAACCCTTTTTTACCACCAAGGGGGTAGGAGAAGGCACCGGACTTGGATTGGATACTGTCCAGCGGATTGTGAAGAAGCATCGGGGAAATATTCAGGTTAATTCCAAGCCCGGCAGCACCTGTTTTCAGATCCTGCTGCCGCTGGCCGAGTCCACGGTTGTTCGGGGTGAGGTCACATCAAAGAAGTAAAGCAAATCAAGCGAGTGAAGGAATTGCAAAATGTTTGAGAGTATTCTCTGCCAGGTAACGGAATACAATCCGGAGGTTCTTGAATCGCTGATTGGCCTGGCCGTCGAGATTGCGCGCGAGGGCCGGGAAGGCAGGCGCATCGGCACACTCTTCACGCTGGGCGACGAGGATGCCGTGCTGGCCAGATCCCGTGCTTTGATCCTGGATCCATTATTGGGTCACCCTGAATCTTCCCGTCGCCTCGGCAATCTCAACCTGCGCGGCACTATCAAAGAACTGGCACAATTAGACGGCGGATTCGTAGTGAGTCAGGGAGGCGTCGTTCTGTCCGCCTGCCGCTACCTTGACGCGGTTGCGGCGCAAGTCGATGTGCCGCTCGGCCTGGGCAGCCGGCACATTGCCGCGGCGAATATGAGCGCTGTGACCAAGGCAGTGGGCATCGTGGTTTCCGAAAGCTCCGTGGTGCGGCTTTTCTGTCACGGACAACTTGTGGCTGAGATCATCCCCGAGCTTTGGATGACGGACCATGCCGCCCACCTTCGCGACAGCCCACAGCGCGAGCAATTCGGCGAGTTGACGGTATTAACCCCAAACCGGCAGTAGCCTTAGGGCCAATTGGCTTGTATTCACCTGATCTCAAGGAGTTTCCACCGAGAGTCTGCCTTTGACCGGCAGCCCTTGATCCGCCCACTTGAATGCCGCACGCACGACAAAAACATTCAGCAGGATCGAAAGCAATGAGGCTGCAATCACCGTGCTGAAGACGTCCTCCGACACCATTCCCGAGGACCGCGCCACTTCCACCACAACGAACGAAAGTTCGCCGATTTGCGTCAGGCCCGCCGCCACCGCAACCGCCGTCCGGAAAGGATAGCGGAAAAGGCGAACCACGGTGACCCAGACGACAAATTTTCCCACCACAATGAGCAGAAGCATGAAACCGAGAAGAGGCAGGTTTCTGAAAAGCACCTTCGGTTCAATCAAACTGCCCAGCGAAACGAAGAAGAGCGCGACGAAAGCGTCTCGTAGAGGTACGAGCTGACTATGCGCGTCGTGAAGATCATCGGCTCCGCTGATGGAAAGCCCGGCCAGGAAGGCCCCTAGAGCCACCGAAAATCCTACCGCATGCGCTAAAGCCGCGGTCCCAAGACAAACAGCGATTGCTATCAGAAGAGAAAGTTCCGGACTATTTACTGATTGCACGCGCCGCAGCAGGCGAGGAATCACCTTCATCGCTAAGAAGACAAGCGGAACCAGAAGAGCCAAAGCTTTCCCCAGAGTCCACGCCGCCCTCAGAAACAGATTGCCCTCAGATCCGCTGAACACCGGAAGTACGACCGTCATGCAGATGACGGCCATATCTTCAACCAGCGTGACCCCGATCATTACGCGGCCAGTTGTGTCCGTCATTTTGCCGCTATCGGTCAGGAGCCGCGCCAGCACCATGGTGCTGGCCACCGAAATGATTGCGCCGATAACCACGCCCTCTCTAACGCTCCATCCCGCCAGCCTTGCCGCCGCTGCCGCAATGCCCACCAGAGACGCAATTCCCAGCGGTGCCCCAACCAGCGCAACCCATTTCACCCGCATCAGGTCTGGAATCGAGAATTCGACGCCCGTTGAGAACATCAGGAAAACGACGCCAACCTCGGCAAATAGGGCAAACGAGTGCACGTCATGCAGGTGCGGCCCTGGCGTGAATGGGCTGATCACGATGCCGCCCAGCACATACCCGAGGATCAGAGGCAAACGAAGGCGCCAGGCCAACAGCCCTCCCGCGGCCGCCGCTACAAATATGTACGCGAGATCGCGAAATAAAGCTGGATTCGCTTCCATTTTTTTACAAAGCCATCAGCGCGGAAGAGATTGTCTGCGCGATCTCAGTTGTTCGATTTATTCACCGGAGATTTCTTGCGCAGTTCAGAGAGTAATAAGTTCGCCGACGGAGGCGCGGCAACCGCGCCCTTGAAAACGATGGCCTGGGCGCTCACTTTTTTTCCATACAAGCTTTCGTTGGCGCCGTTGTCGGGCCGAAGAGTTGAGCCAGCCAGGGAGATGCCCGCAAATAGCCCACGAGCACGTGAATAAGAAAGGATCTCGGCTCGCAGGGTGACGTCAGTTTCTGCCGACGCGTTCCGTCCGACGGGACCGGCCGCGGCCGAAACGTCCCCTCCCAGCTTGACCTTGCTGGTAAGAATGCTGTTGGCCGAGCGGGAACTCATCAACAGCAAAACGAAGTCCGTTGCCTGACCGCCCAACTGCAAACCAAAGCTGCCACCCTCCGGCGCCATCATCGTGGGAGGACCCCAAGGACCTTTGAAATCCGCGCCGCCACGGCAGGTCATGACTCCCCGGCCGTAACTTCCGCCAATTCCAATGGCAAACTTCAGCACAGAAGGCAAAACCACCACACAGTCTGCTTTGTCGATTACACTCTGCGGAATGTCATCGGGGATGTTCAAGATTTCCTGCATCACCCTCCCCGCATTCTCGACGCGATCCTGTTCCTTCGATTGTCCGAAAGCCGACAGGCCAACAATCAGCAGCAGAACTATCCCAAGCCATACGGATTTCATATCGCCTCCTCTTTGAAATATCGCTTGCAATGAGACGGGAATGGCGCGAGTTTAGTGAATTCCGCCAACTCAAGTTCGCCGAAGCGAACCGTCCCAGAAAAATTTTACCAACCTTAACACTTTCTCAGCACGCAGAAAGGTTTCTTTTTTCGGCAAGGAAGATATTTGGGCGCCTATCGCCCATCGCTGGTTCGACGGTCATCATGCCTATCGCGGCAATCATTTCTTAACCGCAATGCCCAACTCCTTTAGTTGCTTCTCGCCGACCGGCGTAGGCGCATCCACCATCAGATCGACTGCCCTCGCGGTCTTCGGGAAGGGAATCACTTCGCGCAGGCTCTCGGCTCCGGCCAGGATCATCACAATGCGATCGAGTCCCAGCGCAATCCCCCCGTGCGGAGGCGTGCCATACTCCAGCGCCTCAAGAAAGAATCCGAAGCGGTTGCGAGCTTCCTCTTCGCTCATTCCCAGAGCGCGGAAGATTTTGCTCTGAATGTCCTGCCGGTGAATACGGATGGAGCCCGATCCCAGTTCAGTCCCGTTCAGCACCACGTCGTAAGCCAGTGCGCGCACCGCACTCAGCGGCGATTGCGGATCGTTTAGCGACTCCACGCCGGATTCGAGTTTGGGCATATCTTCTTCGTGGGGCGAGGTGAAAGGATGGTGCGCGGCCATCCACTGCTTCTCGCTCTCGTCCCATTCGAACATGGGAAAGTTGGTGACCCAGAGAAAGCGGAAATCTTTGCCTGGGTCGCCGGTCTTTTTGAAAATGCCGTGCTGTTCCGAATATTTCTGAGCTAGCGCTAGGCGCAACAGACCTGCTGAGGCGTAAATCGCCAACTCCTGCGGAGTAACCTTGCGGTGCGCGGGCATGGCCGTTTGTGGGCCGGATTGCGCGGAGCCGGCAACGAGCACGATCAGGTCGCTTCCTTTCATGCCAATCTTTTTCGCGATGGCCGTGCCTGCATCTGGAAACTTAGTGCTGATCCGCTTGAAGTCCTCGAAAATCTTCGCTCCGCCCTTGGAGTGAAACATGGGCTTGATATCATCGCGCTCCTTGCGCGAAAGTTCCCCCACCCCGGGCGTGCGGATGGCGATCACGGGAAGATTCGCATTGATCGCAAGCTCGTTCAGAGCTTGCGGCGTGAAACATTCTCGAACGTCAGTGAAGGCGGGTAGCCGCAAATCGGGTTTGTCGATGCCGTACAGGCGAATGGCTTCGTCATAATCCATGCGCGGGAACGGCGTTTTGATATCGCATCCCGCGGCACGGAACGCGGCCGTGAGAAATCCTTCGACCACCTCCCATACGCGCTCTGGCTGCGGATACGTCATTTCCAGATCGATCTGGGTGAACTCGGGCTGGCGGTCGGCACGAAGGTCCTCGTCGCGGAAGCAGCGCACAATCTGAAAGTATTTGTCGAAGCCGGAGATCATTAAAATTTGTTTGAACATCTGCGGCGATTGCGGCAGCGCGTAAAACGTCCCCGGCTGCACCCGGCTGGGGACAAGATAATCCCGCGCCCCCTCCGGAGTAGATCGTGTCATAAATGGAGTTTCAATTTCGAAGAATCCCTGTGATGAAAGATAATCCCGAATCGCCTTCGCGACCTTATGGCGGGTTTCGATATTGAACTGCATCACATCGCGGCGCAGATCGATGTAGCGATATTTCAACCGTGTCTCTTCGTTGGTCAGCGCAGTGTCGGAGGGCAGGAATGGCGGAAGCTTCGATTCGTTCAAAATGCGCAGCTCTTCAGCCACCAGTTCCACCTCGCCCGTAGGCATATTGGAATTGATCGTGTTCGCATCGCGGAGCTTCACCGTCCCAATCACGGCGATGACGTATTCATTGCGCAAGGTCTCCGCTTTTTCGTGGAGAGCCGCGTCGCGCTCGGCATTGATGACAACCTGCGTCACGCCGGTACGGTCGCGCAGATCGATGAACAGCAGGTTGCCGTGATCGCGCCGCCGGTTGACCCACCCCATGAGCACGGCTTTCTTGCCAGCGTCGGCGCTACGCAGAGCGCCGCACATATGAGTACGTCGGAGGTCGCCTAGAAAATCGAGCAAAGTTTGTCCTTAGAAAGTTCGTCCTTAAGATGAGACATAATACGAGTGTTGAACCATTAGATTATAGGAACCAAGAATTATAAACGGTGAGGCTCCATGGACGCCCGGAGCGGGTGCCGCGCATTTTTCGCCACGGATAAGTAGCGGCTAAACCGGACTCTGGCTCTTCCGCACCACGGCCGAAACTACCAGTCGCCCCAATGCTCCGGGGTTGTTTGATGAAACTTCAGCTTCCACTGGTCGCCCTGCTTCGTCCAAACCGAGGTGAAATGCTGGTAGCGCGGAGGAGGGCCTTGATCTTCTTCAGGCGCTTCGCGGACGATCGCATCATAGGTAACGATTGCGCCATTATCGCCGAGCGCGACTACCTTCAAGTCGTAGGCCGTCAGTTCCACTAGGCCAGCGTCGCCGAGATTACCGGCGGCTTCTTCGCCTTGAAGCAGTTGTCCATCGATGCCTACCATGGAGAAATCAGAACTGAGAGTGCGCTTGAAAAATTCACCGTCATCTTTTTTCTTAGCTTCGATCAGGCTCTTCTCGTTGGCGATTGCAGTCTGTTCGAGCGCGGCCGAAGCCGAAACCGCAGCCGGAGTGCCCGCCGCTGCGTGATGTGGAATTGCGACACAGAAAAACATTACGAACGAGAGCCAATAGAGTTTCACCGCTCCTCCTCGTTGATTGAAACTAAAGTCTGCGATCATAGAAATCTAAACCGAGAAATTTACACCGAGACCCCGGGAAGGCCGTCGATACTGTGTTTATTCTTGCGCTCGCGATATGTCTTAAGCCCCTCGGCGCCCTGTTTGCGAGCCCAAAGCCTGAGCTGTTCGCGCTCGCCTTCATATTTGAAGCGGGGAACGCCATAGCCGCAGGAATCGGTAACGCGGGTGAGTTCAACCACGATGACCGAGCGCGGGTTTTCGTGAGCCGGGAAATTCTCTGCCAGCGTTGCAAACTCCGCCTGGTGCGGATCGACTACGCGGCCGTGGCCGTACAGCCGAAGAATATTTGGCGGTCCCTGGAAGGCGCAGAACATGAAGACGATCCGCCCGTTCTCTTTGATGTGGGCGATGGTTTCGACGCCGCTGCCGTTGAAGTCAAGGTAGGCGACCGTGGTCGGGCCCAGGATGCGAAATGTATCGAGACCCTTCGGGGAGAGGTTCACATGACCTGCGGCGTCGAGAGGCGCGGACGCGACGAAGAAGATTTGTTGCGCCTGAATAAACCCTCGCGCTGCATCGTCGAGAGTGCACCGGGTCATACCCATGGCTTTAGCCCCGGATCCTTCGCGGCAAATCGGCGCGTGGCACCGAAACCTGCTCGCCGGTCACGAGATTCTTCAGCGCGAACGACTCCGCTTTCGCTTCGTTTTCGCCGACGATCAGAATGTATTTTGCGGCGGCCTTAGTCGCCGCTTCGAATGATTTCTTCAGCCGGAAAGTCTCATCACCCAAATCGACGGTGACGTCTTGACGGCGGAGCTCGCGCGCCAGACGAGCCGCTTCTGCGTTCATCCCCGCGCCCAGTGCTGCGATATAAACGTCAGGCTTCTTCAGGACGCTTTCCGCGGGAACAATCTCTTGCAGCGACATCACCAGGCGATCCTCGCCGATGGCGAAGCCGATTCCCGGCGCCGGGGGACCGCCGAGCGCCTCGGAAAGGCCATCATAGCGGCCGCCCCCGAGAATTGCATTTTGCGCGCCGAGCGCGCCGTGAGTGAATTCAAAAGCGGTACGCGTGTAGTAATCCAGTCCGCGCACCAGGCGGTCGTTCAACGTAAATGGCACACCAATTTTGGTAAGAATTTCTTTCACCGCCTCGAAATGTTTGCGGCAAGGCTCATCGAGAAATTGGCTAATGCGGGGCAGCGTCTGGATGATTGGCTGATCTTCCGGAACTTTGCAATCGAACACCCGCAGCGGATTCGTCACTGCTCGGCGCTGGCAGTCGGCGCACATCTTATCCTTGACTGGCTCCAAGGCCTTGCGCAGCGCCTCATTGAAGGCAGCGCGATCGTTGGCGCAGCCAACGGAATTCAGCTCCACCGTCCAACCCTTAATGCCGAGTCGATCAAGTAGCGTAGCCAGCATCTCGATAATTTCGGCATCTCGTGCCGGTGATTCGCTGCCCGCTGAAGCCGGACCGATCACCTCCGCGTCAATCTGATAAAACTGACGGTAGCGGCCCTTCTGCGGACGTTCCCGTCGGAACATCGGTCCCATGCAATAGAGCTTGTTTAATCCGCGATCACCCAGGTTGTGCTCAATGTAAGCTCGCACGATCCCAGCCGTAGCCTCCGGGCGAAGCGTCAACGATTGTCCTTTGTCACTCTCCGCGCGTCCTCTATCTTCCCAGGTAAACATTTCCTTTGAGACGATATCAGTCTCTTCGCCCACTCCGCGGGCAAACAATTCCGTCGACTCGAAGATCGGCGTGCGGATTTCCTGAAAATTGTAGGTGCGGAATACGTCGCGGACAGCCGACTCGACAAAGTTCCACAGTGCCGTATCCGGCGGCAGCAGGTCACGCGTTCCTCTAGCAGCTTTGATCATTATGTCGTTAGTCGTTATTCCAACAGAGCGCGGGAGCTCGAAAGTTCTCGGTACTCGGTACTCGCACAACTCCCACTCACAGCTCGCGCAGATATTCTTCCTTGTATCCCAGATAATTCGTGGCGTAGCGCATGATCGTCTCGTCTTCGCCCTTTTCCAGCTTTCGGCGGAATTTCCCTGGAGAACCCATCCACAATGATCCCGGCTCAACCACGGTTCGCTCAGGAATCAGAGTGCCGGCTGCGATGATCGATCCTGCGCCGATCTTCGCCCCATTTAGAATGATCGATCCCATGCCGATCAGGCAGCGGTCTTCAATTGTGCAGCCGTGCAGGGTAACGGAATGCCCTACTGTGACGTATTCGCCCACGCTGACTCCGTAGGCCTGTTTCATCCCGTGCAGCACGCTGCAATCCTGAATATTCGAGTGCGCCCCGATCCGTATGCCGTAAACATCGCCGCGAATCACCGCATTCATCCACACCGACGCATGCTCGCCCAGCATCACGTCGCCGATGATCTGCGCCGACTCATCGACGTAGCAACTTGCCGGAATCGTGGGCGTCACGCGCTTGAACGATCGAATCATCGCACTCTCTCTTGAAGCAAGAATAAATAGTAACAGCAGATGCGGCCTTCGGCTTTCACGCCGGGCTGTTCTGATAATGTAGCGATGTCTGACCCGGGAGCCGCAAGCCGCATCTGCACCTTCCGTGCTCAATCCTCTTTGCCTTCCAGCAAGCCATCTGCGAAACTGACCACTAGTCACTAATCACTGTCCACTTACCACATGGGTCGTATCCACGTACTTTCCGAGCAAGTCGCCAACAAGATCGCCGCCGGCGAAGTGGTGGAGCGGCCTGCCTCTGTGGTGAAGGAGTTGCTGGAAAACGCCCTCGATGCCGGCGCAACCCGCATCAAGATCACTGTGGAGGCGGGCGGAAAGAAATTGATCCAGATTACCGACAACGGATGCGGCATGGTACGGGATGACGCCATGCTCGCCTTCGAGCGCCATGCGACTTCGAAGATAAAGAACGCGGAAGATCTGCTGAGTGTGGCCACGCTGGGATTCCGCGGCGAGGCGTTGCCTTCGATCGCTTCGGTCTCGCGCCTCCGGTTAGAAACCTGTGCGGCCCAATCGGGCGCTCCAGCCTCTGGCACGATCATCGAGATCAACGGCGGCAAAATGGCGCGCGTCGAAGAAGCCGGACTGCCTGAGGGAACGTCGATCACGGTTCGAGATCTTTTCTTCAATATTCCCGCGCGAAAGAAGTTCCTGAAGGCTGAATCAACCGAACTGTCGCACATCGCCTCGTTGGTTACGCACTATGCGCTGGCCCATCCAGAAAAACATTTCGAATTGCATTCCATGACTAACGCCATGCTGGTTGCCCCGCCTGTGGCAGGATACAGCGAGCGTGTCTATCAGGTCTTCGGAAAGGAAACTTTGGACCAGTTGATTGCGGTCGCGGCTAAGCAATCGCTGGAGCATATCGGATTGCCGCAACCTCCGCCATGGCGGCGCGAAGCGAGCGAGGATTTGCAGCCCGCAGATCCAGGCCAGATGCGCCTGCACGGTTTTGTCTCGAAACCTGAGATACAAAAGCTGAACCGGAATTCGATCTATGTATTCGTCAACGGTCGGCTCATTCGAGACCGACTCGTCCAGCATGCCTTGACTGAAGCCTATCGCAACATTATTCCTCCCAGCGTATTTCCCGTGGTGCTGTTGTTTCTAGAAATGCCGCCGGGCGAAGTGGACGTGAATGTGCATCCCTCAAAGACTGAAGTCCGCTTCCGGCAATCAACGGTAATGCACGATTTTGTGCGCGACACCGTGCGCGCCGCGCTGATGAAGGCGCGCCCCGCACCGCAGTTCACCACGGAGATTCGCGCACACGCCACCGCGAGTTCCGGATTGACTCCGGGCGCAAGGGAGGGGGAGCCGTTCTCGGACTTGGCGGCGTCTGGCGAACCAGACCGCATGCCTCACGATCAAAGCAACGGCGGCTTTGCCTTGCAAGCTCCCCTGGCGCCTCCAATTTCCGCGCGCTTTCAATTCGATGGCGGGATCACGGTAGAGGCCAGTGCAGCAGTTCCTGTGGCGCGTGGACTCGAAATGCGAACATTCGACCGCACTGAAACTCGAATATCCGAGACTCGCACGTCCGAAGGAAGGGAAGCGGAGGTCATCCCCGATGATGGCTGTGCTTGCGACATTGACGCTCGCGAAGAAGAGCCGACTTTGGCTGCGCTCTCCAGCTTGCGGCCGCTTGGCCAGATTCGCAATTCGTTTATTCTCGCCGTGAATGAAGATGGTCTGTGGATCATCGACCAGCATGTCGCCCACGAGCGCGTCCTGTTCGAGCGAGTTCTCAAGCAGAGAGCAGCGCAGGAAGTCGAGAGCCAGCGCCTGCTCATGCCGATCGTTTTGGAACTCTCTCCCGCCCAGCAAGCCGTTTTTTCGGAAATCGCCGATGAGCTACAGCACAATGGCTTCGAAGCCGAACCCTTCGGCGCGCGCAGCGTGGCGGTGAAAGTCTCACCTGCCGGCGTGGATGCAGCCGCGGTCGAAAAAATGCTGCACGAACTTCTCGACCAGATTTCGCGCGAAGAACAGTCGCTGAACCTGGAGAAGGTCCGCACCCGCATTGCCGCTTCCATTGCATGCCACGCCGCCATCAAGGTCAACATGCCGCTGGAGCAAAATAAAATGGAGTGGCTGCTCGCCGAACTTGCGAGGACTGACCATCCCATGTCATGCCCGCACGGCAGGCCGGTGGTTCTGCGGTATTCTGTAAAGGATATTCAGAAAGCGTTTAAGAGAATCTAGAAGAATTGATGATTGTCGATTGATGATTGTTGATTCAAACCCAAGCGTCGGCCTTTAATCATCAATCAACAGTCAGCAATTGCTTTTCCCCATGACCGAACAAGACCTGCAAGAGCATCGCCGCGAGAAGTGGCGGCTGGATGGCAAGCCCATCCGGACCATCGAAGATGCGCGCAGATTCGTCGAAGGCGTGGGATTTTGTCTGATGTATCCCGTCCGGCCCTCGATGCCGGTGCCGACATTTATTGGCGCGTTTGTCGGTTCCGACAATCGACTCCCAACCTGGCAGCACGCCTACTCCGATCCGCGCGCGGCCGAAGCTACAGAGCTCATGGTGCGGCTTCTGCGCGAGCGTTCTGCCTATGAGGCCAATATTCTCGAGGAGAACAATCCCTTCCTGGTCGCGGCTTCGGCCTTCCCTTTTTTTTATGCCCTGGTGGGCGAGCGCAATCCCAAGCTGGCGCCCAAGCAGGGGCCGCGTTCTCCTTATTCGCCGCTGGCGTGCGATGCTTTTGAGCTGATCCGACGGAAGGGTCCCATCTCCAAACTGAATTTGCAAGAATCGCTGGGGGGCAGCGTTTCGTTGCCCGCACTCGACAAAGCTCTCGGCGAATTGCTGGCCAAGCTGCGCATCACGCGTGTGGATTACAAGCAAAAAGAGGGCTCCTACTGGGATGAACTCAACCGTTGGTCGCCTGATGCCGTCCG
>Ga0116135_1000807_pt1 | contig 16941 bp, 15 predicted proteins | sample June2015DPH_20_1_FD_89738 | JGI IMG/M metagenome (GOLD analysis project Ga0116135, IMG submission 89738) | Peatland microbial communities from SPRUCE experiment site at the Marcell Experimental Forest, Minnesota, USA - June2015DPH_20_10 | ecosystem: Environmental > Terrestrial > Soil > Wetlands... | reverse complement strand
GTTGGGTTGGTGGCGCAATTGGGATTATCCTCGCGCTCATTCGGGAAATTCTCATTGGTCACGCCCGTCTCGATGTTGGTAGGCTTCACCCGCGAAGATCAGAAGCGATTTATTTTGCGCCTTCCACCCAAAGCACGCCACCGTGCCATCATTGGCACTGGTGTTCACGTGACCCTGGATGCCGAAGAACGCCTTGCGCCCCCTGAGGATCACTAGCGAGGTTCTGCTGGATATCCGGATTGTGTATGAACCGAAGTTCTCACACCGGCCCGTGCGGTTTAAGGAAGGCTGGTACGGTGTTCCCGGGAGCCATGCTGGAAGCCTCGGCAACCTGCGGATTGATGGCCGGGCTCGACCTTACCGACTGTGCATGGCACCCAGCGCAGGAATTCAAATTGAAGCGTGGGCCCAGTCTATCCCCCACGGCTTCCACTTCGTTGAACGTCGGAACAGCATGATTGGTGAAGAAATCCTGCTCGCCCGCCGTCATCCCCGCGTTCGGCGCGCCGGCCGGGCCCGGGCGCACGCCCGCATCCACCTGTGCGGTCAAAGCACGGCTGTGAAGACAAATAACAATCCTGATTTCATGTTTAGACACTCCTGGCTTTAGATTTGACTTACTGCTCACGTGGACACACGTCGAGCTACATACTAAGTGAAGGTGAGCCCGTTACGACTCAGAGAGGCAAGACGCCCTCAATTACCGAACTGCTTGGACGCGAAACTTACTAGCCGTACTCGTAACGGAGAGAGAATATCATCGGATGCCGGTCGAAACAACCCCACAATTTCGAACATTGCTTAGCCTTTTCCGACGCGGAGTACTATAGCACTAGCGCAATTCACTTATAAGTTCCCGATGCCTCTTCCCGAACCGCGGTCGTGAGGGAGTTCAATCCGCGGCCGCCTTTTCGTCAAGTTGTAAATTGTCCGATGCAACACTGTAATTGTGCTGGCGATAATGTTTGGGCGACTGCGCGAAGCGCCGGTGAAATGCACGTACGAAACTGGAGTGATGTTCGTATCCAACCGTGTGCGCAATCTCTTTGATCGGCAGCTCACTCGACGCGAGCAAGTGAGCCGCCTTTTGTAGCCGGTGTTCGCCGATCAGATCGTGGACGTGCAGCCCGGTCTTCTGCTTGAACAAACGCTGCAGATGCGCGGGGCTGAGATGAACTTCGAGCGCCAGCTCACCCACCGAACAGGCCGGCCGCGAATGGATGAGATGCACTATTTTGCTAAGGCGTCGTTCTGCGAGCACGGATTTCAAATTGGACCGCGGCAATGCAACGCTCCTTCGGATGGAGTTCGATCTTCAGCTTCCCCTCAACGGTGAGGTGTCACCGTTACAGGATGTGACGCGACGCGAAATGAGCTGGAACAGGAGTTCAATCGAGGGTATTTGATTCGCACATTTCGACTGATTAATGGTCTTGCCGTGACGGCATTCACGCTTCGAACTGGAATACTAACACGCTTCCGAAGGGCTGTCAAAGAAGAAAGTGTCTTACGAAAAAAGTCTAACCTCACCGTTAGAACTGGTTACACACGAGGTCGCGTTACCGAAGCTAATTGTCAGGTGGCTTAAGAATGGCTACGCAGTCATTTCGTGTACCGCCGAAGGCTGTAAGAAATCGGCAGCCCGATCACGACCATGTGCACCGCCAGTCCCAGAATCCGGTCGTGAAGTTGGTAGGGGCCCCGGGCATGGAGGGCGGATAGCGGCAAGACGATCAGGCTCATGACCTCTTCCACCGCGCCGCCGAAAAACAAGCCGCACACCAACGGGTGTTCCTTCATGAATTCCAGCCTGAGGCTGACCGCGTAATAAATGGTGGCGGCTGAGAATGCGATAAAGAAGTGCAAAAGGACGCCAAGGACATAAGTTCCGGCGCCTCCCTGGAAAGCCGTCGGGCCCAGCAAGCCGGCCGCGATGGCGAGCGGGATGTTCCATCCAAATAGGATGGAAGCTTGTAGGAGGTCCAAAGTCCCGGCGATAGCCCCGCCCACTCCAATTGCCAATAGAACGTTCCTTTTCTCATTCATCCAATTCTCATTCACCCAGGGCTACGATAGCCGGGACAGGCCCGCGAAGTCCTGAAGCTGCCTTGAAACACTCTGAATAGTTCTGAAATGACGCGGCCAGTGGTTACGGCGGGTTGGTATAATTCCGGCAATGCTTCGCATCGGCGCTTGGTGCGTCAATCCGGCGTCCGGTGAGATCTCCAGGAACGGAGAGACCGCCCGGCTAGAGGCGCGGACGATGCGGCTGCTGCTGTGCCTGGCCGAGCGTCCGGGGGACGTCGTCAGCATCGATGACTTGCTCAAACAGGTTTGGCCTGGAGTCATCGTCAGTCCTGACTCCGTCTACCAGGCCGTGGCGTCGCTGCGCCGCCTGCTCGGCGACGACCCCAAGCAGCCCACCTACGTCGCAACTGTGCCGCGGCTAGGGTATCGGATGGTGGCGGCCGTGAGTCCTTGGGTAGATCAGTCCACGGCCCTGCCGGCGAGCGTTCGAGCGACGCCCGGTGGTCGCCTGAGAACCTGGTTCCCGTTGGCGGCGGGCGCGGTGATTTGCCTCGCCCTGGTCTCCGTAGCGGACAGGCGCAGGATGGGGGTGTCCCCGGTGGCAGACCCGACCGTGACGTGGCCCGCAGCGCCCGCGGTACAGATATCGCAGATTACGGTACCCACGGCCACGGCGTAAGAGAGACTTGATGTTACGTGCGGCAAAGGGAGCCTTGCTTTTGACAGACAGAGCCTTTCCAGTGCGAATGTGTGCACCGGCTCTCCTTGACCGGATTACGGTCGTGACCATTAATCGCTCTGGTCCGGAGAAACAGCAAGTCATTTCTTCAGCGATACATGTTGACAGCGATCAGGGCAATTGGCGGGGCTGGTTCCCTTTTTTATAGAACCCGACAAAATGGGCGTTTGAGGCGTCTCCCGTAGCGCACCCGAATCGTCAGCCGCGAGAGCCACTTCTTCGACGAAATCCAGGTACCGGCGCTTTAGGCGTTCCAATTCCGCATGGTTGGATAAAGTAGTGGCGATCGGGCTCAAGATATTCTCGAAGGCGGTCCATTCCTCCTGCATGCGCAGTTTGAGCCTCGGTCATACGCTCTGCGTAGGTCCCGCCTGTTACGTGGCAAATGTTCGTGGCACAAATGTTCGTGGCAAAACCACCAAAGGAGCATGTTGTGGTATAGTGGCGCGAGCCTGGGAGACCAAAATGGAAATCCTGGTGAATAGGCTGTTGTTCTTTAGATGTGGATGTATTTCTGCATTAAGTGCTTGGGCGCAACCGCCCACCCAGAACTACGTCCTGGGGTTCTCGCAGTTCCAAATCGCCGCGGATCTGACGAATTCCATTGCTTTTCTGTTTTAGGAGAAGGAGAACGCATCATGTACAAGTTGGTTCTGATTGGGTTTGGCCTACTACTTGCGCCGTCTTCGCCAAGTCAAGAGAAGGCTGTAAACGCGCCCCCGTCTCCGGCGCCAACCGCAGCTCCTTTCGGAGTGAATGATGTAATCGAGATGCTTGATGCGAAGGTCCCTGAGGACGTCATCATAGGGCAGATAAGCAAGGCGAATCTCAAGTTTAATCTAAGCACTCGGGACGTGGTTTCGCTCACAAAAGCCGGCGCAAGCGAACGTGTGTTACGCCAGTTAGATCCGTCCATCCCAATCTCAAAGGCGCCAGAAGATTCAGCTAGGCTGGTTTCCGTTGCCGCTCCTCCACCGCCGGTAGAGGCCAAAACGGAAATCAAGCTTGAACCAGATCCCAACGATCCGGATGTACCGCACACGCCGGGTATGTATTTGTATACCGAGAAGAATGGCCAGCGAATGATGGTTAGCCTCAACAAAACCGTTCCCGAAACATCAAGACAGAAGCATACCGGTGTGTTTGGTTGGGCTTTTTATGCCTTTGTCCCGAGAGGAAAGGCCGTTATCCGAACCGGCGATCACCAGCCGGTCTTCTACTTCTATGTCGGAAAAGCTGACAAAGTGAATGGTGAGGTGGACAGCCCGGGGCAGCTTACCCTCATTGCGATGGACCCGCAAACGATATCGAAAGTGCCTGGCCGCCGCTTCTTATACGCGAAGCAATCGCATCCCTTCTCGGCCCCGATCTACGGGACCGATCCGAAAGCTATGAGGTTTTTCCAAGCGGAGTCAAAGAGGCCGGAGGCATTTCGCTTAGTGCCTGACAAGGAACTGAGTTCTGGTGAATACTGCTTCTTCTTTTCCGCCGGCGCCGGCGGCGGCAGCGGTGGTTCGCGAGGTACTGCCGGGGCCATTACTTTATGGGACTTTGGCATTGATTGAAATCGGTAATGTAGGCACTTTCTCGAGCAAAGATTCCTTTTAACGCTCCTTAAGAGAGCGCCCGCACCGCTTGCTTCTGCCAGGGCGTAGCTTCCACGATTTCGGCCAGTCTCGTGCCATTGGCGTTGCTTCATCATCCCGCTGGGGGCTTACGCGATCAGTGGATCTGGGGGGAAAGATGTGGGTGCATTCGATGCGACGATAACGGTTAATAGTCACCTAGCCATCTCAAATAAGTCTTCACTTGCTCTGGTCGAACGGACGCAACCGGTGACCGTGACCTGGACGGGAGGGGCGCCAGGTAATTATGTCCTGATCGGCGGATACGCTCCCAACGCCAACTTAAACGGAGAGTATAATCCCAAGGCCTACTTCGCCTGCGCCGAGGACGGGGGGAAAGGGACCTTCACCATATTGAGTTACATTCTTTCTTCCATGAATGCGGACCGGACGGGCGCTCAGTGTACCTTGCCTACCAGGCTGTGAGATAGCAGCCTGTATCTAAATGGGCCGTTTTCCAGACTGGCGGAAACATCTGACAGTGGGCGTTGGTCGGCGAGAAACTCGAACCACGCAATGGGAGTTCGCGGGCGTGGTGTTAAAGAGGCCTTCAACGGTCTTTATGACAGCCAGAATCGTCAAAATGGCTTCGGTAGCCCCGTCGTGAGCAGCTCTGGGCTTGCCCGAGCCATACAGCGATCGCATTAAGAGAGCGAGATTGCACGCGGCAGCTTGAATCAGGAATTTCTTGTGCACGTTCTCAAGGCCTCGCACATAGAGCCGGTCCAGTCCGCCGGTATCAAACTGATGCGCGAAATTCCTCTCGATCCGCTCTCCCCGTTGCCGCTGCAACCGCTTGCCGCGATCGCCCTGCATGCGCCGCCGATTGGCGTAGACCGCTGCCTTCTCCGTCGCTTTGCCGTCCCAGTTGCGCTGGCCCCGATCGGGCTCTGCTATATACGTTCGCACTTCTATCTCAGCCAGACCAAGCGCGACATCGTTACTGTGATAGCCCTTGTCCGCCACCACTTCTTCGACTCCGTCAGGATGCACCTCATACTCGCCATCGGGTGTCTTTTCGGCAATCAAACCGGCCACCGCGATCGCTGCCTCAACCACGGTTTCCTGGACTGTCGCAGTATCGGCAGCGGCGCCGCCGTGCGTGGTGACCGCGACGATGGCACCGGTTTCCATGTCCACCGCGTTCTCGGCTTTATACGCCAGCGCCGTGCGTCCGTCTTTCAGTTTCGTGATCTCGGCCTCGTTGTCGATTGGGCTTTTCCAATCTTCATTGGAAGTCTTCTTCTTCCGCTTGCGATCCATGCGGAGCAATGCTGCCGTGTCTGTGGCGTCGATTCCTTCCGCTTCGGCAAGGCACTTCAAGTACGTCATGTAGCTCTCGCCCGTGTCGCGGCGCACAATCGATTTCATTGCCGCGTTGGCTTCCAAAGTGGTCGAATCCACGCCGATTGTCTTCCCTTTGATGAGCCCGGCCTGCGCCAGCCGCTCCAGCACCCAGGTGAAGATTCGCTGATGGGTTTCGCCGTCGATCAAGCGTCTGGTGCGCGAGATAGTAACGTGATCCGGCGTGTTCTCATCCAGTCCGATGGACAGGAACTGCCGGAGCGTGAGCGAATCGGCCAGACGCCATGCGATGCCGCGTTCGCTATCGAGTCCTTCGAAGAAGCCGATCATCATGACGCGGAAATACTGGCCCGGAGGCAGCGACGGACGTCCTAATTTATTGTGATAGAAGCCAGCGCAGCTGGTCTCGCAGAAGGGATCAAAACCGGCGTTGTCCAGGACCTCATTGAGCCGCTTGTAGAACGGATGACCCGGTGCCGTCGGAAGCTCGCCGCCATACCAGAGTTCCTCTTGTCTTTGTCGCTTCTTCCGCGTCCCCATCGCCATAGCTCGATTGTAAGACCAAGACATTTTCTATACCACATGTTTTTGGACTTTAGACACGGGCTGATAGATGACACGGCTCGACTTACGAGGAATATTCCATGACCTCGAATTTTAAATCCATTTATTGGCGGCTCCGTGGTAAAGTAAATTCAGCGTATTCGAGAGAGTCCTTCTCAGATTGAAAGGAAATTACCGCTATGCGTTTTTATCAACGCTCGCTCGCCGTCCGAACGGGAGCCTATTCGTTGCTGGTACTGATGGGAGCAGTAGCTTTTTCGCCCAGGGTCCATGCCGACTCAATCCAGATTTCGGGCACAGTATGGGAGAATACTCCAGACGCGGGCAATGCAGGGGACCCGGCAAACATGGGTTTAGGCCTTGCCAGCGCGAAATTCACGAGCACTGGAATCCTTTATTGCTCCGATACACTCCAGTCAGGATGCAGTTCAACGAGCGCCTACGTTGTTAATGCATTTCTGAACTTTCCCACATTCACCAACCAAGTGAATGGTTTCAACCCCACTGCGGCCTTCAGCAATACCGAAGTGCAATTGACCGGTACGATCGCCCTGAGCGGGGGCGCAAACAGCTTCGAAATTGGTCATGACGATGGATTAACCCTAGCCCTGAGCGGAGGCCCCGGTTCCACAACCTGTTCCACTCAATCGGGCAGCCTATGCGTCGACGCCCCCGGTCCGACGGGGTTCGCAGTAACGCCCTTCACCGTTGTACCCACGGTCGCCGGAAACTACAATTTCACCCTTGACTACTCCGAGTGCTGTGGCGCCCCCGCATACCTGTTGTTTGCTTTTCCGAACGGGGCTCCGGTCGGCTCCGTACCGGAACCGAGCAACATCGCTCTGCTTGGCACCATGGTCGCTGGAGTTGGATTGTATTTCAAGCGCCGCAAGCAAGCCTAGCGCTTCCTCTGAATCCGACGACAAGATGTTCCTCAAACCGCCCCTTCTGGGGCGGTTTTTCGGTGCAATTTGTGCCGCGCAAGACAATTCAGTTGTCGCTTACACGATCGGCTATTATCCGGATGCGGCTCTGCTCGACGGCTAATTTCACGAAATCAAGGTCCGCGTAAACCGGCCTGGCAGCCTTGGGTCTATTGGACCACGGTAGGAACTACGGATCGCAAGGTGCCCGAGGGAGGTGCCTGAGAGACGGGTATCGTCCGGCGTGGCGTACTAACTGCACAGAAGCTCTTGCGGCCTAGCCGCGTTGCTCTACCACGGCAAGCCCGCGAACTCAGCCCCGCCCATCAGAAAATCCGTCGCCGTGCTCCCGTTCCTCGATCTCACCGAGGGAATGACCCACGAGACCTTCGCCGACGGCATGACCGAGGAGCTGATCGGTAGACTCAGCAAGATTCCCGGTCTGCTTGTACCCTCTCCCACGTCATCGTTCTATTTCAAGGGCAAGCAGGTACCAATCGCCGATATCGCCAAGACACTGGGCGTCGCTTACGTGTTGGACGGGAGCGTGCGCAAGTCCGGCGACAGACTGCGCGTGGCCACGCGGTTGATTCGTGCGGACAACGGATACGTGGTCTGGTCGGAAAACTACGACCGGCCGTTCCACGACATCTTGATGATCCAAGACTACATCGCCGGAGAAGTAACGAAAGTGCTCAAGGCATCCATCTAGTGGCGCGTCCCAGTGGAAGTTTCGTGTCAAAATTCATAACATGCCCAAGACACCAGCCGGATTCAGCCGCCGCAGTCTGTTGGACGCCGTGTCCAGCGCGTCAGCCGGAATCGCCGCCACTGCTTTGATCGCCCGCGAGCTCAAAGCCGCGCCGCCTGAGGAAACTCACGGCGAGCAACAACTGGAGAATTTCAAATTCGATATCGAGAATCAAAAAGGCTGGGTGGGAGAAGCCGGCTCAGCCAAGGAAGCCACCGTCGCGGAGTTTCCCGTGTCGCAAAGCATCGCCGGCGTCTCTATGCGATTGCAGCCCGGCGCCATCCGTGAGCTGCATTGGCACGCTCTCGCGGCTGAGTGGGCTTATGTCATCGAGGGACGTTGCCGCGCTACCGTGATTTCTCCCAATGGCCAGGCTGAGGTTTCCGAATTCGAACCCGGCGACACCTGGTATTTCCCTCGCGGACACGGCCACGCCCTGCAGGGCTTGGGGCCCGGTGAGTGCCATTTTCTGTTGGGCTTCGACAATGGACATTTTTCGGAGTTCGGTACCTTCAGCGTCACGGACTGGATTGCCCACACGCCCGCGCATATCCTCAGCCGCAATCTGGGATTGCCGGAATCCGTCTTCGCGCAGTTCCCCAAAAAAGAGGTCTACATCGGCCCGGGTACGGTTCCGGCTCAGGCTCTGGAGCAGGTTCGCAACACGGATCTCGAGCCGAGCCAGGCGTCGCATAAGTACCGGTTGGACAAGCAGACGCCGCATGTATTGGAAGGCGGTGAGGAGCGCATCGTTTCTTCGCGGGAGTTTCCCATCCAAACTACATTGACGGCCGTTCGAATGGATCTGAAACCCGGCGCGCTGCGCGAAATGCATTGGCATCCTCACGCCGACGAGTGGCAGTATTACGTGAGCGGCGGAGCGCGCGTGACTATCTTTGGATCGCATGGCCGTGTTCGCACCGAGGAGTTCCGGCCCGGGCAAGTAGCGTTCATTAAGCAGGGCTACGGGCACTATCTGGAGCAGACCGGCGATGAACCCACCCGCATTCTCATCCTCTTCAACAGCGGAGTCTATGAGGAGATCTCGCTCTCGGCGTGGTTGGGCGGCAATCCCGGGTCTCTCTTGACAGACAATTTTGGAATCTCGAAAGATCAGGTGGATCGATTGCCGCGCAAGTCCGGCGGCATATCCGCGCGAAGTCGCGGTTAGACGTTACTGCCCAGCCTTTTTCCCCAGACCCCTCAGCGCCATGCCGCGATTTTGAATGGCATTGGCGTAGTTCGGGTCCAACCGGATCGCTTCATCAAGGTCCGCCAGCGCGTGCTGGTAATCGCGTTTCAAAAGGTACACATAACCGCGAGCGTTGTAGGCGCGCGCGAAATCGCTTTGTAGGCGAATGGCTTCGGTCAGCTCCGCGATCGCTTCGTCATAATTTCCGGATGCTGTCAGCGTGCGTCCCTTGAGATCATGTTGGGCGGCCGACCCCGGAGCCACGGGTTTTTGAACGCGCGCCACCGGCTTCGGCGGCGGTTGCGGCGGAGCAGGTTCGCGCGCGGGCTCGACGGGCGGGACAATCGTCGGGGCAGTCGCCGGCTTGACTTCCGGTTCCGGCGGCTTCGCTTCCACCGGTGTGGGCTCTTCCGCCGCTTTGAGCGCTTCCGCTAATTTTGCTTCGGTTTTCTTCAGAACATCCGATGCTTCGGTATAATCCGGCCGCAGCCGCAGCGCCTGCGCCAAATCATCGCGCGCCTTGGCAAAATCTCCCAGCAAGTAGTAGGCGCTGCCGCGCGCATACCAAATCTCCGGCAGATTGGGATTCAATTCAAGAGCCTTGGTTCTGTCCGCCAAGCCCTTTTCGTGCATCCCCATCAGATGATACGATCCACCGCGCGCCAGGTACACTTCCGCCATGTTGGGCGCGATCCGCACCGCTTCTTCCCGATCGTTGAGCGCTTCCGCCAGCCGCTGCAGCCTCACGTACGCGGCCGCGCGTGCCAGGTACGCATACGGATCCTGCGGAGCTATCTTTATCGCCTCCGTAAAATCCGCGATAGCTTTTTCGTTTTCGCTCAGATGCAGGTAAGCGGCTCCGCGCAGGCTGTAGGCCCTGGCATCATTGGAACGCATTCCGAGAACTAAATTGAAATCTTTTATGGCTCGCGCAAATTCCCCCAATTGCCCCCAGGCGAAACCGCGGTCCAAGTAGGCGTCCGTGAAGTCACTCTTCAGGTTGATGCTCTGGTCGTAATCCTCGATGGCGTCGCGATAACGTCCGGCCCGCGCGTAGACATTGCCCCGCGCTTCGATGGGGATTGGATCGTCCAGGCGCAGCTTGATCCCAATGTTGTAATCGGCGATAGCCTGCTCGGTCTCGCCCAGGCTGGCGTGAGCGGCTGCCCGGCTATTATAGATAGCCGGTGTGTCGAGCTTGAGTTGGATTGCGCGGTCATAGTCAGCCAGCGCCTTTTTCGGATCCGGCAGTGCGCGATAAACGTCGCCGCGCACCTGATAGCCCTGCGCGTCATCCGGCGCCAGGCGGATCGCCTGCATTGAATCTTCGAGCGCGTGTTGCTGATCGCCCGCGAGCGAGCGCACTTTGGCCCGATGCTGGTAAAATGATGCGTCGGCGGCGTCATTCTTGATCGCCTCCGTAAAGGCCTTCTCGGCCTCCTGCCATCGTCCGGCCGCTTCCTCGCGCAGTCCTTGGCGGAACGCCTTCTGAGCCGTTGGATTGGAGGCCAGCAAGGCCGAGAGGAACGCGAGGGAGGCCAGGAGCGAACTACCGCTGCGCATTGAGAAGCTTCTGAGTTTTCACGTTAGCACAGTAGCAGTAAACCGAGCCGCGCCCGCGCCCGGCAGGAAGCGATACCACGAATTCGCACCCAGCGGCACTCGTGGTATCGCTTTCTGCCGAGCACGGCTCGGCTACACTCTCGAAAAGCTCCGCATTTATGTGGCACACCGGCGTTACGGAAGCGCCGCGGTAGGAAATGCAATCAGCGAGAAATGCGAGACAATCCGCCCCAGGAAACTATCGCGCTCCGATACGCTCACCCACTTCAGCAGCGCCGATTCGCCATCCTCGGAAAAGAACCCGACGCCGCCCCGCGTGAGACGATTGTCCATCCAGGAGCTCACCAACTGGCCGTTTACAGAGGTCAGGAAACGCCCGCCCCGCACGCTGACTTGCACCCGATAATCCACACCCCGTTCCAGCGTGAGGGGCAAAGGCAGTTCTACGCGTTCACGCTCGCGGCCGTCCAGAACTATGAACCGCACCAAGCCGGCATTGGGGAGAGGGCCGGGTTTCGTGATGATGAGCTTGGTTGCGTAATAGTTCCGGACGTCAGAGGCGCGAAACGCCCAGTCGATGCTCTTGCGCTCGATCTGTCCCATGAATTCCATCTCATAGTTCGACATGGATGTGGACGGTTTCCAGACGCGCAGGGAAGTTGGATGCACCACACCGCTTTCCATGGACCACTCCGAGCTCACTGATTTGAAACCTTCCCAGTTGGCAACTCCCGCATGGAAATCCTCTCGCAAGGTGCCGGTGCCCTTGCTCTCCAGCAGGTTGCCGATCATTTGTCCGAAGCCGCCCCGGCCAGTATGGGGATTCGCATCCGGCAAAGGCGAGATTGCCTTGACCGCCGGCGCGCCCATGGGTAACTGCGACAAGGCCAGCAATACGAATACTACGGCCAGCCCCGCAAAAACTGTCGTGGATACGCCTGGACGTCCCGATTTTTCCTCCCGCTTCACCTGCGTAATAGCGCGCCAGGTGGGGGGTTGGGTTTCGTCGAATCCGTACAGATCTTCGGCCTCGCGTACTGCCCGCGCAGACCTCGACGTAGCTTTCTTGCGATGGTCGTCACAGCAGAAGTGTTGATCCTTCAGCTTGCGGACCGGACCGATTTTCTTGCGGCAGTATCTACAAACCATATTTACTAACCATTGGTTCTATGCCAGACATTGGTTCTATGCCAATCATTGGTCCTGTACCAATAGTTCCTGCACTTCAGGATGATCCAGTTTAACCGATGGGTTTCGACAAGGGAATGTACTAAGGGAAGAATGTAGTTGTGGTGGGCGTTTGGGAGTGGGTGGACTAGGGCAAGTACCTTAGGTGTTACAGAGTACCCCCAAAATGGTGGAACATGGGACATAGCACTTGTCGTATATCTTGCCAAGGTGAGTGGAATGCTGCTAATTACGCGTGGGACTTTCGCCGCGGCTGTTACTTTAAGCCTTGTCGGTCTAACAGGTTGTGTTGAGTGGGAGTCCGAGGGTCCTAGCCGCACAGAGCCCCGCTCCGTCGAACTCGACAAGTCCGAGATGGTGCATGTCGAACTGAAGATGGGTGCGGGCGAACTCAACGTCCGCGGCGGGTCTCCGAAGTTGATGGAGGCTGATTTCCATTACAATCGCCCCAGCCTGAAACCCAACGTGCGCTACGATTCAAGCGGCTTCCGCGGCCACCTGGTGGTGGAGCAGCCCTCCCATGGGCCCCACGGAAACAACTCCGACTATCGCTGGGATGTACGACTCAACGATGAGAAACCGATCGATCTTCAGGTCGATTTCGGCGCAGGTGAAGGCCGCTTGGATGTTGGCAGCCTTACGCTGCGCAGTTTGGAAGTGCATATGGGCGTTGGCCAACTGAGGGTCGATCTGCGTGGGACACCCAAGAACGACTACAACGTAAGCGTTCATGGGGGCGTAGGCGAGGCCACCATATACCTTCCGTCAGGTGTTGGAGTGATCGCGGACGCCAAGGGCGGGATCGGCGGGGTAAATGCCCGTGGCTTGGAGAAGCGGGACGACCGTTATGTGAATGAAGAATACGGCCACGCCAAGACCACCATCCGGCTGGATGTGCGCGGAGGCATCGGCGCCATCAATCTGATCGGCGGTTAGGACAAGCCTCTGGCTAGTCCCCGGCAAGTCGGAGACTTGCCCTACAAGACTACATCTAAAGGATTTACCACGCCATGCCGATCAAGTACTGTCAGTACTATTCTCGTTGCTACACGGGAGCTATTGCCCTTGTTGGACGTACCACCAATGATCTGGCTGCTGAGCTTCATCATATTAGCTCTTCTGACGAGTTACATTCGGCGGAAACGCCGCGGGGATCAAGTCGAAGCGGAAACACAGGGAGCAGCGTGGGATGAATCGGCCAACGGCGATCTATTCGAGACAGCACCAATTGGCTATCTGGAGGTAGACCTCAAGGGCGTAGTACGCCGCGTGAACCGGCGGGAATGCGAACTTCGCAAGCTCGCCCAGCGGGAGATGATCGGACAATACTGCTGGGATTTGACGCCACCCTCCGAACGGCAGCGATATCGCGATCAAATCGAGCGCAGGCTCACCGGACAAACCGCGCTATTGCCTTACCAACATCAGTACCTGCGTCCCGACGGCGCCGAGGTGACCGTTGAAATCCATGAACACAAGCTAGAGAACCACCATCGCATCATGGTTGGTCTGCGCTTGGCTTCCGTCGACGTTACCGAACGCAAGAAGAGCGAAGATCAGGCCTACGAAAGCGCCGCGGAATTGCGCGCGCTGTTTCAGGCTTTCCCGGATTTGTTTCTGCGCCTGGACCGCGCGGGAAACGTTTTGGATTGCAAAGGCGGCCAGAGTTCCGATCCATTCCTTTCCGCCGACAAGTTCACCGATCGAAATTTGAAGGACGTACTGCCGTCCGCGGTGGTGGAGCTGTTCGGCGAAGCGCAGGACAAGGTCAGAAAGACCGGCTCGCTCGAAGTGATCGAGTTCAAGGCGGAAGGCCGGCAGGGCGAACAGGTTTACGAGAGCCGCCTGTTGCCGCTGAGTTGGGATCATTGGATCGCCGTCGTTCGAAATATCACCGCGCGCAAAAGCGGCGAGCTGAAATTGACGGAATACGCGCAGGAGCTGGAGCGCAAGAACGAAGAGTTGGAAGCAGCCCTGGCTACGGCGCGCGAGGCCACGCAGCTCCGCAGCCGCTTTCTGGCGAATATGAGCCACGAAATTCGCACCCCCATGAACGGCGTGCTGGGGATGACGGACTTCCTGCTGGGCACCAAGCTAACGGATGAGCAACAGGAGTTCGCCGATTCCATCAAGCGCTCCGCGGATGCGCTGCTGGCGCTGATCAATGACATCCTTGACCTTTCCAAGATCGAAGCCGGCAAATTGCGGCTGGACCGTGTTCGATTCCAACTGGGAGCCACAATCGCCGAGATCGCGTCCATGTTCGCCGTGGAAGCTCGCGCGAAGGGCCTGCAATTTGTCTCCAGCATTCCTCCCGACTTCCCGCGCGTCGTGGTGGGCGATCCAGGGCGTCTTCGGCAGGTGCTGAGGAATCTGCTGGGCAACGCGCTCAAGTTCACCGATCGCGGCGAAATCGGAGTCCACGCGGAACTGTTGAACGAGGCGACCAATGTGATTCAGGTCCGGTTCACCGTGCACGATACCGACATCGGAATGCCGGCCGATCAGCAAAGCCGGCTGTTTGAGAGTTTCACGCAAGGAGACGGATCCAGTACGCGGCGGCACGGTGGAACGGGACTGGGTCTCGCGATTTCGAAACAATTGGTGGAGTTGCTGGGTGGGGAAATCGGCGTGGCGAGCCAGCCGGGGGAGGGAAGCCGGTTCTGGTTCACGGCCAGCTTCGGCAAGGCTGCGCCTGGAGCCATGCCCGCGCCAAAACCGGCGGTCCGGGACGCTGTCATTCGGCCAGCTTCCCAGGCCCCCGTTCCTGTGCCGCCTCCGCGCCCGCAGAAGCCGGTGGCCCTGGCCACTCATTTAAGAGTGTTGCTGGCCGAAGACAACGAAATCAACCAGCGCATTACACTGCGGTTGCTCGAAAAACTCGGAGTGCCCGCCGATGCAGTTGTAAATGGACGCGAGGCCGTACAAGCTTTGGAAAAACGAAAGTACGATTTGGTTTTGATGGATTGCCAGATGCCGGACATGGATGGTTTTGAAGCCACAGCCATCGTTCGCAGCCGCGAAGTGGGCACTCATACGCCCATCTGCGCGCTAACCGCGAATGCCATGGAGGGCGATCGCGAGCGATGCCTGGCAGCCGGCATGGACGACTACATTAGTAAACCCGTGGGTCTCGAAAAATTGCAAAAAGCCGTGGACCGCTGGGTGCACCGGCCAGTTTGACCGAACCGCGACCGGAAGGAAGTGACCATGGGCCTGCTGGCCCACCAAAGTCCATGAAGACGCCGTGGCGCACGCACTCTTGCGTGCTGCGCCGAGACTCGTCTCGGCGTCGAGCGGACATCGACACGAGTGTCGATGCAGCACGCAAGAGTGCGTGCGCCACACGGCGTCTTCAGCGGAGCGCTACAACGACATCACACCTCCAACCCGACCGACCGCATCAAATCCAACGCATTGCTCCGCTCCACCACTCCCGGCGACAACCGGTAATCGAACCGCAGCCGGCCATCCTCAAACGTATCCGCGAAATGCACATTGACGGCGCGGCCCGGAACATCTTCCGCGATATGCGCTAGTGCAAGGTCATGCGTGGTGATCATGCCGATGCCTCCGCGGTCGATCAGCGTCCGCACAATGGCGCTGGCGCCAATCCGGCGGTCATGCGAATTAGTGCCGCTCAGCAGTTCGTCGATCAGGAACAGCACCGTGCGTGATCCTGCAGCCAGTTGCACGATTTCGCGCAACCGCGTGATCTCGGCGTAGAAGCGCGACCGGCCGTCCTGCAGCGAATCCTGCACGCGTATGGACGCTCCAACCATCAAAGGTGAAATACTCAGATGCGTGGCGCAAACCGGCGCGCCTGCCCACGCGAGCACTGTGTTCAATCCTACCGATCTGAGCAGCGTGCTCTTTCCCGACATGTTCGAGCCGCTCACAATCAGCAACCGCAGCTCGCCGCCCACATGCAGATCGTTCGGAACACATTGCGATTCCGGCAGCAGCGGATGGCACAGCCCGGCCGCATCAAACAAGCCGCCATCCACATCCTTCAACTCGGGAAAAATGTTCTTGGGATGCTCATAGCTGTATCCGGCCAGCGCGAACAGCGCCTCGAACTCACCCACTCCGGCAATCCAGGCGCGAATGTGCGGCCCGGAGCGCACACGCCAGCGCTCAATTGCCATGGCGATTTGCGCGCCCCACAAAATAGCCATAGCAATGGGAGTGAAGAACATGTTGCGCTGCCAATCGAGGCGCGCTACCCAGCGGCGCAATCGGCCAATTTCTTCGGATGCCACCAGGCCGCTGGCTTTGAGTTCCGCCTGCATGCGCCGCAAAATGGGTGCCTCAAAAGGCTCATTCTCGAGACGCGCGAGCAGCTTTCCCAGCAGCGCCAGATCGCGAGCCGGCGAACTCACCGCGGCTGAAACCTGGAGCGTTCGCGATCCGAGAAAGAACGCGTAACCGAGCTCTATGAACAACGTAGCCAGGAAAGGAGTGCGGCGAGTGAGTTCCGCCATGTACAAGCCGAATGTCACGACCACAGCAGCCCCGAGAATGAGCGCGATGATGCTCGCTCCGCTTGGAAACTTCACTTCTGGAGCTTCTCCCCAGCGAGCCACAGCATCCGGGTCCATGGTGGAGCGGACCGCTTCGCCGAGAACTGCCAGTTCTTCGCGCAGATCAATTCGCGGCTGCAGTTCCAGGATGGCCACTTGCCGTGCCGCGGCTTCTTCCCGCGCTGCCGGCGCGAGCAGCCAATGTGCTAACGCATCTTCGCCGGCGCGAGTGCGGGCCGTCGAGAGCAGCTCAAAGAGTGACCCTTTTCCAAAGATGTCCAGATCCGCTTCGTAAATGTGCGACGGATTCCGGAATCGGTCTCCCGTCTCGCCCTTCCCGCTCCAGCGGTCTTCAAGACGTTCCAGCCCGCGCTCGTAAAAAAGGACGGCGCGATTAGCGCGTTCCAGACTCTCCACCACGCGCGCATGAATCACCACCAGAATCAAAAACAAAACCAGCGGAACCACCAGCCACCAGACCGAGATAAGCACTTCTCCAAAAACAAAGAACGCCATGCCGACGCCGGCGATTCCGACAGC
>Ga0116135_1000803_pt1 | contig 16998 bp, 13 predicted proteins | sample June2015DPH_20_1_FD_89738 | JGI IMG/M metagenome (GOLD analysis project Ga0116135, IMG submission 89738) | Peatland microbial communities from SPRUCE experiment site at the Marcell Experimental Forest, Minnesota, USA - June2015DPH_20_10 | ecosystem: Environmental > Terrestrial > Soil > Wetlands... | reverse complement strand
GACCTCGGTCGCTACCGCTCCGCCCATGGCTGCCTGGATGACCGTGTTCACATCGCCGGAATTAAGGCCATAGCGAGCGGCCTTCGCACGATCTACCTTGATGTTCAGGTTGGGCTGGCCCAGTACCGGGAAGATGCCAAGATCGGCGATGCCGCGCACTTGATTCATTTGGTCGCGGACTTGGTCAGCCAGCTTCGTCAAGACTTCGAGGTTGGGGCCGACGATCTTGACCGAGTTAACACCCTTAACACCCGAGATCCCCTCCTCGATGTTGTCTTCGATGTATTGAGAGAAATTGAAGATGACTCCCGGCAACTCGTTGTTAAACTCCGCTTGCACCTGCTCGGTTAACTTCTCCTTGGTCAAGCCCCTTGGCCACTCGTCAAACGGCTTGAGCGGCGCGAACAGTTCGACATTGGAGAATGGCGAAGCATCGCTACCGTCGTCTGGCCGGCCATGCTGAGAAAGCACCGTGATGACTTCGGGGTGTCGCAGGAGAATCTCGCGCATTTTTCTCGCGGAAGCCTCGCCTTCTTCGAGCGAGAGCGTGATCGGCATGGAGGCGCGAATCCAGAAGTTGCCTTCTTCCAAATGCGGAAGAAACTCGCTTCCCAGCCGGGGCGCTATCAGCAAGAAGGTTCCAATCGAAAGAGCGAGCTCAATTCCCACCACGAGAGCGCGGTGATTTAGCGCAAAACGCAGCGCAGGATTGTAGATACGGTGCAAAAAGCGAACCACGATCGTTTCGGTTTCTTTCAGCTGCTCAGGGAGCAGCATCGAAGCGATCACGGGCGTGATGGTGAACGTTGCAATTAAAGCCCCGGCCAGCGCGTAACCATAAGTGCGAGCCATGGGCCCGAAGATCTGGCCCTCGACTCCCTGCATGGTGAAAAGCGGCACGAAGCCGGCCACCGTAATGAGCGCCGAGAATAGAACCGCCTTGTCCACCTGTAGAGCGCTGACCAGAATCAGCCGCAAACGATCCGTCCAACCGTGGGCTGCTGTTGCATCTCCGGGGACTCTCGTCGGATCTGGCCCCCAATGGCCCTCGGTCAGGCGTTGCAGCAAGCCCTGTCTTTCTTCCTGATTACGTTGAAAATTACGAAAGACGTTCTCGACCAGGATGACGGCCGAATCCACGATGATGCCGAAATCCACGGCGCCCACCGACAGCAGGTTTGCGCTTTCCCCAAAAATCACCAGGAGAATGGTGGCGAACAACAGCGCGAATGGGATGTTTATTCCAACGATGACCGCACTGCGGAGATTGCCGAGGAAAATCCATTGAATCAGGAAGACCAGCACACATCCGAATATCAAGTTGTGTAGAACCGTGTGCGTGGTGATGGAAATCAGCGATGAGCGGTCATAATAAGGAACAACCTTGACTCCCGGCGGCAGACTCCCGTCGTGATTCAAGTTTTCGATTTCTTCTTTGACCTTCGGGATCATGATGTTGGTCTGTTCGGTTCGCCTCATCACCACGATGGATCCGACGACATCATCCTGATGGTCGCGGCCCAAAATGCCCAGCCTCGGCCTGTAGCCGATCGACACCTTCCCGATATCCTTCATCAATACGGGGACGCCGTTGGCTTGGGTCAGAACCACATTCTCGATGTCGTCGACCTTGTAACCCTGGGTCAAATCGTCGTAGCCACCGTCATCTATCAGACCGACACCCCTGATATTGATGGACTGCTGGCCCATGTGGATTTCGCGTCCACCGACGTTGATGTTTGCGTTGCCCAGAGCGTTCAGGATTTGAGGTACGGTTACGCTGTAGGCTTCCAGCTTATGCGGGTCTACCGCGACCTGGAATTCCTTGGTGGGGCCGCCCCAGCTGTTGATGGCTGCGATGCCCGGAATGGTCAACAATCGGCGCGCCACGATCCAATCCTGAACTGTGCGCAGATTCGTGATTCCGAAGTGCTTCGGGCCGACAACCTGGTAGCGATAGATTTCGCCAGTCGAGCTGTTCGCTTGGATGTTCGGAATCTGGCCGCCCGGCAGGCTGACGTTCTGCTGCATCGCGATCGAAGCCTGGGCGAAGGCGAAGTTATAGTCCACGCCGTACTTGAAAGTGACGCGAACGAACGACAGGCCATAAAACGAAGTGGAACGGATGATGTCAATTCCCGGCGTAGAGTAGAGGCCAATCTCCGTGGGGCGCGTGTAGTAACGTTCCATCTCCTCGGCAGAGAGACCCGGCGCCTGCGCGGTAATTTCCAAGATGACGGGCGTTGGGTTCGGATACGCCTCGATGTTGAGCATCTTGAAAGCAATGAGCCCGGTGCCAGCAAACAGCCCCAACCCCACGACCACAATCGGGCGGCGGCTCAGGCAAAACGCGAGGAGAGATTTGAACATGTCGTTTCTTTTATTGAAGTGAAAATGGCAATGAACTAATCGCTTGGTGGCGCCGACAACATGTTGCTGAGAAACACAGCGCCGTCCGCCACGACGAGTTCTCCGCGTCGCAAACCTTCCAGAACCTGAACCCGGTCGTCGTTTCGCAGCCCGATCTTGATGATTTTTTGCTCAAAATGATGGCGATCGGTTGTCACCCACGCCGTCATCGTCCCATCGGCTTCGCGGACCACTCCATTCACTGGAATAGCGGTGGCTTCCACCGGGCCATCGACGCGAATGACGAAGTTAGCAAGCATTCCGGGGCGCAGTTCGTCTTTGGGGTCCGCGATTTCGGAACGGATGGTTGCGCGATGAGTGTTCGGGTCAACTGTCTCGTAAATCTTTGAAACTTTGCCTTTGAAGACGTGGCCGGGATAGGACAACACCTTGACTTGAACCGGTTGGCCGAGGTGAAAAGATGAGAGCTCACCTTCGCTCACGTTCGCCAGCATCCACTTTATTGCCACGTCGGCGACCGAGTAAGGCGCCGGTACATTTCCTGGCTGCACGAGAAATCCGGGCTGCGCGACCTTGTAAGTGATCTTGCCGGCAATTGGGCTGCGCACGACCAGGGCGGGATCGATCTTGCGCAAAGCGATCATTTGATCAATTTCGGCATTGATCTTGCCAAAGACGAGGACCGCATCCCGTGCGGCTTTGAGAGCGCCCTCGGCAGTTTGTTGATCCGAGGTCGCCTGTTCCTTTTCCCGCTCCGAAACACCGCCAAGACCTTGAACTCGCGCCAGTTCCTTGTTGGTCAGATCGAGCGTCGCCGCCGCGCCAATCAGGTTTGACTCGGCCTGGATGAGGTCGGGGCTCTTGATCGTATACAGGGGCTGATCCTTCTGAACCCTGGCGCCAAGTTCACCAAAAGTCTTGAGGATGGTTCCCTGATAAGCTGGGAAGACTTGCACTGAGAGGTCTTCGTCGAAATCAATGTTGCCGACCGCTTCCTTCTCAACGGGAAACAGGTAGCTTCCCACCGGTTCGACCTTGATCGAGTTCACTTGGCTAGGCGTAAGATCCAACGCCGCTTCAGACGGGGACGAGCTTGCGATTGCGCCCGACTGCGGCGTATTCGCGTTTGCAGATTGACCACGACTGCGCCCGAGTTCCAGAAGCCCGGTTGCGACAATGATCGCTGCGGTCGTCACAGACACAGTGGCAACTCTCTTGCTGATGTGAAACCGATATTTCATCGTTGTCATTTAACCGTCAGCGCTCCCGGTGGACTCAAGGCCAGATCGGCCTTTTCGCATTCCACTATCCACTATCCACGAGTAGCGCCGCGGTTCCGGGAACGCTTTTTGCGGTTACCTCTCTTCGATATACGTGCGATGAACTCAGCAAAGCCCGCGTAGACCAAACCGATATACAAGAGCACTGCGAAGATCGCGATCGCCATCAAGACGTACCGGTTCAGTTCTTCGTAGCTCACTGAGCGCCCCAATCAACATCCCGGCAAAGCGGTTGCAGCATTCACGCTCCTGGCGTGGCAACACCCAGACCACACAGTTCGCACCTATTTTTCTGACGAGCGGCTAGTGGTTAGGCGGCAACTGCGGGACCGTTGGCTAATAACCGTCTTGAACCTGCGTGCCCTCTTAGGTCTCCAGGTAGTTGTGCTGATTGCTACCCCAACTATTCTGCGGGTGCGGGGCGGGCAGGGGAATCCTATCTTTGGGAGTCTGGTGCCTATCTTTCGGCAACTGGGGAGCCTATCTTTTGGCTAGTCGATGAAAAGGCAGTTTCCTCGCGTGTGGCGGATAGCGCACTATTAGACACGACATGAATGACCTATTGTCCATCTACGGACCCGCCAATCGCACCAAACTGATCGTCGTTGCCGGTTTCCTGATAGCGGCAATCGCGGCGGTCGACTGGGCGACGAAACCGTACATCTCACTGGGCTTTCTTTACTTGTTTCCCATCATGATGGTCGGTGGGTTTCTGTCCCGAACTCAGATCGTTGGAGTTGCCCTCGTGTGCGCCGTTCTACAAGAAGCTTTCAGCAATTTGCCGGAGAATGAAGCTGTGATCCGCTTGCTGTTCAGCTCAGCGGGATTTGTCGGTACAGGACTGTTTATTTCGGAGTTGATCCGCAATCGCCGAATTACGCTGACGCACGTCGAAGAGCTTGAAGGGCAGATCAAGTTACGGGAGGACGCAGAGGAGCAACTGCGTTCCCTCGTCGAAAGCAGTCCAGCTGCGATCGTCACAATCGACTCGGGGGGCAATGTTTTATTGGCAAATGAGGCAGCTCAACACTTGCTTGCTCTTGAAGGGAAACCCTTGCAAGGCCAGGAAATCAACTCTTATCTCCCAGCATTGCAAACGGTTCTGAAAACCCAACAGCCGCGAGTATTTCGGACTACGCTGCAGTGCACAGGGAAAAGGGGCGACGGAGAAGTCTTTCTGGCCGGTGTTTGGTTTTCGACATACGGTACGATATCGGGCCCGCGCCTCGCGGCCATCATCGTCGATCTTTCTGAGGATCTGCGCAATCGCGAGGATCTCAGCCTAGACTATCTATTGAAAAACACGAGAATTCTGATGAGCGCCGTGGCCCATGAAATTCGGAATCTCTGCGGTGCAGTGCTTGTCGTGTATAAGAACCTCTCCCGCGTTAAGGATCTTGAGACGAACGAGGACTTTCAAGCCTTGGGAAACTTGATTCAGAGCCTGGAAAGAGTATCAGCGCTGGAACTGGGTTCCACCACGGCTCAGAATGGGGAGGTGGTCGAGCTTACGTCTGTGCTGGACGAATTCCGGATACTGATTGAAACCGCCTATCACGAATCAAAGATCGAGATGCAGTGGGATGTTCAGGAATCATTGCCGTTGGTTTGGGCTGACCGGTATGGACTCATTCAGGTTTTCTTGAACCTGGCGAAGAATAGTCGCCGGGCCATGGCGTCTACCGGGATGAAACAACTTCGAATTGCGGGGCGAGAGGAGAAAGGGACGGTCACAATTCGATTCGAAGATACTGGAACGGGCATCGCTTCGCCAGAAAACCTCTTCCAGCCGTTTCAGCGTGGCGCCAAGTCGAGCGGTCTCGGGCTCTACGTTTCGAGGGTAATTATGCGCAGCTTTGGCGGAGAACTTTCTTACGAGCCGAGATCGGAAGGCTGCTGCTTCGCTGTAGTCTTGCCCCTGGGAGTCGCACAGGAGGAGGTGGCAAATGCCTGAAATTGCAGAAAAGGCAGTTCACATTTTATTGTTAGACGATCACGCCCTGTTCCGGGAAAGTTTAGGTCGGCTTCTCGCCGCCGAGCCGGGATTCGAAGTTGCCGCTCACTGCGGCACGATTAAAGAGGCCCTGCAAATCTTGCGTCAGAAAGCGATTGATGTGGTGCTCCTCGACTTCGATCTCGGGGAGCACGATGGTAGAGAGTTTCTGCGACTAGCAAGGGCACAGGGGTTCAAGGGAAAGGTTTTGGTCGTGACCGCAGGCGTAGACCAGGGCGCGTCAACGGAACTGATCCGCTCTGGGATTTCCGGCGTTTTCCCGAAGCATGACTCTGCCGCGTTACTGGCACAAGGAATCCGTGATGTGATGGCCGGCAAGGTTTGGTTTAACCAGGAGCAGCTGCAGACTGCCCTCAGGGCTGAGGTCGCAACCCCACAGGCCAATCGAACACGGCCATTTACCGAGCGGGAACAGCAGGTCCTCTCCTGCGTATTTGAGGGTCTTGCGAACAAAGAAATTGCGGATCGAATTGGAGTGACGGAGAGCTCGGTCAAAGCCACACTTCAGCAGCTCTTCACGAAGACCGGCGTTCGGACGCGCAGTCAATTGGTGCGTATCGTCTTAGAGCAGCATCGAGATCAGCTCTAGCACGGCAAGGCCGCGAGAAGGTCGGACATGGCCCACGAGGAACCGCGACGACGCTTGATATCACTGGTCCCGCTCGCAACCGTTACCCATTCGGAGACTGTGCCTCGGCGTTATCGTGACGGCTGGGTCGGGAATCAAGGTGCCAAAGCCGAGTGCGGGCATATGGCCGGCTCCGTAGTTGAGGGGAATTCTCGTCATCCGCAGATCCGAAGACTCAATCATTGGTTCCACCTCGAAGCGATTCTGCGTCCGGTATTGCCGCCCCAATTCAAAAATTAGATGCCGGATGCCGCAGGCTGGACGCCAACCGTGATCAGTCGGCAGCTCGGAAGCTATGAAGCCACTGTCAATTGGCGAAACATCCCCATAACGCTCAAAACCGGATCGGATGCTCTTGAGAGACCCGAATGGCAGGTTCGAGTTCATCGGGGTTTGGGGTCGAAAAGCCATCGGCGATTTCAATAGAACTCTTAGGGAACGCGGCCCTCAAGAGACAACGGAATCCTGGCAGAGCGCGGAATTGACAGCTGTTCAGGGAGAGCGGACTCGATCGAGTGCCTGAAAGAACCGTCGGAACTCTGACGCGCTGTTTCGCTGCGATAGGGCTCGAGTCGTGGAGGAGAAGCATCCGCATCCACCGACCATGCGGTTCGGTCGTGATAGTAATCGAGAAGTGGTTTGAGATCACGATCGGGAATTTCGCGCGCCCAGACGATTTTCGAGTGATCGATGTCGGCAGCGTTATATACCCATTCATTCTCAATGGTTCGCTCTGGCGAGTAATGGACGATAACCAGGTGAAGGCCCGCCGTGGCGTCGAGTTGTTTGGCGATATCCGCGCGGGCAACGCTCCAAGGCGCAGCGTCCGTTGGAGCGTTTCGCGCGCGTTGTACAAGGAAGAACGGGATGTTTACCAAAACGGCCAGCACGATCAGACGCGACAGGCCGATGCCCACGGGCTTGCCGAAAACCTTCCAGCACCGCAGATGTCGCATCGACTGCACCCAAAGCGCGAACGCCGTCGCGACGAGGGGGGCGGTATAGTGCACTTCAAGATAGACCACCGCCAGCAAGCCCGCCGCGCTCAGGCCAAACTGGACCAGCAACAACCGCATCCGGCGGTCACGCACCACCCAAGGCAGCGTTATGAATGAAATCGAAAGGATGCCGCCAAAAAAGAAACGCCACATCCCGCTCACCCACGTCCAGGAGCGATGCTTCCAGCCGGCAAAAGTGGGAACGTACTGTTGGCGTATGCCAACGTTGTAGTAGTAATTGAATTGCGCGTTGAGGTAGTGCATGGGAGGATTTGGTTTTTGCCATGCGAATAACGGGCAGTTGCACTGTTGGCTGATGTAAAGCGCGTGAGGTAGGAGAAGAGCGCTCCCAGTTACCCGCCAGTTGTCGTACAGGATAAATAAGGCCGTCAGCGCCAGAACGCACAGGACAGGCAGCAGCACGCGCGGTCCGGTGATCCGCAAGGCGGGACTGTGCTGAGAAAAAAGCCAGAGACCGAGAGCAACGGCCACAGGCAGACAGAAGATGAAGCCTTCCAGCGGGCGGCTGTTCGCCAACACGGCGGCACCAATTCCGAGCAGAAGAGAATCGCGGAGGCGCTGGTGATGAACGATTCGTGGGAAGGCGCCCATGACTAAGGCTCCGCCGATGCCCGCCACCGCGCCACCCCAGTAGCTATTCACCCAGTAAGTGAACAGGCCAAAGCGCAAGAGCACAAACACTCCGCCCAGCAACGCCCATTCGGGGGGAAACCATCCTTGCAGCATCCACGTAACCGCTGCACACATAACAGCCATGCTGAGCAGCACCCCAATCCACGGATGGCCCAGCAGTTGTCCGAGGGCGAGCACCGCTCCTTGCGCAGGCGGGAAGATTGACATGTAAGTGGGAGCCCGAAGCACGTGGAAGGTATCGAGGAAGACCCACATGGGGTGGGGCGGATTCGTAAGCTTGCCGTGGGCGAACGTGTCAGCGGCGAGCAAGTAGCTGAATTCGTCATGGGCCACCGGGATCGGCACTGGAAACAACCAAAGAACCGCGAGGCGTCCAAGGATGGCCGCAACGGCGACAACGAGGATGGTCGTGCGTTTTCGCGCTGCCAGGCGCGCGAGGAGTTTTTCAGCGGATCTCAGCCAGCGGTCCCCGAACCGGGGCGCGACGAAGACTAGAACCAGCAGGACGATCGAGATGAGCCAGAGGAAGTAGGACATAAATATTACGTATCAATTCGGTAGAACTTCGCGAGGATGCCGCGATTTCCTGAACCATTCGCCGGCTACAGTCAAGGAGGATTTTGCGCACCGCGCCCATGCACATTGCGCCCAGAAACTATACTAGAGGTTTTAAAAGCATGTCGTCGCATCGATGTTCTGGCGCCGGTCGGCCCGATTTGTCTTAGTTTCAACGCTACAGCGTTCACCCTATGGACTTCGATTGCGGGCAAACCTCATGATTCAATGGGTTTTCAGGTTCTAGGGAATTTACCTCAAAATGGCTACTTCAGCATCCAATCCGAGCGTTCCGCTCATCCCGTCCTTTTCCTACGCTCCGCGCCATGATTACGAGGGGCATGTAGTTCAGTTGTACACGGATGATGGCTTCCTCATCGATGAATTGAGTCGATTTATCGGCGGTGCACTCGCAGTAGGAGATGCGGCCGTCGTGATTGCCACAGAGCCCCACCGAAGAGAGCTGGAAAAACGGCTTACGGCACGGGGGCTGGACACGACGGAAGCGAACCGGCAAGGCCTTTACATTACGCTGGATGCCGCCCAAGCTTTGCCGCGATTCATGGAGAACGGTACGGTTGACGAGTCGCGCTTCAAGACAATGATCGGTGGATTGTTGACGCAAGCTCGAAGCGCAGTTGGGGGCAAAGAGTGCCGCATTGCAGTGTTCGGGGAACTCGTCGCGTTGTTGTGGGCTGGGGGAAAGCCTCAAGAGGCCATTCGGGTGGAGCAGTTTTGGAACGACTTGGCAAAGACTCACTCCTTCTCTTTGCTCTGCGCCTACCCTGTCTCGGGCTTCAGCGGTGAGGGGCACATCGAGCCATTCTTAAAGATTTGCGAAGAACATGCGGGTGTTGTTCCCAGCGAGAGCTATACAACCTTGGGGAACGAAGAGGAACGCCTCCGCAGCATCGCGCAGCTGCAACAAAGGGCTCGGATCCTTGAAAAAGAGCTGGCATTGCGTCAAAGCGAAGAGCGATTCCGGCTGCTCGTCGAGGCCGTACAGGACTATGCGATCTTTATGCTCAACCCTGAGGGCATCATCACCAGTTGGAATATCGGAGCCGAGCGACTCAAGGGATACAAGACCGCGGAAATCCTGGGCAAGCATTTCTCATGCTTCTATCCCGAAGAGGACGTACGAAATGGCAAGCCCCAATGGGAGCTGGTGATCGCGGCGAAAGAATCGCGATTCGAGGATGAAGGCTGGCGACTGCGAAAGGATGGATCGAGATTTTGGGCAAACGTAATCATCTCGGCCGTGAGAAATGATCAGGGCGAACTGTTGGGCTTCGCAAAGGTAACGCGGGACGTTACCGAAAGAATGCGAGCGCATCAGGCCCTGGAGAAAGAAGTGGCCGAAAGGCGAGATGCGCAGCGGCAACTGCACGAGTCGGAGGGGTCTCTGCGAGAATTGTCGATTCATTTACTCCGCACTCAGGATGAGGAGCGAAGGCGGATTGGCCGCGAGCTTCATGATAGTCTCGGGCAATATCTCGCGGTGTTGAAGATGAAGCTGCAGTCGTTGGAACTCCTCCCTGCAGGAGAGCAGGGCGATCCCGCGGTTCGGGATGTCGCGGAATGTATCGTGCTAACGGACGACTGCATCAGAGAGGTGCGGACGGTTTCCTACCTACTGTATCCGCCAATGCTGGAAGAGATCGGATTAAAGTCGGCGATTCCGTGGTACCTGGAGGGATTTTCTGAACGCAGCGGAATCAAGACGACCTTCGAGGTTCAGAGTGGTCTTGGCCGATTGTCTCGCGACTCTGAGTTAGCACTGTTTCGCGTTTTGCAGGAGAGCCTCACAAACGTTCACCGGCACTCTGGAAGTTGCACCGCAGGTGTGCAATTGCTGGCGAAGGATGATCGGTGTGTTCTGGTAATAGAAGACAAGGGGAAAGGCATCCCTTCAGAATTTCTGGACCGGGCCGGTAAAGACTGGATAGCCGCTCCGGGAGTCGGATTGCGCGGCATGAACGAACGTATGCGACAGCTTGGCGGCGAACTGGAGATAGTCTCGAGCAAAGGCGGTACAAGGGTTCGAGCGATGGTTCCTATGGGAGGATCACGGTCGGTGACGCCAGTCTAGAGTTACAGTGCCGCGGATGAACTACCTCGAAGCGGCCCTCTCAAATAGCGCGCTGCCTACCGAGGTTCGTCAAAACAGGGGCCAAGGATTTGTTCATGTTGGCATGCATCGAAGAGGGGCCAGCGTGAATCTCACGGATAGGACAATGTTAGACTGCGATTATGGCGAACAGGAAACCTAAGAAGAAGAACAAGAAACTTAAGAAAACTGGCCCAAAGAAGAGCGCGGCTAAGAAGGCGGCAAAGAAGAAGTTGGTAAAGAAAAAGTTGGTAAAGAAAAAGTCCGCCCCGAAAAAAGCTGAGCTGAAAGCGAAGACCGTCCGTGGCAAGACGGTCAGCTCGAAGACTGCCGGTGCGCCGAAAAAACGAGTTGCGGCGAGAGGGCGGAGTTCGGAGCCAGATCCGTATGAACTTCAAGAAATGAGGTCACGATCGGCGGGGCAGTCGGGAGATTTGCAGGGACTCTCCAATACCGAATCTGCCGATTCCGAGAGCGTGGACGAGTTAATCGAAGAAGGCAATGCGTTCGAGGCTGACGTTGTTTCTGGCGTGGAAAGCGCCGGAGACGATGACGAGAAGGAAGTTCGGACGCATGAGGTGCCCGAGGACGACGTCCCAGGCGAATATCTGGACGAGGAATAAGCGCGCCTCGGCCGGTTGATCCTGGCGTGGACAACTGGAGAGCTTGACTGGTTCTAACCCGGCGTCATCTGTCCGATTTTTGACCGGATGCTGAAGTTAGTGGAGCTGTCGAGGCTGATGCTGGCGAATCCGGAACGAGAGCCTTCTTCACTGACTCGGGAATCTCATTGGCATGCGCGAGTAACTGACTAACCTGCCACAACTGCGTGTCGGTTAGCTTAGTCTTGAAGGATGGCATTCCCGAGAGACGAATTCCGTTGGCCGCCTTCCAGTAAGTCTCTGATGCAGGGTCATCGGTCACACCGGTGCCGCGGAACAGTTGCGGCGGTTTGGGAAACATCGTGGTCTCGTAGTCGAGGGGTGGTTGCCCGGGAAGTCCGTGACACAGGGCGCAGTGCTGTTTGTAGACGCTTGCCCCCGCAAGAAAATTGGGTTCGTCGGCGGACACAGGGGATGGGGGAATGTGTTGCTTCTCGATATGAGCATCGAGGGCCATATTCGCCAGTTTCTTCTCCAACGGCATTGGCGGGTCGGTGGTTGCTACCGGCGCTATACCTGTAGAGAAGTAATAAAAAACACAAGCCCCTGAAATTGCAATCGCCAGAATGAAACCGATCACAATACCCTTTATCACGCGCGCTCCTGTTCTTGATCAGAAGTTAAAGCGATAGCCCAAAATCATCTTAGCAATCAAATGGTCGGTCGAGCCTGTAACCCCGACGCCAAGACCGAAATTAATCTCCCATTGCGGCGCGACGTTCAAGTCAATCGCGGGGAAGATTTGATGCTGTTGTTGTGAGACCGCATCGAATCCCGTCACTGGGCCGACCGAACCGTAATATTCCAGACCGCCGGCAATTTTCGGATTGAAATCGTAACTAAACTTAAAGTTTGGCGAAAAAACGACGCCCTGGTTGACGCTCTGGCCGTGGAAGGACCGGTCCAGCGTCGGGTTCAGGGCCCAATACCATCGGCCGACTTTCTGGTCCACGATGGGACGAATTTCCCACGTCCAGGTGTCGACGGAATATTGCCGCCTCTGGTAGCCGATTTCGTTGGAGAGGCTGACGCCGACAGGCCAATGCCATTTCTTCGGGACGGCAACGCGGGGCCGGATGTGATCCCCAACCCACTGCCAGCTCTCGCCTTCGGTGATGGAAGTGAAAATATAGAAGCCGCACTCGAACCAGTCATTGAAGCCGTGCGTGATCTCGACCGTCTCATGCTCGGCATGATTGGTGGGGTAGAGGCCGTCCACGGCGGTCTTCGAGCCGTCAATGGTGAAGTTGCTGTGGAGTTCAAACATGGTGTGTCCGGGATCGACCAGGTCGGATCCGTACACCTGGATTTCATAGTTGTCTTGAGCGCGAGCGAGAGGGACAGCGATGATGAGGATCAGGAACGAGGTCGCAAGACATTGGTAAAGCATTGGCCGATCAGTGTCACCAAGTCCCATGAGAAAGATTATCAGCTAGAGAATGAATTCTGGGTGACGAACAGATGACAAGTTATTCATCTTGGTTTGCGATGAGGATTACTTGCAGACGAAGTTGGCCGCATCGTTGTCGTTGCCGCTGCCCTTGTATACCGCCATTTGCGGATAGGGGCACAGAGGACGCGTAAACGCGACACCTTGTGCGACCGTGTTATTGACGTAGTGGGTCGCAATGACGCTCTCGGGTGCAATGTCCTGCTCAACCCACTGAACGAGCGGAGTGAGCATATCGAACACATTGGCGCCGGGACCACCGCTGCAGTGGTTCATGCCAGGCACCATGAAGAGGCGGTAGGAGTCTTGAGTCTGTTCCAGTGAACCGCCGGAAAAGTTCACGACTTCCTCGAAGTAATCGATACTGGTGAGCGGCGGCACCTCGGGATCACTAAAGCCATGGTATTGGATGAGCTTGCCTCTCCGCGCGCGGAACGGCTGCAGATCGGGATCTATCGAGTTCAGCACCGACGCCAAAGTTTGGCCGGGCACCACCACTTTGCTATCGACGTAAGCTGGGTCAGAGTTCCAGTTGAAGGTGCGAAAATCCCAACCCGGATCGTCGAAGACGAAGTACTTGAAGAAAGGAATGCCGATGGCGGCGTGAGAGTCGGTTTGCGGTGCAGGCGGCGGGAGTGGAGAAATATGGGAAGGCCAGCCATCGGCTTCGCCACCCCGCTCAAAGGGCGGGTAATAGCCCTGCTGGTGCACTATCTGATCAGGACCGGTCCAGAGATTTCTGACCGCTTGGACCTGATCTGCTGTAAGGCAACTCGGAGGGGTTTGGGAGCCCTGGCAGAGGAGCGCCTGGGGACTAAAGTGACAGCGCCGGGGATCGTTCAGGACGCCATCGACTACGTCATCCAGGGCGTCGCACGCGGCGTTGACGGCGTTGCCGAGGAGAGTATCTTTAGTGGTGAAGACTGTAGTGGCGGGGTTCTTGAACATCTGGCGTACGACCCATAGATTCCCGCCGACATGATGGTGAGTGTAGAAAGCAACCGGATCTCCGGCAACGATGCCGTCATAATCACTCGAGAAGCGCTGCGCTTCCATCAGTGCCTGTCGTCCGCCGGTTGAGCAGCCTGTGAAGTATGCACGTTGCGGATTCTCGCCGTAGAAGGCGGCAGTAATCTGCTTGCCGATTACGGTCATCAGATGAATCGAGCGATAGCCAAAATCGATGATCTTCTGCGGGTGTCCAAGGGCAAAGGATCCATCGGTGGAGAAGCCGACATGGCCGGTATCGGTACTGGCAGTGGCGTACCCAAGCGAGACGCCCGGAGCCAGCGCGCTGTAGACGATCTCACCGGCAAAGCCGCCGTTTCCGACACCCTCGAACTTCCCATTCCAGCCAGAGGCCGGCATCCATACTTCGATTCGGATGTCGGAATCGCTGGTCGGCTTCAATCTGGCCGCTACGCGGCAGAATGCCGGCATATTGGTGAAGACCTCGCCATTGGGCGCCTTATAGGTGCCTGCCGGTATCGACTGGGCTGCCGTAATCGTGGTTTCTGGCAGAGTGAGGGACGACAGACTTTCACAGCTTGCGGCGGCAGCGCGATCAACCGCGCAACTGGCAAAGGCGAGTGCCGCTGCTGCCCAAAGCAGAAGGGTTCGCCTCAGTTCCGCGGCTGAGGAAGCACTCTCCTTGAACCCTTTTCGCGGCGATGTGGGCACCTGGGCCCTCCTGATTTGGCGCACTATCAGGCTAAGGTAAGAACCATTGGTATGGCAAACGATGCTTCTTTAACTTACGCCGAAGTGGGCAAAGGTGGAGCAATTAGGAATTCAAGTACGGAAGCGCTGCGGTCATGGGATGCCTGCTTTTCTGTGTGCACATCGGGCAGTTGGTTGTGGTGGTGCCGAGTCATCGTCGTTCCAATCTTTTGGAAAGCGCGAGTTCGCGCGGCGACCAGATCCTTCCGCGAGCAGCTCAAGAGAACACAACAGTCCTGATCGGAGTAGTGTTCGAGCACCGACATCACATACACGAAGCGATCGAATGCTCCCAGTCCAAGAACTGCGGCGATCTCCGGCCGTTCCGCCGTCCCTATCGTCTCGCTGTGACGGGCCGAGGAGCCCGAACGGCCATTTCCCTCCGCCGGCCGCGGCTTGACGAACCTAACGGCGTTTTGGATGATCGCCCGCCGAGCCCAGGAGCGCGCCCATTCCTTGAAAACGGGACTGGCATCGACAGAGTCCTCCAAGCCGGAGACGAAGCACTGCTCAGCCTTTTCACGGTCTGCAGTCAGCAGGAACGACAACAAATACAGACCGTTCATGTCTTCCTCGAAAATTCGGCAGAAATTCGCGCTAGTTGCATATGGCGTGGATTCCCGGTCTACGATTTGCTTTGTGCCCAGCATCTTGCCTCCTTACAACGAGTAGTCGTTCGAACCTGGTGGAAATGGACAAATAAATCGCGTTTTAATTCGCGCGAAGACAACTTACGGCTAGTGCCGGCATCTTCGCGCAAGTCGCTTCAGCACATGTCGAGTGAGGACGCCCCCGCAGGAAAACTTCGCGCCCTCTTTCATGAGATCGAAGATGGCGTCTTCTCCCTCGCGGCTGATAACGGTTAGGCTGCCTACATCAATAACCAGTCTGCGCCCGTCCAAGTTACGGCTAGCGTCCTTCCACGTCGTGCGAAGCTCGTCCACCCACGGCTCGATGAGCCTTCCTTCCACAACCAGCTTGCGTTGCGACCGGTTATCGATGATGGAAATCTTGAACATGTTGATTCTTACGACGGAAAGTAAGGGCAACACACTGGCCAAAGGGCCACCCGCGCAAAGGGCTGAAAGCATTGATGAAAACGGAGCCGCCGCGGCAGTGTGTCGAAAAGTGTCGAAATCAATATCGACATTTGTCGAGGCGGGAACGAATAAGGGCGGAAGTCGGGGCCTGAACCACTGGAGATGGATCGAAACCTAACTTTGGTGAGAATTCACGGCCGAGCGGTGTGCAGCGCTTAGGCCGCCCGGTCCAAGCGCGTGGGACTCTGCTCAATGGAAACGGGAGTGGCTGTGGCTACTTTGCGTTTGACGATCAGCCGAATGCGAGGTCTCCTTACCTCACTGAGAAGAGCGCGAAGAAATAACAACAGGAAGAAAACTGCAGCCCCGCAGAGGCTCGCTAATGCAACGGATCCCATCATGTTAAAGGTTCAGAGCAAGGCAATGGCCAAGATTGATAGGGAAGTTAACTTACAGAGCATCAAATGGAACGAGCAACTTGCTGGAGCATTCGCGCGCTTGTTCTACTGCGGTGATGCCAACACGTTCGACAATTGTCGAACTCACGACACTCTTCGCGGGTCGATCCCCAGCTTCTTCATGCGAGAAATCAGGGTTGTGCGTTTGAGGCCCATGCGCGTGGCAGCGCCGTCGGCGCCCGCGACTCGTCCCTTGGTGATTTTCAAGATGCGCACGATCTCGTCGCGCTCATTGGCTTCCCGCGTTCCCGTTACCGGCGTGGTGCTGCCGTTGCTGCCCAGTTCACTGATCGGAGCTTGCAGGGCCGTGCCGTGGGTAAGGATTACCGAGCGCTCGACGAAATTTTCCAACTCGCGAATGTTCCCGGGCCAATGCCAGCTCGATAGCTTCTTCATCGCCGCGGCAGGAATCGATTCGATCTTCTTTTCCATGCGGCGGCCGTACTTCTGAGTAAAGTAGCGGACGAGCAGCGGAATATCCTCGGGACGTTCGCGCAAGGGCGGAATGCGGATGGGAAAAACGTTCAGGCGGTAATACAAGTCGCTACGAAACTCGCGATTCTCGATCATTTTTTCCAAATCGCGATTCGTGGCCGCTACCAGCCGTATGTCGACCTTCTTGGTTCGGGTGCTGCCCAGCCGCTCGAACTCGCGTTCCTGCAAAGCTCGCAGCAATTTCGGCTGGATTTCGATGGGAATGTCTCCGACTTCGTCCAGGAAGAGCGAGCCCTGGTCGGCGAGTTCGAGCCGGCCAACTTTTTGTGAGATCGCACCCGTAAATGCACCTCGTTCATGGCCAAACAGTTCACTCTCGAGCAGACCAGTTGGAATTGCGGCGCAGTTGAGCTTCACAAAGGTCCGATCCTTGCGCCGGCTGCGTTCATGGATTGCGCGCGCAATCAGTTCCTTTCCCGTGCCGGTTTCGCCCAGAAGCAACACAGTCGAGTCGCTGGGAGCCACGGTTTCCACAAGATCCAGAACATGGCGAAGCGCGGAGCTTTGCCCCACGATTCCTTCAAAGTCCAAATCGCCACGGAGTTCATCTTCCAGATAGAGTTTT
>Ga0116135_1000800_pt1 | contig 17015 bp, 10 predicted proteins | sample June2015DPH_20_1_FD_89738 | JGI IMG/M metagenome (GOLD analysis project Ga0116135, IMG submission 89738) | Peatland microbial communities from SPRUCE experiment site at the Marcell Experimental Forest, Minnesota, USA - June2015DPH_20_10 | ecosystem: Environmental > Terrestrial > Soil > Wetlands... | reverse complement strand
GGATTGCCGGCGTTGTGCTGGTTATTGCGATGTTTGCCATCTTCCGCCACACGCCCAACCCGGAACACATTTCCTGGATTCAAATCGGCTACCCCGAGATTCTTGGGCTTATCGGCTACACGTATTTTGCCGTTGCCCTCGTCTACATTCCAACGCGCCGCTGGCTTTGGGCGCCGCTGGGCTGGTTCGTCGCCATGATGGTGTTCAATGCTCTGTCCGCTGGGAATTGGGTCAAATTCGCCGATCGGTTGCCTTACTACTTATGGCCGTTCAGCAACGGAGCCATGGCGGGAATCACCCTCGCCGGCATTGTCACCTCCGTCATTTTTCTCGGGGCTCATCGGTGGCAAACGCTTGGCCAGAAGACTGCTCTCGGTCTTGGATTCGGCGTCGCCGCGCTGATCGCGGGATGGTTTCTCACCCCGCTGGGCATCTCGAAAATCCGCGCCACGCCCACCTGGAGCTTCTACAGCATAGGCGCTGCCGTTCTGGTGTTCACCGCGCTTTACTGGATTTGCGATGTGAAGAAGAAGACCGGATGGGCCTTCTTTGCGCGCCCCGCGGGCTCCAATACCCTGACGACCTATCTGCTCCCGGACTTCTGGGACTACATCCTTACAGCAGCGGGCATCCACTACCTCGATACGCACTTCGTCTACGGCTGGCAGGGAGCGGTGCGCAGCGCGGTCTTCACAGCGTTCATTCTTGCCGTGGCCGCCCTGCTGACTCGGTGGAAGGTTCGATTGCAGCTCTAAAGATTTACGGTTGCAATGTGTTTGGACTTTGCAACGTTTGCCAACGCCGTCGAGCAAAAGTGCGCGCCTATTCTGTTATCGGCGGCCTGCTTCAGACGATCGATTGTGGAAGGAGCAGGGGAGGGATTGCTTCGAGCGCGACGGCGATTGCTCCCCAAAGCACTGCGAATTCGCCAAGACTGGCGGCTGCGATGCGCGGAATTGCAAACTCACTTTGCTCCAGCTCCTTCTTGACAAGGCTCAACAGCTCCGGATGCCGGCCCACTTCTCCTCCCAGCAGGATCAAGCCGGGATTGAGAACGAGAGAGAGATTCACGATTACGTCGGCGACGATTTCCGCGCGATACAGGATGATCCTGCCCGCAGCCGGGTCACCTGACTGGGCCAAATCCAGAACGTCAAGCGCATTCGTTTGCTTATGCAGAGAAGTGTTGCGCGACTTCGCAACTTCGTCTTTCCACGCCGCGAGGATCCCGGGACCAGTAATCACCGACTCCAGTTCTCCGAATTCATGCAGTGCCGGCTTTTTGCGCTGGACGCTCGGCAAACGAAGATAGGCGATCTCGCCGGCAGACCACTGAGAACCATGATGCAGCTTGCCATTGAGGACGATACCGGCGCTGACGTTGGCGCCAATGTCGATGAGAACAAAAGTAGGCTCGGAGCGTGCTGCGCCGCGATAACGCTCTCCAAGGGCGGAAAGATTGGTATCGTTTTCAATAACTACAAGGCAGCCGGCGTGCTTGCTCAGAAGCCGTCGCAATGGAATGGACCGCCAGTCCTCCAGCGTGCTGATCGACAGCACAATCCCTTCCTCAACATTGGTGATTGCCGGGACTCCAACCACCATTGCGAGCAATTGTTCCCGCGCTTTTTTATGCTTCTTGAGAAGGCTACGAAGCTCCTCGCCAATTAAACTGCAGATCGCTTCGGGATTTGTTTTCCGTCCGGCGAGCGGGACTTGAGTCCTGTCGAGCTCTTCGCCACTCAAATCCGTAAGCAGGAAGGAGATGCTCCCAGCGGTGATCTGCACGCCAAGAATGCACCCGCGTTCGGCCTTGAAACGGATCATGTCCGGGGGCCGGCCGCCGCTTGATTCGCCCTCACCCAGCGGCTTGATCAGATTCGCGGCAAGCAGGTCTGCGACTACGTTGGTGACGGTGGGAGCGCTCATTCCAGAGGCGCGAACCAGGTCCGCCCTCGAACACGATCCAGCCTCGCGCAGGAGCTTCAGAATGGTGAGCGCATTCGTGCGGCGAAGTAGAGCCGGTCTTCCTACAGCAATCGGTTCTTTTTTCACAAGGGACTCGTTCACGACAGCAGAAATCAATTGCTGTGCGTCACTCTCCGGATCAATGCTTTACAACGAGGATGCTCAATCTCCCACTTTTCACGGCCAGGATTGTTCTCCAGACCCAACTTGTTGAAGTCTGGCACTTTCTTCACCGAGTATAGCAAGTCCGGTATTCTCTGGCGGTCTGCGCGAAAGCTGGATCGGAATTGCGGGCGGATCTTCGATCCACACAGTGGGTGGCGCAGGGGTTTCGATGGAAAGCCGCTTTCTAAATAACAGTACCAAAGATTCGCCTCGTTCTCTACACTGATTGTGAACTCAGGCTGTGCGCTCCAGTTGGTTCAGCCTCGAAGGCGGCAATTCAATGGGCAGAGAACGGCGAACCGTTGGAGTCCAGCGGCGCTTGCTGGTGATTTTGTGCAGCGTATCTTGCGTGCACACGTGTTGGAGCCAGGTTCGCGTGCTGCTTGATCAGGTGGGCTACGAGACGCAGGCACCCAAGCAGGCGATCGTTTCCGGAACCGCGCAGGACCGCCCCGAGAGGTTCGGCCTGGTTGACGCCGATTCGAACAAAGTTGTTTTCGAAGCGAAGCTCACGCCCGCAGGTAAGGTCTTCAACTGGGAGAACCAGGTCTTCTGGACGGCGGATTTCTCCGCATGGCAGCGGCCTGGTCACTACATTCTTCAGGTGCACACAACCGGGGGCGACACCAGTTCGTGTGCTTTCGAAATCAACGACGACGTTCTTGAGCGCGATACCCTGTCCAACGTCATTTTTTACTTCAAGGGCCAGCGCGCAAGCGGGGAAATGGATGAGGCAGATCGCCATCTTATGCTTCCTGGCAAGAATGAAGGATTCGTCGATGTGCACGGAGGGTGGTACGACGCAACGGGTGACTACGGCATCCACCTCTCGCATCAGAATCCGACCTCGTACTTCAATCCACAGCAGGTTCCGCTGGCGGCCTGGAGTCTGTTGAAGAGCTATCAGGCTCTGGAAGCGCGCAAGGATGACAACTTCAGCGAATACGAGCGACGCATGTTGGATGAGGGGCTGTACGGGGCGGATTTCCTGGTGCGAATCAAGAGACCGAACGGCTCATTCTTTGAGACCATCAACGCGCCGGGCAGAGAAAAGCTGGCCAAGGACCGGGCTATTGGCGATCCCAACTGGAAGACGAAGATCAAGCTGAATGCATCCGACTCGACGGAGCGGTCTATCACAAATTCGGGGCCGCACGCATTTGAATCGAGCTTTCGCGCGGGCGGCGGCATGGCGATCGCGGCGCTGGCAATGGCGAGCACGATGCCGATCGATGGGGAATTGTCGCGAAAGGAATATTTGCGTGCGGCTGAAGAGGCGTTTGAGTTTCTCAATGCGCACAATCGCGAACTGCTGAATGATGGGGTGGAAAACATCCTGGACGACTATTGCGCCTTGATGGCCGCAACCGAGCTTTATGGCGCGACGCATAACGAGGCATACAAGCGAGCGGCCGATGCGCGCGCAGCCAGCCTGATGGCGCGGCTCACTTCATCGGGAAGCTGGCATGACTACTGGCGCGCAGACGACGGGACGCGCCCTTATTTTCATCCGTCAGACGCGGGCCTGCCCGTGATCAGCCTGCTTGAGTATTTGAACATTGCATCGGCTGACATCAAGCCCAAGGTGCTGGAAACTGTGGATCGCTCGCTGCGTTTCGAACTCGCTGTTACCTCGGAGGTCAACAATCCGTTCGGATATGCGCGGCAGTTGATTCGCACAGAAGGAGCGATGCGAACGGCATTCTTTTTTCCTCACGATACGGAGGCGGCGCCGTGGTGGCAGGGCGAAGATGCCCGGCTCGCCTCGCTTGCTGCAGCTGCGCGCATGGCTCTGCCATTGTTCGCGAGCAAGCCGGAGTTTCAGTCGCAGTTGCGTGCTTATGCGTGGAATCAGCTGCACTGGATTCTCGGGCGCAATCCCTTTGACGCGACCATGCTGATGGGCAGCGGGCACGGCTATGCCCCGTACATGTTCTTCCGCTCGTATAAGTACACTGGCGCGCCGGGCGGAATTGTCAATGGCATCACCTCCGGACTCAAGGATGAAGACGGCATCGCCTTCAATCTCGGCTTTGCGGTAACAGGTAAGGATGAAGATTGGCGATGGACGGAGCAGTGGTTGCCGCACGCGGCCTGGTATTTGTATGCGGTGAGTCTTCCCCACTAATCATGCGCCCAATCCCTGCGCCCACAAAAAAGGGACCGCAGCCGTTGGCGCGGCTGCGGCGTGAAGCAGATGGAACAATCCTTGGGCAGAACTTGCCTTCGGTAAACTCTTATGGCGGTTCTCCAATTGGTGTATAGCGGAGCCACGATTCCAAAGTGGCGTTTCCCTCAAGGAAACGCCACCTTGCACGCCCCGGAATACTCCACGGGAATTGGAGAACCCCTCTAAAATGCGTATTTCAGTGAGAGCTGCGTGGAGCGGTTGTTGCTCACTGTGCCTGTAATCTGGCCAAAGTTGCCGTCGGTCATGCCGCTGTCCGGCGCAGCGTAGTCAGCGATGTTGAATGCGTTGAAGAAGTCCGCACGGAATTCAAGCCGATTCTCATGCCAGATAGGGAAGCTTTTGACGACGGCCATATCGATGTTCTGGAAGCTCGGAGCGCGCAACGAGCCGGGACGCACCGTGCCAAAAGAGTAGTTCGACTGTTCCTGGAAGATGCACTTACCATCGTCTTGATCCGGGCTGCAGGAAGTTCCCTGCACCTCTGTTCCCCAATAGGCATTGATGGAACGGTCGACCATCTTGAGGGGGCGAAGCTGGTTGGGACGCGCGGCGCCAGTGAATGCATTCACGGCGTTGGAGTAATGGGGTGGCGAGGAGACGGTGACCGGAAATCCGGAATAGTAGACCTGCGCTCCGCTGAGTTTCCAACCGCCGACAACTGAATTCACGACTGGATTCCAGTTGGAACCGAACTGTTTTCCGTGGCCAAAAGGCAGGTCATATACACCGGTCACAGAAATGTTGTGACGCGTGTCAGAGCCGGCGGGGCCCCATTCGCTCTTCGGATCGTAGGCATTCTGCTGGTAATATTGGCCGCTCCAGATGTTGTAGACCCCGTAGAAACCGATGTTGTCAGTCAGCGAATGGGAATAGGTGTAGTTTGCGGTTAATTCAAGTCCTGCTGTGAGATGCTGCCTGTAAACGGCCTGCAATCCGTTGTAATTGCTGGCTGATTCAGTTTGCGTGATTTTTGCTACGCCATCTTGACCAACGATGCTGGCGTAAGGAGCGGTCGCCGTCGGCGAGGTCCATTGGTTCCCCCAGTAGGGGTCGGTAAGGTGATGTCCGAGAATGCCGACATAGCCTACCTGGATGGTTGACGCATGAGCGATCTGATATTCGGTGGTGAGGCTGAACTCCTGCGTCTGGGCGGGCTTGAGATTCTTCGGCCAGATGTAGAAGGTGGTGGTGGGAACCTGGCTGGTGGGGAAGCCATTGGACGCCTGGTAATACACACCCGGTGAGTAGGGTGCGCCACCGCCAGCCGGACTCGGGCTCACGCCGGTCTGTTCGAAGTCGGTATGGAAGGGAGGGTTCTGCGTGAGGCGAAGGTTGGCGCCGGTGCCCTCGAGGTAGCTTGAGATCCCATAGCCGCCGCGAACCACGAAACGGGACTGCAGCTGATAGGCGAATCCCACGCGGGGCTGAAACTGCGCGTAGTCCGGATCATACAGAGCACGGCTGTTGCCATTGACGCCCGCGTACTCGATTTGCAGAGTCTGCATGTTCACGTTCGCCATCTTGTTATTCACTTCAAAGATGGGTTGATCGAACTCCCAGCGCACACCGATATTTACCGTCAGCTTTGGACTGACCTTGAAGTCGTCTTGCGCAAAAATGCCGTCGCGCCATTGGCGCTGCCCAGTGAGTCCAGTGACATCGCCGATCTGAACGTCCTGCACGCGATCAAGAAGAAAATCGGCAAGCGGGTATGGAAGACCGGATAGAGTGGGAGGAGCTGGATAGGGATTCGCGCTGTATTGGCCGTTGTAATTGAACGCGCCCAGCTCCCCGTCGTTTCCAGGATAGAAGCTGTTCTGCTCGTAGCGCAGGAATTCGCCGCCGAACTTCATCAGGTGGCGTCCTTTTTGCCAGGTGAAGTTGTCGGAATAGCCAAAAATGTTATCGACAAAAATCTCCGGCGAGGGATTGGTCCCGAATCCGCTTGGGTAGCCATTGCCGCTGGTCCCATTGAAGTTTTGCGAACTGAATCCCGCCGTCTTCTGCGGGTTTCCGGGAATCCCGACAAGCTGATTTCCGGTAAGACCGAAGATGCCGGAGGGGTCTGTCGAGACTCCATTGTTGAATTTGACTCTGCCGTAGTCAGCGGTGAATGAATTCACCATGGACGGGCTGATGGTGTGGACCCAGTTTGAGTCGAAGAAGTGGTCAGGATAGCTGTTGGCAATGGGGAAATTCACCGGGAGCGGATCGGCCGTGGTGCCATCGGCCGCGTAACCTTGCGAGTAGCGGAACGACGCTTTGTCGGAAGCGCGCAACTGCCAGTCGACTTTGGCGTCACCTTGATCGTTGAGAGCGAAGCCTGCGCCCGGGCCCTCGAAGTTACCGGCGATACCGAGCGGATCAGCTGAATTGGCTGGATGGTTCGGCAAAGGGTAGGCTTTGGGGTTCGAAAACAGGTAGAGAGCTACTGGATTGGTAATCGGGATCTGGTTGTTTGCAAACGCTTTTGGCTGGCCCGTTGCGGGGTCAATCGTCTGGGTGTCATAAAGCTGGGTGGGCATTGAGCCTGGGCCAAGCGATCCCGGCGCCAGAAGCGCCGACAGATCGCCTGTGCGGAATGCCGCGGGTATGACGCTGGAAGTGGTCTGGCCCGCGTTGTGATAGCGCATGGCCTCATAGTCGACGAAGAAGAAGACCTTGTCCCTGATGATGGGTCCGCCGAGCGTACCGCCATATTGCGCAGTGGTGTAGTCGCCCTTTGGAATTGCGTACTGGTCGTTGCTCCAACTGTTGGCGTCGAGACTATCGTTTTTCAGATATCCGAAAACGCTGCCGTGGAGCTGGTTACCACCGCTCTTCATGTTAGCGAGAACGGTTCCGCCATTCACATTGCCGAACTCCGCGTTTGCGTTGGATTCAACCACGCGCATTTCTGCGAGTGCGTCAGGACTGGGGCTGTAGGCGATGGTGTTGTTGATGTTCTCGTTGATCTCCTGACCGTCAAGCAGGTAGTTGTTAGCCTGCTGGCGGTTGCCGTCCACTGAAACCTGGTTTCCTGCGTCGATGTTGCGCTCGGTCGAGTCGCTTCCGCCAAAAGAACTGAATCCTGGCGCAACCGCTCCCGGGGTGTAGACCGTCAATTGCGAGAAATCGCGGCCATTCAACGGAACGCTGTTAATGGTATTTTCAGTAAACGTTTCGCCCAGTGTCGCGCTTTCAGTGTTGAGGATCGGCTGCATCTGGCCGGAGACATTCACCGTTGCCGTGGCCGCGCCGATGTGAAGCGGAATGTCGATCTTGGCGGTCTGGTCGATCTCGAGCGAGAAGGGCCCATAGTCAACTGTCTCGAATCCAGGCGCCGAAACTCTCAGGCTGTACTGTCCAATCTGAAGAAACCGGATGGAATATTCGCCAGTGGCGTTGGTCTTTGTCGTTGTCGCGACAGCGGATGCCGTGTTGGTGGCGGTCACCGTGGCGCCGGAAACGATAGCGCCGCTTGGGTCGGTGATGGTGCCGCGAATGGCGCCCGTCACCGTCTGCGCCTGACAGTTGAAGGTGGCGAGACAGAGGGAAAGCAGGATGAGTGGAAATCCGCAGCGTTTCATAGGCCTCTCTTTCTTTGTTACGATTCTAAAGAAAGTAAACAAGCAGCCGATTACGTGACACTCTTGGGAACAGAAACTGAAATCGGCGATGCGTGAAGGCTACACGCCGTCAAAAAATAAAGCAAGATTAAATTCGCATCAAATGATCAAATCGAGCCCGCTCCTTAGGGATTGAGCCTCTTCAAACTTCTAAGACAAAGGGTCGTCGAGTATCGATCTCGCAGCATAAGCTATTGAATCAAAATCGGTTAATCTGAATCTGTCTTGCCTTTCATCGCAGGCTCGCCTTGCTGCGATCTGCTTTGCGGTACCGACCAGGCGGTAAGTGCATCGCAATAGGGTGGTTAAGCAACCAGGGATTGCAGTCAACTTCTTGCTCCCTGCGATGCCCAGGTTTAAAAAGAGCATTGGATATCGGCATATTCCTGCGCTTCCGCGTAGATGTCGCCGCACAGGATTCTGGGGGAATATGCTGGGTAGTATCCTTGCCCTGGCTCGGGCCGCGTTGCTTGATCTACCCGATTGTGATTGAATTGTGGCTTATTGATCAGCAATGCTACCGCCGGTAACTGCAAGGCGGTTCGCGCCGGGTTTCTAGTGCGGAGAGGCTGTTCTAGAGACCGGGCAGGCCGGTGCCCAACAGTTTGTTAGGAAGATTGAGAAACAATGATATTTCCAAAGATCCAGGGACCAGCAGTAGAGTCTTCCGTCAGGTTCGAAATTGCCGCACTGGTGCTGCTCGTGGCGGCAATCCCATTCTTCGGACAAGCCCAGTCAACATCCTCCGCAGGCCACAAGCGATTGGTTGCCTATTATCTCTATCAGGATCAGACTCGGACTCCCGCTTACACGGCGAAGCAGATTCCGTACAAGAAGCTCACACACCTAATCCATGTTGCATTGGTGATTGATCCCGCCGGAGATGGCGCGGTTCAGGTCTCGCATAACGCAATCGAGCCCGTGCTGATTCCGCGAGCGCACAAGGCAGGAGTGCGTGTGCTGGCATGCGTGCAGGGGGAGGCCGCCGCATTTCGCAAAGCAGCTGCAACGGCCGAGACACGCTCACTGTTTGCGCGGAATCTCAAGCAATTTGTCCTCAAATATTCCTATGACGGAATTGATATTGACTGGGAAGTTCCCGAGGGTCCGACGGATGTAGCCAACAATGTTCTTCTTATGCAGGCTCTCCGCGATGAGCTTCCGGCGCCCCGCTACCTGCTGTCGATGGCCACTCCGTCGGAGCCCGGCCATTGGGGTGAATTTGACTTTGCACATCTGACGCCGATTGTCGACTTCTACAATGTCATGACGTACGACTTCCACGGTCCGTGGACCAACCACGCGGGCCACAATTCTCCGCTGTTTTCCAATGGCGCCGATCCTGGCCACGATGGCAGCATCGACGACAGTATGAATCTTTACCTCAACAAGCTGGCCGTGCCGCCGGAGAAGATCAATCTGGGCACGGCGTTCTATGGATACCAATTTCCTGTTGGCACATTGCACGGCCCGTGCAATTGCGAAAAATCGACTGGAAGCCACGACTATGCTGCATACATCAAGCCGCGCATCGGCAAGGACGGCTGGGTGGAGGCGTTTGATCCCATCGCGATGGCGCCCTACCTCGTTCACGACGAGCCAGCGCCCGGCTTCATTACCTACGACGATCCCGATTCGACAGCACGCAAGGTGGACTACGCTCTTGAGGTGCGCAACCTTGGCGGAGTCTTCATGTGGGAGTTGTCAGGGGACTATGACGGAAAGAAGCAGGAGCTGCTTGACAGCATGTTCAAAGCCGTCAAGCGGATTGACCGGCAACAGCATTAGTCCAGAGACATTGGCGGCGCCCGCGCGTGTTCGATGGACGAGCCTCGAGATTTGCAACTGAACCACTACGCCGCGGCTTGAATTTCTCATGAGCGGCTGGCTTCTATTGCGCGTGACGTTGAATGCCGCTGAGATCGACAACTGTAGAAGACTCTTGATCAGACTCGTTGGCCACATAAAGATTGCTGGAACCGGGAACCACGGCGAGAGCATAGGGGCTTCTTCCAGCCGGCAGCGTGGCGAGGACCGTGTTTTTCCCGGCGTCAATGATCGTGACGCTGTTGCCGATGGTGTTTGCGACAAAGACAAGCTGGCGATCTGGATCAAGGGCAATCGCTTTCGGATGGTCGCCAACCGGAATCGTTGCGATTATCGAGCCGGATTTCGCATCGACAACGGTGACGCTGTTCTCTCCGTAGTTGGCCACGTAGAGCACCTGAGCCTTGGAATTCACGGCAATCGCGCAGGGGATCGCTCCCGCACGCAAAATCTGAGGGTCGGCGGAAGCGGCGGTCAGAGCGGCCAGGTCTGCGTTTTCGATGCGAGTCACATAGACAGTTCCGCTGCTCTCGTCGAGCATCAGGCCCCAGGCATGCCTTCCCACGGGGCGTTCGCTGAACGTTCGGTTTGCCTCATCCAGTACTTTAACCGCGCCACCATAGCCGAGCAGGTAGACCGTTCCGGTATGAGAGTTGATTGCGATCAGGTCAGCCGAGCCGGTCTTAAAATCTGTAACTGTATTGGTCGCTCCATCGAGAATGCTGACCTGGTCGCCGAATGTATGCGTGACGAAAACTTTGCCAGTCGCCGAATCCGCAGCGATGGAGTAAGGGTGGCTTCCAATGGGCAAAGTCGCTAAAACAGTGTCTGAAGTTCCATCGAGTACGCTCACCGTGCCATCCCCGGCATTGGCAATGTAAGCCCTGCCAGTCTGGGTGTTCACAGCGATGGACACCGGTTCCGATCCAACCGGCACGCGGCGCACGTGCTTGCCGAGGTCTGAATAAATATCAACTGCGCCATGGCTTGTGTCCACCGCATAAACCTTCCCTGTGGCCGGACTGAAAACGATGGCGCGGGGATTGATCAATCCGCTGCTCGGCGCGGCGAGTCGCCCAGTCGCGGGAGCCGGTTGCGCCATCAGCGCGATGGCGGCCGCCAGGGCGCCAATGGCCAGGGGAACGGAAAAGGATTTCTGCACCACGCCATTCAGGAAGCGGGAATTCATGAGATACTTCACCTTGATTACTAAGTATGCTGACTGCGGCGGGCTTGCGCAAGGGGTCAGCTGCGATTGTCTGATCCATCGCGCATAAAGTTGCGATGGAGAGCTGGTCTCAAGCAAAATCTGACGAATCGCGAGGACGATGAATGTTGCATACAAGCGGTATGGTTTCTCGGTGCGTTCGGCTTCTGCTATTGGGTCTGATTACGCTGATTTCGCTCCGCGCAGTTCACGCTCAGCAAACGCGGTTTAAGGTCGTGGCCATCGCAGAAAAGGGTGGAATCCACAAACCCTTTGTCGATGCTGCGAAAGTTTGGCTGGCGCGCGAGGCGGACGCCGATGGATTCACCGTCGACTACATCGAAGACACAAGCAAGATCGACGACGCCTTTCTTTCCCAATACAAGCTCTTCATTCAGCTCAATTTCCCGCCATACGCATGGACGCCCACGGCAATGGCAGCGTTCCAGAGATACATTGAGGAGGGACGCGGGGGGTGGATTGGCTTCCACCACGCCACGCTGCTGGGCGAGTTTGACGGATATCCTATGTGGCCATGGTTTTCCAACTTTATGGGAGGGATCCGATTCACAAAGTACATTCCCACCTTCGTCAACGGAACTGTCACTGTTGAGGCTCCGGAGCATCCAGTGATGAAGAATCTTCCCAAGCACTTCATCATTGAGAACGAGGAGTGGTACACCTACGACAAGTCGCCGCGGCCCAACGTGCGCGTGCTCGCAAGTGTTGATGAGAACACCTATTCGCCCGCGAGCAACATCAAGATGGGCGACCATCCAGTCGTCTGGACCAACGAGCACGTCAAGGCTCGCAATGTGTACATCTTCATGGGCCACCATGGCGAGCTCTTTCAGAACAGCGCCTTCACAACTCTCTTTCACAATGCAATTCTGTGGGCATCGCAACGATGATCAAACGTCTCTGTCTCGGACTCGCAGCCTTCGCGCTCAGCGTCACGCCGGCGATTACGCTCGCTCAGAAAGCTCCGCTGCACGTTCTCGCGTTTTACTCCACCAATGTCGAAACCGACCACGTTGACTTTGCCAAGCAGGCGGTGAAATTCTTTGCCGACGCAGCCAAAAGGGATGGCTTTCAGTTTGAGTCCACAACAAGCTGGGACGATTTGAACGCGGAACGTCTCAAGTCGATTCAGATTGTTGTATGGCTCAATGATTCAGCACACACGGGCCCGCAACGCGCGGCGTTCCAGCAGTATATGGAGCATGGGGGGGGCTGGTTTGGATTTCATTTTGCCGCGTACAACGACAGCGGCACGCACTGGCCGTGGTTCGTTGAGTTTCTTGGCGGTGCGGTGTTTTACGGAAATAGTTGGCCGCCATTGCCTGCGACTCTCCACGTTGACGATCCATCCAGTCCGATTACCAGGCACCTTCCTGCCAAGTTTATTTCTCCGGCAAACGAGTGGTATAGCTGGCAGCCAAACCCGCGAGCCAACAAGGATGTGAAGGTTCTTCTCACGCTCGATCCATCCAATTTTCCGCTTGGCTTCAAGGACACGCTTACCGGTGGCGATATTCCAGTTGCCTGGACCAACAGCAGGTACAGGATGGTGTACGTGAATATGGGGCACGGTGACAGGATATTCTCAGATCCGCATCAGAACCAGATGTTTGAGGATGCGCTGCTGTGGCTTGGTGCCAAGCACTGAAACCCACTCTTCGCGGGATCAGTTATTGCTCCATGACTCCGTATTCGAAGCGCGGGGGAAGGCGACAACCAGTTCTCTCCACCATCGCCAGCGTGAGGGCCTGCGGCGCCAGGAGGGAAGTGATTCCTTCCCAAGGCTCGGCGACAGCATCCACGCGAACAGGGAAGAGCAGATCGGTCGGCTCGCGGTCGGCTTCAGAAACAAGAACCACCTTGCCGCCTCGACGATTACACTCATGGGCAAGCTTTATGCCAAGTTCAGCCACGCGACCCAATGCGAAAATAATGGCCACATGCGAAGCGTCCACATCGAGGTTGGGTCCGTGACGGAAGCCTGCACCCGTATGAGCGGCGGCGCGATGGCCGGTCATTTCGCGGATGCACAGCGCGCTCATGATGGCGCCGCCGTACGCTGCCCCGCGGCCGATGATCTCAGTGTTCGCCGCGCCGCGACAAAACTCCTCAAGATTGCTGCGCATGCTGAAGATGCGGCCGAGGTTGGCGGAGAAGTTCTCCGCTGCGTCTAAGGCATCTTTCTGCCATGGAATTCCGAGAATTTCAGACGCAGTAATGATTGCAGCGGCAGCGGCGTTGGTATAGGTCTTGGTTGCGTTTCCATATTCGGGCCCTGCCAGGATGGGGAGCCTGTTTTCCGTAAGCTTCCAGCAGGTGCTCGCCGGATTGTTGGAGATCAGCGCCAAGGGCCCGGTCGTGCCGTGCTTGAACAGTTCCACAAGCTCAGCGCTTTCCCCAGAGGTGGTGAGCAGGATGGAGAGCGCCGCGTCGTCCCAGACTGAAACTCCGTAATGCAGCCACTCGCCGGCATCCACTGTGAACGATGGCCTGCCGTGAGATTGCAGGGTGGTTGATCCGCTGATCGCGGAGCAGAAGGATGCTCCCATGCCGATGAAGAGAACAGGGCCGGCCTTCGCAGCAGCTGCGTCCCGCAGCGTATCCAGGGTGGATCGGATCGCCGGGTCGGAGGCGTACGCACGAATGAGTTCATGGAGCTTCTGCGGCTGCTCGCGGCATTCGATCTCCAGAATCTGCGCCCCGGTGGCAGAAAGCAGTTCCCTGGCCGGTTCTATTCCAGAGATCCAACGGCGGGTGCGACTGCTGGTGGAATCCATCTGCTTTTCCCCTGCCTCTCAATCATTTTAAGTTAATTTGTAATGGTTGCTTAAAAAGTGGTTTAATTGTACCAGAAGCTCTCAGATCAGCATCTCTACACAAATTGGGGGACACATGACCGGCTCCATTTCGACTGTGCGCCCCAGTGTCAACAGCTTCTTCATCGCCAAGGTCTCCCTGATTGCCGGCCTGGGCGGCGTCCTCTACGGTTTTGATATGGGGATCATCGCGGCGGCTCTCATCTTTGTTCGCTCCACTTTTTCGCTGTCGACCCAAATGGAAGAGGTTGTCGTCAGCGTCGTCTTGATTGGCTCTATGCTCGGCGCGGTTGTGGGCGGAATGTTTGCCGATCGATTTGGACGAAGGACGATCCTGGTGTGGGGCGGCGTGCTGTTTATCGTCGGATCGATCCTTGCGCTGCTGGCGCCGAACGTCCTGACACTGATCGTCTCAAGAACCCTGCTTGGGATCGCAATTGGATTCACGTCGGTCACGGCGCCCGTGTATGTCTCGGAGCTTGCCCCACCGCAATCCCGCGGAATGCTGATTGGCTTCTATCAGTTCGCGCTCACCGTAGGAATTGCGCTGGCCGACCTGGTTGGCTACTGGCTCGCCGACGGGCACGCGTGGAGGTCGATGTTTGGCCTGGGTGCGATACCTGCCGTCTTGTTTCTTCTGCTCGTGATCACGGTTCCTGAAAGCCCTCGCTGGCTGGTCGCGCACGGAAGATCAAGCGAAGCGGAAGCGATTCTGCATTCCTATACGGACGAAGAGGGCACGGCGCTGCTGCTGGCTGATATTCGCGCAAGCCTCCTGGTCACCATGGAAAAGCGATGGGCCGCGCTCTGGACCCCGACTGTGCGGCGAGCACTTGTGATTGCTGTCGGATTTACCGTGTTGCAACAGGTGACCGGGATCAACACCATCATCTATTACGGGCCTCAGATATTCGCCCTGGCGGGCATCGGCTCTGACCGGAGCGCCATCTTCGCGACGCTTCTTGTGGCCATTGTGAACGTTCTCGCCACGATCATCGCGCTGGTGCTGGTCGATCGCGTAGGGCGAAAGCCGCTGCTGTATTGGGGCGTCAGCGGAATGATGCTATCGCTGTTCCTGCTCGCTTTTTCGTTTCACAATCAGGCTGCGTTGGGGACCTCGATGGGCATCATTGCGACCGGGTGTTTGATGGTCTACATCACATGCTTCGCATTCAGCATGGGACCGATCGCGTGGATCATTGTCGCCGAGGTTTTTCCGTTGCGACTGCGAGCGCGCGGAGTTGCCGCTGCCACTTTGGGTTCCGGTGCGTCCAACTTTATTGTCTCGCTTACATTTCTTTCGCTCATCAAGGGCGCAGGTAACACAGCCACATTCTGTATCTACGGGGCCTTTTGCATCATCACGCTTTTCTTTGTTGGCTTTGTGATGCCTGAAACCAGGGGGTGCGCATTGGAAAGCATCAGCGCCGAACCTCAACGGGCGAACCACAACCATTGATCCATCAACCATAGTGTTGCTTCAAGCGGCAGTGCATGAAATCTATCTGCGAGGCGTCTCAGGCAATGGCACAGGAACGATCGACAGGGCCTGCTTCTTCCCTGACAAACATCCAGGACTCAACCCCCCGCTACGTGGTCGGCGCTGACATCGGTGGGACAAGTTTGCGATTGGCTCTCGCCGACGGCGAAGGGGCAATCCTGGGAAAGTGGTCGGCATCTACGGTGGGCACAGGGGATGCTGCTGCGGTGGTGCGTTTGATGCGCGAAGGAGTTGATACGCTCCTCAAGGAGGCGTCGTTACGGCCCAATTCGTTGAGCGCGATCGCGGCTGGCGCGCCTGGCGTGACCGATGTCGACAACGGTGTTGTAATTGCGACATCGTACCTGATGGGTTGGCGCGACGTTCCCTTCCGCGAAATGCTTGAGGCTGAGTTCGGAGTGCCAGCCTCGGTGGACAACGATGTGAATCTGGCAGCCATCGGCGAGCAAAACGCGGGCGTCGCGCAAGGAGCGGGCGATTTTGTTTTCCTGGCGATCGGAACGGGGCTGGGCGCCGGCATTGTGATCAATGGCGAACTGCATCGCGGCAACATCTGGACCGCGGGAGAAATCGGTTACATGCTCGTCCCCGGCACAAATGAGACTCCGGCGGGACGTGGTGAACCGGGCGCACTCGAAGCCATTGTCGGCGGCGAGGGGATCAAGTCGTTGTGGAAGAGCCGCTGGCGCGCTGATCTGACACCGCTTCCCATGGAGGCTACGGCAACGCAGATATTCGACCATGCGGTGGCATCAAACCCGCTTGCACAGGAAGTTCTCGAGCTTGTCGCGCGCACTCTCGGCTATGCCATCTACAACATTTCGCTGATCCTGAATTCTCCATTATTTGTACTTGGCGGGAGCATCGGGGTTCATCCTGCGTTTGGCGCCGCCACGCGCGCGGTACTTGATGCGCGGCGTGAACAGGTCCAGCCTTCGCTGGTTCCTAGCGGGCTGGGAAAGGACGCGCAACTGATGGGCGCGATCTTCCTGGCGATCCAGACTGCAACCAAAAGTGAAGCTCTGCCGGCGAGTTGAGGGCTGCTCATTCCGAGCCTTCGTCCGCATGCTATTTGCCCTTCCAATAGTCGCTGAATCCGGAGTACTCCGAAGCGACATTCGCCAGAATGATGCGTCGGAGTTCGAGTACATCCACCGATCCCAACTGCTTGTAAAGCACCTTCCCGTCAGGAGACAGAAGCACGGTGTAGGGTACGGCGGAGTCCCACGTGGGATCGAATGCTTTTTGCATGTCCGCGGTGTCCGTCGATGAAAACAGGAGATTGCGGCTTGTGGCATGCTTCTTTTGAAGGAAGCGCAGGACGCTGGCCTGCTCGTCCGGCATGTTCACCGAGACGGTGACCAGGGACAGATCGCGGTCGCTATACATGCGCAATGTGTCTTGAAGATCGGCAAATTCAGCGATGCAGGAGCCGCACCACGTGGCCCAGAAATCAACCAGCATCATTTGATGCGAGGGATTGGTGCGAAGCTTGGCGAGATCGGCCTTTGAGACCTGAGTCACGGTGACCGGCTGCGCCTCAATTTTCTGTAAGGTTGCAATCCGATCCGCCGACTTCTCGCTCCATTTGGTTGAACAGCCCATGGCGCCGGTGTGCGTAAAGCGAACTTCGCGATGCGCAAGCAGATCGTCAAGGGCATTGCGCGCATCTTTCGTCTTGACCAGTTCGACTCGATAGTTGTCGTCAATG